>Ga0082335_1002672_pt1 | contig 32398 bp, 30 predicted proteins | sample Subgrocontami58m_FD_72375 | JGI IMG/M metagenome (GOLD analysis project Ga0082335, IMG submission 72375) | Subsurface groundwater microbial communities from S. Glens Falls, New York, USA - GMW37 contaminated, 5.8 m (SPADES assembly) (version 2) ...
ATCCGCTCCATGTGGCTGCACAAGCATGTCGCAGAACCTCGCTCCGTCTCAGAATGACATGAGTAATCCACGTGACCTACGAAGCATACGGCTCGTTGCGCCGCGCTCCGGCCCGCAATCGTCCATGTGCCACTTGCGTAGGACACCACAAAGAATGAAAATGCCTGCCGGCCGGCTCCCGGCGCGATGGCGTGAGACGGTATTTTCGTAGGAATGACTTCAAGTCAAATCCACTTCGGTCTTGTACTGGCGAGCAGGAGGGTCTGAGGGTGTTTCATGCCACCCTTCGCTCAGGTCTTTCCATCCAGGATTCGTAGATTCCACCAGCGCAAGCTTCTTGCTTCTGAGCCAGCCTTTGATCTGCTTCTCGCGGCCAATGGCCGAACTCACGTCACTCGTTACTTCATAATACACCAGCAGGGCGATGTTGTACTTCCTGGTGAATCCGTCTATCAGTTTCTGTTTGTGTTCAAAGACGCGTCGCTGCAGGTCGTTGTTCACGCCCGTGTAGAGCGTTTTCGAACGATTGGACATGATATAGACGTAGTACTGCTTCACTCTATTGGACACCAAGTTTATTCGCCGCGTGGAGATTCTTCGCTCCGCTCAGAATGACATGGGGCGGAAGTGGCTGGTTCTTCCACGAGAGAGTTGTCCCCAGCGTCGGTGTCCAGTGCTGTGCAGGAACGCGGCGCATTTGTAATGTCATTCTGACGGCCCCCACGCGGTTAAAGGCGGCATCATCTGGTGCAGGAATGCGGCTTGTAATGTCATTCTGAGCCGGAGCGGGGTCATGATTAAAGCTCCGCCGAGCCACCAAGCAGCGCAGGCGAAGAATCTCCGCGTTCCGATTGGAATCTTCGACCTTTGACCTCAGAGTGACGCTCTCGGGAACGTTGTGTCTGAATCCCGGCTCAAGAGCTTTCATAGCGTTTATTACGTAGATAATAGCACTATAGCGGCTACAGCAAGCACCGCTCCCAAACCCTTCAGCGGCGTTAGGGCTTCTCCCAGGAAGACGACACCCAGGATAACGGTGACCAGAGGGTAGAGAGCCGTCAAGGGATAGACGACACTCGCGGGGAATTCCCGGTGCAGGAGGGTGAAGAGCGCAATGACCGCCACCAGGCTGCTCAGGCCAGTGGCCAGCCCCAGCAGGATGCCGCGTCCGTCGACGTTCAATGGGAAGAGGCTGCGCAGGAAGAGCAGATATACGGTGGCGCCCAGCGCCATGGTAAGCTGGGTCCAAAAGACCGCCTGCATGCCGATCTTGCCGGTGCTCTGCTTCGCGAAGATCCCATAGAGGCCCCAGCCGACAATGGCGACAGCGCCCCATATCAGCATCTCTATCGTCCGGTTCATGGCGTCCCTCCACGAAAGGGTTCAGGGTCAGGGGTCAAGGGTTTAGGGTAAAGGGTTTAGGGTGTAGGGTCCAGGAGCTTCGGCCTCCAACCCGTGATCCTCATCTCTGCAGCTTCCCAGGGGTTGGCGGCCGGGCCTGAACCCTTTACCCTACACCCTTGACCCTATAACTTCAGGCCCAAAGAGGGCCATTTCTGATCGATAATAGCCCTGGTCGCCGGGTCCATGGTTATGGCCTCGGGCCAGGGGCGCAGGTGGCCCTCTTCCGCCGTCTTCCTGGTGGCATCAATGGCCAGCTTGGCCCCGTAGTGGGCGGTGGGCGAGGAGTGGTCCAGGTCGTCCAGGGGGCCATCCATGACCACCAGGTCCCGCCGGGGGTCGAAGTTGTTGCACATCCACCAGAGGGCCTGGTCCAGGTCCTGCACGTCCACATCCTCGTCCACCACGACGATAAGTTTTGATAGCATCAGGAGCATGAGCCCCCAGAGGGCGGAGATGACCTTGCGCCCCTGGCCTGGATAGGTCTTCTTGATCGAGACCAGCACCAGGTTATGAAAGACTCCCTGCCAGGGCATATTTACATCTACAACCTCGGGGAGCACCAGCCGGATGAGGGGCAGGAAGAGCCTCTCGGTGGCCTTGCCCATGTAGTAGTCCTCCATAGGCGGGCGTCCCACGAGGGTGGCCTGGTAGACGGGATCTTTCCGGTGGGTGATGGCGGTCAGGTGGAAGACGGGATACTGGTCCTCCAGGGAGTAGAAGCCGGTATGGTCGCCGAAGGGTCCTTCCAGGCGGCTTTCCTGGGGGTCCATGTAGCCCTCCAGGACGATCTCAGCCTGGGCGGGTACCTCCAGGTCTACGGTCACGCCCTTGATCATCTCGATCTTGTGGCGGGCCAGCCACCCGGCCAGGAGCACCTCGTCCAGGTCCGGCGGCAAGGGCGCGGTGGCGGCGTAAGTCAGGGCCGGTTCCGCTCCCAGGGCGACAGCCACTTCCAGGCGCTGTCCGGCCTCCAGAGCGGCGCGGTGGTGTTGGGCGGCTCCCTTGTGGAGGTGCCAGTGGAGTCCAGTGGTCTGGCCGTCGTAGACTTGGAGCCGGTAGGTCCCCACGTTGCGGCGGCCGGTAGCCGGGTCTCGTGTGATGACCAGCGGCATGGTGATGAAGCGTCCCCCGTCCTGGGGCCAGCACTTCATGATCGGCAGCGCCGAAAGGGAGGGGTCCTGGGTGACGATTACCTCCTGGCAGGGGGCCTTGTTCACCAGCTTCGGTCCGAAGCGGACCAGGTCCACGGCCTGGCCGAACTGCCTGACCCGGTTCGCCAGCCCCTTTTGGGGGCCTATCTGCTCAGGGGATATCAGCTTAGCGAGGCGCCGGCCCGGCTCCTCCAGGTCGTCCACGCCCAGGGCCCAGGCCATGCGCTTCATGCTGCCGAAGGCATTGGTAAGGACGGGGATGCTGGAGCCTTCGACGTTCTCGAAGAGCAAGGCCACGTTGCCGGTCGAGGACTTGGAGACACGGTCGGTGATCTCGGCTATCTCCAGGTCCCGGCTGATGGGGGCCTTGATGCGCTTTAGCTCCCCCTGCTTCTCGATGAGCCTAATGAATTCGCGAAGGTTGTGTATGGACATGTTTTCTCTCGAGAACTCCCGCCGGCCGAGCTGATTCCAAGAAACGGCCCAGGGAAATGATACAACGTTTCTAGGAGGGTGTACAATGGTGCAACTTGCCCCGATGCCGAGCGTGGGGGGCGAGGGCGATCCCAATGCGGTCCGGGGAAAGTTTGCATGGGGCAAGTGCACACGGGCTTTGGTCATTTCCCGAACGCGCCTAGAAGCCGGCTATGTAGTTCTGTAGTGTAGGGGCTTGTCCCCTACTGGGTGAGGAGCGGGGGACAAGCCCCCGCACTGCGTTTTCGCTCCCTATGCCTCGCACGGAATTTTTTACCGGACAGCATTAAGGGCGAGCGCGACTACTGTCATGGGACCGCTTTCACTGAGGGGGTGCAGCGGAGCCGAAGGTTCTCCTGGGATCCGACCGGTAGTCATCGGAACAAGAGATGCTTCGCTGAGCTCATCAGTATGACATGGGGGAGAGTTTTCAGTCGGTACCGGCGACGAAAAAGCCCTGGCCCTGGAGCGGCGGCTTCCAGGCCAGCCTATCCGGGGACCGGCGAGACGCTGGCGCTCCCGGCGGAAGAGGGGCCGACGTTCCCCGCGGTGGACAGCGCGGCGGTACCGGCAGGATCACCGGGCGGCCGGCCCGCGTAAGCTACGGACCGGCCGCTAGCTGAAATCCGTGCTTGAACAGCGGGAGGAAGACCTTGCTGCCGCGAACAGTGATGGTAAGAGTGGCGGTATCGGTCAGCACGCCGTCGGTCGCGGTGTAAGTGAAAGGCTCAGCGCCAGTGAAGCCCGGCGCCGGAGTATAGGTGATCCTGGTGCGCTGCGCGTTGATGCCCACAGTTCCCTGAGCCGACGCCGCTGCGGGAGCTACCAAATCTATGGCCAGCGGATTGTTGTCCGGGTCACCGTCATTGGACAACACATCGATGATATTCTCTGCGCTGTCCCTGGCCACACTGATCGTATCGTCTGACGCCACCGGGGGCTCGTTGACGGGATTAACAATCACAGTGACCGAGCCTAGGCCAGTAAGGGAGCCGTCTGAAACTGTGTAGGTGAAGCTGTCTGTGCCGGAGAAGCCCGGACCAGGCGTGTAAGTTACGTAGGCGCCGCCGGGGCCGATGGATACGGTGCCCTTGGAGGGCTGTCCCACGCCAATCACCCTGAGGGGGTTCGCTTCAGGGTCGCCGTCATTAACCAGAACATATATAGGCGTGCTGGAACTGTTCTGCGGGACCCTGATCTGGTCTAGAGCCGGCACGGGCGGGCTGTTGGAGGCCACGGTAATGGATACGACGGCAGTGGAGGTAGCCTCGTGGCCGTCGGTGATAGTGTAGGTGAGGGATTCCACGCCCACAAAGCCGGTCTGGGGACTGTAGAGCAGGTTGGCGCCTCCAGGTCCCAACTGCACCATGCCTTTGGCCGGTTGGGTAACGGAAACCACTTTTACGGCATCGCCGTCGGGGTCGCTGTCGTTGGCCAAGACGTCGATGGCGTTGTCGGATCGGTTCTGGCGCACCGTGACGAAGTCGTTGGAGGCCAGGGGGGCGCGATTAGTTGGAGGGTGAGCCGCCACGGTGATGGACACGGTAGAACTGGCCGCCAGTTGCCCATCGCTGATGGTGTAAGTAAAGCTGTCGGCGCCGGTGAAGCCGGAATTCGGGGTGTAGAGGATGCTTGCCCCATCAGGGCCTATGGTTACCCTGCCATTGGTCCCCTGCGTCGCGGAAGTGACTCGAATGGGGTCGCCGCCCGGGTCGCTGTCGTTTACCAGGACATTCACTGGGTTGGCGGAGCTGTCCTGGGGCACCCTGACCACGTCACTCAGGGCGATGGGAGGTCGGTTGACCGGGGATGCTGGACCTACGAGGGCAGGCCCCAGGGCAAAGCTGGTGCTGCTGGAGGACTGCTGGAATGCCACCCCGGTTCTGGTCTGGGAGGAGAAGGAGGGGCTGCTGGTGGGACCCCCACCGGACAAGAAGCTCCAGGCCGCCAGCGAGAAGTTGGCCGACGACTGAGCGCCCAACTGGTAGGCCGGGAACAATAAGCCACATCCCGCCACGACTAGTAATAGGGTGATCTGCCAGCGTTTCATACCGACCTACGGCCACATAGTGGCGGGATCTGCCCTAAGGATGACCAGAAGGCCGGCCTCCCCTTTTAGGGCGGGCGCAGGCGTGGCCGGGTTCCCGGCAGGCACACCGCCGCCGGCGCCCCCGGGCCCCGCTGAGCCCCCGCCGCCACCCCCGCCCCGTCGCGGGTCTTGAGTTACGGTACCCACGACGGCTCCTGCTAATCCCTCTTCCACGATAGCTTGTCCCTGGTTATCCACCAGGGGGGCGACTAGTGCGATCAAGCCGCCTCCGCCCCCTCCTCCGGGTCCGGTTACCTCAGTGGAATCTCCACCGATCCCACCCTGTGCGCGGATTTGGCCCGTATTGGTGACGGCTGTTGAGGATGCCAGCACCACGACGCCCCCGCCACCGCCGCCGGCGCCGGGGTCTTGGAGCGCGGCCATGTCCGTGCCATTGGCTTTGATGAGGCTGGCGTTGACTACGGGGCCCCTGGCCAGGATTCTGACCAGCCCTCCGCCGCTGGGCTCTGGGTCGCCCCCGAAGATGGTGACGCCCCCGCCTCCGCCCACTCGAAGCTGCTGCAACCCGCCGGATCCGATCAGAGACGGGAGGGCGCTGCCGCCGGCGCCGCCATCGACGGCGATAGCAGCCGTGCCGATCTCGGGCAGCCCCGCGGGTCCTTTGGTATCGCCGGTGCCCGCCACCAGGCTCCTGGGCAGTACCTGGTTGGGGCTCAGGACGTTGTCTATCCGGCCGCTGGGGGCGCCGTTGGCTACAATTATGGTCCCGTTGTTGCGGAAGCTTCCGGCGCAGCGGATCGTGGCCCCCGCCGGCACGTTGAATGTGATCCCGCTCTGGATGGTGCACTCCGTAAAGTTCGAGTTCCCGGACAGTTCACTATTGGTGGTCACGTTGAGGACCCCGCCGCTACCGTCCCCGTAGAACACCAGCTTGGTGGGACTGATGGCAGCGGCGGCGCTGACGTCGGCGTTGACGATAGTGCCTTCTGCGATCTTGGTCGAGGTTACGGCGTTGTCGGCTAGCGAGTTGCTGGATACTGCCCCGGCCATGAACATAGCGCTGGTGATGGAGCTTCCCTGTCCCTGTCCGACGAAGGCTGAGGGGGCTTGGCCTCCCAGGGTGGCGGCATTCCTGGCCTCCTCCGCTTGTAGGGCGTAGGGCACGCTGCCTATCCGCTGGCGAGGGGAAAGGATCTCTGAAGCGACCTGCACCTCGATCCACCGGTCGGTGCTGCTGAAGAGGTTGGCGGACAGGCTGTTACCAGTTCCGCTCCCCAGGAGAACGCTAAGGAGACCGCCGGCGACCGCTACCGGATTGCCGTTAGGCGTGGTGTGGCTGCCAGTCCAGAGGGGACTTCCGCCAGATTCGGCGCTGTAAATGCGGAAGACCATGTCGTAGCTGCCATCGGTTTTGGCCTGGCCCGTGGTGGGGTCGGTCAGTCTTCCCTGGTAGTTGATGACGGTTGGCGCTCCCCCTTGCAGGAGCGGCAGTAGTCCCGGTCCGGCGCTTACTATCCCCACTACCCACAGAGAAACCACAATTACGGCTGTGGTCAGGGCACTCATCACGATAACGGATGGGAAGCTCGACCTCTGGCTCATTCTTTGCCCTCCTTCAAGTGCTGGTCGTCGTGCTCTTTGGCAATTCCTTGCGGGGAAGCCCCCACCCCGCCTCGTGGCAGACAGGGCCGTCTGCCACTACGGGGAACGTGGCGGATGCGCCACCAAAAGCTTACTGAAGAAGAGTATAGGAGCCTAACAATTCATAATCAACGTCGTCCCAATCTCCCCAATACAAAACTGCAACAATATTGTCATATTCGGCTTCGGTCGTGATATGTTTTTGCAACATTGCCGTTATCATCGTTAACCTTTGCCAATTCCCTCTTTCTGTCAAGGCGCTGATGGGAGAACGGCGCTTTCGTGAGTTCCAGCCTGGATTCTTGAGAGAGCTACAGGGCGACTGCCGAAACCTGGGAAGCGGTCTGCGCTCTGTCCTCGGACTATAGCCTTCATAAACCGTCAGGCTTAGCGGACGCATTTGGAAGGGTCCGCCCCGTTTCTCTGGGACCGTCGAAGGCAGCCATCGACTGGGTTCCATTTGGGATCCTGGCTGGGTCCCCCAAAGAAGCGGCTACGCCGCTACCGACACCTTCACACAAATGTCCTTTTCCTCGGGTACTTAAAATGTCCTATACCACTGCATTCAACCGTGATCCGTGGCGCCGACCGGCCCTGGAAAGGGCCTGCTATCCAACAACACGAAGCAATCCAATCCGGATAGGCGGGGCTTTCTAGCCCCGCCGGAACCCATCACGGTTAGGAGTGGTGCTACCAGATGTCCTTTTCCTCGGGTCTCCTGGCCCTTTCTCACGCAGATAAGCCAGGAACCCCTCGATGGCATCCTTCGCCATTTGGATAGCCCCCTCGATGGTTGCCCCTTGCGAGCGACAGCATGGCAGTTGAATTAGTATAACAATCTAAGTTATAATAATGTGAGTTACGAACATGTATTTCAGGGAGCCACATGGTAGGTCTGATTAACCGGGAGAGGGAGAGCCAGAAGCTGGTCGAAGTGTGGGATAAGCAAGGCCCGGCTCTGGCGCTGCTGTACGGCCGGCGCCGTTTGGGCAAGACCTTCTTCCTTCAGCACTTCCTCAAAGCCCATCACGGTGTATACTTTCTGGCTGCCGACTCAACATCCCTGGAAAATCTGGGCGAATTCCTTGGTCGATTGCGGCAAGCCTTTCCAGCGCGCCAGGATGCGACTCCCGGCAATTATCCCACATGGCGTTCGGCGTTTCGACTTGTATGTGACCTGGCAAAGGACGAACCTCTGGCCGCAGTCCTGGACGAGTTTGGCTGTCTATGTCACGCTGACCCTGCTATTCCGTCGGTCCTCCAGTCCGTCTGGGATCTCGACGCCCAGAGCACGAAGCTGAAGCTAATACTCTGCGGTTCAGAAATCGGAGTGCTGTCCAGCCTGGACGAGTACGGGCAGCCTTTGCACGGCCGCTTCGATTGGAAGGGGTATTTCGAGCCTCTGGACTACTACGATGCGGCGCGTTTCATCGCTGCCGCATCCCCTCCTGGCCAAACCTACTCCGCCACTGACATGCTGCTAGCCCACGGGTTCTACGGTGGAGCCGGGCGGTATCTGGCGGCCATCGACCCCGCACGTTCCCTTTCCGACAACGTAGCTTCCCAAATACTGGACCCCAATGGGGTGTTCCACAACGAAGGCGAGAACCTGATCCGCCAGGAGAGAAACATTCGTGATATAGCCAGCTACAACGCCATCCTGGCAGCCATTGCATCAGGCGCTACCCAATGGGGTGAAATCATTAACCAGTCTCACGTCGAGAGCGCAACGCTGCCCCCTTACATGTCACGGCTCCAGAAACTGGGGTGGGTCACTCACGAAAAGCCATTTGGTGAACCCGGCAGGAGGGGGCTGTACCGGCTGTCGGACAACATGCTCCAGAGCTGGTACCGCTACGTGTTCAGGCTTCGCAGCGCTATTCAAATGGCAGCGCCCGAGGAAGCATGGAGTCAACTGGTGCAGCCGGACCTGCCTGATTACATGGGCCTCCGGGTGTTCGAGGGGATTTGCAGGCAGCACCTGGCCCGTTTCTCCTCCCGGTACTGGCTGCCTTTGGTCATGGACATGGGACGTTGGTGGAGCCGGAACGGCCAGGTGGAGATCGATCTAGTAGTGCACCTCAAGGATGACAGTTATCTCTTCGGTGAGTGCAAGTGGGCAACATCCCCGGTCGACGTGGACGAGCTGGTCAAGCTGCAGCGGAAGGTAGAGCTCCTCCCGCACGAATCATGGAAGGAGCGAGCACGGTACGCCTTGATCTCGGCGGGCGGATTCAAGCCATACCTGGAGGAGCGGTCCAAGGAGCGAAAAGTGCTCCTGGTCGGGCCTGAAGAGCTATTTCCAGATATGGAGTTGGGGAAGCAGCGGCCAAAATCCCGGGGAGGGCTCGTTTAACCGCAGAGGGGAACACCTGGGAGATACTCCTCCTTTACTGCGGACACGCTCAAGTTCTTGACAGTACCGCCCACTTCCGATACCCTTTACCCAAGAAAGGGAGAACGTCTTGAACAAGCTTCGTGAATGGCTGAAGAAGATCGCCGGGGCGGAGGCCCCTCGCATGGGTTTCGGGGCGCCAGCCTCGAAGGCCAAGGGGCCGAGCATGGGACTACTGGTGGCGCTTTCTTCCATTGACAAGAAAATGGCCGGCTTGGCCGTGGAGGCCGGAGCGGAGGCCCTGGTCGTCCGAGCCGGCCTGGCCTCCGAAACGGAAGCCCTTCGAGCCCTGATCCAGGACTTCCGTCAGTGCCTCTGGGGCGTCCAACTGGACGGCGGGCAGGCCCCTGAAGGAAACCTGGGTTTTGATTTCACCATTCTTTCGACCTCGAGCACCCTGTCCGCGTTGAAGGGAGAGGAGCAGGGCCGTCTCCTGGCCGTCGACCCTTCATGGGACGACGTGCAACTGCGGGTCCTGGAGCAGCTTCCCGTGGACGGGGCGGTCTTCTCCTTGCGGTTGAAGGAGGAGACCCGTCCAGCCGTGGAGCACCTCATTACGGTGCGACGCCTCTCGCTGCTGCTGCGGAAGCCCCTCTTCCTTGAATTGGGACGCTCGCTACCTGCGGAAGACCTGGAGCAACTGCGAGACGGCGGTCTGTCCGGCCTGCTGGTCCCGGCGGGCGCGGCCGGGTGGCCGGACGTCATTAAGGAGCTGCGCCAGAACATCGAGGCCCTTCCTCCCCGGGGCAAGCCGCGGCGCGAGCTGGATGCGATCCTTCCTTCCATACCTGGTGGGCGACCCCCGAAGCCCAATGAAGAAGAAGAGGACGAGTAAGGGTGAAGGGTGAAGGGTGAAGCGGTGGCAAGTCTGGGTTGACCGCCTGGCGAATCCGGAGAGTTTCGACGGCCAGCGGGAGGACGAGGAAATCCTGGTCTTCGCCCGCCGCCATCCCTTCTTTCTCTACCGCTCTATCGTCGGTCCCCTGAGCCTTCTCGTCCTGGCCCTGGCCTTTGTGACCCGGGCCAATCTCTGGCCCCTACTGCTCTCCCCCCTGGGATTTTTCGGCTTGCCCGCGGCAGTCCTGGCCATCCTTCTGCTGGCCGCAGGCTTGGTCTTCTGGGCCGTGCTGGAGTGGGAGAACGACCACTATATCGTTACCACCGAACGGGTCGTCGCCTTTCGGCGCATCTACAAGGTCTACGAAGAGCGAAGAGAAGCGGAGGTCGGCAGGGTGCAGGACGTGACTACCAGGACTCCGGGGCTGACCGGTACGCTGCTGGGTTACGCCGACGTCAGCATAGCCACCGCCGGGGTCTTGGGGGCCATCACCTTCGCGCGGGTCGGCCAGCCGGAGTACGTGGCTAGCGTGATACTGCAGCAGCGGGACTCCTCCAGCACGCAGAGGATCGAGACCAGCCGGGAATCCGTGAGGGATACCCTGGAACGGGAGATGGGGATACGTTGAGTGGGGCGAGCTTTTTGATCTTTGCCGTGGGCGCGCAGAAGGCGGGATGGAATGATGTGGAGATCCTTTGGGCGCTGGTGGCTTCCACAAGGATCTTGAGGCTACGGCAGGCCCGCCCCGGGCCAAAGCCATGGGCTAAGATAGCCAAGCCCACTAAAGGGGCTGGGTCCGGAACGAGACCGGGGCTGGAGGAAACCCTGTGCCCAGCGGACTGTAATCCCGGTCTCGAAGCGGCCGAATCGGAAAAGGGAGATAGACCAGACCAGACCAGCACCCAAAAGCCGACCTTAGCCCCTTCAGTGGGCTTTGGCCTTGTAGCCCATGGCTTTAGCCCGGGGCGGGCCTGCTATGTATGCCGATTTGCGGCGTCTAGCGCCTTTTGCCATGGACGCACTCCCGGCGTTGTTTCATGATTCGGGGAAGTCCAAGGGCGCCGTTGAATCAGGGGATTGCAGCCTACTTCGCAGCTCTACGGCCTCGTCTCTTTCCCCTGCAGCCGGTGGAGGAGGGCAACAGCGTCACTTATCACCGACACTGGATAGTCCTGGCCCGCAACACGGCCTTGCCCATCCTGGTCTGCCTGGGGGAGCTGGTCATCTGGGCCTACTACATACTCTCTGGAGGTCTCCCGGTCCTATTGCGGCAGGGCTGGGGCCCCAACCTGGGGCTGCTGGCCGTCTCCGTATTGCCCTGGGCCTGGCTGCTATGGCGATATGAGGACTGGCGCAACGACTACTACGTGGTGGCCGCTGACCGCATCGTGGATGTGGACCGGCGGCCCTTCGGCTTCGGCGGCGAGGTCCGGGAGGCGCCCATGGCCAACGTCCAGAATGTTTCCATGCGGATCCCCAACTTCATGGCCTCCGCCCTGGACTTCGGGGACATAGAGGTGGAGACTGCCGGCAAGCAGGGAGGGCTGGTCTTTTACTCGATCCACCATCCCCGGCACGTGATGGCCCGGGTGGCAGCCAAGGTGGATTCCTTCCGGGAGGAACGCCTGGCCCGGGACCATGAGACCCGCCAGAAGGAGATGGCCACCTGGTTCTCCCTGTATGCCGATCTCAACCGTATTGCCATTACCGAGAGCCCGGCCACTGCCCGGGTGGGGGAGGCCGTGGAAATAACCTGGCGCGTTTCGGGCCAGGCGGCTGATGTGGACACCTGGCTGGACTGGAGGATGGGAGAAGCGGTCTACAGGACCTCGCAGCAGCAGGGGGGGCCGGGGAACTACCGGGGAAGCTTTGTGGTGCCGCTGGCGCGAGAGGTGCCTTTTTCCGCCGGGGCGGTCATCGGTGGCGGGCCGTACCAGAGCCCGGAGGAGGCGTTGGTGGTCTCCGACTTCCAGGTGATCTACCCCCCTGAATCGTCCCCCGGCCAGCCGTTACCCATCCGCTGGAAACACGCGGCCACCGCTACCCAGGCTGAGGTTTTATGGGATACTCGTTCTCACGGCCGTGAGGATGCTTATCCTCATACTGAAAAGGCCAGGCTGGATGGAGGCTGGTGGGTCTGCGGCCTCACTTTGGCCCAGGCTGAGGTCCTCTACTTCCGGCTGCGGGCTGAGGTGGAAGGCGCGCTTCTCTACTCACCGGAGCACATTGTGTCCCTGTCCGTGCCCCGAGGACCCGAGGGATTTTCCCTAAAGGGGGGGGTAGTTGGGGGGAACACCCCCCCCACCCCCGTCTTCATTGCCCGGAGGACACTAGGGATTTCCCCTAAAGGGGGGTAGTTAGGGGGACACCCCCCCACAACCCCCGTCTTCATTGCCCGGAGGACCACCGGACGGGGAGGAGACCCGCCAGCCGGAGGCCTTTAGAGGCTGACCTGGGGGCTGGTGCGGTACCGATCGAAGCAGGTGCTGCAGTAGACCGGCTTATCGTACTTGGGCACGAAGGGCACGGTGGTCTCGGTCCCACACTCGGCGCAAACAACTGAGTGCATGATTTTGCCCCTGGTAGCTCTGTCCCGCCGGCGCTGGTCACGGCACGGAGAACATCGCTGTGGATCGTTGAGGAACCCCTTTTCGGCGTAAAATGCCTGTTCCCCTGCTGTAAATGGGAAGGTTACACCGCAATCCTGACACATGAGGGTCTTGTCCGCGAACGCCAAGTCTGCGCCTCCTTCGGTCCTGCCGGAACTGGCCCCAAAAACAGGCCGCTAATTGGCGCATATTATAGGACAGCGTTCGGAGAAATGCAACAATTTCGCTTGGAAAAGTTTCACGATAGGGGGAAAAGGCTATACATTTTTTCATGGTGCGGATGTTGGGGCGCTCTGAGGCTTGGACCTGGGTTGCTGGACTGGTTGCTGGCCTGGAGTAGCTCCGTCCGCCGCGACGATCTGAATAGAAGAAGCTGCTAAATTGCCGCCTGATCCCTGCTGGCCCAGTATTACCACCGCCACGTCTTGCGCCAACTCGTTCCTGCTGGCCTCGGTGGTCTTCCGGATAGACGTGTTATCGCTGAGGGTGACCTGCGTGCTTCCCCCGGACTGTGTGGTAATCGTCAAGGTGTTGCCGTCTATCTTCTGTACGGTTCCAGAGATGCCCGAGCCCCCCGATCCAAAGCTATTGCCACCGGCTCTAGAGGCGCCAGCGGCGCCGGCAGCTCCAGCATCCCCGGCGGCGCCCTGGGCTTGGGTTGCCGCTGGGGCAGTCCCTTTGCCCATGACTATTCCAGCCCCATAGGCCCCGCCCACGGCAACGCCGACTATTGCAACCAAGATTAGAAGGCCCAGGAAGTTCAGTCTCACGGGGATGCTCCTTTCAAGATAGAGAATAACAATTCACAACGGACAACGGATCAGAGGAACCGATAACGGATACTCCGCATTCCCTGACTAGCGGCCCTTCACGCCGATCCGTTATCCGTTTGGGGCATGGGGCTCTCCCCGTTGATCCGGGCACATCCGTTGTGAATGAGCTATGGCTAGAAGCGGTCTCCCTGGTCCACGCTCTACGCAAGATTATGGCCTGTACCGATCATAGAATAGGGTGTCAAAGAGAAGCTTCCCTACCAGGCACACCGTGAAAAGAGCTCCCAGGCCCCAGTGGAGCAAGGAGGCCCAACGGGGGAGGGCGATCGGCAGGACCACTACAAAGTATAAGGCGTTCAAGGCGAAGGCGAGCGCCCATCTCCACATTCCCCGTGGAAGCCTCATTCCTTCGCCTACTCATAGCGCAGGGCGTCGATAGGGTTAAGGCGGGCGGCCCGCGTAGCCGGATAGATCCCAAAGAAGAGTCCGATGGCCGCCGAGACCCCAAAGGCCAGGATAACGGAATCCGGGGACACGATACTGTTAAGGTTCTGGCCGCCGAGCGAGACGCGGCTCAGGATCTGAGAGAAGCCCATGCCCAAGAGAATGCCAGCGAGTCCTCCAACAATGCTGACCACGGCCGATTCGATGAGGAATTGGGAGAGGATATCCCGACGCTTGGCGCCGATGGCTTTGCGGATGCCGATCTCTCGGGTCCTTTCTGTGACCGAGACCAGCATAATATTCATAATGCCGATGCCCCCCACGATCAGGGAGATGCCGGCAACGCTGCCCAGCAGGAGGGTCATGATGCCCGTGATCTGGTTAGCGGTGGCCAGCAGGTCTTCCTGGCTGCCGATCGTGAAGTCGTCCTGGAAGACCTTGTGGCGCTCCCGAAGAAGTTCCCCTATCTGCTGGACGGCCAGGTTCTTGGTTGCTTCGGTCTCGTCCAATAGCTGGATGTTGATACTGCTAACGCTATGCCCCCCTTGAACGGTGCGCTGTCCAAAGACACGCTGCTGTAGAGTGGTAACCGGGACCAGGATCACGTCATCCTGGTTGCCAAAGCCCTGGGTACCCTTGCTCTGTAGCACCCCGATCACCCGGAAGTTGACCCGGTTGATCCGGACCGACTGGCCGACGGGGTCCTGGTCGGGGAACAGTTTACCTGCAACGTTGCTTCCCAGCACGGCAACCAGGGAATTGGCATCCAGTTGCTGCGTCGTGAAGAAATCTCCTTCCCCCACCTGGAAGTTGCGCACTTCGAGGTATTCTGGGGTAACTCCCAGTGTTCTCGTGTTCACGTTTAGAGTCCCGGCCGTCACCTGCCCCCCGGATTGGAGCTCCGGCGCCACCATGGCACAGGCCGAGCATTCCTGGGCCAGCGCTACGGAGTCTTCGTAAGTTAGAGTGGGCCGCGTGCCTGCGGCCGCCTGTACGCCGCCCTCCTGGCTGGCCCCCGGCCTGACGAAGAGCAAGTTGGTACCCATACTCTGGATGCTCGAGGTTATCGTAGCCTGGGCCCCTTTCCCAACTGACATAAGGGTGATCACGGCCGACACGCCGATGATCATGCCCAACATGGTCAGGGCTGCCCGCATTTTGTTGGCTGAAAGGCCCCGCAGAGCCACCTTGATGCTTTCGGTGAAGTTCATTTCCCCACTCCCCCGGTGACGAACGTCTCCTGGCCTTCCTGGTCGGGAAGAGTCGCCAGGAATTCTGCGGCCTCTCGGGGCTTTGCCACGGGCTCATCGGATACTATCCTGCCGTCGCGGAAATGGATGATCCGCTTGGTGTGGGCAGCGATATCCGGCTCATGGGTGACGAAGATTATGGTGACTCCCATCTCCCGGTTGAGCCGCTGAAAGATCTCCATGATCTCCTCGCTGCTGCGGGTGTCCAGGTTGCCGGTAGGCTCATCGGCCAGGATGATAGACGGTTTATTGACCAGGGCCCTGGCGATGGCCACCCGTTGCTGTTGGCCTCCTGATAGCTCCGTGGGCCGGTGATGCGCCCGGTCCTGCAGGCCCACCCATTCCAGGGCCTCCTGGGCGCGCTGTCGCCGCTTCTGGGCCCCAGCGTAGATGAGCGGCAGCTCCACCTGCTCCACGGCCGGCATGCGAGGCAGCAGGTTGAAGGTCTGGAAGACGAAGCCTATCTTGTGGTTCCGGATTTCGGCGAGCTCATCATCATTGAGCCGGCTCACTTCCACGCCATCGAGGACATAGCTCCCGCTGGTGGGCTGGTCCAGGCAGCCCAGGATGTTCATCAGGGTGGACTTGCCTGAGCCCGACGGGCCCATGATGGCTACGAGATCGCCCGTGCCTACCTCCAGCGTAACGCCCTGGAGTGCTGCAACTCTGACCTCTCCCAGGTGGTATATCTTGGTCAGGTCTTTAGTCTGGATCATCTTCTTCCTTCAGATGGGCAAGGAGCACGGGGGGCTAACCCCCAACCCCCCCGGCCTCATGCCATGCAGAGATCATTCTTCCTTCAGATGGGCAAGGAGCATGGGGGGCTAACCCCCAACCCCCCGGCCTCATGCCATGCAGCGATCATTTTCCAGGTGCACCCCCAAAGAAGACAGGGCCGCCCCCACCAGGAACTGCGCCAGGCAGGCCCCCGGCGCCCGGGACACCCCGCGTGGTAGTGGTGGTCGTGGGGATGGTGACCTTGTCTTGCTCTTGAAGTCCGGATACTACCTCGGTGGACTGATCGCCACTCATACCCGTTTGAATGGTGCGGGTTTCGGTAGTGCCATTGGTGAGGACGACCTGCACCGTCCGGTTCCGGCCCTGGGTCCTGATGGCGCGGTTAGGGACCAGAAGAACGTTGTTCCTCTGCTGGGTCACGATCTGTGCGCTGGCGGTCATCTGGTCCTTTACTCCTTGGACCTGCTCCAGCGATATAGAGACCGGGTAGTTGACGACCCCCTGCTGCACCTTAGCTGACGGCGCAATGCTGGTGATCTTTCCCGAGAAGGTCTGGCTAGGGAGGGCATCGAAGGTAACGGTGGCCGGTTGACCTATCTGCACTGAGGAGATATCCGTCTCGGCGGAGTTAACGTCGACGCGCATGGCAGTGGGGTCTTGCAGGGTGATAACGGCGGCGTTGGCGCCCACGGGGTCCCCCACGCTGGGGGTTATCACGGCCACGATTCCATCGAAGGGAGCGGTTATGGCAATTCCCTGAAGCTTCTGGTTGGCGCTGTCCAGGGCCGCCTGGGCCGACGTCACCTGGTTCTGCTGCTTTAGCATCTCTTTGGCGTCCCCGCCGGCCTGCTTCGTGGCCAGGTCAGCCTGGGCCTTGGCCAGGGCGGTCTGCGCTGCTGATAGCCCGGCCTGCTTGTTGAGAATGTCGGAATCGGGGCCGGCCTGCTTCGTGGCCAGGTCGGCCTGGGCCTTGGACAACGCGGTCTGCGCTGCTGATACCGCGGCCTGCTTGCTGAGGATATCGGAATTGGGGCCGGCTTCCATCTGCGCCAGCTTGTTCTGCGCCTGGGTCAGGGCATCCTCGGCCCTGGCCACATCATTCTGGGCGTTAGCCAGGCCCGCCGCCTGGTTCTGCTGGGCTTGTTTGACCTTATCCTGCGCCGTCAGCATGTTCATATAGGTCTGGTTTAGCTTCTCTTGACTTACTCCACCCTCATTGAACTGGTTGTTGGTGGAGTTGTAAACACGAACGTAGTAGGAGGACTGGTCCTGGAGTTGGCGGATGAGGTCGTTAGCGTTGGGGTCGTTCTGGACCGCGGCGTACTTCAGTTTGGACGCTTCCAGGGCGGTAGCAGCCTGGGCCACAGCGTTCTGAGCCAGAGAGAGGTTCAGCGGGCTCTGGGTGGTTGCATCGTCCAGATTCTTCTGGGCCGAGGTCAGGGAGGCCTGGGCCTGTTCAACCGCTTGTCGAGCCAGGGAGAGGTTCAGCGGGCTTTGGGCGGTGGTATCGTCCAGATTCTTCTGGGCCGAGGTCAGGGAGGCCTGCGCCTGGTTAACCGCTTGCTGAGCATTGGCGATATCAGTTGCAGTATAAGGATTGGTGGTCTGTTCCAGGGTGATGCGCGCCACGTTGAGGTTGGCCTCTGCCTGGGTGACCGAGTTTTGCAAGGTCGCCACCGTTGTCGCGTCCAGCTTGGCCAGCACCTGCCCAGCCTTGACCTTTTCTCCCACAGACACCGGCAATACTGCCAGGGTCCCAGCGGTCCCGAAGGAGAGTTTCATCACGTGCGTGGCCACGGCGCTGCCGGAGGCGGCCACGGTGGCCTGTAACGAGCCCCTGGTGACGGTTGCGACCTGACCCTGTATGGTTGCCGCCTTTGCCTCTTGCAGAATGAAGCGGTTGTAGCCGGTGTAGCCTCCAAATATCGAAGCTGCGGCCACTGCTGCCAGAAGCAAAATCTGCGTGATCTTCAATTCAATCCTCCGACCGTGTATCTTTCATCTGTGTTACGTAGCGGGCAGCAAAGAAGTTTCATTAGACGCTAAAGGGTTTGGGCATTGAGTGAGGTCCAGGAAAAGGAGATGGCTCCAGTAGGCTGCGCCCTCGCAGCAGCCACAACTGAATCGGGGCAGACCGTGCGTCCGCCGAAAGGACAATTAGATGGCGAAGCCTAGTCCATTTCCATGCGAAAGTCCCCGGTCCCTGTGGCAGCCTCCGGAGCCCTCAGGCTCCCGGTAACCCGTCCAGGCTCCGCCGGTCGTATTTGAATGCCTGTTGGTGTCGCCACCACGGCCTCGGCCCTGCGCCGCCGAGGGAATGGTAGCCGGATGCCTCCCCCAATCAGGTTCTGGAAATCGTCCAGGTACGTGTAGACGGCCGGCACCAGCAGCAGCGTTAATAGGGTCGAAGAGAGCACCCCGCCGATCATGACGATGGCCATAGGGGCCCGGGACTCCGCTCCGGCCTCCAGCTTGAGCGCCAGGGGCGTCATGGCGGCGCATACGGTCGCAGTGGTCATGACGATGGGTCGCAGCCGGGTCCGGGCGGCCTCCAGCAGCGCTTCCTGTCGCGCCAGGCCACGGCGCCGCAGCGTCTTGGTGTAGTCCACCAATAGGATGCCGTTTTTGGCCACCAGGCCCATGAGCATGATCATGCCGATCATCGAGAAGATATTGAGGGTATTGCCCGTAAGGATCAGGCCGCCGAAGGCGCCCACCAGGGAGACGGGGAGGGCAAACATGATTGCCAGCGGCTCCAGGAATGATTCGTACAACGCCACCATGAGCATGTACATTAGGGCGATGGAAAGGGTCAAAGCGCCCAGCAGGGCCGCGAAGGCCGTATCCAACTGTTGCACTTGCCCGCCGGTGACGGAAACAGAGTACCCAACTGGAACGGCCATGTTGGCGATATTGGCGCGCAAGTCCCGCGCTACGTCACCCAGGGCTCGTCCACTAACGGAGGCCCCCATGGTGAGCACACGCTGGCCATCGGTCCGGACGATCTGGGAGGGCCCCGTCGCCCGCACGAGCTGCGACACTTGGCCCAGCCGGGTGAGCCCTCCGGTGGCGGGGATCGGGATGTTGCCCAGGTTCGCCAAGTTTAGCCTGTCGACGTCGCTGCCAATAACCGTGATGTCCCTCTGGACGTCGCCAAAGGGCCGGACCTGTCCGACGACCGTGCCGGCGGTCAGTGTTCGGATGGTGGACGCCACCTGCTGGCCGCTGACGCCAAGCTCAGCCATTCGCTTGCGATCGAAGACCGCCTGAACTTCGGGGGCGCCTGCGGTACTTGGGATGTTTACGTCTGCGATGCCCGGCGTGGCGCGCATAACTTCAGCCACATCCTTGGTCATTCGTTCCAGGGTGGTCAGGTCGGGTCCGGCAATACGGACCTGCACCGATCCTCCACCCCCACCCCCGAAGGGGCTCTGGATCTGGGGCCGCACTGTGGCGTCAGGTATGTCCTGCCCGATGCGACGGACTACGTTGACAATATCGAATACCGAGCGCTGCCTCTGGCTCTTGTCCACCAGTTGCACGGTAATGTTCCCGCTGGCGCCCCCGCCACCAGGTCCGCCGAATCCACCCCCGCCCCCGCCCACGCTGGTGAACATCTGCTGTACCTCGGGGACCTGGGCCACAATGGTCGTTTCCACCTGCCTGACTGCTCTGTCGGCCATATCCAGGGTTGTTCCCGTAGCCATCTGGACGCTTACAGAGAACTGGTTGGAGTCTTCCTGGGGGGCATATTCTGTGGTCAGAAGGCGGAGGGGGATCATAGCTATGGCCAGCGCGAAGGCTGCAATCCCGACAAACACGATCACGGGTCTTATGCGGAGTCCGAAGCCCAGGAGCCGGCCGTAGCCTCTGGCCAGGCGCTCGAAATTCCTTTCCCAGGTCCTGCTGAACCGGGACCAGAAGTTGTTACCCCCATTCTCGTTGCCGCTCTTGAGCCAGCGGGAGGCTAGCATCGGAGTCAGCGTGAAGGAGACGAAGAGGGAAAAGAGGGTGGCGGCGGCGATAGTCAGGCCGTATTCCCGGAAGAGCCGGCCGATGTTGCCCTGCATGAAAGCTACGGGGATATACACCACTACGTCCACCAGGGTAATGGCGATAGCCGCCAGCCCGATCTCGCTTCGACCGGTCAGGGCCGCCGCGATGGGCGAGGCGCCGAGCCGCAGGTGGCGGCTGATGTTCTCCAGGACCACGATGGAGTCGTCGACGAGGATGCCGATGGTCAGGGCCAGGGCCATGAGAGAAATGGTGTTCAGGCTGAATCCCAGGGCCATCATGACCAGGTAGGTGGAGATCAGCGACGTGGGGATGGCCACGATGACGATCACCACGTTCCGCCAGGTATGGAGGAAAAGTAAGAGGACCAAGGCGGTAAGAAGGATGCCGATCATGAGGTCGCGGTCGACGGCTTCCAGGGCGGCCCGAGTGAAGCGGGAGCTGTCGTTGGTTACGATGAGCTGGACATCCCGGGGAAGCTGCCCCCGAACCCGCTCCAACTCTCGCTGGATGTTATCGGCCACCTCGATCCCGTTGGCATCCGACTGTTTGACGATGCTCAGCCCGATGGCATCCTGGCCGTTGGTGCGCTGGAGCCTGGTACGCTCTTTGAAACCCTCCCGGATCGTCGCCACGTCCCGGAGGTAGACCGCGCCGGCCTGCGTCGACACTACGATGACATCGCTAAGCTCGGCCGAGCTCTGGAACTGCCCGACGGACCGGACAGCTATCTGCTGACGCCCTTCGGGGATGGAACCCCCCGGCTGGTTCAGGTTCTCCCGGCTAATGGCCGAGGTAACTTGCTGTACCGTCACGCCGTAGGCCTCGAGTGCGGCGTAGTTAAGGGTCACCCGTACCTCACGCTGGAGTCCGCCGCCCACGGTGACGTCGGCGACGCCCAGGACCGACTGCAGGCGGGGCGCCACTATCTCGTTGGCCAGCTCGTAAAGCTGGTCCATGGGCAGAGTGCCCGCCAGGGAGATGTTCATGATTGGGAAGGCGTTTGGATCGGCTCTATTGACCGATGGCTGATTAACGTCGGAGGGTAGCCTGGAACGGATTCCCGACAGGCGCCTTTCCACGTCGATGGCCGCCTTATCGGCGTCGACTCCCTCTGCCAGGGAGATGTTGAACGACCCGGAGCCGGACCTGGCGGTCGCGTTCACCGATGACACGCCGCTGATGCCGGCCATACTCTGCTCGATAGGCTCGAGCACCAGCCTCTCGATGTCCTCCGGCGAGGCGCCCGGGTAGCTAACGTTGATGTTGACAAAGGGGAAGCTGATATTGGGCATGCGGTCGACCCTCAGGGTCGACCGGGCCACCAGGCCCATGATCACCAGGCCGACAATCAGCATCAGTATCGTCAGAGGACGGCTAATCGCCATGCGAGTCAGGCCCATGTGTCATCCCTCCTAAGATCTATACATACCCTTCCAATTCGCAGCCCTTGCAGGCCACTCATTGCTGTGTTTACGGCAGTGGCCCATGCCTCTTGAGGCGCCACCGGCAATGAAAAGGCCCTGCCTGGGAACGCTGGCTTCCAGCCGGCGTGTCCGGGGGGCCGGCGAGACGCCAGCGCTCCCAGGCGCCAATCATGCCGCCCAATTTTCACGGCAGGCTGGAGATTGCCAAGGGACTTAGGCTGATACATGCACGGTTGTTCCTGTGCTTACTGCTTGGCTGCTGGGGTCGCAGTCGCGCCTCCCGGCTTTCCAGAGCCTGACTGTCCGCCAGGCTTGGCTCCTGGGGCGCCCCCGGAATAGCCGCCGGGGCCTCCCGGAGCCCCTCCGGAAGGACCGCCCGAACCCGCCGTTTGCCCCTCTGGGGCTCGGCGCTGCCCGTCTCCTTGTCCCGGCAGCAAGAGCCGGTCGCCGTTGTTCAGGCCCATGTGGCCGGCGACAATCACCTGCTCGTCTGCCTCCACCCCTTGTAGCACCTCGACCACCTTATCATCGCTGAATCCGGCCTGGATGGTCCGGAGGCTGGCCTGCCCGTCCTTGGCGACGAACAGGATCCGCTTGTCGCCCTGCTGCAGGACCGCCTCTTTGGGGACCAGCAGAGCGCCCTCCCGCTTGTCAGCGGTGACCCGAACATCGGCGAACATGCCGGGGCTCAGCTTGCCCGAGCTATTGTCGGGAGCGATCTTTATCAGGAAGGTGTGGCTCTTGGCATCGGCGACCGGGGCCACCCCGGTTACTTTGCCGGAGAACGTTGCACCTTGATAGGCCGGAACGGTCAGGGCGACGGGCAGGTCTTGCCGGAAGAGACTGATGCGCGCCTCCTCCACGCTGACCTGCAACTCGACGTCCCTGCTAATCAGCGAGAAGAGGGGCGTCTGGGTTGAAGCCAGGGCGCCTTCACTGAGGAGGCGGCTGGCGATAATGCCGTCGAAGGGCGCAACCAGGGTGGTGTCGGAGAGGGCCAACCTGGCGGAGTCCAGGGAGGCCTGGGCCTGGTCCACGGTGGCTTCTGAGACCTTGACGTCTTCGGCGGTGTAGGGGCGGCGCTTGGCCTCAAGCTGGCTCTGGGCCTGGTCCAGGGTTGCCTGGGCTGCTGCCAGGTCCGGCGCCTTGGGGCCTGCAGCTAATTGATCGAGCCTGGATTGGGCGCTGGCTACGGCCGCCCTGGCGCTCTCGGCGTTCTTTTGGGCATTGGCAATGTCCTCGGACTTTGGCCCTGCTAGCAGCGTATCCAGTCTGGCCTGGGCCTGGGTGACGCCGATTTCGGCGGCCATGGTCGAGGCATTTGCTGCATCGCAAAGGTAATCGGCACCCCGCCTGCTACACTGGCCGTCGCGTGACGACTGTGCGGACCAGAGGGTGGCTTTGGAGCGCTCAACGTCCAATTGGGCCAGCCTGACGGCGTCAGGATCGGGTCCAGCCTTGAGCTTGGCAAGGTCGTTGTCCGCCTTGGTCAGTTGGGCCCGGGCTGCCGCCAGGCTGGCCTGGGCGGAAGCGAGGTCGGAGTCGGTCGGGTTGAGCTGGTCCAGCCTCGCCTGGGCGTTGCGGACGGCGGCCTCCGAGCCGGCGATATCTTCGGGCCTGGCACCGGCCTTGATCGTTGCCAGTCTGGCTTTGGCGGAGGCCAGGGAGGCCTCTGCCTGTTGTACCTGCACTTTGGCAGAGGACTTCTCCATCTGGGCGATCACGTCTCCTGTCTTGACGGCATCGCCCACGTCGACAAGGAGCTTTTCGATCCGGCCGCTGGTCTTGGGTACCAGGTTCACCTGGCCCTTGGCCTGGATACTGCCAGAGTAAGAAAGTATGGACTGTATGGCGCCCTTAGAAACCGGCGCGACGGAGACTGCGACTACTCGCCCGCCGCGGACCTGGCTGGCGAGGGCGCTGCTGGGACCCTGGCTGGGCGCCTGGCTACAGGCGGCCAGGGCCAAACTGCCTGCACATAGAATGCCGATCCAAATCCTCGAAGCCACTACTCCTCCCGTGCTCTCGTCGTCCGAAAAAGCCTAAAGCTTCCTATACACTAATCTAAATAGTGTGAGATATGCAAGTTAATGCGTGAGTGTTGAACAACGCTTCGCCCTGTAGCCGGGGTCGTCCCTGACCCCGGCCGTCGGCATCGGGGACGATGCCGACTACGGAAGTATTCCAGCACTCTCTGTGTTGCACAGACAGGGAACCTGTTGCTACTCTTGAAGGGCGTCCAGAGACCAGGGCTTGCCGCTTCCGATCCTGGTCAAGAGGATAGCTCCCAACCCGTAGGATGCCAGCAGCGCGGCGGCGGCCCAGCCGGCATACGGTAGAATGGTTGCCGGAAAGGCCAGCAGGATTCCCAGAAGAAGCTGGGCCAGGGGAGGGGCCCCTGCGCCCACCAGGGAAGAGAGCCATCTTCCCAACTCCAGGAATACGGCTGTGACTCCGATGGCTGTGACCACTGCCAGCACGCCCAGAAGTAGTACGGCGTAGGGCAGTCCCGAAACGACGACTGCCAGCAAAAAGGCCAAAAGAAGGGTCGCGAGATAACCCAGGATGCCTATAGCCAGGGTTCGCAGCTTGTGGCCCCAGGGGCCACCCAGCGCGTCACGCATAACTTTGAAGCGGTCCGGCAGGAAGAACGCCAGGACCACGGAGGTGCTGACCAGGGCCAGCAGGCCAACTAGATGGAGGGCCAAGCCGCCCCAGCCTACCTGATGAAGGCTGAACGGCCGCAGGGATGGAGGAGTCTCACTGCGTATCGGGGGCCTGGGCCTGGAGTCTGTTGGAGGAGGACGTATGCCCGGCTGTGGCCGCCCCAGGTCTACAGGGCGGAACCCCAGTTGTCCCAAGAGCCGGTCCAGTTGTGAAGGCCGAAGCGGCGGGCGCGTTTGCGCTCGAGGCGGTGGATTCAGGGGCGCCATTTCCGTCAGCCCTTGTGCCGGCAGCACCAGTGAATCCACCGCCATCAGCGCCAGGTTAAATAGGATTAGGAGGGCAGCTAAGATCCAGAGCCTTCGTCTGGAAACGGGTATCCTATCTCTTGACGTATCCATGCTGTGAACGCAGCTCTTTCCCCATCAGTTGAATCAGCAAGCTGACCAGGGCTACAAAGAGGAGGGTAACGCCAATGACCACCCCCACTTCCATGCCAGCCAGGAGCGATGCCAGGTCTCCCAGCCCCACCGGTTGAGCCGAATCGGCAGCCACGGCGTCCCAAGGCCACCCCTGCTCGTCCAGGTAGAGGTATACCAGAAGTGACCCCAGCCCGCCCAGGACGGAGGCCACGACCCATCCCAGTGTGCCGCTCCCGGCCCGGGCCAGGGCACGCTCTGGCTGGAGGACCCTGGCCATGACCCTGCTGGCGAGTCCTGGCGGGGGAACGAGAGAAGGCAGGCCTTCCAGCAGAGCCAGGCTCCGCTTCAACCCCTCCAGTTCAGCGCGGCAGGCGGAGCAAGAGGCCAGATGCTTTTCCATCCGCCTGGCCTGTGCCCCTTTCAGGTCACCCTCTAGAAAGGCGTTCAAGAGCCGGAACGCCTTCTGGCATTCCATGATCGGTCTCCTTTACAAACTGCCCAGGAAGCTGCTTGGAACGGGAGCTTTGGGGGCAGGGGATGGCGGCCCGCCGGTCCGCGGTCCAAAGGGGTGGAAGGGCATCATCCTGGGGCCGCCCGGTGCTCCGTTCGGCCCGCGCATCGCAGGGTTCCCACCGAGAACGCTGAGGGCATTGCCTCCTTCGCCAACAACCACGACCTTGTCTCCCTGCTTCAGGTCTTCCACCTTGCCGCGACCGGAGCGCGTGTCCTTGGTTACCTGGAAGGTCCTGGTCACGGTGTCACCGTTGGGCACTACCGAAATGCCGGTGCTGCTGGCGGACTGGACGGTCCCGGCTACGATCTCGATGGTCCTAATCTTACCGTCCTTATCGGTCAGCTCTATCTTGCCACTCCGCAGGTTATCTCTCGGGTTGCCGCCGAGGAAACCGCCGAGCCCCCCGGCGAAGGGCAGGCGCTTCCCGGCCTGGGGCCGCTCCGGGGTGGACCCCAGGGTGACGGTGAGGTCCTGAGGAGTACCGCCGCGATTGATGGTCAACTTGACCTGGTCCCCGACCTTCTTGGCTTGAACGGCGCTGGTCACGTCTTTAGCACTCTTGACCGCTGTCCCGTCGATGGCGGTAATGACATCCTTCTCCAGCAGTCCCGCCTTCTCGCCCGGGCTGTCCTTGGCCACTCGCGCGATCACGACGCCCTGGTCTGTGCTGAGGCCCAGGCGGTCCTTGACTTGGGCGCTGTTATTCACCAGCGAAATGCCTATGAAGGGTTTGCCGGTTCGGGGCTGCTGCTGGGCGGTTGCGGACAGCGTAGCCCTGGCGGGTCCCAAGAGGGATGCCCTTACCTGGGGCAACTGCCAGGCGCCCATGGCTGCGACCACCACTACGGCAGCCACCAATGGAAAGACTATCCTCTTCCAACTACTCATGGTTTCTTACCTCCCTTTGGTATACCGGAAGCTCTTAAGCTGAACTCTTGCGACAAGATCTTGTGGAGCATGGCCCTGGCCCTGAACAGGTGCGTCTTGACGGTCCCCAGTGGAAGCCCGAGGGTTTCTGCGATGTCCGCGTATGGAAGCTCTTGCTGGTGCCGCAGCAGGACCACCGTACGGTATTGCTCCGGCAGCGCCATTATCGCCTTCTGGACTGCCGCCCTGGTCTCCTCTTTCTCCAACGCCTGTTCCGGCGTAAGCGAGGCGTCCACAAAGGGCGCCTCTTCGTTCAGGGGCACCTGGAACTTTCTGCGCCTCAGATAGTTTATGCATAGGTTCACAGCTATCTTGTAGACCCAGGGCGAGAACCTCTCGCCCTGGCGAAAACGTGGCAGGGCCGTGTAAGCTCGCACCAGGGCCTCCTGGGCCAGGTCTTGGGCTTCGTCCCCATCTCCAGTGAGCCGGTAGGCCAGGTTATAAAGGCGCCTCTGGTACCGGCGAACTAGCTCCTCGTAGGAGTTGGGGTCCTGGAGGGCTCTCTCCACCCAGAGTTCATCAGATTCCTCCATGGGCCTGGGCTCTATCACCTCTCAATATTCCATACGCCGTAGAACGGCGAAAGTTTCATGGTGATTAGGGTTGACTTTCATCTTTTTCAGCCCCAAAATAGAATCGGAGCGGCCGGCAGGCCGGGGGGTGGGGGGTGTCCCCCGCTTCTCCGCCTTCCGGGACGGGACGCCATGCGAATCGACGTGGAGGAGATCGAGATGGCGGAGGTTAGGGACCTGGCCATCATTATCCTGGCGGTAATCTTTATCCTTCTAGGGTTGGGGGGCGGAATACTCGTGGTTTTGCTCATCAGCTTGGCCGTGCTGGTGCGTAGGAAAGTTGGTCCCTTACTGGATTCTGCCCTCGGTACCCTCAACACCATTGAAGGGACCTCTACATTTGTTTCAGAGACCATGGTGCGTCCCATAATCAGAGTGGCTAGTTTCGGAGTTGGCGCAAGGGCAGCCTTGGGCGCCCTTACGCGGCTGAGGAAGAAGAGAGGAGGCAAGCGAAATGGCTGAGGAGAAGCAGCAGGGTGGTGGATTTCTTTCCGGCTTCATAATTGGTGGTCTGATAGGCGCAGCAGTGGGACTTCTTATGGCCCCTAAGAGGGGCGAGGAGACCCGATCGGAGCTGATGGAGAAGGGCCAGGGATGGCGCTCCAAGCTGGAGGAGCTACGCGCCACGGCCCAGGGCAGCGTCGACGAAGTGGCGGCGCTGGCGCGGGAAAGTGCCGGTGAGGTGGCCTCCCGGGCGCGGGAAGGCGCAGAGGCGCTGGCCTCCAAGGGTCGGAGCCGGGTGGAAGAGGCTGTGGAGGAGGGCAGGCGCGCGGCTTCGGCGTCGGCCCAGGAGTTGGAGGCCAGGCTCCGCGAGGAAAGGGAAAAGCCTTCCAGAAACAACTCTGAGACCGCCTAGTACAGCACCACACGGTTCTTGTAAGATGGCGTTCTGGGTGCTCTTCCTCCCGGTCATTCTGAGCGATAGCGAAGAATCTCGGCGCTGCTACTAGGAGGGCTCGCAAATTTGGGAGTAAAGAGATTCTTCGTCTCCGCTTGCCTGGTGCTCAAAGGAGCGTGATTTGCCAGGACGCTCCGGCTCAGAATGACATTAATCATATCCACTGTGGCCACGCACCGGCTCCCCGTTACTTATAAAAGTACCCCGGGCCCAGGCCTGGGGTACTTCTTTAATTGCTAGCAGTAATGGCGGAGAGGGTGGGATTCGAACCCACGAGACTCATCGTCTACGCGCTTTCCAGGCGCGCGCCCTCGGCCGCTAGGCGACCTCTCCATGGTGTTTCTACATGTTCCTAATGCGTAATCGGGCCACGTTTTCGGCAAGGCCCTGCTCCGGACGATAGGATTTCGGGGGGACTCCCCCGAACCCCCGGCCTGCTGGCCCCTAATGCGTGATCGGGTCACGTTTTCGGCAAGGGCCGTGCCCCGGACGATAGGATTTCGGGGGGACTCCCCCGAACCCCCGGCTGCTGGCCCCTAATGCGTGATCGGGCCGCTTTTTCGGCAAGGGCCCTGCTCCGGACGATAGGATTTCGGGGGGACTCCCCGCGAACCCCCGGCCTGTGGCCCCTAAGGCTTGATCGGGCCACGCTTTCGGCAAGGGCCCGGCCCGGGACGATAGGATTTCGGGGGGACTCCCCCGAACCCACGGCCTGCTGGCCCCCTAATGGCGGAGAGGGTGGGATTCGAACCCACGGTCGCGTTAGCGACACCGCTTTTCGAGAGCGGCACCATCGGCCACTCGGACACCTCTCCGAAGAAAATGGTATTATATTCCCCTGACTGTGTCAAGGAGGAGTAAGCATGAAGGCTAGCGAAAGGGAACTCTTGGCGGCATATCAGCACGTGCGGAGGCGTGGGTCCGTGGTTAAGGCCGGGGAAGGCTTGGAGTTCACTGGCTACGGGGCCAGGGCCTTGATCAAGGTGGCGCCGGTCATTGGCTCCCGGCTCAACAGTTGCCAGGCCATCTACCACGAGCCGGGCGAGACCTTCGCCATTCACGCCCACCCAGTTAGCGAGACCGTTTATGTGGTATACCAGGGGAAAGGACAAGTCTTCTTGGACGATGCCTGGCACGATATCGAGGCCGGAGACGTGGTCTACGTCCCGGAAGGGTACAAGCACGGCACGCGTAACTTACAAACCAATCCAGAGGTCCTGGTTGTCTATGACTGGGGGGTGCCGCCGCCCCTGGAGCAGTACGAGTTGGGGGGCTGGTGGAACCAGGTTTACGCCGAGATAGAGTCCGGAGCAGATCGTGTCAAGAAGAGCTACAAGGGCCAAATGCCTCCACGACAGTCAGGCCAGAAGCCTCAGATCTTGAACGTGGACGAGGGCGCCGAGTTCTACAACTATGGCTGCCTCATGAAGTTTATCGTCTGGCCCAACATGGGTTCCCGTATGATCAGTTGCCACTGTGCTTACCAGAGCAAGGGAGATACCTTCAACATACATCGACATCCCCAGTCAGAGGATACGGTGGTGGTGCTGGCCGGCCGGGGCCAGGTCTTCTTGGACGACCGCTGGTACGATCTGGAGCCAGGAGACGTATTTTATGCCCCCGAAGATGTGAAGCACGGCACCCGAAACCTGGAGTACGACGGTGTCTTCCAGTGTGCTGGATGCGCCGCTCCACCCCAGATGGAGCTCTACGAGCTGGCAGGCTACATGCCCTACGCGTATGTGGAGATCCCGGGTGCTGAGGCAGTAAAAGTTTATAGTCCCCATGACCGATTAGAGGACCTCCTTCGCTCGGAAGGGAAGAATCAGGGAGGCAAGGACTAGCGGACTACGGAAGATCCAACCACCTCTTGCGAGAGTGTTGAACAACTACAGTAGTCGGCATCGGGGACGATGCCGACGGCCGGGGTCAGGGACGACCCCGGCTACGGAGTTTGGTGACATTCAACACTCTCTCTGGCCCGGCTTGACGCTATGGCCTCTCTAGGGTATAGTGGCAGCCACACCCGGCGCCTGAGCCAGAGCCCACCATGCGTGCCAAGAAAGAGGAGGACCTCGTTGCTGAAGTGGTGTTTGCCATTCGTTCTGTTTCTAGCGCTAGTATCGGCCTGTTCCCCAGCGTCGGCCCCGACGCCAACGCCTACCAAGGCTGCCCCAGTGCCTGCAGTCACGGCTACGAAGCCCGCGGCCGAGGCGACCAAGCCTGCGCCGGTTTCCACTCCTATTGCAAAGCCGGCAGCTAAGCCGCTGGAACCCCCGGTGTCGGTCAAAGTCGGTGGCGCGGGCTCGCTAACTGAGGCCTTTCTCTACATAGCCGACGCGAAAGGGTACTTCGTGGAGGAGGGTCTCAAGGTCGAATTTATCCGCTTCCGCAGCGCCTCTGAGATGGTGGCACCGATGGGCACTGGAGAGTTGGATGCTGGGGGAGGTAGCCCTAGTCCGGCCCTGTTCAACGCCATATTGCGCGGAATCCCGGTCAAGATCGTGGCAGATCGGACTACGGCGCTGCCGGGCAGAGCGAACATGGCGATCATGTTGCGCAAAGACCTCGTTGATAGCGGCAAAGTGAGGGATTTCTCTGATTTCAGAGGCAAGACCATTGCCATCAACGGCACAGGCACCTCCACCGAGATATTTCTGGAAAAGGCCCTGGAGAAGGGCGGCCTCAAGATGACTGATGTCAATGTGGTGACGATGGGTTTCCCCGATACTGCATCGGCCTTTGCTGGCAAGGCCATCGATGTTGCTGTGGCTACTGACCCATCCAATGCCCGTTCGGCGGAGCAGGGCCTGGCGGTTCGCTGGAAGGGGGAGGACGAGGTAAACCCCAACCACGAGCCATCCGTGTTACTCTATGGGCCCAACTTCTACCAGACCAAGCCAGAGGCAGCCAAGAGGCTCATGGTGGCCTACGTCCGGGGAATCCGCGACTATCTTGACGCCTTCACCAAGAACAAAGACAAGGAGCAGATGATCTCCATCCTGATGAATACCACCGAGGCCAAAGAGCGTTCGCTTTACGACCGAATGACGGTGCTTGGTGTGAACCCTGACGGATATGCTGACCCCAAGAGCATAGCTCCGGACCGGGACTGGTACTTCTCTAAGGGCCTGATGCAGCAGAAAGTGGACCTGAGCAAGGTGATCGACAACCAGTATGTGGAATATGCCCTGGAGAGGTTGGGCAAGTATCAGCCGTAAGGAATATCTGGGAGGAGGATTAGATGCACAGATGGATGGCACTCTTGGTTGTTCTGCTCGTCGCAGGAGCCTGTACGCCTGCAGCAACCCCTACGCCGACGCCTATCGGGAAGGCGCCGCCTGCGCCTACCGCCGCGAAGCCGGCGGCTGAGCCCACCAAGCCCGCGCCGGCGGCTACGGCGACCGTTGCCCCCAAGCCCGCCGCGGCGGCCACTCCTGCGCCCAAGCCGGCGGTGAAGCCCCTGGCCCCCATCGTGACGGTCAAGATCGGAGGGACCGGCTCTCTCACCGAGGCGTTCCTATACATCGCGGATGCCAAGGGCTATTTCGCTGAGGAAGGGCTCAAGGCCGAATTCGTTAGCTTCCGGACCGCCGCCGACATGGTAGCCCCGTTGGGTACTGGGGAGCTGAGTGCGGGTGGCGGTACCCCGAGCCCCGGCCTGTTCAACGCGGTCGTCCGGGGTATACCCCTCAAGATCGTGGCCGACCGGTCTTCTTCCTTGCCGGGTCAGGCCAACTTGGCCATTCTGGTCAGGAAAGACCTGATAGACAGCGGGCAGGTCAAGGAACTGAAAGACCTCAAAGGCAAGAACATTGCCATAAACGCGACTGGCAGCTCTACGGAAATAGCCCTGGAGAAAGCCCTGGACAAGGGAGGCGTGAAGCGGGATGAAGTCAACGTAGTCACCATGCCCTTCCCGGACATGCTCCCGGCCCTGGGTAATAAAGCTATAGACGTAGCCATAGACGTGGACCCTTACAACGCCCAGGCCCAGGCGCAGGGGATCGCGGTCCGATGGAAGGGCGAGGATGAGGTGTACCCCAACCACAACACGTCCGTGCTCCTCGTCGGAAAGTTCGCCCAGGACAACCCCGAGGCTGCCAAGAGGCTCGTGACAGCGTACGTGCGAGGCATTCGTGATTACGTCAACGCCTTCAACAAGGGGGTCGGGAAGGCTGAGGTTATTTCAATTCTGACCAAGGCCACTAGCATCAAGGATACCGCCCTTTACGACAAGATGGCGATAATCGGCGTGGATCCGGATGGGCGTGCGAACGCCCAAAGCATCTCTGCCGATCAGGACTGGTACTTCTCCAAGAACCTAATGCAACAAAAAGTGGATATGAACCAGGTCGTTGACAACCAGTACATCGAATACGCCCTGCAGAGGCTGGGCAAGTACCAACCGTGAAAGGGTTTCCTTGATATCGTGCACCCGGTGACGGTTGGCTGAAAAGCCCGGCGCATAATTGGAAGGAGGATGCCATGCCCAGGTGGACGGTGCTCGCGTTTCTTGTGCTCGTAGCAGTAGCCTGCGCGCCCACGGCGGCGCCCACGCCCTCCCCTACCAAGGCGGCCCCCCCGCCGGCCGCGACCGCCGCCAAGCCGCCAGGCGAGGCCACTAAGCCGCCTGCAGAGGCTACAAAGCCGGCCGCGGCCGCGACCCCTGCGTCTAAGCCCGCGGTGAAACCTCTGGACCCTCCAGTCACGGTCAGGATTGGGTCAACCACCTCCCTGACTGATGGCTTCTTCTACATAGCCGACGCCAAGGGTTATTTCGCCGAGGAAGGACTCAAGGCGGAGTTCGTGCAGTTCCGTACCGCCGGGGAGGTGGTGGCGCCTCTCGGTACCGGGGAGCTCGACGTCGGCGGCGGCAGCCCCAGCCCGGGCCTTTTCAACGCCATCGCGCGCGGCATTCCCATCAAGATCGTGGCCGACCGCTCCACTGCCCTGGCCGGACGGGGTACCACGGCCATACTGGTGCGGAAGGACTTGATCGATGCCGGGCAAGTGCGGGAATACTCGGACTTAAGGGGCAAGACCATCGCCATTAACGCCACTGGCAGCACTACTGAGATGATGGTGGAAAAGGCCCTGGGGAAGGGCGGCGTGAAGCGTGAAGAGGTCAATGTTGTGGTCATGCCGTTCCCCGATATGCTGGCGGCCCTGGGCAGCAAGGCCATAGACGTG
>Ga0082335_1002673_pt1 | contig 32393 bp, 32 predicted proteins | sample Subgrocontami58m_FD_72375 | JGI IMG/M metagenome (GOLD analysis project Ga0082335, IMG submission 72375) | Subsurface groundwater microbial communities from S. Glens Falls, New York, USA - GMW37 contaminated, 5.8 m (SPADES assembly) (version 2) ...
CGCAGGATTGCCATGAACAACCCTGTCTCTGTCAGTCTGGTGAAGAGATCAATAAATCATGCCTGGGACCTGATGGGGCAGAGTGCTGCCATCCAGTATCATATGTTAATTCACCAGATGTCCCATACCACCGATGAGGCGGCGAGATACAGTGCTGAGAGAGCCAAGGCAATGAAGACCGGCGGGCTCAAAGAAGCGCTCAAACTGAGAGATGCTAAGTTCAAGGCGGGTGGCAAGTATTAGTCTTTAACCAGACTAAGCCTGCTAAGCTGAACGCGAAGGGGGATGAAGGGAGGGCAGGTTTATGGGCTGCCCAATCTTCTCCCCCTTGGTATTTATAAAGCTTTGTATCAAAAGTGAGTCCCTAAATGTCACCCTTCGTCCCGACAGGTCGGGACGAAGGGTCTCAGGGTGGTGAGGGTTATTGGTTGAACACCCAGCCCCACACTCAGATTCGATACGAGACTTATTTATAGCACTAATGCCGTTATCTATTATTCAGCCGATGCGTCGGCAGGTCAGATTGGAGCGATACACCTTCGATTTTATTGTCTTCTCCAGATGAACGCTGCTATCAGTAAGCTATCTTTCTACAATCATCGTCACTGCCTCCCCACCACCCAGGCAGAGGGAAACCATCCCGCGCTTAGCATTGCGCGCTTTCATTTCATATAGTAGAGTTATCAGTCTGATAGCACCACTGGCGCCGACGGGGTGGCCTTGAGATACGGCTCCCCCTTTGACATTGACTATCGATTCATCGATACCAAGTTCTCTGATTGCCCCCACTGTGGATGCACAGAATGCCTCGTTAATCTCATGAAGGTCAATATCTTTGATATTAAGTCCTGCCTTTTTCAGTACCTTGGGTATAGACTTTATCGGGGCCATCACCACGATTTTCGTATCGATACCAGCCGACCCATGGGCAACTATTCTGGCCATTGGCAACAAGCCCAACTCATTCGCTTTTTCCCTGGACATGACGACCACAGCAGCGGCTCCATCCGATATCTTAGCCGAGTTACCGGCGGTAACAGTACCACCCTCCTTGAAGGCCGGGGCCAACCTGGCCATCGCCTCCAGCGAAGTTTCCCGCTGAGGAACCTCATCCGTGTCAAAGATAACGGGCGGTCCCCTTCTTTGAGGAATGGAAACAGGCACTATTTCATCCTTAAATTTACCCTCAGCCATTGCTTTCTTTGCCTTCTGGTAAGAACTGACGGCAAATCTGTCCTGGTCTTCCCGACTTACATGGAACTGTACAGACACATTTTCTGCGGTGATGCCCATATGGCAGTTAGCTCGTATGTCCCAGAGTCCGTCATGCACCATTCCATCAATCACTTTGCCATCGTTTAGCCGCAAGCCTGCTCTTACCCCGGGCAGATAGTAAGGGGCCTGGTACATATTTTCCATGCCACCGGCAACAATGATATCGGCATCACCGGCTCTGATTACCTGCTCGGCCATCATTACTGCCTTTAAGCCGGACCCGCAAACTTTATTTATCGTTACTGCGCCGACCTCGACCGGCAAGCCTGCCAGCAACATCGCCTGACGTGCCGGATTCTGACCCAGTCCTCCCGGCAATACATTGCCCATGATGACTTCTTCTACATCTTCATTTTTAATGCCCGCCCTCTTGATTGCCTCCAGTATGACAATCTTGCCCAGTTCCAGGCAAGACACATCCTTCAGTGCTCCCCCAAAATCATCAATAGCTGTTCGGACTCCGCTGACAATAACCACTTCTCGCATTACTAGAACCTCCTCATTTTTACTAATTAATTCAGTAATCGGGAATTCCCCGCATCAGTTACCGTGGATATATTAACCCCCAGCCTGCTGATAGTCAATAACCCAATAACCCTTCCAGCAACATTTGAGCCGCTTTTTTATCCAGCGGTTTATTGTTATTGCCACACTTGGGCGACTGGATACAACTGGGGCAACCCTCTTCGCAGGGGCACTCGGTAACTATCTTGAGGGTAGCCTGCCATAGCTCCTCGATTAGCTCAAAACCCTTCTCGGCAATACCGATACCACCGGGGTGGGCATCATAAATAAATATCTGGGCCCGGCCGGTATCGGGGTGAAGAGGGGTTGACACGCCCCCGATGTCATTGCGGTCGCACAGGGCGAATAGAGGCAGGATAGCAATGGCGGCATGTTCCACGGCGTGTAAGCCGCCAGCGAAATCCAAATGGGCTTTCTCCAATCGAGCGCTGGCTTCCGCCGGCAGGTCAAACCAGAGAGCAACAGTAGCAAAATGCTGTGGCGGCAGGTCAAGCGGTTCCTCACCGATTATTTCCTCGGTGAATTGGGCCTTTTTCTTAAAGCCAGATACCGTATTAGTAACCTCGACCTCGCCCAGATACACATTCACCCGCCGGCGGCTTTTATCACGCCTGAGTTTAACAATCCTCAAATCATCGATTTCTTTGGTCTGGGTATAGTAAGGAACGGTGGTCGGGTGGGCGTAGGCAGTATGGCTGGGCAGGTCAAGCGCCGTCACCAGATAGGACTCTCCCTGGTGGAGGTAGATTGCCCCGGGGTGTATCTGAAAGAAAGCCACACCGGCTTCTACCGTCTCCAGCAGAGACCCGGCTGATGTATCGATAAGGGCAAAGTTCTCCCCTGCGGTAGCCCGGATATTGATGGTTTGTGCCGGAGAAGTAATAGACGACGAGGGATACCACCTGCGGCGACGCTCCCGGATTAAACCGCGGCCGGTTAACTCGTCTCTTTCCTGCTGGAAAGCGTCTCCGAAGATTAGAGCATCATTACTGTTTAGCGGCATCTCCCAGGCAGCACACAACAGGTGAGCTCGCAGAATATAGGGATTGTCGGGGTTGACCAGGGCATTCTCCACGCTTTTTTGGAAAAAGAAGTCAGGGTGGCGCATAAAATACTGGTCCAGAGGATTATCCAGACCGATAAGGAAACTGAGTGACCCCTCCAGACTTCGCCCGCTCCTGCCAGCCTGTTGCCAGGTGCTGGCAATGCTACCCGGATAGCCGGTGAGTATTGTTGCCTCCAAGTCGCCGATATCGATACCTAACTCTAAAGCAACAGTGGCTACCGCGCCCAGGAGTTGTCCACTAAACAGCTCCTGCTCTATTTGACGCCGCACCTCGGGGAGATAACCCGCCCGATAAGCCTTGATACGTTCTACCAGGGTGGGGTTGACCCTGGCCAAGCGGTCCCGCGAGTAGCTGTAAATAAGCTCGGTCAGCCGGCGAGTATGAGCGAAGGTCAGAGTGCGAATTCCCTGGCTCACCAACTCGGTAAAGAGAACGGTGGCTTCGCTGTTGGCACTATGGCGCCGGCTCTTCGCCTTATCTATGAGCGGAGGTTCCCAGAAGACGAAATCCTTCTTACCATGAGGCGAGCCATCATTATCAACCACGGTAAAGGATAAACCGGTTAGTCTTTCGGCATGCTCACCGGGGTTAGCAATGGTCGCCGAAGAGCAGATAAAAATAGGGTTAGCGCCATAAAAACGGCACAGGCGGCGCAGACGGCGCAACACGCCGGCGACATGGGAGCCAAAGACACCGCGATAGATATGGGCTTCATCTATTACTACATACTTCAAGCTGCGCAACAGCCTTGACCAGGACTGATGATTGGGCAGGATACCAAAGTGCAGCATGTCCGGGTTGGTCAGTATTATGCGGGCATGTTGCTTTATCTCCGCCCGCTCTGCTGCTGGCGTATCACCATCGAAGGTGGCAAACTCTTCCGTCCCGAAGAGAGCCGGGCAAAAGAACTGCCGCAAGGCACGCAACTGGTCTTGAGCCAGGGCTTTGGTGGGGAAAAGGTACAGAGCGTGACTGGACGGTTCTGTTAAAAGCGCCTGGAGGACGGCAATATTGTAGCACAGGCTCTTACCACTGGCGCTCGAGGTAGCCACCATCACATTCCTGCCCTGACGGACGTGGTTCACCGCCGCTGCCTGATGACTATAGAGGGAAGATAAGCCCTGTTGCTTGAGACAATCTTGCAGAGCGGCTACCAGAGGCTCATCCAGTTCAGCCCAGGTGGCGGCCCGGGGCGGAATATGCTCAACATGCACCATCTGGTGGCGATAACCAGGTTGGGCGGCCAGGTAGCTGAGGAAAGCCGTTGTGTCCATTATGGCTCTAGTCTAATTTAGGCGTTTGTTACCAAGCGAGGAATGTTTGATTCGTCGTAATGTTAAAAAACGGTTAGAATCTCAATCTCGTAGTCCAGTATCTCTACTTCAAAGCGACCGTTAGTGATGAAGTCTACTACCTTTGACAAGACCTCGTTAGTGTGCTGCTTCTCATTACCGACACAGGCGATACCCAGAGTCGCCAACTGCCATAAATCCTGGTCGTCAACCTCAGCCACGGCAACATTAAACTTGTTGCCCACCCGGGTGGTTATGGATTTTAACACCTGCCTCTTGCCCTTAAGCGAGAGATTTTCCGGTAGCCGCAACCTGACACGACACACACCAACATTCATGACATATCTGGCTACCAATATATACCATGACGCCTGGCGGGTCAAGCCAGGGAAAATGGGGGTTATCTAATAAAAACTTAAAGGATAGGTGCTATTCAGTTACAGTTGATGATATCATTGCGAGCCGAAGGCTTCAGCCCGAGGGCGAAGCGATCTCTATGAATCACCATGTCATTGCTTCGTCGCTTCCCTCCTCGCAATGACAACAGAATCAACCAAATGCAAACAGAACCAGGGGTAAGGGGTTGGTAAACAGCCGCCCAAAGTGGTAGCATAGGCTGTTGCTACTTGATAATACCAATGATAGATGAAGTATACCTGCGCCATTTGACGGTAGATGAGGCTCTATTAAAACTGGATAAAGGCCTGCATGATGCATTTATGGCCGGGTCATACCAGGTTAGAGTGATTCATGGTAAAGGCACAGGCACATTACGCCGGATGGTCAGCGAGCAACTGGCAAAGCACCCACTGGTCCAGTCCTACCGACCGGGTGAATATGGAGAAGGGGGAGCCGGGGTTACGATAGTGCGGCTAGCCTCAAGATGACTGGCTCCTGTTCTGCGTAACTTTCAGCAGCGTGTCTATTGCCACAACAACCGGGTATTAACGCCGATCCAAAATACGGCTCGAATCAGGCTGACTTTGCGGCCTAGGCATCCGGGATGCCCAGGTCCTTAATGTAATCAACCGCATCCTGAACGGTAACAATCTTTTCCGCATCCTCATCAGGTATCTCGATTTTCCGAGCGGTGGTACTAAACGCCTCTTCCAGCGCCATTATCAGTTCCACCAGGTCCAGAGAATCAGCCCCTAAATCATCAACAAAGTTTGCCGTGAGCACCACCTCTTTCTCCTCGACACCCAACTGCTCTACGACTATCTTTCCTACACGATCAAAAATTGTTGCCACTTTTCCCTCCCTAATTAAGACTTACCGGCTCACCAGATTACTTACCGAGCCTAAAACTCCGTTTACAAACTTCGATGATTTCTCACTGCCAAATGTCTTGGCTAACTCGACCGCTTCATTTATTGCTACCTTAACCGACACCTTATTATCAAGTAAAAGTTCAAATATTGCCAGCCTTAGAATGTTCCTATCGACCGCCGGCAACTGCTCTACTGGCCAGGCTGGAGCAAAACTTCGAATATTCTGGTCAATCTTCTTCTTATTCTGAATAACACCCCTCACCAGCTCGCGGGTAAAGCTGGCGTTTTCTTCAGTTAATCTCTCCTCAGATAGAAGATGGGTTAGCGTTTCTTCCGCCGCATGCCCGCTTGCATCGACCTCATACAGTATCTGGAAAGCCAGTGCCCGGGCTTGGTGCCGTGCCCCACTCATAAACCACCCCCTAACCTGAAGCCAGTATTATAGCACTATCGGTCAACAAAACCAATTTTACGCAACAGGTTGAGTCACAATTGTCTTCAGGGTTAACCTCCACCCATACCTCCGTCAACCTTGAGTACCTGCCCGGTGATATAGCGGGCTCCATCAGAAGCCAGAAAAGCCACTGCCTCAGCCACATCACGCGGGGTACCCAGTTCGCCCATCGGAATGAGCCCCTGGAGAAACTGCCGGTATTTTTCATCCAGTTTCTGTGTCATATCAGTCTCAATGAAGCCAGGAGCGATGGCATTAGCCGTGATACCGCGGGAGGCTACCTCCTTGGCAACTGTCCGGGTAAAGCCGATAATGCCAGCCTTGGCGGCAGCATAGTTAGCCTGCCCGGCATTCCCCATAATACCAACAACACTGGAAATACTGATAATTCTACCCCAGCGCTGTCTAATCATATGCCTCAATACTGCCCGGGTGCAAAGGAAAACACTCTTCAGGTTAACATTCATTACCTTATCCCAGTCCTCGTCTGACATCCGCAGTACCAGCTGGTCACGGGTAATGCCGGCATTGTTCACCAGGATATCAACCCTCCCGTAGGTAGCCATTACTGTTTCTACCATTCTGTTGACATCAGATGATGAGCTTACATCAGCCAGAACCGCCAGGCTCTGCCGCTGCATCACCATGATTTCCTCAACTACACTATCCACGGCAGAAGGCTCACTAACACCATTGACAACAACAGTCGCTCCCGCCTCAGCCAGCTTCAGAGCAATCGCCCGCCCGATACCCCGACTACTACCGGTAACTATGGCCACTTTGTCGGTAAGGTCCATACGTTACTCCTTCAATTGGCTGAAGGGGGTGGGTTAGCCAAGCTCTTAATAGCCTCCACATCCCCTATATTTTGAGTCACAACATTCTTGTTGATTCGTTTGATGAGACCACTGAGTACCTTCCCCGGCCCTATTTCCAGGAAGGTAGAGACCCCGTGAGCTATCATATACTCAATAGAGCGCTGCCACTGAACACAATGGCATAACTGGTCGATGAGTTCTGTCTTCACCTCTTGAGCTGTGGTCAATGGTTGGGCTGTAGTGTTAGCGATAATGGGCACCGTCGGCTTCTGGAAGTTAAGAGTAGGGATAATCGCAGAGATGCCGTCCACAGCCGGTTGCATCAAGGGGGAATGAAAGGCACCGCTTACGGCTAAGGGGATAGCCCGGCTTGCCCCTCTAGCTTTAGCCAAATCGGCGGCTCTGGGCAGGTTCTCCTTGGACCCGCTGATGGCAAGCTGACCCGGGCAGTTAAAATTAGCAATGCAGGTATCCGTCTCCCGACACACCTCGAGCAAAGCTGCCTCATCTAATCCGAGTATAGCCACCATGCCTCCAGGCTGCTTGAGCCCAGCTTCATACATTAGTCGTCCCCTCTGCCGGGCCAGATAAACCGTAGTGGCAAAATCGAGCACCTTTGCCGCAGCCAGCGCCGTGTACTCACCCAGGCTATGACCAGCCATAAAAGCCGGTGGTGGCAAACTATTGCTCTCAGCACTAGCCTGTAAACAGGCATAACTGACGGTTAGTATGGCCGGTTGAGTATTAATCGTCAGTTGCAGTTCGTCTTCCGGCCCCTCAAAGCATAATCGGGATAGGGAAAACCCTAAAACCTGGTCAGCCTGCTCAAAGATGGCTCGGGCTGATGCAAAATTATCATAGAGATCACGACCCATGCCCACCCACTGAGAACCCTGCCCGGGGAAGACATAGGCTACCTTCACTGGTTCGGTCATTGTTAATCCTCTCTTAGAAATGCTGGCGGCTGCTTCAGCGTTGTCTCCGTTTCAACTACCACTTCTTCAATATCAGCCCTCAAGAGGTCGTCAACAGCCGTCTACACGGCTCATTTTAGGCAGCCGGCGTTTTAGGGGTTTTGATTGCGACGACTTCCCGACCAGCATAGCTACCACAGGTAGGACAAACCTGATGAGGTAGCTTGGGGCTATGGCATTCAGGACAAGAGACTGTCTGTGGCGGGTATAGCTTGATATGATTGCGTCTTTTTCCTTGACGCGCCTTGGCATATTTTCGTTTGGGTAGAGGTGGCATTATTTACTCCTTCTTTATTAATCGTTGACCGATGCCTCAGTGTCAACCTCAGCCCGATTCAATAACTTAGACCAACGAGAGTCAGCGGGTTGAGGCGGACAATTACAAGGCGACTGATTAAGATTATGACCGCAAGCAGGGCATAAGCCGGCACAATCTTCATAGCAAAGTGGCTTCATCGGGATAGCCAGCAGCATATACTGGCGTATTGCCTCGGTTAAATCAAGAATGTTTTGCTTGTCAATAGTAAAAGAGTCCGGGTCATCAGGTAAGGGTAGTGCCGTACCACCAACTACATCGGTAGTCGGAAAATACTCCTCCTCAACATCCAGCGTCAGAGGGCAACTAAAGACATTCAAACAACGGCTACAGGTAAGTTCAGCCTCGGCATACAGCACACCCTGAACCAGTAGACTCCGTTCCGTACGCGTCAACTCTACCTCACCATGAACCAATCGGTTATTACCGTCAATATCGACCATCTCACTCACCTGATAATTACGTCTTGTCCCTATTGGTGACTTCAGTTGCTGGGACACATTTATCTGCACCATTTTACATTCCTCATATCGGGAGAAATCTAGACGGGAAAACAGAATATCCATCCCAGAGCGCTGATTTTTAAGGACAACAATCAACTGTCCTTAACCACCAACCTATTATAAGCCAAAGGGGAAATCGGCGTCAATGGGAAGAAGGAGGTTGTTTAATAACCATCCTCCCTTACTTCAGAATGTCATTATATATATGGATTGACACTGAGGGATTGTTAGATTATCATTTTTACCATGGGTGTTTAGTTCATAAACAACTCTCCATATCCTTTTATGTATTGCCAATCAAAGGCTAATCTTAAATAAAGCTAAGGAGGGGAAAATGAAAAGGAACCTTATCTGGGTGGTGGTGAGTGGTCTGGTGGTAGTCGCTCTGCTGCTGTCCGCCTGTGCCCCGGCACCAACAACACCATCCGCGCCAGCGGCACCAACAACACCATCCGCGCCAGCGGCACCAACAGCACCAGCCGCGCCAGCGGCACCAACAACACCGTCCGCACCAGCAACACCAGCCGTCAAAGAGTCCGCACCGGCCGTACCTGAAAACATGGTTAAGTTTACCCTGACCAAGCTAGATGGCACGGTAGTGGAAAAGCTGATAGAAAAGCCCAAATACGGGGGGACGTTTATCGAGAACAGAAGTACGGTCATCTTAGCCTGGGATGAGGCTTACCAGGCACCCTGGACTCTTTCCACAAACCTCTGGCAGACTAATGACAACCTCTTAATCCTCGACTGGAAACGAGGCCCCGAAGGCACCGGAGAACTCCAGTTGGTCTTCCCCGATTACTTCAGCCCGAAATTCATCGTCGGTCAGCTTGCCGAGAGCTGGGAACTGGCTGACGCTACGACCCTCATCTTCCACATCCGCAAGGGGGTGCGCTACGGACTTAATCCCAAGAGCGAAGCCAGCCGGCTGATGAACGGGCGAGAGTTCACCGCCGATGATGTCGTCTTTAACATCAAGCGCATCTACTTCGATATCCCCACCTCCACGATGTACGGTATGCTGGGCACCTCCCGACCCATCGAGGTCTCCGCTAAGGACAAATACACAGTGGTGGTCAAGGCTCCACCGGGCAAGGTTGGCGAGACCTTTGATTCGCTGGGTGGGATGACCAAGATGTTCCCGCCTGAGGTGATTAAGAAATACGGCGACATGAACAAGTGGGAGAATGTTGTCGGCACCGGCCCCTTTTTCCTGGCAGACTATGTGCCGATGAGCTCAGCCACCTGGGTAAGGAATCCCAATTACTGGGAGAAGGACCCCTTTTTCACGGAAAACCAGCTGCCCTATTATGATACCTTTAAGACACTCATTATTACTGACGCCTCGACCCGGCTGGCCGCCCTGCGCACCCATAAGATTGATATCGACAACGGCCTACCCTCTCCGGAGGATGCCAAGCTGTTAATGAAATCCAACCCGGAGCTAAAATACCTGAGATATTATAGCGGGACTTGTAATACAATGGGCTTCCGTATGGATAAGCCGGAGCTACCCTTCAAGGACATCAGAGTGAGGAAGGCGCTCATCATGGCGGTCAATAACCAGGAAATCCTGGATACCTACTACGGTGGTGATGGCTACATCTTAAACTACAAGGTGGCCCCCATTCCAGAATTTTTGGCTAACGGTTGGCACACTCCCTATGAACAGCTGCCGCCTGAGATAAAGGAGATTTACACCTATAACCCGGTAAAAGCCAAGCAACTCCTCACTGAAGCCGGCTACCCCAATGGCTTTAAGACCGAGGTGGTTGTCAGCGCCTCGTCACCGGAGAATATCGACCGTGCTTTAATGGTGAAGGAATACTGGAGGAAGAACCTGAATGTTGAACTCCTCCTCGATATCAAAGAATTTGGCACCTTTATGTCGATGTACCAGCGGAAGACGATGAATGAGATGCTCTTCCTGGGTCGGGCGGGCCAGCCGCGGAGTATGTATATGTGCCGCAAGGACAACATGTACAACTGGGGGAAGGTTGACGACCCTAAGGTTGAGCAGTATTACAATGACATCACCGCCGCCTATTTTGAGCCGGAAAAGGTGGATAAACTGATGAAGGAGATGAATCTGTATGTGCTCGGTCAGGCCTATTATTACTTCCCGCCAACACCCAACCTCTACAGGTTCTGGATGCCCTGGGTCAAGGGTTGGAGTGGGGAATCACAGATGGGTCCCTACCAGGGCCTAGCTGGTTTAAAGTATGGCTGGATTGACCAGACGTTAAAGAAATCGATGGGCTACTAGGCATAGGTTTACCGCAGACATGACCAAAAAAGGGGGCTGGAGGATTCAAATCCTCCAGCCCCCTCGCTATTCCAAATGAATTTGGGGAATAACCCGCTTTCCTTCTTCAAGATAAACCTGGAAAGTCAGGCTAGAGATATTGGACGCGACCCCGAGGGGATTTGAACCCCTGATCTCCACCGTGACAGGGTGGCATGTTAGTCCGCTACACCACGGGGCCATGCTGAGTCAACCACTGAAGTCAGTAACTGAACTCCGCCGATTAAGAGTGTAGCAGGGGTTAGTATATTGTGTCAAACACCTCCTTGACTCTTGGAGACTAGCAAACATTGTTATTGTATTTGTCATCACGGATAGAAAGAGCTATAATCTGGACAAAACCAGACAGTCAGAAGCCCTGAGTAAGGGCGTTTTATAACCTCGGGATGCCGAAAAGGTAATATCATTCACAGGAGGAAAAATATGAGTAAAATCCCGTTGGGGCCTAAAACATTAATTTATCCTATGCCCGTGCTCTTAATCGGGGCTAATGTGGATGATAAACCAAACTTTATGGCGGCTGCCTGGTGTGGCATCGTCAACAGCGACCCCCCAATGATTTCCGTAGGTATACAACCCCGGCGCCATACCCATAAAGGTATCCGGCAGAACATGACCTTCTCGGTTAATGTGCCATCGGTTGATTTAGTGAAGGAAACCGATTACTGTGGTGTTGCCTCTGGCTCTAAAGTCGATAAAGTGAAGGTTTGCCAGTTTAGCGTGTTTTACGGTAAATTAGGCAACGCCCCTCTTATTGAGCAGTGCCCGGTCAACCTGGAATGCAAGGTAGTGCATATTCTGGATTTGGGTAGTCATTCACTGGTCGTCGGTAGAATTGAGGAAACTTACGTCTCCGAGAGTTGTCTCACTGACGGGAAGCCCGATGTTGATAAAATTAAGCCCTTAATATACACCACCGAGGCTCGCCAGTATCATGCCCTGGGAGAGGTCGTAAGTAAAGCGCACAGCGTGGGACGGGAACTCAGAGCCAGAGAGTAACCGCCAAGATTAACTTAGGCTTACAGTAAGCCATAACCCTTACTAAACAATCCCACTATAGGTATGGATGCAGGTGTCCTCCTTAATAAATAGCCAGGGGGCGCGGTAGTATTATGCCGGAAGACTATAAGAAAATGGGCACCGGGTCAAGGGTCGCCATTGTTGGGGGTGGACCGGCGGGTGCTTTTTTTGCCCTGTATCTATTGCGCTACGCTGAGGAAAGGGGTATCCACCCGGAGATAACCATCTACCAGGGGCGGAATTTTGATGAAGCCGGTGCCAGAGGCTGCAAGGGTTGCGCTGGTATACTCTCCATATCCCTACTCAGAAATCTGGGCGAACTCGGTTTAACCCTACCTGATGAGGTAATCCAGGGCCAGATAGAACATTATGCCGTGCACAGTCCCTACATGTCACTCAGTATCAGTAATCCCGAAAAAGAAACCAAAATAATCAGCGTCTACCGGGGAAATGGGCCGCGCCTGTCTCATTACGAGAGTCCCATTGGCTTCGATGGCTGGCTCTTGAGACAGGCTCAAAGTCGGGGCGTCAGGCTGGAAAATGAAACAGTATCCTGCATCGACCTGGAGTCGGAGACAGGCATTGAGGTCGCTGGCAAAAAATCAGGCTATGACCTGGTGGTGCTGGCATCAGGCGTCAATAGCAAAGCTATTCCCATTCTGGGGCTGGACTACACTCCTCCGCCGACGCGGATGATGGCCCAGGATGAGCTTCATGCCAGCCCTGACCAGATAGCATCACGGCTGGGCAATATGGCCCACGCCTTTTTGCTGCCCCATTCCGGGATAATATTCGGCACGCTGGTACCTAAGGGACCATTCATCAATGTTTCTGTCCTCAGCAGCCGTCAGCACCCGGTCTCGGTAACCGATTTTTTAAGCAATGATATTGTGCGGGATAGACTGCCTGACCACTATGACCGTGTGTGTGGCTGTCAGCCCCGGGCGGCAGTCGGTCCCGCCCGCAACTACTACGCCGATAGTTTTGTGGCGGTGGGTGACGCTGCGGTCTCCAGGTTGTATAAGGATGGTATCGGCTCATCATTGTTAACTGCCCGTGAGGCGGCCCGTACCGTCGTCTATCACGGGCTATCTCAGCGGGATTTTGAGAGCTACTATCGACCATTGTGCCGTAGCATAGACCGGGACAATTGGTGGGGACAACGGCTCTTCTCAATAAATGACCGGGTCAAGGATTCTCGCCCCCTGCTTCTGGCGCAGCAACGACTGATGGGTAATGAGCAGAATAAGATGAGAGGCTCACAGCCCTTTACCCGAGCCCTCTGGGGTATGTTCACCGGCAGCTACAGCTACCGCAGCATCGCCGGTATGGTGCTTAGCCCAGCTTCACTAGCCAGGTTTTTCGCTGCCTCTTGCCGAGAGAGTTGGCGAAGCTTATTGCACCGGGGGGTTACCTCTCCCCGTAAGCTATACATCGGCGGCAGAAAGGTGTTGATATTGGGTAGCGGCTTCGGTGGCACCTATGCCTTGCGTTCTCTGGTGCCATCTCTGAATCGTAATGAGAATGTGGAAACTACTATGGTCAGCGATGAGAATTTCTTTCTCTTTTCGCCTCTGCTACACGAGGTGGCGATGGGCAGAATAGAGACCAGGCACATCGCCTATCCCATCCGAAGATTACACTGGAGGGACAGGTTTAACTTTATCCAGGCCAGCGTCGAAAAGATTGATCTTAGCGCCCGTAAAGTAATCACTAGCGGGGGAACTCTGGACTTCGACTATCTTATCCTGGCGCTGGGTAGTGTTACTGATATAGCGCAGCTGGACTCAATGCGGGCCAATGTATTTACCCTGAAAACCCTGTACGATTCTATTCTGATTAGAAACCATATCATCAGCGTTTTTGAGCGAGCCAGTACCGAAAGAGAGCCAGAACGGCAGAGGTGCCTGCTGACCTTTGTTGTCTGCGGAGCGGGCTATACCGGCATCCAGGTGGTAACCGAGTTAAGGGACTTCCTCCGTGGCAGTTTGAGTAGAGTCTACAGGACAATAGACCCGGCTAACATTAGAGTCATCCTGGTCGAAGCCGAGCCTAAGATTGTTGCTGAGCTACATACCAAGCTTGGCGCCTATGTTATGAAACACCTGCAAGAGGCGGGGATTGAAGTCCGCTTGAGGTCACGGGTGACGCGTATCTGGGAAGACGGCGTTGAAATCAATAGCCTGGAGACGGTGCCGGCAAGCACCCTTATCTGGGTGGCTGGTGTCAGAGCCAATCCGCAGATTGCCGCCTCCGATGTTGCCAAGGATAGCCTGGGGCGAGTCTTGGTCAACCAATATCTGGAAGTGCCTGGAGTGCCTGGTGTCTACGCGGTGGGCGATTGTGCCCACTTTAAGAACCCGAAGACGGGTCGTCCGATACCACCCCGGGCACATACGGCAGTGCGTCAGGCGAAGGTAGTTGCCCATAACATTCTGGCTGACATTCGGGGTAGGGATAAGAAACCCTATCGTTATTCCGATCCAGCCGAAGTGGTTGCTCTGGGTACTTCTAAGGCGGTTTTTCGTTTCCGCGGTCTGCGGCTCTATGGCTTTCTGGCACGCTTTCTCTGGCTGGTGGGTTACTCCTTGCTGGTTACCGGAGTCTACAACCGCACCAGGATTGTGATGGACTGGCTACTGTCTCTGGTCTTTGGTCGGGATACTACTTTTCTCAAGATAACCAAAAAATAACCAAGTAGTAAAATAATATTATACCATAATGTAAAATGACGTCTGAAATGACGGCGTGTCAGGAGTGAGGTAAACAGTGACCAAGCGGCGGATTGATGGTTTGCTGGTGGAGAGGGGACTGGTCGAGAGCCGGGCTAAGGCTCAGGCTTTAATTATGGCGGGGGAGGTGGTAGTGGATGGACAAATGGTTACCAAGTCGGGCACATTAGTCGTCGAGGGAGCAACCATCAGCCTGGCTGAGCCGCCTCCTTTTGTTAGCCGTGGCGGACTCAAGCTTGACTATGCTCTTGACCACTTCCAGATTGATGTTTCAGCCAAGGTGGTAGCCGATATCGGAGCATCCACTGGTGGCTTTACCGATTGCCTGCTCAAGCGGGGGGCAAGCCGGGTCTATGCCATCGATGTCGGTCGTGGTCAACTGGACTACCGTCTGCGGCGGGATGAGCGAGTGGTGGTTATCGAAAAAGTCAATGCCCGTTACCCCATCACTCTGCCGGAGAGAGTGGATTTAGCAACAATCGATGTCTCGTTTATCTCGGTAGAGAAGATAATACCATCGGTCGCCCAACTGGTAAAAGATAGCGGCTATTTGCTGGTGCTTATCAAACCCCAGTTTGAAGCCAGGAGGGAGGAGGTGGGCAAGGGGGGAGTGATTAAGCAACCGCTGGTGCATGCCCGGGTTCTGGGACGGTTTATCGCTTGGATGGTAGAGCATAGCTTCAGGTTAGGGGGCTTGGTCGCCTCACCCATTCTCGGGGCCTCGGGCAACAAGGAATTTTTTGTTCTGGTTAAGTTGCCCTGACAAGGATGATTGTAATTGACTGACATCCTCGCATTCAAGTCAGCCGCAGAAACCGGTTGAGCCATCCTTCTTTGAACATTTATTGTCATTGCGAGGAGCGAAGCGACGCGGCAATCTGGGTGAAGGGGGTTCGCCCCGCCCGGATTGCTTCGCCTAAGGCTCGCAATGACATCGCCAGCCATAACCAGTATACCCCAGTCTGAATGAATTGACCTGTCAGCAGCTAATAGTTTATAATTAGAAGGTTAGGGGCTACGTGATGACCAAGGAGAGGTAAGCGAGCTTGCACGAGAGTTGCGGAGTTGTCGGTGTTTATGCTCCCAATGAGGATGTAGCTCGTCTTACCTTTTTTGCTCTATTTGCTTTACAGCACCGCGGGCAGGAAAGTGCCGGCATTGCCACCACCAATGGCAAAACGCTTCAGGTTTATGCCAACATGGGACTGGTATCTCAGGTCTTCGACGAAGACGCTCTAAGCCGGCTTACCGGTGATATCGCTATCGGTCATAACCGCTACTCCACCACAGGCACCAGCCGGGTGTGCAATGCCCAGCCTATAGTGGTGGGGGAAGGTTCAAATGTTATTGCTATAGCCCATAACGGCAATATTGTTAATGCTGCACACCTGCATGAAGAACTCTCCGGCCAGGGTTATACCTTCAGCAGTTCCACGGATACCGAGGTTATCGCCAATCTCATTGTTTCCTCCCATGAGAAAGACTGGGTTGGACGGATAAGATATGCTATGCACCGATTGCAGGGGGCATATTCTCTCACTATTATGACCAACGACCGTTTGTTCGGAGTCCGCGACCCTCTTGGCGTGCGCCCTCTCTGTCTTGGGACGATTGATGGGGGGTGGGTCTTAGCCTCGGAGAGTTGTGCCCTGGACCATATCGGAGCCAACTTTGTCCGGGAGATAGAGCCGGGTGAGATAGTTTCTATTGGTGCCAATGGTGTCGAGAGCTACCGGGAAGAGGTGGGCAGAAGAGGATTATGCATCTTCGAGTATATCTACTTTGCCCGTCCCGATAGCACCATTAATGGACGGCTACTCTATCAGGCACGGCAGGCTATGGGGGCCGGCTTAGCTGAGGAGCACCCGGTGGAAGCCGATTTGGTGATAGGTGTGCCTGATTCAGCAACGGCCGCTGCGCTTGGTTATTCTCAGCGCTCAGGCATACCAATGGCGGAAGGTCTGGTGAAGAACCGCTATGTCGGACGCACCTTCATCGAGCCTGACCAGCGCATCAGGGATCTCGGTGTTAAGCTAAAGTTCAATCCTTTACCTCAGGTGTTGAGTGGTAAGCGGGTGGTCTTGATTGATGATAGTATTGTCCGCGGTACCACTACTCCTCAAGTTATCCGGTTGCTCAGAAAAGCCGGGGTGGCCGAGGTGCATATGCGTGTCTGCGCCCCGCCTATCCGTTATCCCTGTTTCTTTGGTGTAGATATGGCTTCTTACCGGGAGTTAATTGCCGCTCAGAAAACTATCCCCGAGATTAAAGAGCTTATCGGTGCCGATTCACTGGGCTATCTGAGTATCGAAGGGCTGATTAAAGCAGTAGCGTTACCCAAGGAGATTTTCTGCCTGGCTTGCTTCAACGGTGACTACCCCATACCGGTGCAGATTGAGATGGATAAACTGGCATTAGAGGCATTACCTGGCGCTCGACCGCCGGCTATCGACTAGAGCAAAGGGCGAACATTCTCCGGCCACTGGTTACGGTTTATTTCCATAAGCATAAAATGGAACTTAGCTTTGACCATGTGGTCGTATTCAGTGAAACCGCATTTCTGGAAACACTGCTGTGCTCTTATGTTTGATTCCAGAGTCTTCAAGTAGATGCGCTTGAGGTCTGTCTGTCCAAAAATATATTTGACCAGGGTGGTGACGACATCAGTGCCATATCCCTTACCCCAATAATCACGGTCGCCAATCATGATACCCAGTTCGGCTGTGCCATTAGTCTGGCTGATATTATAATAGGAGCAGTTGCCAATGTGCTTACCATCCATCGTATCTATCGCGAAGCGGCGGCTGGTGGGAAGGAAAGTGTCGAGTTCATCGACATATTCGGCTAGATAATGGGAGTAAGTCATCGTTGTTGGCGAGCCGGCATCGAGGTAGGCTAGCTCGGGGTCTATTTCCCAGGCGTAATCCTCTTTGGCGTCAGCCACTCTCTTTTCTCGGATGATAACCCTGCTTCCAATAATCATATACTATACTTTTTAAGCGCTTTAGAGTCAGAAGGAGAGCGAATCTTCCTTATTTGCCAGCTCAAGCAGAGCATCCTCGGCTGCCTGGCGCACGGCTGCACTGGAGCTATTACGACAATCTTCCAGGCACTCTGCAGCCACGGTGCCCCCTATCTTGCCTAAAGCCTGAATCGCCGCCACCTGGACATCGGAATCAGGGTCATTGACCAGCCTCAGAATAGATGGCACGGCGGCTTCTTCTTCCAACTCAGCACAGGCCCCGGCGGCTTCATAGCGTACCTCGGTATCAGCGCTGGCAAGCTCCTTAAGCAATATCGGCAGCCAGCCAGAGTCGTAATTCTTACCCATGGCGTAAATAGCGCTGATTCTAAGTCTGGAACTGTCGCTTTGATAGGCTTCCCTGATAGCTGTTTTCACCTGGGGTAGACTGAGCGGAGCGGCGGACTCCAGAGCGCGGCGTCTGATTTCTACCGGCTTGCGGGGATCACCAATCACGGTCAGTAAAGCTGCCTGTATAGCGGATATATGGTCAGAGCGTAACTTTTTGTGCTCAGCCAGTATGGCAAACTTGCCCAATGCGATGGCGGCGGCGGACTGGACTTGCTCTGATGGATCTTGCTCCAGCAGCTTAATAAGGGGGTTAACCAGAGACGCTTCTTCGTTTTCCCACAATCCTTCGATAGCCTGACGACGCACTTCGTCATCCGAATCCTGCAAGCAGTGCTTGAGAATGACGTCGAAGTTGAGGGCACAGTTGTCCTCAGCCATCTCCACCAGCCGGTAGACAATCTGGCGCCGCCGTTTGGTTTCAATTGTCGCCCAGTAGTCCTTAAGACACTTCATCTCCTCCGAGCTTAAATTAGATAGCTCGGTTAGGCTGGCATTAAGTAAGGGCTGGTCGATATTACCCAGCTCGATAACGGTCTGCTCGATGGGCAGTGACATAGTCGGTTCCGTAGTTCTATTCCTCCTCTTCCTCTCCTTCTCCCTGTTCCCATATAGGCTCGGTAAAGAGGTCGATATACTCTCCCATCGCTTCGGCGGCGAGCTGCTTTATTGTTTCTTTGGTCTCGCTGGCGAGCTGTGACAGTTCACGCATATCGATTTTAATATCCAGCATTTTAGTCAGCGCCCCCAGTATCACCAGAGCCGCCATCGGGTTTTGCATGCGGGTAATATGCGCGGGCACTTCACCCAGCAGGCAGATACCATCGATATCCCTCTCCTTGGCAATGCCGAGCAGTAAGCCATTCAGCCCGGAGATTTGCAGGTTCCCCTTTTGCATCAAATCATACTTCTTTAGCTCAGCCGTCAACGGCTGGTTGGTAGCTACTCCCCAGACCTTGGGCTGCTCGGTATGGTGGATGCGGGTAACGGCTGCGGCAAAGGTATATATTCGCTTAACCTTAAGGCTGAGTGCCGTATCAAGCACACAATTAGCCAGCTCATAGCCCTTGGTGGCAGGCTGGTTGTCGCCGATAAAGAGTATTATGTCACTACCCCCGCTGGCGTTTTTCCAGTAGTAGAATTTACTCTGCGGGAACTGGGGCGCCTCGACGACATTGTCTTTGACAGCGACACCGATAGGGTCGAAGAAGTAGGAGGCTTCGATTTCGCCCAGTCTCTTAAAATCCAGCTTTCTTTGCAGATAGTTAGCCACCAGCATGGAGACGCCGCTGATACCGGGCCAGGCGGCCACCATATTGGGCGACTTCAGTTTGGGGCGGGCATGAATCTTAACTAAACCCTTCATTTTGCTATGACTCCTTTATTAGTATAGGTAACCCTATCCCCTTACAGGCTGTCCTAAAACACAATATTGATTTGTCCGTCATTCCCGCCTTCGCGGGAATCCAGTAATCGTCCCAGTTCAGAAACCTGGATCCCGATTTTCATCGGGATGACAATTCTCGTACAACCCATTTATTTCTTATTATTAGGAACGAAGCCCCTGTAAAACTCGATTTATAAATATCCCTATTTACTCGCCACCGACACACTGGAGAAGTAAAGGTGTGGAGTATTAAGAAAGCCACCGACTGAGAGGCTATTAGGCTCCATTGCCCTCCTATCCAATTTACCGATACACGTCACGGCGATGACCAACGTGAAGTACCGTGACTGAGCGTTAACCATCATCAATTTCGTAGATTATTCGATAGTCCCCTACACGGATACGCCAACCCTCCCGGCTAGTTAATTTCTGACAGCCAACCGGCCTTGGCTCTTGACGTAGGTCCAATATTGCTGCTTTCGTCCGCTCATAAGCCTCAATAGGAAGTCTAACCAACTCCTTTTGGGCACGCCGCAAAATGAAGATAGCATAGGTCACTTCCGTTCCTTCTCAATTTCATCGGTGGCTTGCTCAAAAGGAATCGCCTCATCTTCAGATTTTTTTGCAGCGTCGTAGGCACGAATAGATTCCAACTCTTCAAGCTCTTCAAGAATCCTCTGGTATTCAGATACATCAAGGAGCACGGCAACGTGCTTCCCCTTTTCATCTACTATGTATTTCTCATTCATTGTCTCATCCTCCATATAAGGCTATTTACTCGCCACCGACACGCTGGAGAAGTAGAGGGGCGGGGTGTTGAGAAATCCACCCACCCACTTAACTTCATTGCCGATAGCCGCAATCTGCTTTAGAAGCTGGTAAACATTCCCGGAAACCATGGTGTCCTTCACCCTGCCTACTATTTTACCATTTTCCACCTTATAACCTAAAAGGACATTCCCGCTGAAATCGCCACCCAGTATATTGCCCTGGCTGGCGCCCATCAGGTCCTCGACGACCAAGCCTTCCTTGATATCGCTCACCATCTCGGCAAGGGTTGTCTTGCCCGGGGCGATAATAAAGGCGCTGGGGGAGGGGGCGGGTGGTCCGCCGCCACGGTGACCGTTGCCGGTGCTTTTCTTCCCCGCCAGGGCGGCCGTTTGCAGGTCATATAGAAAATTTTTAACTAACCCCTGCTCGATGAGCGGGGTGCGCTGACTGGGTATTCCCTCGTCGTCGCAGGGGCGACTTGCCGGGCGGTATGCCAGGGTCGGGTCATCCCACAACGATAGCCTGGCATCAAAAACCGGTTGACCCAGCCTGTTGCCGAGTGGTGAAGCCCCTTCCAGGACTGTCTTACCGTTGAAAGCAGCTATCAGAGGCATAATCAAAGCGTTGGCGACCCCATGAGGGGTAAAAATCACCGGCAGTAATCCGGTTGCTACCGATGCCCGGTTTCTGGCAAGTTCAAGCTGCTCCAGCACCACCTTAGCTACAGTATCGGATTCTAATATGGGCTGGCAGGAGCTCTGGCTTTCCCCAACGAAGAGCATATCGGTGTCCCGAATCAGTTGACCCTCGATACCTAATCCAAAGATACTCCGCTCATAATTTGCCTGTCCACCACGAGAATTTATGATACGGACGGAGACTGTGCCCCGGCTGATGTCGGCTTCACAGAGAAGCTCCGGGGTATGTTTTATCAGCCTGGTTATCATTGCCTCGCCCAGTTTCACCATTGCCTCATTAGCCACGGCTGCCACAGCCGGGTCGTGGACTGCTATCCGGGGGTAGGTGGTCAGGGCAGGCAGCTCAAATTTGGCTTCGGTGCCAAACTGGGCGGTTTCCAGAGCCATATCGACCAGGTTCTGACTATCTTCCAGGCTGGTAGCCGTGGCATAGCCAATCCTGCCCTGCTTGATAATACGCAGGGCCAGGCTGGTGCTCTGCTTGCTCTCGATGTGCTTGAGGCGATTGGTCTCGAACTGAACGGAAGTTTCCTCTGAAGAGACCATGAAGACCTCGGCGGCTTCAGCAACCTTTTTTGCCTTGTCAAGAATTCTTTCCACTCACTTGCCTCCGACTAAACAATGTTGAATACTGATGTGCGGGCTACCATTAGATACGGGTAGAGGAGACTGTCCTTTTTTACCACAGCCGCCACCCTGGTTAAACTCCAGGTCATTGCCAATACCATCTATGTTCTTGAGGGTATTAAATACATTACCGGTAAGCACCACCGGTCGTAGCATCTCGGCAATCTTACCATTGCGAATCATATAGGCTTCACCCGCCGAGAAGGTGAACATCTCCATGCTGGTGGTACCGCCATACCAGTTTTTAGCGTAGACCCCTTCCTTAATATCAGCGATTAAATCAGCAAAAGAGGTTACCCCCGGCTCGATGTAGGTGTTGGTCATACGCACAATGGGTGGGTAGTGATAGTTAATTGCCCGGGCATTACCTGTCGGCTCTTCATTCATTTTGGCAGCAGTTTCCCGTGAGTGCAGCCGTCCGACTAATTTACCCTCCCGGATGAGGTAGGTTTTAGTGGCAGGTACACCTTCATCATCGTATTTATAGCTGCCGCGCAGCCCGGGTACCGCCGCCCCATCGACGATATTAAGCCTGGGGCTGCCGAATTCCTTGCCCAGAGTCATAATCTGGCGCATCTGGTCATTTTCGTAAATAAAATCGGCCTCGGATAGGTGGCCAAAAGCTTCGTGGACAAAGACACCCGCCAGAATTGGGTCCAGCACCACGGTGTATTCTCCCCCCTTGACCTGCGGGGCGGTTAACAGGGCTACTGCCCGCTGTGCCAGTTGTTCTACCTGAGAGTGAATACCCTGGATTGCACTAATATCACCGCAGCTACCCAGGCTCAGTCCGCACTGTTGCACCTCGTTGCCGGCAGCGGCAATCGCCGTCAGGCGCAGGGTAATATCGGTCCTCTCCTGCTCGATATAGCTGCCCAATGAGTTGATAAAGATGGTCTTTTTACGCCCATCACCATAACCAATCACCGAGGTTTTTATCCCCGGAGTGCCGCTGATAATATCGTTATATTCCTCCAGTAGCTGCTTCTTGGCCAGCAGAGGAATGTCCAGCGGATTCTTATTCAACTGGCTAAGGGCGCGGTCAACCGCTGGTTCTCCCCTGGCCAGTCGGCTTTCTTCATTGCCGACAAATCGGGCTTGCTTCACGGCCTGTTCTATTCTGCCCGGCAAGTCATCCAGGTTGTTAAAGCTGACAAATCCCCAGCCGCCTTTTACCAGGGCGCGCACATTCCCCCCGATGGCGGTACGGCGGCCGATAGATTCCAGTTTCCGGCCCCGGTAGGTGATATTGCCGCTCTGGCTCTCTTCGAGGTGAGCCTCGATGTAGTCGGCGTGATACCTCTTGAGTGTTTCCGCCAGTTGCTGCCCGATAGTTTCAATATATGTCATCGTTGTTTTTCTCCTCGCTATATTCAGTTTACAAATCTACCCCGTTGATTGTCAATTGATAATAGGTGTTTGAGGTTTTTATTAACCTATCCCCCTGCCCCCTTCCCTTGCTAAGGGAAGGGGGAGAGCCTTGCTCTAAAAGTACCATATTTATGTCATTCTGAGCACATTCACTTTGTTCAGTGTGAACTCCGCGAAGAATCCGTATTGTCCTCCTCCGAGAACGGATTCTTCGTCGTTTCACTCCTCAGAATGACTTTTGAGACAAAGCCCTTAGTAAGGGCAGGGGATAGGTTACTAAACACCCTCACCTGTTGTTTGCTATAATATGGCTGAATATGTTTGGGAGGGGCAATGATGGTAATGAAGGCTGAGTCAAACATAGTGCTACCACCGGTTAATCAGGTTGGCATTGTGGTTCAGGATGCTGCCAGGACCGCCGAGTATTATGCCGCAACTTTTGGTATCGGGCCCTTCGTCTTCCATGAAATGAATCTGGAGAGGGCAATGTTGCACGGCCAGCCGGCACCAAGCCGGTTGATAATGGCTCTGGCCCGGATGGGACCTCTGGAAATCGAGCTTATTCAGGTCGTGGCGGGGGGCGAATTCTATACCGGATTCCTACGAGATAAGGGAGAGGGTCTGCACCACCTGGGTAGCTATATGGCTGACCTGGAAAGCTACGATAAAATGCTGGCGGCATTAGCCAGGCAAGGAATCAACCCTACTTTTCAATATCGTGGGCGAAGTTTGCGCTTTACCTATTTGGATACTCAGGCTGCTGGTGGCGTCATATTCGAACTGATAAATTTAGAAGGAAGGGCATAAGTCGGATGTTTATGCAATTCGGTAACGAATTTATCAGTACTGTTGAGTATCAACATAACGTCATCTACTGTCATTTCGTCATAGTTGCGGTATTTTCTCCCGGCCGCGACTGCACTCCCAAGGGTAGCAGATCCCATTAGTTCCTCTTTATAGTGCTGATATGCGTCTTCCGGCAATTCGTGCTGCCGCACCAACTTTTCAGTTAGAATAATACTCGTATTACCGGGATAGGCATCAAGAATCGTCACCATTTTCCCTTTCCAACGGATTCTTAAACTAAATCCGACTGTCCCCCAATAAACGGTATATCCGGCCTTCATCCAGCGTTCTATATAGGTCGCGAAGCTGTCTTTAATATTCGAAGGTAAAGAGGCGGTAAATTCTGCGAAATTAGTCTTTGATGTAGTTCTTGATTCTACTTCAACATCTGTAACCTGGACCTCCGGTTTTCTTTCTTCATAGATGACTTTAACAACTGCTCTAGTGAATTCTCTCGTTCTAGCTACGAAGTTAGGGACAATGACCAACGGCCAATTCGAATCCTTTTCTAATCTGTAACAGTGTAGTTCAACGAATCCTAAAGAGAACTGTAAATGTGGAGCGGATTGAATGGTTTCTGCTAACTGTGTAGCCCCAGGGAATATTTTATCTCCAACAATAAGTAATGCGAACTTGCCATTCGAAAGGCCATCCTGAACCTTTGCTTGAAATTCAATTTCACTCGGCTCGAAATTATGCACAGCTTTCTTTACGGCTTTATAAATAGAAGTGGGCTCATTATACCGCCTGCCTAAATCCGATGACACAGCTCGATCAAGGCTGTCATAAGTCCACGATGTAAGAGTCTTTGCGTACTCAAGTATCTGAGCAACCACCGTTCTGTGTGCCTCTGGATTGCGCCACAGTTTTGTTTCAACCACTGTCAACAAACCGCTAGGGCTTATGAAAAGGTTGTCAATGGCGGCGATTTCTCTGCCAATCGAAACCAAAGGTGCATAAGCTTCGTCCATGTAACCTACAGGAATGATTGACGGATGTTTAAAGAGTAACTCTTGTAACCAGGCTTCTTGGAACACCTTATCATTTACCGATATAGGTATGAGAGCTTTACCAAAAGCAGTAGCATCATTAATTAAATACGGATTTATGTTAGTCATAATCACCTCGGGGCATAAGGCAGGCTGGCTGAGATAAGCCCGGCTAACTTCTCAGCCGGATGATAATGCCTATAACAATCAGCACTATACCGACGGCGATAGCTATCACGCCACCTATCTTGAGCGCGATAGGTTGAGGGCGCGGCGGCCAGTGCTCCAGAAATTCTCTGACATCAGGGCGGTGGGAAATGGCACTGTAATAGTTTTTCTCCTCACTCTTGCCCCAGAAAATCGAAGCCAAACCGAGGAGATTGAACAAGACGCCCATTCCCATTAGCACTAACCAGTCACGCTGAGGCATACCCCACCTCTAGACCTAAAGGGTTATTTAGTAAATAACTATATACACTCTGGGCGTTATTTGCAAGCACCTTACAAAAAGACCGTCTAGCCAAGCCACCGTTCATTGCGAGCACCAGATGTACCTCTCCCTTGACGGGAGAGGGTTAGGTGAGAGTGATACGATTCTAGCCCCTCACTTTCATCTCTCCCGCAAGGGAAGAGAGAAGAATAACTGCGGGCGGAATGGCCCCGCAATGACAGTTCTAATGCCAAACGGTCTCTTGCTTGAATCAGGTGATATCGGCCTTAGCTCCCGCCTCTTCCAGCTTCTTTTTGGCGGCAGTCGCCTCATCCTGGGTAACCCCTTCCTTAACTGCCTTAGGGGCACCCTCTACCAGGTCCTTGGACTCCTTCAGTCCCAGAGCCGTCAGTTCCCGTACTGCTTTAATCACATTTATTTTATTGGGGCCGACTTCTTTAAGAATTACATTAAACTCTGTTTTCTCTTCAGCCGCCACCACTACTTGTGTTGCTGCTCCCCCTGCTGCAGCGACCACCACCGGAGCCGCCGCCGAGACCCCGAACTCAGTCTCTAAGGTCTTGACCAACTCAGCCAGTTCCAGCACGGTCATGTTTTTGATGGTATCCATTATATCGTTAATGGCGGGCGCCTTACCTGCCTTACTCGTGGCAGCACTGGCTGATTTGGCTTTTTTCCCTGTCTTTTCGGCTGTTGCTTCTGCTTCAGTCACCTGTTCTGTTGTTACCTCGTTTTCTGGCATTTTACTCTCCTTCCAATTGATTAATTCTAGCTTGTAATACCCCCATAATTCCCCTTATCGGGCTGGTAAGACAGCCCAGTAAGCCTACAATCGGACTTTGCATCTGACCCAGCACCTTAGCGAGCAATATTTCCCTGGATGGCAGTGTTGCCAGGGTCTTTACTTCCTCTGCTGTAATCAACCTGTTCTTCAGAAAGCCACCCCTGATACTCAGGCTTGCCTGGGACTCGCGTATATAGTCAATTAAAATTCTGGCCGGCGCCGCTATATCGCCATAGCCCAAAGCAATGGCTGTCGGACCTTCAAAAGATCTTGTAACTTCATCATTCACGCCGTCTCTCTCCAGAGCAATGCGGGCAAGAGTGTTCTTCACCACTTTATACTCGCTATCCGATTCCTGCAATCGCCGGCGCAAAGTGGTCATCTGCGGCGTTGCCAGCCCGCGATAGTCCGTTAAGATAACAACATTACTTTTGGTAAAATCCTTTCGTAGCTCTTCGATTATCTGGGCTTTATTCTCTTTAGACACCTTTTTAGCCTCCTCACTGAACTACCGCGGCTGAACATCTTTTATTCCGTAATTGACTTTCCCCGGTTACCTGATTCCAGCTCGTCAAACTTCAAAAAAGAAGCCCTTGTGCCGATTACACAAGAGCTGTGCTGCCAGACTGCGCCAGGTTGCGGCTTCACTCAGGCTAAACCCTGAACCTGGTATTGTCTTTTCCTCGGCAGGCACACTTTAAGCTTTAATCGACACCCGCTGTCTCAGGATATTTTATATTTCTTACCTGGAGATAGGCTACCTCATCGAGCGACTCATACCTACTTTACTACCAGTTCCCGGTGATGTCAACTGGGATTCTGTGACATGGTCGGCCTGATGTCAAGCATTATGCCCGCCCCCATGGTAGTCGTTAACGAGGCCGTTTTAATATACTGTCCCTTAGCCCCGCTGGGCTTGGCTTTCATCACGGCGTCCATCACTGCCATCAGGTTATCCAGTAACTTAGCATCTTCAAAACTAACCTTACCCAGAGGTAAGTGAATGATAGCCGTCTTGTCTAATCTGAATTCCACTTGACCTTTACGGGCATCTCCGATGGCCCGAGTCAGGTCATTAGCGGCGACCACCGTGCCTGATTTGGGGTTAGGCATCAATCCCTTTCTCCCCAGGATTTTCCCCAGTTTTCCTACCTTACCCATCATATCGGGGGTAGCAATAGCCATATCAAAATCCACCCAGCCGCCCTCAATCTTTTGCATCAGCTCATCACTGCCCACAAAGTCAGCCCCGGCGGCCTCAGCAATTTTTACCCCTTCTCCCTGGGCAAAGACTAAAACCCGGGTCTTCTTGCCTAACCCGTGCGGCAGCAGAGTAACGCCGCGCAATTGCTGGGTGGCATTCCGGGGGTCAAGCCCCATTCTAAGATGAAGCTCTACAGTTTCGTCAAACTTGGAGTGAGCCATCTTCTTGGCCAGACTAATAGCTTCCTCAGGGGCGTACTCCTTTGTCCTGTCCAGTAGTTTGGCTGCTTCTTGATATTTCTTACCGTGTTCTGCCATTTTTCTCCTATTCTATCCTAATCCCCATACTTCGGGCGGTGCCCTCGATAGTTCTCTCGGACCCTTCGATACTGTTGGAATTAAGATCTTTAGCCTTAACCTTTGCTATCTCGCGCAGCTTATCCCGGGATAAGCTGCCTACGGTGCCACGGCCGGAATCACTGGCGCCCTTTTCGATGCCTAATGCCTTCCTCAGCAAATCAGCCGTGGGTGGTGTTTTGGTAACGAAAGTAAATGACCTATCATCATAGATAGTTATTTCGGCGGGAATAATCGACCCCGCCTGGGCAGCCGTGCGTTCATTATACTCTTTACAAAAGCCCATAATATTGACCCCATGCTGGCCTAAAGCCGGGCCTACCGGGGGCGCCGGATTAGCTTTCCCAGCCTGAATCTGTAGTTTAATCATGGCTTTAATCTTCTTGGCCACTTTTAGCTCCTAACCCTAAAATTTTAAGCTCCGGGCACCAAGTTGGCCCGGCTTCATCACAACTGCTCTATAGCAGTGACGACCCCCTGTTGACTCACAGGTTTTCCACTTGTAATAAGTCAAGCTCTACCGGTGTCTCGCGTCCAAAGAGGGATAGCAACACCTTAAGCTTACCCTTATCGGCGCTTATCTCATCCACTATCCCCACAAAATCAGTGAAAGGACCATCGGTCACCCGCACACTCTGTCCCTGACGGAAGCCAATCTTAACCTTGGGTGCCTCCGCCGCCATCTGTTTCAAAATCCGGTTAATTTCCTCTTCCTGTAGCGGCACCGGCTTAGTACCACTACCGACAAAACCAGTAACCCCCGGGGTGTTGCGGACTATGCTCCAGCTCTGGTCGCTCATCTTCATCTGAACCAGGACATAGCTGGGTAATATTTTCCTGGCTACGGTGCGCCTCTGCCCACTTTTAACCTCAACCTCGTCTTCGGTAGCCACCACTATCTGAGAGACCTCATCTCCGGAATCCATGAGCTTGATACGCTGCTCCAGATTCTTTTTAACACGTTCTTCGTGTCCCGAGTAGGTGTGAATGACAAACCAGCGTTTTTCGTTATCGCTCACTAACAGCCTCGCCAAGATAAGTGTTTTACCCCGGGCAACATAAAGGTCATCCCTATAAAGTGTTGGAAGTTAATCTTAAGACTAGCCAAGCTTCTATCCACCGCCAATAAGAACATTAATCAGTTTGCTAAAGCCAAAATCGATAACGCCGAGAATTATGCCGACGACAATAGAAACTATCAGCACCAGGCTGGTTAGATAAGCGACCTCCCGTCGGCTGAGCCAGACCACCTTTTTTAACTCGGCTATAGTCTCGTTAATGAACCTTAATCTGGGCATACTGCGTTTAGCAATAGCTTTTTGCGATGTCATCGAAAACAGTCCACCTATTTTTGCTAATTACGGTACAAACTCTACGCCTTGTCGGTGCCGTTCGTTACTGGCAACATCCAGCCTCGGTCGTAGAACTCAGTCCGCATCATCTCTTTTATCTTGTCTCCCGATGCACGTGGTAAGCGCGGCAGCGGGGGCAATACTTGCTCAACTCTAACCGTTGCGTGTCATTCTTACGGTTTTTGGTAGTAGTATAGGTTCTTTCCTGACATTCGGTGCAGGCAAGATGAATAATATTTCGGGAGTCACCTTTTCTAGCCATCTTTATTCAATAATGCGGCTAATCGTGCCAGCGCCTACTGTTTTGCTGCCCTCACGAATGGCAAAACGCAACCCTTTCTCCAGAGCTACCGGATAAATAAGTTTTATCTTCATGGTGACATTATCACCTGGCATCGCCATCTCCATACCTTCCGGTAACTCAATACTGCCGGTGATGTCAGTAGTCCTGATATAAAACTGGGGCTTATACCCGTTAAAGAAGGGGGTGTGCCTTCCTCCCTCATCCTTACTCAAAATATAGACCTCAGCTTCGGCAGCGGTGTAAGGTTTAATCGAGCCGGGGGCAGCTAATACCTGACCACGCTCTATCTCCTCACGGTCTACCCCCCGGAGCAAAATGCCCAGCGCATCCCCTGGCTCAGCCGAATCCAGAATCTTATGAAACATTTCCAGGCTCGTTGCCACCGTACGGTGGGGTTCGTGATGTAAGCCGACAATCTCAATCTCTTCCCCGGGTCTAATCGTACCCCTCTCCACCCTGCCTGTAGGCACGGTGCCCCGGCCCTTAATGCTAAACACATCCTCTATCGGCATCAGGAAGGGCTGGTCTTTAGCCCGCACCGGGTCGGGAATATAGCTATCAACAGCGTCCATAAGCTTCCATATCGGGCCGCAATTCACGCAGTCCCGTTTCCCGCAGCCACATTCCAGGGCTTTGGTAGCGCTCACCCGCACCACAGGTGTCTTATCTCCGGGGAACTGATACTTGGAGAGCAGCTCCCTTACTTCCATTTCCACCAGCTCCAGAAGCTCCTCATCCTCCATGAGGTCTACTTTGTTCAGGGCAACGACAATGTAAGGTACGCCCACCTGGCGGGCAAGCAGAACATGCTCCCTGGTCTGGGGCATCGGGCCATCGGGGGCACTAACTACCAGTATTGCCCCGTCCATCTGGGCAGCCCCGGTTATCATATTCTTAATGAAGTCTGCGTGTCCCGGGCAATCGATGTGGGCATAGTGCCGCTTCTCGGTTTCATACTCCACATGAGCAATGGCAATAGTCATACCCCGGGCTTTCTCTTCCGGGGCATTATCGATGCTATCAAAGGCACGGAACCCGGCACCTCCTGCTTTAGATAACACCAGTGTTATTGCCGAGGTTAAGGTTGTCTTCCCATGGTCAACATGACCGATGGTGCCTACGTTGACATGTGGTTTAGTGCGCGTATATTTTTGTTTAGCCATTTTCTCCTCTCTTTTTTTCTAAGCCCACAACCAGATTCGAACTGGTGACCTCATTCTTACCAAGAATGCGCTCTACCAACTGAGCTATGTGGGCAAATTATTTTGCAAACTGTTTCATTATACCGATTTTATAGGCTAATGTCTAGCCCATCTTTTAGATATTGTTTACCAACCTACTCACCCTCTATCCTTCAGGGTGAATTTTTCTCCTTAATAATAAGGAGAGGAAAGGCAATTTCTTATCCTTCTTTTACTTAATCCCTTGACTAAAGGCCATTGTTTTCAGGCTCAAGCTATGGTGGAGAGGGCAGGATTCGAACCTGCGAAGCCCGTCAGGGCGGCAATTTTACAGACTGCTCCGATTAGCCACTCCGGCACCTCTCCCCGTGCTGCCATTTAAGGGTTGGATACCCCAGCCCGAGAGGGGAGTCGAACCCACTAACCTACCGATTACAAATCGGTTGCGCTACCATTGCGCTACTCGGGCATTCTGGCTTTCTTTTGCCCTACAGATTAAACGGGTTGGTGGCAGGAATCCCCGGGGATTTTTCAGTAGACCCAGCCCTCATCACCCCTAACTCTAACCTGGACCAGCAAACGCAGCTTGGCACTGTTTACACAACCCCTATATTATAGGAAGGAAGTCGATAAAAAGTCAAATGGTTAGACCTGTTCCTGTAATTCTCATCAGCAACGGGATTGTTTGGGTTGCTAAATAATCTTATCACCAGCCCTTGACAACCCCCCGCCATCGTGTTAATCTAACTATGGTAGAACTTCTCAGTAGCATCTACTGAGGGGTTTTTCTTTTGCACTTTAACAATTGAATAGCGAGAGGAAGGTTCAAACAACACAATCAATTATTTGGAGAGTTTGATCCCGGCTCAGGATAAACGCTGGCGGCGTGCTTTATGCATGCAAGTCGAACGGTTTTTCCCGCAAGGGAAGGATAGTGGCAAACGGGTGAGTAACGCGTAAGTAACCTGCCCCTAAGTGGGGGATAACTCTGAGAAATCGGAGCTAATACCGCATGTGGTTCTTCACCACAAGATGAAGAACTAAAGCTCTTTCGTAAGGAAGGGCGCCTGGGGAGGGGCTTGCGTCCGATTAGCTAGTTGGTAGAGTAACGGCCTACCAAGGCGGTGATCGGTAGCTGGTCTGAGAGGATGATCAGCCACACTGGGACTGAGACACGGCCCAGACTCCTACGGGAGGCAGCAGCAAGGAATTTTGTGCAATGGGCGAAAGCCTGACACAGCGACGCCGCGTGGGGGAGGAAGGCCTTCGGGTTGTAAACCCCTTTTCTCAGGGAGGAATAATGACAGTACCTGAGGAATAAGCAACAGCTAACTACGTGCCAGCAGCTGCGGTAATACGTAGATTGCGAGCGTTATCCGGATTTATTGGGCGTAAAGAGAGCGCAGGCGGCTTTTCAAGTCGGATGTAAAATCTCCCGGCTTAACCGGGAGTGACCGTTCGATACTGTTAAGCTAGAGTGCAACAGAGGGAGGTAGAATTCCCGGTGTAGTGGTGATATGCGTAGATATCGGGAGGAATACCAGTGGCGAAGGCGGCCTCCTGGGTTGTTACTGACGCTTAAGCTCGAAGGCGTGGGGAGCAAACAGGATTAGATACCCTGGTAGTCCACGCTGTAAACTATGGACACTAGGTATAGGGAGTATCGACCCTCTCTGTGCCGAAGCTAACGCGTTAAGTGTCCCGTCTGGGGACTACGGCCGCAAGGCTAAAACTCAAAGGAATTGACGGGGGCCCGCACAAGCAGCGGAGCGTGTGGTTTAATTCGATGCAAAACGAAGAACCTTACCAAGGTTTGACATGACGGAAGTAGTGACCTGAAAAGGAAATGACCTGTTAAGTCAGGAGCCGCCACAGGTGCTGCATGGCTGTCGTCAGCTCGTGCCGTGAGGTGTTTGGTTAAGTCCTTTAACGAGCGCAACCCCTATTGCCAGTTATATTCTCTGGCGAGACTGCCTCGCAAAACGGGGAGGAAGGTGGGGATGACGTCAAGTCAGCACGGCCCTTATACCTTGGGCTACACACACGCTACAATGGGTGGTACAATGGGTTGCAATAGAGCGATCTGGAGCTAATCCTAAAAGCCATCCTCAGTTCAGATTGTAGGCTGAAACTCGCCTGCATGAAGGTGG
>Ga0082335_1002675_pt1 | contig 32368 bp, 22 predicted proteins | sample Subgrocontami58m_FD_72375 | JGI IMG/M metagenome (GOLD analysis project Ga0082335, IMG submission 72375) | Subsurface groundwater microbial communities from S. Glens Falls, New York, USA - GMW37 contaminated, 5.8 m (SPADES assembly) (version 2) ...
CGGCCTTCGTGCGCGGCGGAGTTGCGGGCCGACGCGGCGCGGCCTTTGACCCGCGTCCGGTTCGTGCGTCTTTCTCTCCTGCGTACTCGGATGAGCATGTCGCCTGAAACCGCCTTCCCGGTGAGGAGGTCCGCCCCATGTCGTTTCGACCCGTCCTGCCGCTCCTGATCCTCGGCTTCCTCGCCGCCGGCTGCACGGGCCAGAGCGAGCGCTTCAACTACACCCGTCCGCTCGACCGGCCGCGGGAGGAGGTCGTCAAGGCCACCCTCGACGTGCTCGAAAACGACGACTGGCGCCTGGAGAAGGCCGACCTGGAAAAGGGCGAATTCGAGTCGAAGTGGAAGGAGACGCTCCACCACTTCCGCTATGAGGGCTATCGCACCAAGGCCTACGCCACGGTCGAGAAGGAGGAGAATTCGCCCGGTTACAAGGTCGGGATGAAGGTGAAGAAAGAGCGCAATGACGCGATCCAGGACCCGGCCAACCCCGACACCGCGGAATGGTCCTCCGTGGGCTTCGACGAGGATCGCGAAAACATCCTCCTCTACGCGGTGCTCGCCAAACTCGAGCCGCTCGATCTCGAGAAGGACTACGAACGCCGGCTCGAGGAACGCGAGGAGATGTTCAAGGAGGTCGACACCTACTTCGAGAAGAAAAAGACGAACCCCGGAACCGTGCGTCCGCCCGACTTCCGCCCCAGGCCCGCGGAGGGCGGGACGGAGCAACCGTAGCCGCGCGCCGGGACCGTGAGCCACGCCGGACCCGGGAGGAGAACCATGCGCCGCCTCGCCGCGTACGGGCTCACTTCGGGAGCGGGGCTCCTGCTCGCGGTGGCGTGCGTGTTCGCCGCCCGCAAGACCGGCGGACTGCGCGAGGCCGTGCTGCGGATCAAGGGCCACGCCCTCACCGTGGAGATCGCCGCGACGCAAGACTCCCGCGCTCGCGGGCTCATGTACCGCGAGTCCCTCGACCAGGACCGCGGGATGCTCTTCATCTACCCGGAGGAGCGCATCCTCTCCTTCTGGATGCGCAATACCACGGTCCCGCTCTCGATCGCCTACCTCGACGCCCAAGGGACCATCGTGGAAATCCGCTGGATGCGTCCCCTCGACTTCAGCTCCACCGTCTCCATGTCCAAGGTGCGCTACGCGATCGAGGCCAACGAGGACTGGTTCGAGAGCAAGGGGATCGAGCCCGGGGAGCGGGTGGGGATGCCCGATTGGGTGAAAGAGATTCGGGGCGAGCCGTGAGCCTGAGGAAGACCAACCTCACCATTGGGATCGTCGGGCTGCTGGGGGCGATTCTGCTCACCGTGATGTACCTCTACGTCGCGGAGTCGGATCCGGAGATGGGGGCGCGGATGAAGACCGCGCGCCTCGCTCGCACCGCGTTCCGGTTCCGATCTGCGGTGATCTCCCGGGTCGGACCGAAGGGCGGCGCGACGCTGCACGCGACCTGCACCTTCGCGCCCGACACCCGGCTGCCCTTCGACGAGACGGGGATGCGGGACGTCGCGAAGTTCGTGGACGTGAACTACGCAGGCGCGCGCGATGGGTTGCGCGACGTGACCGTCGAATTCCGGCGCGAGAGCGGGTCCGGGTGCGACCAGTCGGTGCAAGAACTCGAGTTGGCGCAGCGCCTGCCGCTCACGCCGTCGCCCGCACCGGGGGGGAAGAAGTAGCCGGGTCGGGCGCAGTCTTGACACCCCGGCGGCGCGCGCCTATGATCCGATGGTCTGCATGGGCTCTGTCCGTGAGGGATCCTTGAAGCGAACCAGCCTCACCGTGTACCGCGAGCGCGCCCTGCTGGTCGGTGTCCTGCAGAACGGATCGAAGACCAGACCGGAGGAGGCGCTCGAGGAGCTGGGTCAGCTGGCGAAGGCGGCAGGGGCGGTGGTCCAGGAGGCGGTCATCCAGCGCCGCGAGGAATTCAACCCGGCGTTCTATGTGGGCAAGGGGAAGGCCCAGGAGCTCGCCGATCACTGCCGGGGCGGCAAGATCGACGTCGTGATCTTCGACAACGACCTGTCGCCGGCGCAGGTGCGCAACCTCGAGAAGCTCTGCGATCGCAAGGTGATCGACCGCACCGAGCTGATCCTCGACATCTTCTCGACGCACGCGCGCACGCACCAATCGAAGCTGCAGGTCGAGCTGGCGCAGCTCGAGTACACGCTGCCCCGGCTGAAGCACCTCTGGTCGCACCTGGAGCGGCTTGCGGGCGGCGTGGGGGTCGGGACGCGGGGGCCGGGCGAAAAGCAGATCGAGGTCGACCGGCGCATTGCGCGCAAACGCATCAACGACCTGCGCAAGGATCTCAAGCAGATCGAGGAGCGCAAGCGCCGCACGGTGGCCTCGCGCCATGAGGATTTCAACCTGTCGCTGGTGGGGTACACCAACGCGGGCAAGTCCTCGCTGATGAACGCCCTGACCGGCACCGACGTGCTGGTGCAGGACAAGGTCTTCTCCACCCTCGACACCAAGACCCACATTTGGCGGCTCGAGAACGCCCACAAGGTGCTGCTTTCGGACACGGTCGGGTTCATCCGCAACCTGCCGCACCACTTGGTGGCGAGCTTCCAGGCAACGCTCCAGGAGGTCAAGCAGGCCAACCTCCTGATCCACGTCGCGGACGCCTCGCATCCGGAGCTCGAGACCCAGATCGAGGCGGTGGAGGCGGTGCTGCGCGAAATCGAGTGCTCCCGCAAGCCCGCGGTCCTGGTGCTGAACAAGGCCGACGCGCTGCGCGATCCGGTGGAGCTGCACGTGCTGCGCAAGCGCTGGCCGGACGCAATCCTGGTGTCGGCGCTCACCGGGGAGGGGCTCGACGCTCTCGACCGCGCGGTCGCGCGATTCATCGAGGAGCGGATGATGGTGGCGGACGTACTCTGCCCGGCGGGCGACGGCCGGATCCAGGCCTACCTCTCCAACGCCGCGCAGGTGCTCGCCACGCAGGTGGAAGGGGAGGTGATCCGGTTGCGCGTGCGCATCACCCAGCGCGCCCTCGACCGCATGTGGAAGGAAACGGGGCGCACGCCGGGCGAGATCCCGGTCCACGTGACGACCGAGCCGGTGGAAGGGTAGGCGAGCGGCCGACGCGGCGGGGGCGGCAGCCGGATGACGCGGCCGGTCGGGCGGGACGAAGCCTGGAGGGGAGACGAGGGCCGGACGGCAGTTCCTGACCCGGGTCTCACTTCGACAGGAACACCTCCAGGCGGCTGGTGTGGCGCAGGGACAGGTCGCTCCGGCCATCCCCGTTGAGGTCGGCGATGTCGATCGATCGCGGGTTGTCCTTCAGGGTCACCAGCAGGTGTTCGTCTTTCCGGAAGGCAAAGCCCCCGGAATGCATGATCCCGTAGCTCTTGCGGCCCGGGTAGATGGCCAGCCGCCCCTGGCCGGACACCGTCACCATGTCGAGCAGGCCGTCATGGTCGAAGTCCCCGTCGAAATTGATCCGCGGTATCTCCGACCCGCCCTGCTCGAGCGCCTTGGTCGGGACCGAAACGTCGCGATCGTAATCCGGGCTCTCGTGGAAGCGCCCCTCCTCGGCGTTGAACAGGTAAATGTAGTAGCTCACGCTCACCGCCTTGAGCGCGACCCCCTTGAGTCCGGCGAACAGGTCGGTGCGCAGCGAGGAGACCACCAGGTCCTGCAGGCCGTCGCGATTGATATCGACGATGCGCGGTTCGATGCTGACTCCGCTGAGGTTGATGATCTGGTCGGGGGAATTGGCGTAGGGCCGCCCCTGCTTGCCGAAGAAGACCAGCACCTGCGTCATGATGCTCTCGAACACCCCGATGTCGCCGTGGGTATATGCCACGATCATGTCGACCGAGCGGTCGCCGTTGACGTCCATCAGCCTGGCGACCACCGACTGGACCTGGTCCCGCTTGAGCTGCTCGCGGAAGAAGGTGAGGTCGAACTGCCCGCTCGGTCCGGCCGGAAGCCCTCCCTGGGCATCCTGCAGGAAGTACTCGAAGTGGTCCCGGGCGGTGACCAGGATGTCCTTGCGCCCGTCGCCGTCGAAGTCCTCGACGTGGACCGCGGGCAAGGTCGCCGTGAGATTGAGGAATGCGCCCTCGCGGGTCTCCACGGTGCGCTCGCCCTTCGCGTCGAGCCGCTGGATGCGGGAGAACTTCCCGACCGGCCCCTGGAAGAAAACGAGGAACCCGTCACGCTGCGGCACGATCAGGTCGGTGGCTCCGTTGCCGTCGATGTCGACCGCCCCGTCCCAGAACGGCAGGGCGTCGGGCTGGGGCATCTCGAAGAAGGTGGGGAAGAAGAGCAGCCGCTGAGGCGTGCGGCCGTAGCGGCCGGATTCGAGGGTGTGGAACCAGACGCCATCGTCGACGATCCAGAGCAGTTCCATGCCCGGCGCCGGGTCGATGTCGGCCAGGGTCATCGCGCCCGCGCGGGCCGGCGGCGTGAGCGTCTGGTCCGGCATCCCGCCGAATCCGGTGTCGGGATTCTGGAAAAAGAAGGAAACGTACCGGTGCCGTTGGCCGTCGACCGTGCTCTCGTGCACCACGGCGACGTCGATCCGACCGTCGCGGTCGAGGTCCTCGTAGGCAACGTCCTGGGCGCGCCCGTAGAAATCGAGGATCTGCTGCGAGAACTTCTCCAGCCCGCGCGGAGCCTCGTCCTCGGCTGCCGCGCAGGCGGCGCCGGCCGCGGCGAGCGCCGCCGCCAGCGCCACCTCGAGCGGGAACCGGATGGGACGACGCATGACCCACTCCCTCGGAAGGGCGCAGTATGCGGCCGGCGCGCCGCCCCCTCGGCGCAACCCGATGCCAGCCAGAGCGTCGCCTCCGTCATCGAGCGGCGCGTAACCTCCGGCCTACTTCGGCTCGCTCAACTCGAAGTCGACCGCGACCTCGCCAGCTCCCGGAACCGTGACGTCCTTCTCGGCCGTCACGTCCGCGGCATACGAATAGCCGGAGATTTCCCCGTCCTTCTTCCTGATCTCGAGCACCTTCCAGCCTTCGTGCCACATCGCGATCTTGTAGGCGCCGGGCGGCACGTCCGTCAGCTTGAACCGCCCTTCGGCGTCGGTCACCGCGTAGTATGGGTGCGCGACCACGTGGATCGCCCCGCTCATCCAGGTGTGACCGGTATCGCAGGAAAGGCGGATGATGCCGGCCTTCTTGAGCTGCTCCGGGAGCTTCCTCCCCTGGGTCGGGAATGCGTAGTTGAATTCCTTGATGCCGCTCCCGTTCACCGTGTGCAGGATCGGGTCGGAGTTGACCATGGTGACTTCGCGCCTGGCCGGTACGATCAGCACGTGCGGGACGTACTCGCACTTCACCTGGTCGAGCAGGAACTCCGTCCCGAGGGAATCGAGCTTCTTGCCCTGAGCGAGTGCAACCAGCCAGACCACCGAGTTCGCGACGCCGCCTGACTCGGAGATTCGCAGGCGCGGCGACGGGATGGTCGGTCCACCGCAGCAAGCCGCGTCTTTGTGGATGGGCATCGGCTCGAGAGTGGGCTTCTCGCCCACCCACTTCACTACCCCCTGGACCGTCCCGCCTCCCTGAACCTCGATCTCCTTGTACTCGTCGGCGAAAATCAATCCGGCCGCGAAGAGCACCACCGCCCACCCCGCACTCCAGGCTTTCGTCATGTCTCTCACTCCCTTCGCAAAGCCCCCGCATCCATCCAATCGCAAAGCCTCGCGATTCGCAACGGAAAACGGGTACCGATACTTCCAGAACCGCTTTGGGACGGCGGGAATTCCGCACACTCCGCGAGCCTCGGCCACCCGGCGGCCTCCGCCCCCCACCCGCCGCTTGCGCGCCACCGGAATTCCCGCTACCCTGCCCTTTGCGGCTTCGTTTCACAGTCCGAATGAGGTCGGACGAGGCGAATCGCGCCCGGCGAGGCGCGCGGAGTCGCCGCCGACCCTGCATCTGGGCCCGCGGCGCACCGCACGGCTCGGTCCGCCCTGTCGATTCGGCTGGGTCGGGCAACGGATCGGAGGTTCTCCTCGATGGACCGGGACCAGGTCGTCCACATCCTCAACGAGATCGGCACCCTCCTGGAGATCCAGGGCGAAAACCCATTCAAGTGCATCGCCTACCGGAACGCCGCGCGCGCCCTGGAGGGCCTGCACGAGGACCTGGCCGCCCTGGTCGCCGACGGACGCCTCCAGGAGGTGAAAGGCGTCGGCTCCTCGATCGCCGGGAAGATCGCCACCCTGGTTGCCACCGGCGCCCTCCCCTACCATGAGGAACTGCGCAGCCAGGTGCCCCCGGGCGTGCTCGAGCTGATGCGCGTTTCCGGCCTGGGCCCGAAGAAGGCCCGCATCCTCTGGCTCGATCTCGGGATCCTCTCGCTCGATGCGCTCGAGCAGGCCTGCCGCGAGAACCGGCTGCTCGCTCACGCGGGCTTCGGGCAGAAGACGCAGGAGAACATCCTCCAAGGCCTCGTGCAGCTTCGCTCCAGCGTGGGCAAGTTCCTCTACCACGTAGCCGCGGAGAGGGCGGAGAAGATCCGCCTCGCGCTCGAGGCCAATCCTGCGGTTCGGCGGGTCTCCACCGCCGGCAGCCTGCGCCGGCGCAAGGAGATCGTGAAGGACCTCGACCTCCTGGTCGCCACTGCCGACGCTCCCGCGGTGATGGAACAGTTCGTTCACCTCCCCGAAGTGGAGCGCATCCTCGCCCAGGGGCCCACCAGGTCGAGCGTGGTCCTGCCGGGCGGCCTGCAGGCCGACTTGCGCGCGGTCAGCGAAGCCGAATTTCCCTTCGCCCTGCACTACTTCACCGGCTCGAAGGAGCACAACACCGCGGTCCGCGGGCGCGCTCGCCGGATGGGGCTCAAGCTGAACGAGTACGGCCTCCACCGCGAGGACGGCACCGCGCTCCCCTGTTCCGACGAAGCGGCCCTCTATCGCGCCCTCGGGCTCGCGGAAATCCCTCCCGAGTTGCGCGAGGACCTGGGCGAGATCGAAAGCGCGGAGCAGGACGACCTGCCCCGCCTGGTCGACGAAGCCGACCTGCGCGGCGCTTTCCACGTCCACACCACTTGGAGCGACGGCCGGAACTCGGTCGCGGAAATGGTCGCGGGGGCGCGGGCGCGCGGCTGGCGCTACCTCGGGATCAGCGACCACAGCAAGTCGGCCGTCTACGCCGGCGGACTCGACCAGGAGAAGCTGGCGCGCCAGCAGGCGGACATCGACGCGGTCGCCCGGACCGTCCCGGGGTTCCGCATCTTCAAGGGCAGCGAGGTCGACATCCTCCCCGACGGCTCGCTCGACTACGACGAGGACATCCTTTCGACTTTCGACTTCGTGGTCGCTTCGATCCACAGCAAGTTCAAGATGACCGAAGCGGAGGCGACGGGACGGTTGATCCGGGCGATGGAGAACCCGCACGTGACGTTCCTGGGCCACCCCACCGGCCGGCTCCTGCTCGACCGCGAGGGCTACCCGGTGAACATGCACGCGGTGATCGAAGCCGCCGCCCACCTCGGCGTGGCGATCGAGATCAACTCCCACCCGCTGCGTCTCGACATGGACTGGCGGCTCGGCCGCTTCGCCCGCGAAAAGGGGCTGCGGATCGGCATCTTCCCCGACGCGCACGAGGTCGGCGGCCTCGCCGACGTGCGCTATGGCGTCGGCATCGCCCGCAAGGCGTGGATGCGCGCCGAGGATGTGGTCAACGCCTGGGAACTCGACCTCGTCGAGAAATGGCTCGGCCGGCGGCGGTCCGGCGCCGGAGCCGCGCGGCCGCCGGGGGATGGGCCGCCCGCCGCCGACGATGCGAAAAAGAAACCCGCCCGGAAAAAGGGGTAGCCGATGTCCGACTCCCCAACCGACAGCGCATCCGGCGGGTCGTCGGCGCCTTCCCTGTCCGACGGCGCAGCCGGCGAGTCGTCAGTCGGCTCCCCGACCGTGCGCGCGCCGGTGCTCCCCATGGGCGAGACGGTGCGCGATCCCGCCTTCGCCACCGCGCGCGTGGTGTTGCGTGGGCCGGAGTCCACGCTCGCGGGCAAGCGATTCGGCAAGTACCGGATCCTGCGCGAGGTGGGCCGGGGCGGCATGGGCGTGGTCTACGAAGCGCTCGACGACCAGCTCGCCCGCTCGGTCGCGCTCAAGGTGCTCGGCGGCGGGCCGGACGTCCAGGCCGAGGATCGCGAGCGTTTCCTGCGCGAGGCCCGGATCTGCGCCCAGATGGCCCACACGGGGATCGTCGCGGTGCACGACGTCGGCGAAGAGCTGGGCCAGCCCTACTTCACGATGGACCTGGTGCGCGGCTGCTCGCTGGCGGATTGGGTGAACCTGCGGCCGCTGGAAATCCGCGAGTCGGTGCAGGCGATTCGCGACATCGCGCGCGCGATCGCGCACGCGCACGGCCTGGGCGTGGTGCATCGGGACCTCAAGCCTTCCAACGTGCTCTGCGAGTGGCCGGGAGGCTTGGTCCCGGCGGCGATTTCGGGCGAGAAGCCGCCCTTCCCGCGCGTCATGGTGACCGACTTCGGCCTCGGCAAAGTCATGGATTCGCCCGCCGGCTCGGCGCTCACCGTGACCGGCACGGTCCTCGGCACGCCGGCCTACATGCCGCCCGAGCAGGCGGCGGGAAAGACCTCCGAGATCGCCCCCTGGAGCGACGTCTACTCGCTCGGCGCGATGCTCTATGAGCTGGTGACCGGCGCGCCCCCGTTCCAAGGCTCGACCCCCTACGAGATCTGCGCCAAGGTCCTGCGCGACTACCCGCGCTCTCCCCGCAGCCTGAACGGGCGCCTGAGCCGCGACCTGGAGACGGTGATCGCCAAGGCGATGGAGAAGGACCCGCGTCGGCGCTATCCCACGGCCCGCGAGCTGCTGGAGGATCTCGAGCGATTTCTCGGGGGAGAGGCGATCCTGGCGCGCCCGATGGGCTGGAGCGAACGCCTCTGGCGGCTCGCCCGGCGCGATCCGCGGGCGGCGGTGCTGCTTTCGCTGGCGGTGTTGGCCCCCGCGGCGGTCGCCGTCGCCCTCTTCTTCACGGTCAGGACCTTCACGCACCTGCACGACCAGGCCGCGCTGCCCTATTGGCTGGCCCAGCGGGCGACCGCGGAGGCGCGGCCGATGGTCGAGGTGTACCCGCTCTACCGCGAGTCGCTCCTCATCGACCCGGACAACTGGGACGCGCAGGTCGGGCTGGCGGAGATCCACCTCGAACTGGGCCAGTTCGGGGAGGCGCTGCGTCGTTCGGCGCTCGCGGCGGGAGCGTCCGAGAACGTCCCCACGCCCCATCTCCAATGCGGATTGGCCGAGCTGGAGCTGGGCGGCGCGGACCGCGCCCGGGAGCGGTTGACCCATCTGCCGAAGGGCGAGCGCGACGCGCCCAGCCGCTGGTACGCGCACGCCGTGGTGGCCTGGATGGACGACCCCGAGGTGCGTCCGCCGCAGCGCGGCTTTCGCTGGCCGCCGACCGCGGCCGCGCTCGCCGCGGACTCCGCGTCGCGGAAGAAGCTGCGCGAGAGCGTCGTCTGGTCGGAGATCGCCGCGACGCAGAAGCTCCGGGAGCCCTATCCGGTCGCCCTCCTCCTGATGAATGCGCTCGCGCGCGACGGCGAGCGCGAGGCCGTGCGCGAGATCCTGGAGCGGCTGCGCCGCACCCACCCGGGGCGGCCGCCGGTGCTGGCGTGGACCGCCTGGCTGGACGGCGGCGACTACGCGGGAGCGATTGCCGAGGCTGATCGACCGGAACTGCACCTGCTCGCCGCGGACGCGGCTCGCCGGGCGGGCAACGCACCGGCCGCGGAGGAGCACCGGAAGAGGTCGGCGGCGGACGCGCAGGCCCGCGAGCAGGCCGCGACCGGCGAGGACGAAAAGGCGTACTGGCGCGCGATTCGGGAGGAGGCGGAGGCGGGCGGCTAGCCCCGGCGAGCTAGTCGAGCCGCAGCGCGCGCGGATAGCCGGTCACGTCCAGGCCGAGCTCATGGGCGGCCTCGAGTTCGGTGCGCGCGCCGTTGGGTTCTCCCGAGACGGCGTAGAAGATCGCGCACTTCAGGTGGGACTCGGCCTTCTGCGGATCGAGCGCGAGCAGGGCGATCTCGACCACGGACTGCGGGGTCAGGTCGCGGAGCCTGACGCCGATGGTGGCCACGCCGGCCTTGAGCGAGACCAGGTCCTCCTCGATCTTCGTGACCTTCCCCTTCGCGTTGCGTCCGCCCTTGAGCGCGAACACGCGCTCCTTGCCGACGAGCTTCTCGAGGCCGGCGGCCACGTCTTTCCAGAAGCCGAAGAAGGGCTCGATGCGCTTCTTGTGCGCCTGGATCTCGGGCCAGATCTCGCGGAATTTCACATTCCCGAGCAACGAGAAATAGCGGGAAGTCACTTTGGCGACCTCGCGGGCGTCCAGCAGCTTGAAGATCTCCCCCACCTCCCGGTCGAAGTCCGCCTCCAGCGCGGCGCGCGCCTGCGCCTTTCGCTCCTCCTCGCGCTTGACCATCAGGCGCTCGATCTCGGCGATCCGCTCCTGCGCCTGGGTATCCAGGTCGGCCAGGCCGAGCCCGACCAGCGCCCGATACGCCTCGATCGCCTGCTCGTGGTCGCCGTCCCGCACCAGCCCCTCGGCCTCGTCTCGCCGCGCGGCCCACCAGCGGCGTGCTTCGCCCATCACCTCCTTCACGGCACCGTCGACCTTCGCCGCGGCGGTGGAGTCGGGGAAGTCCAGCGCCACCCGCGCGATGGTCGCGCGCGCCTCGGTGAATTTGCGCTCCACGACCTGGTCGCGCGCCCGGTCGCGGGCGGTTCGCAGGGCCTGATCGGACGCCTCGTTCCACGCCTTCTGGAGCTCGAGGCGCCTGGCTTCGGCGAGGGGGCCGAAGCGGTTGTCCGGGTTGCGGGCCGAGAGCTCCTGCGCACGCGCCATCGCCTCCCGCAGCTTCCCGGGGTTCTCCAGGGCGAACTTGGCGATCGCCTGGAGCTCGTGCTCCGCGGCGGCGAGCTTCTCCTCGACCGCGGGGTCGATGGCGGGCCGATTCGCGACTGCCGGGGCGTTGTTGGCGGCCGGGAAATTGGCCGACGGCGGCCCGCCGCTCAAGCCCCAGTAAAGCACGCCCGCCCCGGCGAGCAAGACCGCCGCGCCCACGCCGATCATCACGCCATCGCGCCCCGAGCCGGCGGGCGCCGCCTCGCCCTCCCCGTCCGCCGCATCCTCCGCGGCCTCGTCCCCGGCCGCGGCGGCCAAAGCCGGTGCGGGGCGCGCAGACCGCTCCACGCGCCGCAGGGGTCGGGCGGGCGAAGCGCGCGCGGCGCCCGGAACGCCGATGCGGGGGCGCTTGGTGGCGGTCTGGACGTCGGCGAGGAGCTTCACCTTGGCGCGCTCGCCCTGCATCGCCTTCAGCGTCTTCAGCAACTCCGCCGCGGTCGGAAAACGATCGGCGGGTGACTTCGCCATGAGCCGGAGCACGATCTCCACGATCGCGGCCGAGAGTTCGGGAACGAGCTCGCGCGGGTCGCGCACCGGTTCTTTGATGTGCTTGCGCAAGACCTCGATGGCGTTGCCGCCGCCGAAGGGGACCTGGCCGGTGAGCATGTGGTAGAGCGTGGCGCCGAGCGAGTAGAGGTCGGCGCGGATGTCGAGGTCGCGCTCGCCGCGCGCCTGTTCGGGGCTCATGTAGTCGGGGGTGCCGACCACGGTGCCGGCCGCGGTGACTCCGGCATTGGAGCCGATGGTCTTGGAAAGGCCGAGGTCGCAGAGCTTGGCGACGTCCTCCTCGTTGACCAGGATGTTGTCCGGCTTGACGTCGCGGTGGACCATCTTGCGCTCTTCCGCGTGCTGCAGCGCCGAGGCCATCTGGAGGGTGATGTCGACCGCCTTGTCCTCGGGCAGCGGGCCGGACTCGAGGACCTTGCGCAGCGATTCCCCCTCGACGTACTCCATGATGTAGTAGTGGTGCTGGGCATGGGATACCACGTCGATGCCGCGGATGATGTTGGGGTGGTTGAGACGCGCGCTGTTGCGGGCTTCGGAGAGGAAGCGCTGGACGAAGGACGGGTCGCGGGTGAGTTGGGGCGAGAGGACCTTGACCGCGACCTGGCGGTCCATGCTCACCTGGCGGGCGAGGTAGACGGCGCCCATGCCCCCCTGGCCCAGCTTCGACTGGATCTCGTAGCCGGGGAGCTCGACCTCGTCCGACTTCTTCGCCTGCTGGCGGAGCACCTCCTCCACCTGCTCGCGGGTGAGCCACTCGCGCTCGACGAGGATCTCGCCGAGCCGGACCTTGTTGCCGTGCACCAAGGCGACGGCCTGGGCGCGAAGGCACTCGTTGAGCTGCTCGCGGGAGACCAGCTTGCGCTGAAGGGCGATGTTGCCGAAGAGGACGTCGCGGACGCGGAGGGCGGAGAACTCGGCCTTCTCGTCGAGGCGCTTGGCCTGTTCGGCGAGGATGCGGTCGAGCCCGGCCTGGCCGAGGAAGCCCTTCTGGACCAGGAGGGCGCCGAGCTGGACCTTGTTGCCGCCCTCGTCCTGGAGGTCGACGCACTGTTCGACCTGCTGCGCGGAGACGAGTTGGAGGTCGAGGGCGATGCGCCCGAGGAGGATGTCCTGGTTGGAAGGCATGTCGGCTCCGAGAGCGCGGTGGCGCGCCGGGGATTCTAACTAATCGGCGCGGAAAAGGCGCGTCAATAGCCGCGCCAGGGCGGCGGGGTCGTGGCGCACCAGGTGGGGTCCGGCGGCGAAGGCCTTGCCGGCCCGGGCGTAGCGGGCGAGGCGGCGGGCGTCCGGCCGTTCGGCGAGGTCGACGCGGAGGACGCGCGGGTCGTCGCCGAGGTCGTCGACAACGGGCTGACCGCCGGTGCGGGCGTAGGCGCGGACGAGGGCGGGCGAGACCCCGCGGCGGTCGAGGACGACCACGTCGGGCGGCCGGGGGAGGAAGCGGGAGACTTCGTCCACGTGGTCGCGGGCCGTGAAGCCGTCGGTGTTGCCCGGCTGGGTCATGAGGTTGACGAAGAAGACGATGCGGGCGCGCGAGCGGGCGAGGGCGGCGCGGACGCCGCGGACGAGGAGGAGCGAGCCGAGGGCGGTGCGCAAGGAGCCGGGGGCGAGCAGGACCCAGTGCGCGCGGGCAAGGGAGGTGCGGACCGCGGGGGTCGCGGTCAGGGGCGGGGTGTGGAAGAGGCGCACGGGATGGCTTGGCCGGCCGCGCAGGGCGCGGAGTGCGCGGATGATCGCCCACTCGCCGATGACGACGCGTCCGCGCGGGAGGCGCGCGGCGAGCTGGGAGTTGCCGTCGGAGACGGGCAGGACGGTCTCGGGGACGCCGAGCAGGGAGGAGAGCGCGGCGGCGGCTTTGGAGAGGCTGCCGGTGGTCCGGCAGAGGGCGGCGAGAAGGAGATTGCCGACTTGGACGCCGTCGAGCTCGCCCTCGCGAAAGCGGTGGCGGACGAGGTGCGCGAGGGGGCCGTCGGGAGCGAGCGCCTCGAGGCAGCTGCGCAGGTCGCCGACCTGGGGAATGGCGAGGGCGCGGCGCAGAGTGCCGCTGTGGCCGCCATCGTCGGTGACACCGACGATCGCGGTGACGTGCGCGCGGACGCGCGAGCGCCGGAGCGCCGCGAGGAGCACCGACTGGCCGGTGCCGCCGCCGAGGGTGACGATGAGGGGGGGCATGGATTCGGTACTCGATCGGTCATGGAAAGGGGTGAGCGATGCGAGTGCGCTCCGGGCAAGGCGCATGAATCCACTTCGCGCCCCGCTACCTGGCAGCAGACATTGCCTTCTTCTTCACCGGTCCGTCCAGTTTCTCAGTTTCTCATCGCGGGCACGCAGGCTGATTACGAGGAGTGTCCGGTTCCGGGTAGGATGAAACATGCCTATCCGGTTCCTTCCCAAGACGGTCGTGGAGCCCCCGCGGAGGCCCCACGGGTAGTGGGGGCTGGCCGTCCCCGGCATTACCGCAGTACCGTTGGGCGTCAACCGGATAGGCATGGGATGAAAGACCGAGCCCGTCCCCCTCCCGCGAGGAATCAGCGCAGAGCGAGCCGGAATCGCCTCCGTCCTCGAGGGATGGCACCAGAGTTGCCCGACTCCGCACCCGTCCCCCGTCCCCCGCACGCGGGGTACTGCTCGGCAGCGAGGCGAGGGCACGAAAGCTCCCACCATGCCACCATGTTTTCGTCCTTGAGCCACCGGCGACGCCGGGATACAATCCGCTACCACTTCTTGCGGTGCGAATCCACGCGGAGATACAACCCGTCCGCGGGCGCCGCAGCCCGCGCCGGCGGAGTTCGCCCATGCTCAGCGACCTTCATATTCGAAAGTACCGTGGTCTCGTCAGCACCAGACTGACCGACCTGACGAGGATCAACCTCATCGTCGGGACGAACAAGGTGGGAAAATCCTCCGTCCTCGAGGCGGTGGAGATCCTCCTCTCCGACCACGTCCCCTCGACCTTGTGCCAGGTCGCAGCTCGGCGCGCGGAGGTGGAACTACCGAAGTCGCAGGACGAAGATCCCGGATTCCCGACCGTCTATCGGGCCAGGCCGACGCTCTCCCACTTGTTCGCGGGCCACCTCCTGCAGGAGGGCGTCGAATTCTCCATCGAGGGGAATTCGTCGACGCTAGGAGCAGTATGCACGATCCAGGTGCCGGGGCCCGACTACCGCCGATCGAACGACACGCTCGAGCACTGGGGCCAGGGCTCATTTCCCTTCATCCTGAAATCATCCCAGTTGCGCCCGCGAGGCAACTCCCAGACCACGACGCTCATTTCCGAGCGAGGAACTCTGCCGAACCTGCCGCACCATGTTCCGCCCGCCGGCAAGGTAAGGCCTGCCGTTCGCTATGTCGGCACCGAGGGCCTGGAGCCCGGGAGGCTCGACCAGCTCTGGGATGCCATCGTCCTCACTCCGGAGGAACAGCACGTCCTGGACGCACTGGGAATCATTGAACCTGGGATCGAACGTCTGGCCGCCCTCCAGGGCTCCGCTACGATCCTGGTCAAGCTCCGGAATTCGGATGCGCGCATTCCCATCGGCAGCATGGGCGAGGGCATCAAGCGGCTGTTCGTGCTCGCGGTCCACGCCGCCGCCTCCGCCGGCGGCATTCTGCTCATCGACGAAGTCGATACAGGTCTGCACCACTCCGTGATGGCGCGCATGTGGCGATTGCTCGTGGAGTCGGCGCGCAGACTGAATGTCCAGGTCCTTGCCACCACTCACAGCGACGATTGCGTGAGTTCGATGAGCCAGGTGTGCGGCGAGTTCGAGGGATTCCGAAAGGAAGTGTCGTTGCACCGACTGGATGCGGGTGTCGAAACCGCGACGCGCTACTCCGCCGAGGAACTCATCATCGCGTTTCGTGGGCGAATGGAGGTCCGCGGCCATGCCGCCCGATGAAGGGAGCGACGCGCGATTGATGGTCGAGGGGGCCGACGACAAGAACTCGATCATCCACTTCATGAAACGACAGGGCCTGGATTGGGGTCGAATTCCCGGCGCGCCGTGGGTCGACGACCAACACGGCGTGGAGCGGCTGCTGGATGCCTTGCCCACGGCAAGCAAGACGTTTCGCCGACTGGGGATCGTATGCGACGCGGACTTGGTCGTGTCGGACCGCTGGCGGGCCCTGCGGGATCGCCTGGCGGGGGCTTCCGTCCATCTTCCCGAGGCGCCGGATGCGCAGGGAACCCTAGTCGATCTGCCCGGCGGCCGTCGCATCGGGGTGTGGTTGATGCCGGACAACGCGCGTCCCGGAGCTCTCGAGGACTTCCTGCGTTGGATGGTGGACGAAAGGGACGCCATCTGGAACTACGCAGACGAGGCGACAAAGGAGGCTCGCACGCGCGGAGCACCCCTATCCGAGCGGGACTTCCTCAAAGGCCGGATCCACTCGTGGTTGGCCTGGCAGTCGGAACCGGGATTGCCGTTCGGAACCGCCATCAGCGCCGGATTCCTGAAGTCGAATGCCCCCACAACCGCCGCCTTCGAGTCGTGGTTTCGGAGTCTCTTCTTCTCGTAGGACGGGCGGAGGCCAAGCACCACCGCGTGCGCCGAACCCGCGGGATTTCGTGCGGAACCGTCCCAGCGTCTCCCGGGGTCGCCGTGCACGGTTCAGCAACCTTCCCGGAGGCGGCGGTGAAGGACCGGGTGATCGCCCGGGCCGCCGGTATTCGGCGTCCGCTGGGTCGATGAGCCTGAGACGGTTATCCTTCGCTGCGTACTCGCAAATCGCCTCGACCACGTCGGCATCCACGCCCGCGCCCTCGCTCCGTCGATCCCCGGGGCATCACTCCCTCCGCACCGCCGCATGAATCGCCACCAGCCGGCGCAGGAGCGGCTCCACCTCCTCGACGCGCAGCTGGTTGGGCCCATCCGAGAGCGCGTGCTCCGGGTCCTCGTGGACTTCCACGAAGATGCCGTCGCATCCGGCTCCGGCGGCGGCGCAGGCGAGGGTGGGGATCATCTCGCGCATGCCGCCGGATTGCCCCCCGCGGCCGCCCGGCTGCTGCACGCTGTGCCCGGCATCGAACAGGACCGGGAGGCCGAAGGCCTGCATGATCGGGATCGCGCGCATGTCGTTCACCAGGTTGCCATAGCCGAACGTGGTGCCGCGCTCGGTGAGGAAGACCTTGGTGTTGCCGGTGGACAGCGCCTTCTCGGCGACGTGCTGCATGTCCCAGGGGGCGAGAAATTCGCCCTTCTTGATGTTGAGCGGCTTCATCGTGCGCGCGGCTTCGACCACCAGGTCGGTCTGGCGGGAGAGAAAGGCGGGGATCTGCAGGACGTCGACCACCGCGGCGGCGGGGCCGACCTGCGCGCAGTCGTGCACGTCGGTCAGCACCGGCACCCCCGCGTCCCGGCGCACCCCGGCGAGGATCTCCAGGCCGGCCTGCAACCCCGGGCCCCGGTACGAACCGAGGGCCATGCGATTGGCCTTGTCGAACGAGGCTTTGAAGACGAAGCCGACCCCGACGCGCGCGGCGATTTCCTTGAGCGCGCGCGCGATGCGGAGCGGCATCGTCTCGTTCTCGATCACGCACGGGCCGGCGACCAGGAAGAGGGGCGAGGAGCCGCCGATGGGCACGGCGCCGATCTGGAAGCAGCGGGTCTGGGGAATCATGTGGCCATTCTCGCGCGGATGCCGCGGGTGCGGCCCGTACGATGTCCTGGGACCAAACTACGGATTACGCGGATTACACGGATTCTCGATTCCGCGGGTCGCCCGCAACGCGGAAGGAGGCCAAGCTGCGGTCGGTCGCGGCGGAGGCCGCGCCGGGAATCCCCAACACCCATAGCCGGGTCGGTCAAGTCGTCTCGGTCTCGTCCGTCAGCAGGTGCCCGAGCTTCTCGCGCTTGGTGCGGAGGTAGTTGCGGTTGTCCTCTCCCGGCGGGGTCTGGACCGCGACCCGCTCGACGATCTCGAGGCCGTAGCCGTCGAGGGCGATGATCTTCCGCGGGTTGTTGGTCATCAGGCGCATCTTGCGCACGCCGAGGTCGCCGAGGATCTGGGCGCCGGTGCCGTACTCGCGCAGGTCGGGAGGAAGCCCCAGCTGGGTGTTGGCCTCCACGGTATCGAGCCCCTGGTCCTGCAGTGCGTAGGCTTTGAGCTTGTTGACCAGGCCGATGCCGCGCCCCTCCTGGCGGATGTACAGGAGGACGCCGGAGCCCTCGCGCGCGATCCGCTTCAGGGTCTCGTGCAACTGCTGGCCGCAGTCGCAGCGCAGCGAGTGGAAGATGTCGCCGGTGAGGCACTCGCTGTGCACCCGCACCAGGACCGGCTCGTCGTGCACGATCTTCTTGCCTTGGGCGTCGGATCCGAAGGCGCCCATGCAGACCGCGATGTGCAGGTACTCGTCGACCAGGGAGCGGTACAGGTGCACGGCGAAGGCGCCGAACTCGGTGGGCAGGCGGGTGGAAACCACGCGCTCGACCAGGCGCTCCTGGCGCCGCCGGTACTTGATGATCTCGGCGACGCTGCACAGCTTCAAGCCGTGTTGCTCGCAGAACTTTTCGAGTTCCGGAAGGCGCGCCATGGTCCCGTCGTCGCTCATGACCTCGCAGATGACCCCGGCGTGCTTGAGCCCGGCGAGGCGGGCGAGGTCGGCCACGCCCTCGGTCTGGCCGGCGCGCACGAGGGTTCCGCCCTCGCGGGCGCGCAGCGGGAAGATGTGCCCGGGCCGCACCAGGTCTTCGGGTCGGGCGTCGTCGCGGATCGCGTCCTGGATGGTCTTGGCCCGGTCCGCGGCCGAGATGCCCGTGCTGATCCCGTTGCGCGCGTCGACCGACACGGTGAAGGCGGTGCCGAACTTGGCGGTGTTCTCCCTCACCATGAGCGGCAGCTTGAGCCGGTCGCACTGCTCGCCGGTGAGCGAAAGGCAGATCAGCCCGCGCGCATGCTTGGCCATGAAGTTGATCGCGTCGGGGGTGACGAACTCGGCGGCGAGGGCGATATCGCCTTCGTTCTCGCGGTCCTCGTCATCGACCAGGACGACCATGCGGCCGCGCCGGAATTCCTCGAGGATCTCGGGGATCGGGGAGAACAACTGCGCGCTCCTGGAATCGCCACCAGCCACGGCCCTCGGGGACCGAGCAGTGATTCTAGCAGCTTTCCCGCGGGCGCGCGACGATTGCGATTCGAGTCATCGAGCCGGACCACGGCGTCCGTTGGAATTGGGGACTTCGCCCCGACCTGCGCCGGCCGTGCGCATCGCGTCAGGGCGCGGCCATCGGCGTTGTACTTCTCCCGCTCCGCCTCGAGGCTCTTTGCCCGGGCTTCCATTCGCGACTCGCGAGACGACGACATTGGGGTAGCGGGCCGTCGGTCCCCCGGCTAGAATGGCGTTCGCGAGTGTCGTTGTCGGGTGAATTGGCCATGCCGAGCCCCTTTCCCGGGATGGACCCCTACCTGGAGCAGAGTTGGCGCGCGGTGCACGCGCGCTTGATCGTCTACACCGGCGACCAGCTTCAGGCGCAGCTTCCACCGGGCATGCGGGTCGAGGTGGAAGAACGGGTGTATGTGGAGTCCACCCTGGGTGCGGAGCGGACGTATCGGCCGGACGTGCACGTGGTCGAGTCTCGTCGGCCGACTGCGGCCGTGCAGCCAGCCTCGCCGGCGGCCGCGGCAGTGGCGGAACCGCTCGTGATCGAAATGCCGCTGGAGGAGACCTCCGAGAGGTTCATCGACATCATCGACACGGCTTCCGGAGGTCGGGTCATCACCACCATCGAGCTCCTCAGCCCGTCGATCAAGCGATCGGGAGACGGCCAGGAAAAGTACCGTCAAAAGCAACGGGATGCGCTCCACAATCCCGTGAATCTCGTCGAGATCGACCTCGTGCGGGCGGGTCAGCGCGCGCTCATGGTCCCGTCGGAGAGCATTCCCCCGAGCCATCGAACGACGTATCAGGTCTGCATTCGTCGGGGCCGGCGGCCATCGGCGGCGGAGGTATATCGCGTCCCCCTGCGGGACCGCTTGCCGATCCTCCCCGTCCCCTTGCGGGTGGAGGATCCGGACGTATCGCTGGACCTGCAGGCGATCGTGGACCTCTGCTACCGCAACGGCAAGTACGAGTCGATCGAGTACACGCGCGACCCGGATCCGCCCTTGGAAGCTTCGGACGCGGCGTGGGCCGACGCGCTTCTGCGGGCGAAAGGGCTCCGATAGCGGGAGGTTCTCCGCTCCCGCGACCTGCGCCGCCCGTGCGCACCGCGTCACGAGCGCGGCCATCGGCGTTGGGAGTTGGGTGTTTATTGGGATTTGCCGCCGCTACTCGCCGCGCGCGTCGTCGGGCGTCTGGCGGGCGGCGCGGACCACGTCCTCGAGGCCCTGGAGGTTGATCCCCATCGCGCGGCGCAGGCGCGCCCAGGCCTTGTTGTAGTCCCGCAGCGAGGTGGTCTCGTCTTGCAGCGACACCGAGAGATCCTTCTGGTACTCGAGCACGAACTGCCCCGAGGCGAGCCCGAGGTTGTACTTCTCCCGCTCCGCCTCGAGCTTCTTGCGCCCGAGGTCGACCGCCTTGCGCGTGGCGTCGACCCGCTCGAGCCCGGAGCGCACGTCGCGGACCCCCTCGGTGACATCCTTCATGATGCGCCGCTCCAGGCCCTTGAGCCGGGTCTGGGCCTGCAAGACCTCGAGCTTGGCCCGGCGCTCGCGGCCGAGCGCGGCGTTGTTTCCCAGCGGATACTCCAGCACGAAGCCCACGTCCCAATCGTCGTACTTCTCGTAGATGCTGTCGTACATCGCCAGCGACAGGTTCCGGTCGAAATTCGTCCGGCTGTAGCTCCACACGAAGTCGAACTTCGGCAGCGTGGCGTTCCCGGCCCCCGCCACCGTGGCCCGCATCCCCTCGATCTCCTTCAGCAGCTTCTGGAAGTCCCAGCGCTGCTCGAACACGTGCCCGAGCACGTTCGACAGCTCCGGCACCTCCGAGTACACCACCGGCGTGTCCGTGGGCTCGATCGAGTAGGTCCAGTAGTTCGGGTTGTCGGTGTGCTCGATCAGCTTGCGCAGGGCGTCCTCCGCGGCCTTCACCCGGTACTGCGCCTGGATGAAGCCGTCCTGGAACTGCGCTTCGCTCGCCTGGGCCTGGATCACGATGATCGGCTCGGCCAGCCCGTCGGCCACCTTCTTCTCGTTGAAGTGGAGAATCTCGTGCGCGAGCTCCACCACTTCCCGGCGGCTGTCCCGGTCGCGAATTGCGAACACCAGGTCCCAGTAGGCCTGCTCGACGTCGCCCACGGTGCGGCTCACGAGGTCGGTGAGCGCGTGCTCGCTCGCGGCCAGGTCGGCCTCCGTGCGGCGGGTCTTGGCCAGGGTCGCCTTCTGGCCGAAGCCCGAGAGCAGCGGCTGGCGGAACTTCCACTGGAACTCGCCGGTGTAGAGCGGCGCGGCGGAGGTGCCCGAGACGGTCTTGTTGCGGCGGACGAAGTAGCTGATCTCGGTCTCGGTGCCCAGGTCCCACTTCTTGCGGAAGCCGAGCTTGTAGGTGTCCTCGTGGATGATCACCGCGTTGTTGAGGTTGAGGAAGCTGAGGAAGAAGTTCAACCCGGAGCCGGTCTGTTGCGTGTCCTGCTTGGCTTTCCGGTAGTGGCTCTCGGCGAACGAGACCACGTCGAAGTCGCCGTAGAGCGACTGGAGCTCGGCGTCGGTGATTTCGGGGTTGTAGCGCTCGACCTGCACGTCGGCGTTGCGCAGCACCGCCATACGGATGCAGTCGCGCAGGGAAAGGGCCTCGACGCGGGTATCGTACGCGGCGGACTTGGCGAGCTTGGGCTTGACGGGCTCGCCGGGCTTCTCGTCGTGGCCGAAGGCCGACGCGGCAACGCTGAGCAGGGCGAACGCAAAGACACCCCGACGGCGGAACGCTCCCGCCGCGGCCCCATCGTGGGCCATGGATCACCCTCCACTTGCAGCGTCCCGAGAGCGACTCGCGGGACGCCGGACCCTAGCACGGGGTTCGGGGGGTCGCAAGGAAAATCGGCGCGGCACGGCGTCGCGCGGCGGATCCGGAATTCAACGACCTGGAAGCCCCTCCAATCCAGAGACTTCGGCCGTTTCGGAGAGTCCCTGAACCATGCCTGTGCGAATGATCTCCAACCTGGGCGAAGCGCGAGCTGGTGAGGGCAAGGACAAGGGCAGGGGCGACCAGGGACCGCGGTGCGCGCCTGCCTTCACTCCAGCTTCAGCTTGCGCACCGCCGCGAGCCACTGCTTCTCGGCGAGCTGGAGATCCAGCGCGGCGAAGGTCTTGCGAAATGCCGCCTCGTTCGACTCGCCGGCACGCAGGGCATCCACGTACGACTGGAGGACCGGCCGGTAGCTCGCCTTTCCGGCTTCCATGAAGTAGTGGACCATCGACCAGGCCTGAGCGTACTTGAGCGGGACGTTGCCACTATAGAAGTCGCCCGGGCTCTGCAGCATGATGTCGGCGAACGGGATCGGCTTGCCCCCCTGGGCCAGGAACGACTGCAGGCCGGCCAGCCGCCCTTCCTGCACCAGGCCGGTGCGCGCGACCTTGCCGTCCTTCACCTCGCTGGCGCCGAAGTACTCCGCCACCCCCTCGTTCAGCCAGTAGGGCATATGCGGGATGATGCGGTGGATGAACTGGTGAAAGCCCTCGTGGTAGAGCACCCGCAAGGTCTCGGGACCGGCGCCCTCGGTCTTGTCCTCGAACAGAAGCAACTGGTCGTACACCGGATGGTAGTAGCCGAGGGTCGACTCGACCCGGTTCTCGAGGGTGAGCTCGGCGTAGGTCTGGTAGCCCTCCTGGGTCTCGAACACCAGCCCGTCGGCCTTGCGCGCGGGCAGCTCGATGGCAAAGGTCTGCGCGTAGAAGCCGGCGATCGCCTCCAGGTGTTTGGCGTAGAACTCCGCGCGCGCCTGGCTCACGTCGGTGCGCACCACGAAGTGGGGCGACTCGGCGCGGTAGGTCTGCTTCCACAACGGCCCGCGGATCACGTTGCGGATGCCCTTCCACAGCAGACGGATCTCCTGGTCGGCCGGGTCGAGCGCGTCGGCCAACTCGAGTTCCGCGACCGATTCGTCGCGGCGGCCGAGGCCGAACAGGACCTTGCCGCGCACGTGATGCCCGGCGGCCAGGTCGGGGGCGAGGCGGAGCGCCTCTTCGGCGTCCTTGCCCGCTTCCGGGTCGCGCGAAACATCGGCCCAGCAGCGCCCGCGCGCGGCCCAGGCTTCGGCAAACTCCGGCGCGAGCCCGATCGCGCGCCCGTACTCGGGGATCGCCTGGCCCGGCTGGTCGAGCTGCTCCAGGAACCGGCCGCGATAATAGTAGAGCCCGGCGAAGTCGGGCGCGGCTTCCACCCCCTCGTTGAGCGCCTTGACGATGTCGTTCGGGCGGGACAGGTCCCTCTTCTCGATCATCCCCTTGGCCCACAGGTAGCGGTCGCGCGCCCGCTCGGGCAGCTGCGCCAGCCGGTCCTCGACGCTGAGCTTCACTTCCGCGGGCGCGCCGGTCGCGATCGTGTCCCGACCGCGCAGATCGTCCTCCAGTTCGCGCAGCGCGAGCGTGTCGTTGGCCGAGAGCGACTTGCGGATCCACTCGGCGCCCGCCTTCCCCTCCACGCGCACCCGCTGGAAACGCGCGACCCCCGAGCCCTTGACCGGGGCGCAGCCCACCACCACCCAGCAGTTGCTGAACTCGGACTGCGCGCCGGACCAGATCTTCTTGCCCTTGACCCGCACCTCGATCTTGAGCGAGGCCAGGCGCACCTCGATCGCCGAGTCCTTCGGGATCTTCACCGGCGGGGTGACCGGCGTGGTCTTCACGTCTTCGATCCGCACCACCGAAATCTGGGTCCCGGAAGGGTCGACAAAGGCGAGCGAGCCGGTCTGGCGGCCGGTCTTGTCCTTGAAGAGCAAGCCGACGACCGGGCTGGCTCCGGCTCCCTGCGCACCGGCGACCTCGAGGGTCACGAACTCGGAGAAGTCGAGCCCGCGCACGACGGCGATGGAGACCGGATCCGAGCCGGCGATCTCGAGGAAGCCCTTGTTCACCGAGAGCTTCGCCTGGGAGTCGAAGTCCGCGACCTCTTCCGGCTCGGCAAACTCCCAGGAGATGCGCAGGAGGTCGCGTCCGACCTGGGACCAGACGCCGCGGAAGAGTTTGCGGCGGTCGCGGAAGACCTGGGTGTCGGGGACCCGCTTGGCGAAGCCGGCGTCGAGTTCGAGGACGCGCTTGAACTCGCGGTCGGCCTGGTCGAGAAGCCCGCGCAGGAGGCAGTACTTCCCCAGGGCGAGGTGGGCTTCGGCGGTATCCTCGATGGCGAGCCGGCGGACGTCGTAGGCGGCGCGGGCGGGCATCGCCTCCCAGGTGATGGGGAAGGTCGCCTGCGGGGACTTCAACGTGATGCGCTCGTCGGTGTACTCGGAGATCGTGATGTCCTGAAGGGGCTGCCCCGGATTGATCTCGATGTCGATCGGCGTGCGCGCGGTGCGCTCGGCGACGCGGGCGGCCTCCTTGCGGGCCTGAGCGGCGCGCGCGTACTTGCGCTCTTCGAGGCCGCGCTGGACCTGCTCGAGATGCGCGCGGCTCGCGGCGGTGCGGGCCTCGGAGGCGGCGCGCGCTGCGGGGTCGGAGGAGATGCCGGGGGTGCCGGAGGTGGGGGTGCCGCCGGTCGGTGAGCCGGTGCCGAACGCGGATGGGTCGGTACCGGACGCGGGCGTGCCGGTGCCCGCGGGGTCGCTCCCGGAGCCGGCGGGGTCTGTTCCGGAGCCGGCAGGGTCCTTTCCGGCGCCGGCGGGGTCGCTCCCGGAGCCGGCAGGGTCCTTTCCGGAGCCGGCGGGGTCGCTCCCGGAGCCGGCGGGGTCGCTCCCGGAGCCGGCGGGGTCGCTCCCGGAGCCGTCCGGGGTGGTTGACTTGGGGTCCGCGGCGGCCTTGTTGCCTTCACGGGCGTCGATCTTCGCGGCGAACTCGCGCAGCTGGGTCTCCAGGTCGTCGACCTGGGGGTGCATTTCCGGGGGCAGGGTCTCGCGCGCGAGCGTGAGCTGTTCGTAGGCGGCGTCGCGCTTTCCCGAAGCGACCTCTTCGCGGGTCTGCTTGCGCACCATGACCAGCCACTGTTCGGCGGTCTCGCGGACGCGGGCGGCGAGCTCGTCGCGCTTGGGGGCGAGCGTCGGGGTGGAGGGGACGGAGTGGAGCCTGGTCATGGCTTCGGCGAAGCGGTTCTCCTTGCGCAGGGCTTCGACCTTGCTCGAGAGCGGCCCCCAGGCGGCCTCGGCGCGGCTTGCGCGCGCGTTCTCGATCTCCTCGGCCACGCTGTCGAAGCGCGCGTCCCGGTTCGTCGGATCGACGCGGCCGCGGAGCTCGGTGAGACGCTGCGCGAGGGCATCGAGGTCTTCGCCGGCGTTGAGGTCCTTGCGCAGGCGCGCGAGCAGGGCGAAAGTCTCGGGCGGGGCGTCCGGTGCGGGCGCGTTCGCGATCGGCGTGCCGGTTCCGGCTTCTTTCGCTGCCGCGAATCCCTGGAGCAGAGGAAGCCAACGATCGCGCGTGAAATAGGCGGCGGCTGCGAGGAGCAGGATGCCGGCGACGACCGCGACGACGGTGAGGTTGGGCGCGTCCGCGGAGGAAGCTGCATGGGGCGCGGTCCCGTCCCCGCGCGCCTCCAGGGTGGTCTGGGTCCCGGAGATGGGTGGGAGGACTCCGCCCTCGATGGGAGCGACGGCGGATTGCTCGAGCCATTGGAAGCGGAGGATGTGCGCGCCGATCTGCACCCGGTCGCCGGGGCGAAGGACGGCAGAGCCGGAGAGCTTCTCGCCGTTGAGCAGGGTGCCGTTGCGGCTCTCGAGGTCGGTGATGCGGTAGCCTTCGGCGGTGGGCTCGAGGAAGGCGTGGCGGCCGGAGGCGCGCTTGTCGTCGAGTTGGATCTGGGCGGCGCCGGAGTCGGACTTGCGGCCGATGGTCATGACGCCCCAGAGCTCGATGGTGCGGCCGGGGGATTCGCCGGCTTCGACGGTGAGGCGGGCGACCGGCGCGGAGGGGGGCGACGGGGCGGGCAGGGGGGCAGGCACGGACGCGTGCGGGGAAGCGGTCCCATACACGGCTCTCGCGACGGAGGAAGCGGAAGGGGGCGGGGTGAAGCCCTGGGGGGCGGGCGAGGGAACGGTATCCGCGATCTCCGCGGCGAGGGACGGGAGCGGGACGGTGGCGGCGACCTGATCGACGAAGGGCATGTCGGACTCCGCCGAAGGGATGGCGGGCGGGGGCGCGGTGGGTGCGCCCCATCCGGGAGGCGGGGCCTGGGCCGGCCGTGCCGGATGCGCGGGCGGAGGCGATGAGGGGGTGCCCCAACCCGGAGGTGGCGGCGGCGCGGGTGGCGCCGGGTGCGCGGCGGGCGGCGGCATGGGTGGCCTTCCCGAGGGCTGCGGCTGCGATTGACCGGGGCGCGGGGGCGGCGCCGCGCGGGCCGCGGATGGCGCGGGCGGAGCCTGGGGCGTACCCGCTGCGGGAGCGGCTCCCAAGCGCTTCTGCGCGCGTGCGAGCGCCTCGACCTGCTGGGGCTGCAGGATGCCGAGGCGGGCGAACCAGGCGCCGATCCGTTCGGGTACGGCTCCGCTGCGCAGGTGATCGGCCTTCTGCGCGGCGAGCGCCTGATGGACCTGCTCCTGGGTGGCGAATCCGTTGCGGACGGCGAGGACGCCGAGCTTCTTGTCCTCGGCGCGCAGTTCGACGTATTTTTGTTCGGCAAGAATCAGGTCGACCTGGTCGGGGCGGAGCATGCGCCGCCCGATGAGAATCTTTCCCAGGGGCGCGGAGATGCCGTCGCGCTCCAGGTCCGCCTGCTCGGCGAGGATCTGGTCGAGGGTGGCCTGGTTGAGGAAGCCCTTGCGGAGGGCGATCTGCCCGAACAGGAGGTCGGACTGGGACGGCATTCGGCAAGAGGCGATCCGGCGCCCTCGCGGGACCGGGTACGCGCATCTCCCCTATCGGACCGGACCGGCAGCGGATTCGGGTGACATTATAGCGGGGCAAATGCGACTACGCCACCCGCCTCCGCCCCACGAACGCCGCCAGCAGCAGCACCAGCGCCAGCGCTCCCGTCGGCAGCGTGGGCAGCGCCGAGCCGGTCCGGGTCGCCTCGACGAAGCACTTCTTCGCAGCCACCGGCTTGTCCACCGTGAACGTGGTCGCGATCGAGTGCAGCACGTTCCCGTTCACGTCCTTGGGCGGGTCCATGAAGTACACCATGAAGGCGTACTTGCCGGCGGTCGGGTACTCGTCCCCCGACAGCGCGATCGGCGCGTCGTTCTTCACGGTGAGCACCGCGAAGTCGGCTCCGGTCACGAAGTTCGTCCCCCACACGCCGAGCGGCGAGCAAAGGGTGATCGGCGCCGCCGACTTGTCGCTGGTCGTTCCCCCGGCGCCCAGTTTCTTGACGCCGATCTTGTACGCGGTGGGCATCATCGAGAGGTCGAAGGTGAACTTCACGATGAGCTTGCCGGCGTCGATTTGCTTGAGCGAGGAATTCACCGCGGTCACCGTGGTCTCGACGTCGTAGGGGATCGCCCACACCGGGTTGGTGTAGCAGCGGTGCTCGGACCCGGCGATCGGCGTGACGTCCGGGTTGGACCCGGTGAACGCGGCGAGCGAGTAGCAACTGACCTTCGACACGAGGCCTTCTTCGGTTCCGTTGACCTTCTCGGAAAGGTCGGCGTCGGCCGTGCCGGTCGCCAGGCTGCCGCGCCCCTTGACCACCTTCTCGAAGGAGGTGCCGTAGGGCCGGTCCTGGGTCGGATTCGCATCGCCATCGCTGGTCCGATAGACCAGCACCGAGCTGAGCGCGCCGCCGGCGCTGCCGAAGTCGGCGTTGTTGGCCCAGCGCCAGCCGAAGTGCATCTCCGGGCTGCCGCGCTTCACCAACATCGTCCCTTCGCCCCCATAGGCCCCGCCGCCGCCCATCTTGCCATCGGCGTTTTCGCGTGCGCTGGACTTGTCGTGCCACATCTGCTTGACGGAGTCATACCGGCCCTCGGCGTCCATCGAGAAGTTCACCACCGGGCCGTCCGTGGCGACGTGGTTGCCGTCGGCGAGCGCCTGCATCGCCTTCTCGCCGAAGGTCGCGCCGGCCTTGCCTTCGGTGAACACGTACGAGCGGCAACTGCCGAAGCTGCTGCGGGTCATGCCAAAAGTCGCAGGCATCGGAATCAGCGTCGCCAGCCGGCTGCTGGAGAAGTTGAAGTTGCCGTGCGCGTCGCTGCCCGCCGAGACGTAGAGCTTGCGGATGAACTTCTTGCCGAGCTTGTCATAGAAGGCCCAGCTCATGGTCTTCGACATCATCTCGTGCCAGTTGCGCAGGCCGATCTGGAGCTCGCGGTCCCAGCCGGGCCCGCCCGTCCACCCCTCGTGCACCCACGGGTTCATCGCCTTGAAGTCGATCGCCTCGCCCGGCACCGAGCCCGCGTCGTAGCCGTTGTAGATCTGCAGGCCGCGGAACACGAAGTTGGGCGACCCCTCCGACACGTAGTCGTAGTTGCGATAGATGGGTTTGACGCCGATCGACTTGTCCATGCTGTCGCCGAACCAGCCCTGCATGCTGTACGGGTGCGCGGCGAACGAGAACGCGCCCGTGTTGTCCGGGTGTGCCTTGGTCATGCTCTTCAAGATGGTGTCGAGATAGAGCGGCGCGCCCTCGCCGAGGGCGAGGCTCACCATGCTGCCGCCGTGCCAGGTCCCGGGGACCTGCGCGCCGCGGTAGCCGAGCATGTGGGCGCCGATCGGGATCGGGTAGCCGCTGAAGTAAATGTCCTGGCTGAAGGCGATCTCTTCCCCGCACGCCGGGCCGAAGAGCTCGCGCATGCGGGCGAACTCGCTCTTGATCGTCCCGTCGGCCCCGACGCTCTTCGCGGGCGACGTCGGGCCGAACGGCGGGCGGTGCAGCGGCCCGTTCACGTCGGTCTCGAGCGGGTTCTTATAGAAAGCATTGTGGTCGGTGGTCACCACCTTGCCGTGGGTGTCGGACGGGTCGTCGATCAGGCCGATCGCGTAGGCCGATTCGCGGATCATCTGGATCGGCCCGCCGTACGCCTGCATCGGGGCGAACGGCTCGACCTCGACCGCCTGGTACCACTCGGCGATCGTGTGGTTGTGCGTGTCGTAGTAGGGGTGGGGGGCAGGGAGGCTATCACTCTATCGTTCTGGCTCCCTGGTCGGTTCAGGAACTTCACGACTTCGTTCAACTGGCTTTCTACCTTGCCGACAAGCACCGCATCCCGGTAGTGGTCTTGACGGACGCGGTGATCGCCCATTTGTTGGAATCGCTTGACCCGAAAAAGATTGAATTTGGCCCTCTCCCCAAGAAGTTCTGGGCGGTAAGAGGCAAGGGTCGGCAGGAAGATGGGCAACGCCGGATTGTGACCTGCTCGCAAGGTAGTTGGTCAAAGGTTGCACCCCGCAACACCTACCTTGGGTTTATCGGGGAATTGGACAGGAAATACAAGGAAATCGCCAAGACTGAAGTCAGGTACGAGGCATACCAGGAATGCGATGCCTCCCTGCTTCTGGTTGCCTTTGGCTATATGGCGAGAGTGTGTCAGGAAGTGGTGGATAGCGCCCGCGCTGAAGGAATGAATGTTGGGCTTATCCGCCCAATGACTTTGTGGCCGTTCCCATACGATGCCATCCGAAAACAGGCCGGACGAGGGGCCGGTTTTCTGGTTGTTGAAGACAATCTCGGCCAGATGGTGGATGATGTCAGACTTGCCGCAGGACCGATGGTCCAGGTTGACTTGCTCGGAGTGCTTTCGCGCGATGCCACGAGCATGCACGGGCGAATCCTGCCTGAGCGCATCATGGAAGAGATAAAGAAGATACAGGGAAGATGCAAAGCATGACACAAGGAACGACAGAGGCAAAAGTCACCGGAAAACCGAGACTGTGGGAACGCGTGTTCAGCGCTGGGACAGAATGCCCCGGATGCACCATCCCGATGACCCAGAGGCTGCTCTGCGAGATTATAGACGAACTTGGTATCGAGAATAACACTATCCAGGTGGGTGGGATCGGCTGCACCAGCGGTGGTGCCAACGCAGCAGTCAATGTTGATGGTGTCCAGGCGGCTCACGGGCGATCTGTTAACGTGGCATCTGCAATCAAGAGGTTGAGCCCAAAAGGAACGATTGTTTACACCATACAGGGCGATGGGGACTGCATGGCGATCGGAGCCGAGGGCCTGATACAGGCTGCCAGCTATGGCGAGAAGATCACTATCGTAATGGTCAATAACGCCAATTTTGGCAGGACAGGCGGGCAGATGGGCCTTACGAGCCTGGTCGGACAGGTCACGACGACCACTCCCATGGGTAAGAATCCTTCTGAATTCGGCTACCCAATCCATGCGGCTGAGATGGTGGCCAGTTTCAAAGGTGTCACCTACTCGGCAAGAGGTGCAGTAGACAGCCCCGCCAACTATTTGAAGACGAAAAAGTATCTGAAGGCCGCCTTTGCAAAGCAGATAGAAGGCAGGGGGCTGAGCTTTGTGGAGATACTTTCGGCATGTCCTGCCAACTGGCACCTGTCTCCGGTGCAAGCACTGAAATGGTTGAGGGAGAACATGCTCCCGGAGTTTCCTCTGGGCGAATTCAAGAACGTGGACAGCCCCGACCAGTCGACTAAGGAAGAGCATTCCGAGAAGAAATAGGCAATGTACCGAATGCAGGAACTGGGGTGAAACGGTCCAATGGCTAAGAGATACGTTGTGATAATGAATGGAGTAGGCGGCCAGGGCGTGCTGATGGCCGGGCAAATACTGGCGAGAGCAGCGGCGAGAGTTTTCAGCAAGGTGTTGTTCAGTCCATCCTATGGCACAGCCAGGCGGGGAGGCTTCACCGAATGTACGGTGAGTTTCTCGAATGATGCGATCGCATCGCCATGGGTGTCCAAAGCAGGAACTGTCATACTGTTTGAGCCGTCCAGCCTCGGGGCATACGAGGCCAAAGTGCAGGCTGGAGGCACTCTGCTTATTGAGGCCGCAGGATTGAAGGAAAGCAAGACGAGACAGGATATCCGAATGGTTACACTACCCGTGGTGAGGACTGCCCTGGACTTCGGGAATAGCCAGATGACTAACGTCATATTCCTGGGGGCCTATACGCAGATAGAGAAATGCGTTCCTCAGGAAGTCATTGAAGAGGAACTGGAGAGAACGTTCCAGGCAAAAGAGAAGGCATTGAAGTCCAGCCTCGTTGCTTTCAGAGAAGGAATTCGCCTGGCCGACGTGGCTCTGGGCAAAACTGGCTAGTCAATCGAAACCATTTTTCCCTCCCCTGGGTCTGACTGAGTTCTCCGCTGGAATACATGTGACAGTCAAGGAGATATCTGTGTGAGTAGTCCGTTAGAAGGGGTTCGAGTAATAGATTGGACTGTCTGGCAGCAGGGGCCACTGGGCACTGCTCTACTTGGCGAACTGGGCGCTGACGTAATAAAGATTGAGGACAGGTCCACCGGCGACCCCGGGCGAGGCGCCACACAGGTTTACGGGCAGAAGACAGGAATTCAAGGCCGGAATTTCTATTTTGAAACTCTAAACTGGGGCAAGAAGAGCATCGCGCTCGACTTGACGAAGAAGAAGGGGAAGCAAGTTGTCTACGGACTGGTAAAAGGGGCCGATGTCTTTGTTCACAATTTCCGTCAGGGCGTGCCCGATAGACTGGGCATGGACTATCAAACCCTGTCTCAATATAACCCCAAGATCGTTTATGCGGTGGCTTCGGGGTGGGGTCCTAAGGGCCCCGATGCCAGGAAACCTTCTTTCGACCTGGTTGCCCAGGCCCGCTCGGGGATAATGGACTGCTTCTTTTCGGGGGGTATTCCTCCTCAGCGTCTTGGAGGGGCTATTGCTGATCAGATGGGGGGCATAATGCTGGCATACAGCGTGCTGGCCGCACTGGTGGCCCGTGATCGAACGGGTGCAGGCCAGGAGGTGGATGTATCTCAGTTGGGCAGTATGATGCTGTTGCAGGGCCTCCGGGTGAACCAGTACCTGATGTGTGGAGAAGAACCCAGGAAGCAGCCCAGGACAGCGATTCTGAACCCGCTTAACAACCATTACCAGTGCAAAGATGGCAGGTGGATCGCACTCGCCCTGATGCAGGCAGACCGCTACTGGCATGATTTTTGCATGGCATTGGGGATACAGAATGTTGAGACTGACCCCATGTTCAGTACACACGCTAAGAGAGCGGAGTATCGAGTGGAACTTATTGCTCTGTTAGACAAGACTTTTGCCACAAAGACGGCCGCAGAATGGCTGCAGATACTTGAACGGAATGAGGATTTCCCAATCGCACTGGTGAAAAGCATTCCTGATGTCGTTGAAGATCCACAGGTCAAAGCGAACAACTACATTGCAGAATTCGATCACGCTGTCTGGGGCCGTACAAGACATCTGTGCACTCCCATTTCCTTTGGGAAGACCCCTCTGAAAAAAGGTAAGGAAGCTCCCGAATTTGGTGAACATACCGAGAAGTTGCTTCTTGAACTAGGGTACAGTTGGGAAGACATCGTTGGGCTCAAAGAAGAGCAAGTCATCCCCTGACCGGAACGGTCGCACCGAGTTTTCTCCTGCGAAGGTCTTGCATTTTTGGCGGCGCAAGAGTGGCGTCACATCTCTACTGCCAGTCCCCCGGCGCGCCGGAAAACGATCCGCTTAAGGAGGGTTCCCTCGTTGACACCAAAAGGTTATGGAAGAATTCTTGACGTAGACCTGTCGAGCGGCAGGGTTGAGCAACGAGATATTCCCGCGCAGCTTGCGAGTGAGTATATAGGCGGGATGGGATTCGGCGTCAAGATCCTTTTCGATGAAGTAGGTCCTGAGGTCGACCCGTTAGGCGCTGATAACATAATCATCTTTGCGAACGGGCCTCTTACAGGGACGCGCATGCCCTGCTCAGGACGAACGGAGATAACAACAAAGTCTCCGTTGACGGGAAGCATAGG
>Ga0082335_1002677_pt1 | contig 32357 bp, 28 predicted proteins | sample Subgrocontami58m_FD_72375 | JGI IMG/M metagenome (GOLD analysis project Ga0082335, IMG submission 72375) | Subsurface groundwater microbial communities from S. Glens Falls, New York, USA - GMW37 contaminated, 5.8 m (SPADES assembly) (version 2) ...
AAAGGTGTTGCCAAAAAAAGGGTTGGAAGGTATCATGGAACAAGCCAGTTCACTTGGATGTTTCTTTTTTGTGCTTACCGGTGGAGAACCCATGCTGTACCCGGACCTGCTGGATATTTTAGGCAATCACAGTGACAGTCTTTTTATCCTGATAACTAATGGAACATTAGTCTCTGATGATGTGGTAAAAAAGCTGTCTCGATCACCCAACATAATCCCCGTAGTCAGTCTTGAAGGTGGTTTAGAAGATACTGATAAAAGGCGTGGTACAGGCACATACAATAGTATTATGAATGCCTTCGATAACCTTAAAAGCAATAAAATACTTTACGGGTTTTCTATTACTGTAACCTCGGACAATGTGGAACAACTTCAAAAGGAAGAGGTATTTCTAGAGAAGTATCCTTACGGCGCCCGGCTAGGGTGTTTCATAGAATACATACCTACAGGGAGATCGCCTGATCCGAAGCTATCCCTATCGCCTGGACAAAGGCTTTCATTTAGGCAGTGGTTTTTAAAACTAAGGGAAAGTGCAAATACTTATTTAATTCATTTCCCCGGGGACGAGGAGCTTATGGACAATTGCAGGGAGGCGGGAAAAGGATTTATTCATATTAGCCCGGAGGGATACATAGAATCATGCGCCCTGATACCCCACAGTAAATATAACATAACGGATACGCCGCTTGAGGTGTGTTTAAAAAATCTGTATAGAGACAATCAGCAATGCGCTCATTTATATGAATCACTTGAACACCACCCGTGTATGAGCCATAGACAAGAATTATGAGGCAACGTCTCTGACTGATAACATGGCGCAATATAGCCGTTATCAGAATGACTTAACCACAAAGAAGAAGAAGAGAAAAGAATTTTTGATTTTAGATTTACAATTTGAGATTTTAATTATAAATTGTAATTCGTAAATCGGTCTTGTTTCATTTTTGAAAACCCACAACAAAGATATTTTGAAGACAATACAATGATAAACAAAATAACTGATATCCCCTGGCACACAATGCAGATTGATGAGGTAATAGGAAATCTTGTTACAAACGTCAACACCGGGCTCAACCTTACCGAGGTAGAGGATAGATTAAGAAAATACGGACACAATCAATTAGAAGAAAAAGAAGGGGTATCGCCCATAATGCTCTTTTTGGGGCAATTCAATGACTTTATCGTATGGGTATTGAGGGTACAGGCTACTCCCCTATTCAAAAAACTGGAAATTCTGTGCTAATCAGCGTCCATTTTTTCAGTATAAAAGGAGGCGCTCATGCGCTGGCATCAAAAAGGATTAAAGGAAGTTGTTGAAGATTTGAGAACGTCCCTTCAGGGTCTTTCCTCCGAAGAGGCAAGGAGGCGTCTCGAAGAATATGGCACTAATGAGCTGAAGGAGGGGAAGAAGAAGACCCTTTTAGGGAGGTTCCTTGACCAGTTCAAGGACTTTATGATTATCGTCCTCATGGCAGCCGCAGTTATCGCGGGCGCAATGGGGGAGGTGAACAGCACCATTGCCATTGTCGTGATAGTCATCTTGAATGCCATAATAGGGTTTGTCCAGGAATACAGGGCTGAAAAGGCGATGGAGGCCCTGAAGATGATGGCCGCGCCGTTTGCCACTGTGCTAAGGGATGGGCATCATATGACCCTCCTTGCCTCTGAACTGGTTCCTGGGGATATCGTGCTTCTTGAGGCCGGGAGGATTGTCCCTGCCGACCTAAGGCTCCTTGAATCGGCCCAGTTGAAGGTGGAAGAGGCGGCGCTTACTGGGGAGTCTGTCCCGGTAGAAAAGCTGACAGCTCAGCTCCATGAGGAAATGATACCCCTTGGAGACAGGCGGAACATGGCCTACAAGGGGACAGTGGTAAGCTACGGCCGCGGTAAGGGTGTTGTTGTGGGCACAGGGATGGAAACGGAACTGGGCCGCATCGCCACGATGCTTCAGACGGAGGAAGAGGTAAAGACACCCTTGCAGAAGAGGCTCGCCAGATTCGGCCAGAGGCTTGCCGTTGCTGTCATTGCCATGTGCGCCATCATCTTTGCTGTTGGGATCATGAGGGGAGAGCCGCCAATCCTGATGCTGCTTACAGCCATCTCTCTGGCTGTTGCGGCCATACCGGAGGCCCTTCCGGCAGTAGTAACCATATCCCTGGCCCTGGGTGCCAGGAAGATGGTCAGGCAGAACGCCCTTATCAGGAAGCTTCCGGCTGTGGAAACTCTTGGTTCTGTGACATACATCTGCACCGACAAGACGGGCACCCTTACCCTGAATAAGATGACGGTTGAGGAGATATATGTTGATGGAACCCTCACCCCTGCCCTCTCCCTCAGGGAGATGGTGAAGGAGGTAGCAGCACCCTTTACAGGTGCGATAGATGAGACACAAGAACGCAGGCTAAAGCCTGCGGCTACCGCTACAACCGCCGATTCGCCCATTCACTGCCTCATGATGGCTATGGCATTAAGCAACGATGCCGCAAGGGATGCTAATGGGAACCTGATCGGCGACCCGACGGAGACGGCGCTATTAGTCGCTGCGGAAAATGCTGGATATGATAAAAAGGGTTGGGAAGAGAGCCACCCGAGGGTCGCTGAAATTCCCTTTGATTCTGACAGGAAGATGATGACCACATTCCACAATATCTCCTCTTTGGAAAAAATCCCTTCTTCCCCCCTTTTAGAAAAGGGGGGTGAGGGGGGATTCGTATCGTTTACAAAAGGCGGGGTGGAGGTAATCCTCGACAGAAGCACAGGCATCCTCACCTCATCAGGGGTAAGAGAGACAAACAGGGATGAGCTCCTGAGAGAGAGCGAGCGTATGGCGGCTGACGGCCTCCGGGTACTGGCAATAGGCATGAGAAAGTGGGATTTGATTCCGGCGGAGACCACCTCTGAGACGGTTGAAAATGGGCTTACCATCCTTGGTTTTGTCGGCATCATGGACCCGCCAAGGGAGGAGGCGAAGGAGTCGGTGTCCCTGTGCAAATCCGCCGGGATAAAGACTGTTATGATAACCGGGGACCATCCTATTACTGCGAGGACCATAGCTAAGCGAATCGGGATTATAGACGATGACGGGGAGGTCATAACAGGAACGCATCTCGAAAGACTTCCCATGGATGAGTTCGAGAGGAAAGTAGAGGAGATAAGGGTATACGCCAGGGTCGCCCCTGAGCAGAAGCTGAAGATCGTGAAGGCCCTTCAGGACAAGGGACAGTTTGTCGCCATGACCGGAGATGGCGTAAACGATGCGCCGGCGCTAAAGAGGGCGGACATAGGGGTTGCCATGGGTATTACCGGGACCGATGTCTCAAAAGAGGCAGCCCACATGATACTCCTTGACGACAACTTTGCCACTATAGTAAAGGCGGTCAAGGAGGGGAGGCGGATATTCGACAACATAAGGAGTTTCATAAAGTACACCATGACAAGCAATTCAGGCGAGATATGGTCAATATTCCTCGCACCGTTTCTGGGCCTTCCCATACCGCTCCTGCCCATCCATATCCTCTGGATCAATCTTGTGACCGACGGTCTTCCAGGACTTGCCCTTGCTGCGGAAGATGCAGACAAGGGAATCATGAAGAGGCCCCCGCGGCATCCCCAGGAAAGCATATTCGCCCATGGACTTGGCATATCTATCGTCTGGGTCGGCCTCTTGATGGGAGGGGTTACTCTGTTTACCCAGGCATGGGCAATAAGAACCGGCCATTCTCACTGGCAGACAATGGCATTTACGGTCCTCTGTCTCTCGCAGATGGGGAATGTCCTTGCAATCCGCTCCGAGAAGGAATCGCTTTTCAGTCTGGGGATATTCTCCAATAGGCCATTGATCGGGGCAGTTATTTTGACCTTTGCCCTGCAAATGGCGACTATATACGTCCCGTTCCTGCAGCCGATATTCAAGACGGAGGCCCTTACCTTCGGCGAGTTAACATTTGCACTCGCCATGTCATCTGTGGTCTTTATAGCAGTGGAGATCGAGAAGTGTTTCAAGCGGAAGAATATCGGATTTCAACCATCAAATAAATTAAAATGATACCTTTTATTAATCAAATACTTCGGTATATTACTTATTTAGTTCTCCTTTTTGTGTATGCAGCGAGTACGCTTGCTGAAGAGGAATGGCCGGTATCCGTATCCCCTCCAATCAGCGAAAATACTCAAGTATGCATATTATGTCACAGAAACTACACACCGGGGATTGTAGAGGATTGGCTTAAAAGCAGGCATTCAAAAATTACTCCACAAATGGCGCTCAAAAAGCCTCCTCTTGAGAGAAGGATTTCAAGCGAGGTAATACCAGAAACTTTACAGTCAACAGTCGTCGGCTGTTATGAATGTCATAGTCTGAATGCCTCTGCCCACAAAGACAACTTCGAACACTTTGGATTTATGATTAATGTGATTGTGTCACCAAATGACTGTAGAACCTGTCACTCAGTTGAAGTTGACCAATATTCCGTCAGTAAAAAGGCACACGCAGTGGGGAATCTTCAGCAAAATCCCCTCTATCATACCCTTGGTGAGACAATCACAGGCGTTAAAGAAATCAAAGATGATAAATTATTCAGTTTGGACTCATCAGAACATACAAAGTCTGAAACATGTTATGCATGTCATGGCACTGTTGTAACGGTAAAAGGCATGAAGAAGATTTTCTCAAAGATGGGTGAAATTGATGTTCCTGACCTTGCCAACTGGCCGAACCAGGGAGTAGGAAGGATTAATCCTGATGGAAGCCTTGGGGCATGTACATCATGCCATCCACGACACAGCTTTTCAATAGAGGTAGCCAGAAAACCTTATACGTGCGGTCAATGCCATATCGAACCGGACGTACCTGCATTTGAAGTTTACAAAGAAAGTAAGCATGGGAACATTTTCTTCTCTATGCAGCATGAGTGGAACTGGAATAATGTTCCCTGGAGAGTCGGTAAAGATTTTCAAGCTCCAACATGTGCTACTTGCCATAATAGCCTCTTAACTACTACTGATAACAAGGTTATTGTATCAAGAACCCATGATTTTGGCGCGAGACTATGGGTCAGGCTGTTTGGGCTTATATACACCCATCCCCAACCTAAAAGTGGCGAGACATATTTAATCAAAAACAAGGAAGGTCTGCCTCTTCCCACGTCCTTCACTGGGGAATTAGCATCGGAATATTTGATCGATAAAAATGAACAATTGCGGCGCCAAACTGAAATGATGAAGGTCTGTCAGTGCTGCCATAACACAGATTGGGTCAACCAGCACTTTGTCAAACTTGATTCCACTATAGCAGAAACCGATAGGATGTGTTTATCAGCTACACAATTACTTCAGAAAGCATGGAATGAAGGATTGGCAGATCCGGCTAATCCTTTTGATGAGACGATTGAGCGCCTATGGATAAAACAGTGGCTTTTCTACGCCAACTCGGTGCGATACGCATCTGCTATGGGAGGTCCTGACTATGCCACATTTAAAAATGGCTGGTGGGAGTTAACAGCAAATTTACAGGAAATGCTGAAGTTAACACAAAATCAAAAATAGCAACTGATAAAAAGGCTCTAAGATATTAAATACTGTGTTCGCTAAAAGTTAGTTGTCACCATTGCGAATAGCCCGAAACATTCTGTCCTTGAGCTTGCTTCACTTTACCAGCAGTGACGCGTTTAAATGTTAACTTAATTTATGACGTTCACTGCAACTTACATATATTCTAAAATATTTTGTAAAGTTTCTTCTATTTATACCGATAATAGATTCAGACCATATATCATTAAATGTCAAGGAATTTCAATCTTTTGTAATTCCCCTCTAAAAAGAGGGGATAAAGGGGTGTGTAAGTTTGCCGCTACACACCCCCAGCCCCTCTTTCTAGAGAGGAGCTTAAAAGTTGCTGCCGAAGGCAGCTAAATTTATGAGGATACTGAAAAATGAAACTACAAGAAAAATCAAATACCAATCTTAATGATATGATACAGAAGATTAAGTTAGAAGGCATCCAGGAGGCAGAAAAGAGGGCCGAGGAAATTATAAAAGAGGCGGAGGACAAGGCGTCGAAAATTATACATAAGGCTCGAAGTGATGCTGAGGCAATCGTCAAACATGCAGAAAATGAAATAAAAAGAAAAGAAGGCTCCAGCAAGGTTGCCCTTGAACAGGCGGCGCGGAATATTATTCTGAGCGTACGTGCGTCCCTCACCGAAATCTTTACCACTCTTATAAAGAAAGAATGTCAAACGGTTTTATCAGGAGAAACCCTGAAGACCCTAATTTTCAGAGTTATTGAAGGGTGGCAAATGGAAAAGAATGGTGATATATGTCTTGAGGTACTACTTAGTGAGACCGACAGGGATACACTGCATGAAGTCTTTTTAACTAGATTGAATGAGGAAATAAGGTCTGGCATAGAACTGAAAGTTCACAAGAATATAGAGAAAGGCTTTCGTGTAGGTGTCAGAGGAGAACATTCTTATTTTGATTTCACAGATGAGGGCATAGCAGACGCCTTAGCGGCATATTTAAATCCAAAATTTTATAATTTTATCGATTCACTAAGAAACGGTGTGCAAACACAGTGAAGAAATCGTACTATTATATCGTTGCATCACTACCTAGCCTTTCCCTCTATGAAAAACCAAATATAACGATTGACGCCTTTCTTGCCGTTTGTAAGGATTTTCTGGATGATAATGACTTCAATATACTGCAGCTTATAAGTTTATTCAATGTGGAAGAGGATAGAATTCCTCTCGATGCTGTAAAACGTTTTTTCCAATGGGAAAAAGGTATAAAAAATATCCTTGTAAAACTAAGAGCAGAAAAGCTGGGAGTTGAGCCTGAGCCTTTTATCAGAGGTGAAGTTATATATGATTATTTTCAGTCAGCCCTTGCAGAAAATACCTTTAATGCAAATTCACCTCTTCTAGCCGAAGAACTTATTAATAAAGCCCGATGGAATTATCTCGATGAGCTCGAATACGGACACTATTTTGATATAGATAAGCTTGCTATTTATTACATTAAATTACAACTCCATGAGAGAATGTCACTTTTTAATCCGAAAATAGGCCAGGGTAAACTGGATTGTATTATCAATAGTATAAATAATTCTATAGTCATAAATAATTAATGGGTGTAACTAACTATGAAAAATAAAGGTAAAATTATTGGCATAAACAGAAACATGGTCACAGTAGAATTTCACGGGCATGTTAAGCAAAATGAAGTCGCTTACGCTATTTTAAAAGATACCCGTCTCAAATCAGAGGTCATTCGTATAAGGGGAAACAAGGCCGACCTTCAGGTGTTTGAAGATACGAGAGGTCTCAAGATGGGAGATGAAGTAGAATTTACCGGTAAGTTACTCTCGATAGAGCTAGGACCCGGACTGCTTGGACAACTCTTTGATGGTCTTCAGAATCCACTCCATGACCTCGCAAATGAACTCGGTTTTTTTCTCCAGCGCGGTAAATACATTAATGCCCTGAAAGAGACTACCAAATGGAAATTTATCCCTTGTGTGAAGCCAGGTGATGCTGTATACGCTGGCGATGCTATTGGTACGGTAAAGGAAGGCATTTTTATCCATAAGATTATGATACCTTTCTATTATCTTGGTGAGTATCATGTTGTAGAAATTGCAGAGCAAAAAGAATACAGTGCGAGGGAAAGAATTGCCCTCATCAAGGATAAGAAAGGGCAACAAATTCCATTATGTATGATGTTCGAATGGCCTGTAAAAAGACCAATTACCTCTTATTGGGAGAGATTGGATCCAACAGAACCTCTTATAACAAGAATAAGAATGATTGACACCCTTTTCCCTGTGGCAAAGGGTGGTACCTATTGCATTCCAGGTCCTTTTGGCGCAGGAAAGACAGTGCTCCAGCAGGTAACCAGCCGCAATGCAAAAGTTGATATTGTAATTATCGCAGCGTGTGGTGAGCGTGCCGGTGAAGTAGTGGAAACAATCCAGGAATTTCCTAAAATAATTGACCCCTTCACTGGTAAATCTCTCATGGAGAGAACTATTATTGTGTGCAACACAAGTGCAATGCCTGTTGCAACTCGTGAGGCGTCAGTATATACCGCAATTACTATGGCAGAATATTACAGGCAGATGGGACTCCATGTGCTCTTACTAGCCGATTCAACATCGAGGTGGGCGCAGGCATTGAGAGAAAGATCAGGGAGGTTGGAGGAAATACCAGGCGAGGAAGCCTTTCCTGCTTACCTGGAATCTACGATAGCGAGCTTTTACGAACGGGCTGGTGTTGTTAAGATGAGAGATGGCAGTATAGGTTCCGTCACCATTGGAGGAACAGTAAGCCCGGCAGGAGGCAATTTCGAGGAACCTGTTACACAATCAACCCTAAAGGTAGTGGGTTCTTTTCATGGGCTATCTCGCCAACGTTCAGACGCCAGACGCTATCCTGCAATCGATCCTTTGGAAAGCTGGTCGAGATATACGGGTATTATTGACATGAAGTCGCGAATTAAGGCAGTAAAGCTTCTTTCAAGAGCGAATGATGTCTACCAGATGATGAAGGTTGTGGGAGAAGAAGGAATTACTTTGGAAGATTATACAGAATATTTAAAAGGTGAATTCTTTGATAATGTCTATTTACAACAGGATGCCTTTGACAAGGTGGATGGCGCCACATCAGAAGAACGGCAACGAAAAGTATTTTCACTACTTCAGGATATTATCGATGCCTCTCTTGAAATCAAAAGCAAGGAAAATGCGCGAAATTTCTTTAATAAAATGAGACAACTATTTCTCGATTATAATGTTTCTGAGTGGAATACTCCGGGCTTCCAGGAGAATGAACGTCTCATTCTGGAACTGTTTTACCAGCATAAGAAAGAAATCTCCGATGTAAGCACAATCTCTTTTAATGATATTTCTATAGAATCAGAAATGGTTACTTCAAACGGTAAATAAAGATGAAAAGAATATACAATAAAATTATTAATATATCAGGGAATGTTATTGCTGTTTCAGCACGAGGCGTTAAATACGGGGAATTGGCTTTTATTTCCTCTGCTCACGGTATTTCCCTTGCCGAAGTTATTCGCATTGAAGGTGAACTGGTTTATCTCCAGGTATTTGTGGGAAGTAGTGGGGTTTCCACGGAAGACGAAGTGCGTTTTCTGGGGAGACAAATGCAAATCTCCATTTCTGAAAATCTCCTGGGGAGGATATTCAATGGCTCAGGAAGGCCTCGTGATGGCGGGCCGATGCTCACCCAAAACTTTATCGATATAAATGGTCCTTCTGCAAATCCAGTAAAACGCTTAATGCCTTCTAACATGATACACACAGGCCTTCCTCTGATAGATATTTTTAATTCTCTCGTAGAATCTCAGAAGATATCCATTTTCACCTCATCAGGAGAGCCTTACAATGAACTACTGGCACGCATTGCCCTCCAATCGAAAGTAGATGTAATCGTACTCGGTGGTATGGGATTAAGGTATGATGATTATCTTTTATTAAAAAATACCCTTGAGAGTGAGGGCGCACTATGCCGTTCATTCCTCTGTATTCATACCGCAGCCGATCCTGTGGTGGAATGCATAATGGTTCCTGACCTTTGTCTTGCCGCTGCCGAAAATTTCGCCCTGCAAGGCAAAAAAGTGCTCGTATTACTTACTGATATGAAAAATTTTTGTGATGCAATTAAGGAAATATCCATAATAATGGAACAAGTCCCGTCGAACAGAGGGTACCCAGGAGACCTTTATAGCCAGCTTGCTTCTAGGTATGAAAAGGCTGTTAATTTTGAAGGCGCAGGTTCAGTAACAATCCTTTCTGTAACAACAATGCCAGGAAATGATGTAACCCACCCCGTACCTGATAATACAGGGTATATTACAGAAGGCCAATACTATTTGAATAAAGGCAGAATTGAACCTTTTGGGTCTCTCAGCAGGCTTAAACAGTTTGTGAATAAAAAGACGAGAGACGACCATAGACCTTTAATGGACGCCATGATACAACTTTACGCATTTTATCAGGAAACATTGGAAAAGAAATCAATGGGGTTCAAGATGTCCCCGTGGGACAACAAACTATTAAAATACGGAACACTTTTTGAAGAACAATTAATGGAACTCACTGTCAATATACAGCTCGAAGATGCCCTTAACACTGGATGGCGCATACTATCAGATTGTTTCGTTCCGGAAGAGACAGGGATCAGAACTGAATTAATAAAGAAATTTTGGACAAAAGGGTCTATTTCAGATGAAAAAAATCAAACTCACCAAAACAGAACTAAAGAAACAGAAGGACAGCCTCAAGCGATATGACCGTTTCCTTCCCACCCTTTATATAAAGAAGCAACAACTTCAGAGAGAGTTAGATAAAGTTAGAATAGGTTTAAAAAAGGTAACAGACGAATTAAATAAATTAAAGACGGAAATGGCTTCATGGATTAGTTTGCTTGGTGAAGAGGTTGGACTCTCTGAACTTATAACATTAAAAGGGATTGAAACACGCGTGGAAAATATAGCTGGAGTGGATATCCCTGCTTTTGTCTCATCACATATAGATATTAAAAAATATGATTTGTTTACTTATCCTTTATGGGTTGACAGCGCAGTTGAAGTTATTGCAAAGATGATTTCCCTCCAGGCAAAAGAATGTGTGCTGAAAGAACAATATAGGTTACTTGAAGCGGACTTAAACATCACATCACAGCGGGTAAATTTGTTTGAAAAGGTCAAGATCCCTGAAACTAAGGATGCAATCCGGCATATAACAATATTCCTTTGGGACCAAGAGGGAGCGGCTGTGGGATGGGCACGAATGGCTAAGAAAAAGATCCAGGGAGTAAGTTGAATGATTGTAAGGATGAAAAAAGTTTCAATCGTCATTAAATCGTCATGGGTAGACGAGGCGCTGGATACCCTGGGCGAATTAGGAGTATTACATATTCGCCCTGTTGCCACAATAGGAAGTGATACAATCGCCGAACTAAAAAAGAAAATACAAATTATGGATGAGGTTGTCTCAAACAAACCAGAACATATTTGTGTTAGTGAGAGCAACAAGTTTTCCAATGAAGATGGTTTTACGATAGCAAAACAACTATTGTGCTCTATAGATGAAGTAAAACGGATTGACGAGGAAATAAAGTTACTCATTACAGATTCAAAAAGATTAGAAGTTTGGGGACGATTTGATCCAAAAGAGATTACCCGGTTGAAAGAGGCGGGTATTACTGTAAAGTTTTACAAGTGTCAAAAAAGTGAATTAAATAAAATTCCTGAAAATTGTCATGTTAATATCATTTCTGAGGATGGCGATTCTCTCTATCTTGCGGTAGTTTCAAATGGAAATAATTTAGAAGTGCCTTTCGAAGAAATAAAGCTGCCCATTTGTGGAATAGATGAAATTGAGAGTATTATTAAGAAAAAAGAAGGTCAACTTCTACTGGCGCAGAACAGGATTGCGAATTTATACGAAGCCGCTCCCGCGATAAAAAAGACACTTATTCAGTATAAAGAGTTGCTGAATTATGAAGAGGCAAAAGCTGGCGTAGGAAAAGAAGAAAATATTTCATATCTGGTAGGCTTCTGTCCTGAAACATTAGTTGGAAGTCTTGAAAATGCCGCTGGCAAAAATGGTTGGGCAATACATACAGAAGACCCGTCAGACGAGGATAGAGTTCCTACATTCCTGAAGAATTCAAGGTGGACAAGATTATTTCAGCCTGTAATGAAATTCATTGGCGTTACACCAGGTTATAATGAAGCCGATACAAACGGCATATTTTTGATATTCTTTAGCCTTTTTTTCGCGATGATTATAGGCGACGGTGGATATGGTATTACCCTCCTTATTGCAGCATTTCTCATTCAACGGTATTATAAGAAAATATCTAAGGAACAGATACTCCTCATCTATATCCTTTCTATTACAACTATAGTATGGGGGGCTGTCACTGGAATGTGGTTTGGGTTTGAAAAATTAAGTCAAATTCCACCTTTGAAAATGCTGATTATACCTGCCCTGAATACTTATAGTGTAGAAAGCGAAGCGTCTACAATGCGCTTGTGTTTTTTCATAGCGGTGATACATCTTTCCCTTGCGCGAATATGGGCTGCAATGAGGGCTTACCCCTCTTTTACCGCATTTGCAGAAACAGGGTGGGCGGCATTAATATGGGGTATGTATTTCATCGCAAAGTCTCTTTTATTGCACGATAGATTAAGCATTATAGCAACCATTCTAATTGGTTATTGGTTTGTATCCTTGATTCTATTTGGAGAGCAAAAAAATGATGGATTTTTGCGGGGTGTTATCAGAGGAATGGCGAGATTCCTTATGAATCTCCTGTCGGGCATTGGAAGTTTTTCTGATATCATTTCATACATCAGGCTTTTTGCTGTTGGCCTCGCATCAAAAGAGATTGCTTTGGCATTTAACAACATAGCAATGGATATTGGTTTTCAAAGCATTTTACTCCCTATGGCAATTCTTATATTGATTTTTGGACACACATTGAATATGATCTTAGGTGCCATGTCTGTCCTTGTGCATGGTATACGGCTAAACCTGCTAGAATTTTCGAATCATTTGAATATTCAATGGTCAGGAATTCCCTATCGTCCATTTAATATACAATGCAAAACAATAACAGGAGGCAATAAATGAGTTTCTTGGAAAGTTTAGGACAATCTGGTTATGTATTTGCCCTATGTCTATCCGCACTTGGTTCTGCAATGGGAATTGGCGCAGCGGGAATGGCAGCCCTTGGGGCGTGGAAAAAGTGCTTTTTAAATAACAAGAACGCCCCATTTATCCTTATTGCCCTAGTCGGACTCCCCCTATCGCAAACGATCTACGGAATGATCTTGATGAATGCAATCAAAGGGGCGCCAGAAAGTACGCCTCATCTATTAAGATTTTTTGCGGGATTGTTAGGTGGTTTGGCAATTGGCGCATCCGCATTGTTTCAGGGAAGGGCTGCTGCAGTAGCGTCTGATGCGCTTGCGGAGACAGGAAAGGGGTTTGGTAACTACATCATGGTGCTGGGTATTATAGAAACCGTTGCCCTTTTTGTCATGGTCTTTTTAATGACGACATTAAAGTAAGGCGCTCTCGCTGAATAGTAGAAGATTAGCACTATTGAGAAATCTTTTGATCACTGAAATTACGAGGCTTACAGATTTCTCCCTTCAGTCGAAATGACAAAAGTATAAGTTTTTGTTGAGATATTATGTATGTCACGAATAGAATACCTCCATTCATAAAGGCAGCTTCGATCACTCTGAATTTCAAATAAATGTGATTAAGTGTAAGACCTGTCACTCAGTTGAAGCAGACCAATATTCCGTCAGTAAAAAGGCCCACGCACTGGAAAATCTTCAACAAAACCCTTTTGATGAGACGATTGAACGACTATGGATAAAGCAGTGGTTTTTCTACGCCAACTCGGTGCGATACGCATCTGCCATGGGATGTCCTGACTTTGCCACATTTAAAAATGGCTGGTGGGAGTTAACAGCAAACTTGCACGAAATGTTTAAGTTATCACAAAATCGAAAATAGCAAATGATAAAAGGGTATAAAATATTCCCAGAATAAGCATTTATTAATAATTTATTTTAAATAAATTCATTGACAATTTTGATAGAAAAGGTTAAAAATACGCATGTTTTACATTTTAAATGTTATCATTTTAAAACTTTTATACCATGGAAGGAGGTCAGTAAAGTATGTTGAATAAGAAATTTTTAGGGATAGTTGTTTCTGCAGTTACTTCTGTTGGTCTAATGATGTGTGCGGGCAATTTTGTTTATGCCGAGGAAGAAACACACAAACATAGTGAAAAGGCTTTGGCGCCGGAACATGCAACAGTAGAGCCGCCCATGTGCCCCAGTTGTAAGGATGTGCGCGTAAGTCCAGAAAAGGGAAGGACGCTTGCTGCACAGGTTATGGTTTGCCCGGATTGCAAAAACGAGATAGGCGAACTCTCGGTTCACCATTGCGATAAGTGCGGAAAAGATGTAATGGCATGCGTAATGTGCCAAAAGACATCTGCAGAGTTAAAAGCTTCGACCATGGAAGGAAAGTGCCCAAAGTGCAAAGAGGTACGTACAAGGCCAATCAAGGGAAAGACACTGGCAAAGTGGGAAATGAAGTGTCCTGATTGTAAGAAGAAATCGCAAGAATGGCTCACCCAGCACTGCGACAAGTGTGATGCGGATTTCCTGGCATGTCCAATTTGCAAAAAGGAACAAGAAAAAGGCAAGAAATAAGTTTATTGCCTGTAAAAATTTGGATTTAAAAAAATGGGGGCATTATATAATGCCCCCATTTTTATTTCTAGTGTGATGAAGCTCCACCGTGCGATGGGTACATCTTTTTTTCCGCTTCGTATTTCTTGAATTCATTAAATTCTGCCTCTGCCTCGACGCTCATCCCTTTAAACAAATAAACCACACCTAAATAATTATGGGCTGTACCTAATTTGGGGTCTAATTCTAATGCCGTTTTATGTGCGGTGATGGCCTCGTCCAGCTTTCTTTGTTTGCAATACGTTAACCCAAGTTCATTATAGGCAGAAGCAAGCTTGGGATTCAAAGATATTGCGGTAGTCTGCATCTTGATTGCATCTTCAAGTTGTTCATTCATACGATAGACAACACCCAAACTAAAATATATCATTGGATCGTCAGGTTTTAACGTCAGTTCTTTTCTGTAAATCTCTCCGGCTTTAGTAAATTTACCCTGGGTATAATAAGCCTTTGCAAGCTTTTCATAAGCATTAATCATTGTTGGTTCTAACTCCAGCGCCCTCTCCCATGCCGCAATTGCTTCGTCGAAACCGCCTTTTTTAATATGTTCCAATCCGTAGGTATAATACTCTGAAGCTGACATTTTTTCCGGAAGTTTTACCTCTTTTTTTACTTCCTGGCCAACCAATGTCTCTCCAGTTGCAGCTTCTTCACTCTTACTTACACCTTCAGATACCTCTTTTTTACTGCATCCGTATAAAGACATAAATAACACGGTACCGGTAATTGTCAGTATCTGTAAGTCTTTTCCTATCATTCTCATTATCTTTTATTCTCCAGCTAAAATTTTTATAAATTCATCCTTGTCAATGCCATGTTTTATCTCTATCAACATTCTCATCTCCCAATCTGTTTTACAAGAAGATATAGCTTTAATATATGGCAATTGGTGGGACCTAATCCGACCGAGTCGGAATCCGTAGCGCGGGTGGTTTATCCCCCGCCATTGGCCGACCACAAGGGATCGGCGCTACATTTTTTGCTAAAAATGTCAAAATATTTTTATAAAGCGGCTATCATGACATACGATTGGCCATAAAAGAAGCAATCTCTCTAAACACCGTTTTGTCTTCAACCGGAATCTCGTCTATTGTCTTATACGCTTGTTTTACCAAATTTTCTGCATAATCCTGAGCATATTTTATCGCATTATATTTTTTGTATATCTCCAGCGCCCATTTTATATCGTTATCTGTAGTCTCATCCCTTGGTTTTAGCATAATGTCACGCAAGTGTTTCTTATCATCGGCAGAAGCGACCTGTAATGCGTAGGAATAGAGAAAACTTGCCTTGCCTTCCTTCACATCGGAACCAATTACCCCCCCGCGTCCCTTGCCGTGTGTTAAGTCGATTAAATCATCACGAATCTGAAATGCGGGACCCATCGTTTTCCCCAGCGTCCATATCTTTTCTACAACCTTTTCAGAAATACCAGATACAACGGCCCCACCGACCATACCGCATGCAAGGTAGTACCCGGTTTTAAGTTCAACCATCGACATATATTTATCTACTGAAAAATCTTCCGCCGCCCTTGCGTTGATGTCAAGCGCCTGGCCTTCTACCGTTTTTTCGTAAGTTAACGTAAGTATTTGTAATAAATTTATCTTTTTTTCCAATGAGACAGGGCTCGCTAACACACTTTTGTATGCACACGCAATAAGATAATCACCTGCATTAATTGCGTTGGCTGTCCCATATTTCACCCATACCGTAGGCTGGTCTCGTCTTATCGTATCACCATCCTCAATATCGTCGTGCATGAGGAACATATTATGCATAATCTCTATAGCAAGGGCAAAATGTATCGCATCATTAGTATTTCCTCCCAATGCCTCACAGGTAATTAAACATATTGCAGGCCTTACTCTTTTGCCTCCTGTGTGCAGGTGATGCCATATTGGCTCACTTAAATAATCATTTCTATGAGGCGGGATGATCTCTTTCAACAATTCATCTATCTTTGCACCGTAAATTTTAATAGCTTCCTCTATGCCCATCTCTGCCTATTCCCTTCCAAGGAATTCACCAGTTCTTGTATCCACCTTGATTACTTCACCATTATTGATGAACAGCGGAACCTTTACGATAAGCCCTGTCTCTACCTTTGCAGCTTTATAAACATTCACTACGGTGTCACCTTTCATGCCCGGATCTGTTTCAACAATTTTCAAAGAAACTGACGTTGGAAGTTCTACTGATAATGCCTTGCCCTCATAAAAAGCTATCTTTGCCTGACTGTTTAACGTCATATAAGGCATGGCGTCTGCAACCGCCTCTTTAGGCAATAATACTTGCTCGTAATTTTCTGTATCCATGAAGCAGTAATTCTCCCCATCCTTATAAAGATACTCCATCGTGCGATGCTCCAGGAATACATCTTCTAATTTATCCGTAGACCGGAATCGTTTCTGAACGACACTTCCCTGTTTCATACTTTTCAGTTTTGCCTGTACCATACCACGCCAATTTCCCGGAGTCACGTGTTGATAATCAACCACCAAATACAATTCACCATCCATTTTTAGCACGGTCCCCCTTTTAATTTCTGTAGCGCTTAACAATTTAATAACTCCTCAATAAAATTAACAAAACACAAAATGTGTTATACAAATTCAGTCATCACAGTATCTGCAACAAACAATCCTTTTCCCGTGAGTTTCAATATTTCATTCTCATAACTAACTAAACCATACTTTGCTAATCTGTTCATCTGCTCTCCAAATTGATCCTCTATTTTATAACCGAATCGTTCATAAAAATCAGCATTTGATATACCCTGACGGAGACGCAACGCCATAACAACGGTTTCTGATGCAAATTGATTAAGTTCCAATTTTTCACGAAAAGACTTTACATTTATATTTTCGTTTATCCCATCAATGTATTTAAATACATCTTTCTCCTTTGAAGTCCTCACACCATCAATAAAAGAATATGCCCCCGCCCCTACTCCTACATAACCCATATTTTTCCAGTAAACGTGATTGTGAGCACACGCGTACCCATATTTTGCAAAATTCGAAATTTCATAGTGATTATAGCCGTTACGTGTTAAATAACGGATTGCCGTTTTATACATCTCCAATTCAACACACTCGTCCAGTTTATGGATAACCGCTTCCTCCAAATCCCTTGTGAGCAATGTTCCCTCTTCATACGTAAGGGCGTATGTCGATATGTGCTCAGGACTCAATTCGATTACGGTTTTTAAGTCTTTTTCCCAATCATCGATAGACTGCTCAAAACATCCAAATATTAAATCAATATTAATATTTTCAAATCCGGCTTCTCTCAGTAAATCAAAGGCGTTTCTTGCATCATTGCTTGAATGAATACGCCCAAGAAATTGTAATTGTCTATCCTGAAACGACTGTACTCCCAGGCTAATGCGATTCACCATGTATTCCTTTAGCAATCCGATCTTATTCACAGTCAGTGTGCCGGGATTTGCTTCAACCGTATACTCCTGTATCTCAGAAGATGGAATATAACGGATAACGCTTTGGAGTAGTTTTTCCAACTGAACTTCAGTTAATATGCTAGGTGTTCCTCCACCTATATAGACTGTGTTAAATACATATCGGTCTTTTAACGCGCTTAACTCCTTCTCAATAGTGTGGAGGTAACGGTCTATTGTCATTGATTCCGAAACAATTGAATTGAAATCGCAATAGCGGCACTTTCTGGCACAGAATGGGATGTGTATATAAAGGGCATTATGAAGCATGTTTTTTACAAAAGATCGTCATGTAAGTTTACAAACTTGATGTACAGGAATTTCAATCTTTTTATGATTCCCCTCTAAAAAGAGGGGACTTCGTCGTGAGCGCTCAGTCGAACGATAAAGGGGTGTGTAAGTTTGCCGTAACACACACCCGGCCCCTCTTTCTAGAGGGGAGCTTAAAAGTCGCTGCCGAAGGCAGCATAATTTAATTATTAATTTAAATATTACGAAATTACTTTCTTTCTTGTTTTTCTTATTGCTGTGTCGTTTTGTACGGTATTAGTAATTTCCTTCTCTATGATATTTTTATAATAATTCAACCTCGTAACAGGATTTTTCAAAGTACCTTTAAATTGTTTCAAGAGGTCTTTGTATATTAGTTTAACAGGTATCTCTCTCACCCGCAAGCCCAACTTACACGCCTGTATCCATAATTGCAACGGCATCCCATATCCATACTCAGTCAGGTGTATCAGCTTCAATTTTTCAACCTTATATGCCTTAAAACCACAAAATGTATCCGTTACATTGAATCCCGTAATCCTATTTATAATGCCTGTAATCTCTTTATTAATGAGATATCGCTCCTGTGGAAATTCATTGTCTGGCCTTGCAGGAAAATAATATCTTGATCCCGATAGAATATCACAGTCATAAAATGGAATTTCTTTCAAAAATAGCGAAATTTCTTCAGGTTCATGTTGCCCGTCGCTGTCAATCGTTAACAAGTAATCATATCCATTTTCAGTTGCAAATGTGAATGCATCTATAATTGTCTTGCCATAACCAAGATTTCGTTGATGCGCGATTACGTGTATATTCCTTAAATTTATTAATTCTTTGTGGAGACCATTGGTCGATCCATCGTCTATGACTAATACATCCAGGTGAAAATTGTTAACCCTCTGGATAATATCACGCACATCCGCTTCATTAAAAACTGGTATAGCAACAAGAATTTTATTCTTATACATAGCATTTAATTATTTTTCCCCAGGAATTGAAACGGGAGGAATGCGTGCATTAAAGATTTGCACTTATTTTTAATGCTTCCACCGTATTTCGCAATAACATAACCACTGTCACAGGCCCTACTCCCCCTGGAACTGGGGTTATGTAAGAAGCAACCTCTTTGGCTGTCGCAAATTCAACATCGCCCACAGTCTTCATCTTCGGTTTGCCATTTACATTAAGAACGGGGTTCCCCTGTGCATCGAGTTCCTTTACGCGGTTAATCCCTACATCGATGACAATGGCGCCTGGCTTGATCATATTACCTTTAATCATCTCTGCCTTTCCAACGGCAGCAATTAAAATGTCTGCTTTTCTCGTTTGGGCAGAAAGGTCTTTTGTACCAGAATGACATACCGTTGGTGTTGCAGACAAATCCAACATTAACAAGCTAACAGGCTTCCCTACGATGGCGCTGCGTCCAACAATTGTTGTCTCCTTCCCCCGAATCTCAACACCTACGGATTTCACAAGCTCTACTGCGGCCATGGCAGTGCATGGAACCAGTCTTGTATTTCCGTAAATAAGCTCACCCATGTTGGCAGGGTTCATCCCTTCGACGTCTTTATGAGGGGCAATCAATGTCTGTACCTTTTTCGCGTCTATACCTTCGGGTAAGGGCATTTGCAATATAATTCCCGTTACCTGAGGGTCATTATTCAATTTTCTAATGTGTTCGATCAAAGCCGCTTCTTTCGTATCAGCGGGAAGTTCATCCAGGGTATATTTGATGCCTATTGCCTCGCATTGTTTCTGTTGATTTTGAACATACAATCGAGACGATGCATTTTCACCTACCTGAACGGCCTTCAAATGTGGGTATAAACCTTTCTTCTTTAAGATATCAATCTCCTCAATCAATCCTGTACGAATCTTTCCAGCAAAAGACTCACCATCAATAATAATCGCCGACATAACTTCCTCTTTCGTTGTTATAGAAATTATTTCATTACTGTATTTGTCATACCAGAATTTTACAACTTGGTTATTATAGAAAAACACGTAATTATATAGCAAGTAAAAACCCATTACGATTAACACTTTCATCGATATTAAAATATTGACATACCCCGTCATAACTGATAAAATTTCCAAAAATTCTAATATAGTTTTCCTCCCGTATGCAGAGATAGGTTAAAGTAAAGGCACGCCTTTCATGTCGAACATGGCAAATCGCAGCCAACTATTATTTGCCGATATGGAACAACTCCAATCTATAACATGCTTGCTGGTTTGTGGAGGGAATCAACTCGTATCGGAAACAAGAGTTTCTTTCGCATTAAATAATCCGAGGTAATAAATTGAGGGTAAAAGTTGCTAAAACTGCTGGATTTTGCATGGGTGTACGACGTGCAATGGACATCCTTTTGGATGCTGCAAACGAAAAAAGCGACGGCAAAGTTTATACCGACGGTCCCCTAATTCACAATCCTCAGGTACTTGAATATCTGGAAAAGAGAGACATTCACGTCGTTAATGGCCAGACAGACCTTTCTAAAACCACAGTTGTTATCAGGGCGCACGGCATTACGCCCACCCGTAGAAAAGAAATCGAAGATTTGGGTGCAAAGGTCTGTGACGCTACCTGTCCTCATGTAATGAGAGTTCAATCCATCATCAAAAAATATGCAGCACAGGGATATTCAACCGTGATAGTTGGAGATAAAGGACACGCCGAGGTTATAGGTTTACTGGGATACGCAGAAGGCAAAGGTCATGTCGTACAGGAATTGGATGAAATTGAACATCTGCCGCCAATAGACAAGGTGTGCGTTGTTGCCCAAACAACACAAGACAGGCGCATGTTTAAAGAAGCTATCGATAGGCTTAAAAAACGCTATTCAAATTGTGAATCTTTTGAAACGATCTGCAGTTCCACGTACAAACGACAGGATGAAGTTATCAGCCTCAGTAAAACTGTTGATGCCATGATTGTTGTTGGCGGGAGGGGAAGCGCCAATACCACCCGACTCGTTAAGATATGCGAGTCCGAGGGAACACCCACATTCCACGTCGAAACCGATACCGAGTTAGTCCTTAGTAAGTTCAAAGATTTTGACACTATTGGCGTAACCGCAGGCGCTTCAACCCCAAACTGGATGATTAAAAGGGTTGTTGAGAAGATACGTTCATACAAGGTCAACAGATACGAAAAATTCTTATTTGGACTAAAAAGCATTGCCAGTTTTTTTATTGGAAGCTGTACGTACGTAGGGCTAGGCGCAGCAAGTATGAGTTACGCAAGCACTGTGTTACTCGGTATTCAGCCTCGATTAAGTTATAGCCTGATTGCGGCGCTCTTCATATTTTCAATGCAAGTCCTGAATCACTTCGCCAACAAAGAAGCTGTGGCGCTCAATGAACCTGCAAGGGCAAGATTCTACGAAAGGAAGCAATACCTCTTTGTCGGTCTCGGCGCTGCCGGGGCAGTGGCATCTTTTATTCTGGGATTTATGCTGAGTAAGTCCATTTTTTTCTGCATTTTTCTTGCAAGCCTCTTTGGCATTTTTTATCGATTAGAAATAATACCAAAGAGTTTGTCTAAAGTTATCCGTTACAGGAGTCTTGAACAAATACCGGGATCGAAAGAGATTTTTTACAGTATTGCGTGGGCCGTTAGCACGGCGCTCATACCCTTTCTTGGGACAAGAAAAAGCTTTATCCCGTCCGTTGCCATTGCTATCGCATTTGCATTCAGCATTGCATTTATCAGGGCTGTAGTCCTTGATATTCGCGATATTCAGGGCGACCGCATCCTGGGAAAGGAAACAATTCCCATTGCAATTGGAAAGGAACGAACAAAAACGATTCTTATTATCCTTACGGCATCAGTCGCAGTTCTCCTATTTGTGAGTTCACTCCTTGGATGGACTACTTCATTAGGATACTACTTGCTCCCCTGTGTTGCGTATGCCTTCAGTTATCAATATCTATTTCAGAAACGAATTGTATCTGAAGGTTTATTGCTCGAGACTATCGCCGACTTTAATTTTATATTTACAGGCATTATTGCCTTTGTGTGGAAATCCAGTCACTTTTGAGTTTTATAGGTAAACTATGGAAGAAAAAAAATTGGGGATGGTTGCACAATTTAAAAAAGACGTCAGAAGAAGGATGTTGACAGGTTTGTTGTTAATCCTGCCAGTTTATGTAACCTATTTTGTTGTAAAATTTCTCTTTGGTTTCGTTGGAGGCACGCTTTCGCCGGTTATTAAAAAGATATTGCAATTTTACGGAGTTGCCTTACCGAGATCCTCTCTCGATGAATTTATTATCACGTTCCTTGGTCTTATCCTCACATTTATCTCATTATATTTTATTGGTATCTTTGCCGCTAATTTTGTCGGTAAGGCCATCATCACCTATTTTGAAAACCTGCTAACGAAGACTCCCGTCGTTAAAAACATTTATTCTTCTGTAAAACAAATAATTCACTCGGTAAGCTTGCCTGGTAAACAAGCCTTTAAACGAGTTGTTCTTATTGATTTTCCAAAAGAAGGTACAAAATCAATAGGTTTTGTTACCGGTTCTACCCAATATAACAATGATAAAAGAATGATAACCGTATTTATTCCAACTACACCAAACCCAACAACGGGATTTATTGTATTTGTCCATGAAGATTCTGTTACAGACACAAATCTTACCGTCGAAGAAGCATTTAAAACATTATTTTCTGGCGGCGTCCTGACACCTAATAATATCGTAACTTCATTCAAAACAGCGAACACTCATACTCCTCGTAAGGATTAGTCTCTGCTAAAGTTTTGAAACCACAGACTTCGTCGTGAGTGCTCAGTCGAACGATTTCACAGATTACACGGATAAAGATTTTTTAAGGGAGTGCATGTCGGCTGGTGTCGGCGACGGACTTCAAATCCGGTCTGTCCCGCTTATGGCGGGATAGGTGGGTTCGATTCCCACACGCTCCCGCCAATATTTGTTTTTCCTTATGTATGCAAATTCACATTCACCCTTGAAAAGTGATACTCTCTTTCCATGTTGAAAAGAATGCAAATCTCTGCAAACGGCCTTGTTCAAGGGGTAGGGTTTCGACCATACATTTATAATCTCGCCACAAAGTTATCCTTATCAGGATTTGTACAAAATAATACCAGTGGTATTTTCATAGACATCGAAGGTTCTAATAGCTCTTTAAATGAATTTCTCACCTGCCTCGTAAATACACCTCCCCCACATGCCATTATTGAAGATATCCAATACACAACCCTTCCTCCAAAGGGTTACAAAGACTTTATTATTGAAGAAAGCGCACTAAAAGAAAACAATACGACGATGATATGCGCGGATATTTCAACTTGCCCTGACTGCCTTAAGGAATTATTCGATCCAATGGATCTCCGTTACCGTTATCCGTTCATTAACTGCACGAATTGTGGGCCGCGTTTTACTATCGTTAAGGACATACCATATGACAGAATAAATACTACAATGTCTAATTTTAATATGTGTCATGATTGCAACAGTGAGTATCATGACCCACGAAACAGAAGGTTCCACGCACAACCCAATGCCTGCCCTGTTTGTGGTCCTCAGTTAATGTTACTCAATAATGAAGGGTTTGCAGTTCAAACACAAGACCCCATTTCTACTGTTTGCACCCTTCTTCATGACGGAAAGATAGTTGCCGTTAAAGGGCTTGGAGGTTATCATATCGCCTGTGATGCCCTGAACAGCAAGTCCGTTTCTCTTTTAAGGAGTAGAAAATACAGGGAAGACAAACCATTTGCAGTGATGATGGAAAATATCAAAACGGTAAACAAGTTTTGCTTTGTTAATGCAAAGGAAGAAACCTTGTTATTATCTACACAAAGACCTATTGTCCTGCTGAAAAAAAAGTGTGGTTGTACCATTCCACATGACATTGCACCTGATAATCTGTATCTTGGGGTAATGCTGCCTTATACCCCACTCCATCATCTTATAATAAGAGAATCCGGGCTGCCGCTCGTTATGACCAGCGGCAACGTGAGCGATGAGCCAATTGCTTATAAAGACACTGAAGCCTTGGAAAGACTCAAAGGTATTGCAGACTATTTTCTCGTACATGACCGGGATATCTTTATGCGGTGCGATGACTCGGTCGTAAAAATGGTTGATGACAAAGAGATGATCATCCGCAGGTCGAGGGGATATGCGCCATTCCCATTAAGGCTGCAATATACCTTTTCAAAACCAATCCTCGCATGTGGGGCATTCCTTAAAAATACATTCTGTCTGGCACGTGGGAATCACGCCTTTTTAAGTCATCATATAGGAGATTTGGAAAATACCGAGACCATGAATTCGTATGAGACGGCTATTGAGCATTATAAAAGACTTTTCTCCATTGAACCGGAGATGATTGCATACGACCTTCATCCAGAATACCTTTCCACCAAATACGCCCTTGCGCAGAGAGACGATATGTTTAAAATAGGAGTACAACATCATCACGCCCATATTGTAAGCTGTATGGCAGAAAATGGCATTCACCACAAGGTGATTGGTGTTGCATTTGATGGTTTGGGTTATGGAGACGACGGCAATTTCTGGGGTGGTGAATTTTTCATTGCAGACCTCTCAGGATATCAACGGGCTGGCCATCTCGATTACGTGCCTATGCCAGGCGGGGAGCAGGCAATAAAAGAGCCGTGGCGTATGGCAATTTCTTATCTGTATCAGATATACAGCAGTGATATTTCTTCGATTATTATGCCTTTCCCCCCTCATTTTACTGGAGAACCTAAGACTATAGTAGACCATCCGAAAATAAAAGTTCTTCTTAAAATGCTTTCACAGCGCATTCATTGCCCCTTGACATCAAGTATGGGCAGGTTATTCGACGGTGTGGCTTCTTTGCTTGATTTACAGCATTTTGTCAACTATGAAGGACAGGCTGCAATAAAACTCGAATCAATTGCTGATGAACGTGAAACTGGACACTATCCATTTGGCATTAACACCAATGCAGGAGCGCATTGCAATAGGCTTATAGTCATTCAATGGCAGCCAGTTATTAAACATATAATAGAAGATATGCAGCATGGGATAGCAAGTTCCATAATATCTGCAAGATTCCATAATTCCATAGTGGACATGGTATATCAGGTATGTATAATACTTCGGAATAGTAAAGGTGTTAACGATGTTGTATTGTCAGGCGGAGTATTCCAGAATAATTTCCTTTTGAGCCGCCTTGTCAAAAAACTTAAATTACAAGGATTTACTTTGTATTCACACAAAAAAGTCCCTTGCAACGATGGTGGATTATCATTAGGACAGGCCGTTATTGCCGGTGAAAGGTCCAAAACATGTGCATAGCCGTTCCCATGAAACTTATTAAAATTGAAGGAACTAAGGGCATAGCCGAGCTCGGTAACCTGCAACGAGAGATTGGACTTCTCCTGTTAGAAAATGCAAAAATTGGGGATTATGTAATTGTCCATGCCGGTTATGCCATTCAGAAACTGGATGAGGAAGATGCTCTCAAGACAATTTCACTGCTTGAAAGTTATCTTGAAAAACCGCCAGATGCGAAATGAAAAGGATATGAAATATTGTGAAAATTACTTCAATCAATGAATATTTTCAATGAAATACATAGATGAGTTTCGTGATGGTGCTATAGCAATTGGTTTATCTAAAAAAATTGCTAGCCTTATTAATGGCCACGATGAAGTTACCATTATGGAGGTATGTGGCAGTCATACCATGAACATTTACCGATATGGTCTAAAAAAACTGCTTCCCTCAAACATTAGACTGCTTTCCGGGCCTGGATGTCCTGTATGCGTAACGTCTGTCAGCTATATAGACACTGCTATAGCCATCTCACAAAATACTTCCGCCAGTTCAAACAGTGGTCGTGATGTGTTAATAACAACATTCGGCGATATGATGCGTGTACCCGGCTCGTCTTCAAGCATTGAAAAGGAAAGGGCTAAAGGCGCTTCGGTTGCAGTCGTGTATTCAACCCTTGACGCCTTACATCTGGCTGAAAAATATCCGGATAAAAAAGTTGTATTCCTTGCTGTTGGTTTTGAAACTACAGCACCAACAATTGCAGCATCCGTTATTGAAGCAGAAAGGCGGGGATTAAAAAACTACTTTGTCCTTACCGCACATAAAGTAATGCCACCGGTCATGAAGGCGCTCCTGACAGATAAAGAACTGAACCTCGACGGCTTTCTCTGTCCGGCACACGTTAGCACCATTATTGGGTCAAGACCGTATGAATTTATCGCCAGAGATTTTCATATCTCATGTGTCATTGCCGGTTTTGAACCATTAGATATCCTGCAGGGCCTGTATATGCTGCTAGAACAAATTGTAAAAAAGGAAGCAGGCGTTCAGATTGAATATTCGAGAGTGGCAAAACGAGATGGGAACCCAACTGCCCTAGCTTTACTAGATAAGGTATTTGAGCCGTGCGATGTCGAGTGGCGTGGGCTTGGCTTTATACCACAAAGCGGGCTTAAATTGAGAAGTCGATACGAAAAATTCGATGCCCTCATGTTAATGCAAAATAAATCCGAAATCCAAAACCTGTCCTCGACCCGGATCGGGGATCCGAAATCCGAAATTCATGGCTGTATGTGCGGAGATATTCTCAGAGGCGTAAAAACACCTCCTGAATGTAAACTTTTCAAGAAAATATGTAATCCTGAGCATCCCGTAGGTGCATGCATGGTTTCAAACGAGGGAACATGTGCTGCATGGTATAAATATGGCGAAACGTAATGCCGAGCTTCCTTGCTCGTCATTTTTCGGTTATCCAAACAAATATTATAATGTCATTGCGAAGGAGGAACGACTGAAGCAATCTCAAAATTTTCAAGCATTTCGGAAATAGATTGCTTCGCTATCGCTCGCAATGACATTTAAAAATACAAACTTTTGGATGGTCCATTTACTGGAAATTTTCGAATGAAAAATACAAAAATAACTCTCGCTCACGGTAGTGGTGGAAAACTCACACACGAACTTGTCCAAAGACTCTTCTTACCAAATTTTAATAACGATGTACTTTCTCTTTTAGGCGATTCTGCAATCCTGAACATCAATGGCGCAAAATTGGCCTTTACAACGGACTCATACGTTGTCAAGCCCTTGTTCTTCCCAGGAGGAGATATTGGAAGGCTTGCGGTAAGCGGTACTATAAACGATCTGGCAGTGGTGGGCGCAGAACCTTTGTTTCTATCCGCTGGATTTATCATAGAAGAAGGCTTTGAGATGTCGCTGCTTGAGAGAATTGTGGGTTCTATGAGGGAAACGACTGCACTTACCGGTGTTGATATTGTAACAGGTGATACAAAAGTAGTTGAGAGTGGCAGCGCGGATGGTCTTTATATCAATACCTGTGGTATAGGGATTGTCAATGATGGGATAAATCTTTCAACATCCTTGATAGAAATAGGTGATAAGATAATCGTTAGCGGTACTCTTGGCGACCACGGAATGGCTGTACTTTCGGAAAGGGAATCTCTGGGTTTTACACCATCCATAAAGAGTGATTGTGCCCCCCTATCCAGTATGATTAAGAAAATACTCGCTTCTGACGCCCATATAAAATTTATGAGAGACCCGACAAGGGGAGGTCTTGCTACAACGTTAAATGAAATTGTAAATACACAAAAATATGGTATTGTAATTGATGAACAAACCATTCCTGTCAATGACGGGGTAAGGGCATTATGTGAGATACTTGGTTACGACCCTCTTTATATTGCAAACGAAGGAAAAGTCGTGATTGTTGTCTCAGCACATGATGCCGATAAGGTGTGTGAAATACTCAAGGAAGATAGCTTAGGCAGAGATGCAGCAATCATCGGTGAAGTAGTTGTTGAACCAAAAGGCAAGGCATGTCTCAAAACCGTAATTGGCGGAACAAGGATTATTGATATGCTTGTGGGTGACCAGCTTCCAAGAATCTGTTGATAATAAACAAATATAGGGAGAAAGAATTGCATGAAGTATAGCATGGTTGGGATATTTGGCGTTTTTGCCTTATTTGTAACCATAGTAATTTCTGGTTCAAAGCTTTATGCAGAAGTGAGTGAAAAAGAATCAGGGTGGGCAATCGGTGCGGATAACAAAAAAACATTATATGTCGCTCACTGGACACATACCGCTGAAAATTGTCCGGGCAGGAGCGGAGACGGCGCAAAAATGCTCAATAAGTTCTGGGAAGGGAGAAAAAAGGCTGAAGAAAAGGGGATCAAGATACTCGGCGCGTATGTTACAGTTACAGAACATGACTATTTCATCATCTTTGAGGCAAATGACTATAGCGCAGCAGTTGAATTCTTTCTTCCGCTCGTACCAAGCCAGACCGGGAAGATAGTGCCTGTGCTTACCATGGACGACTGGTTAAAAATAATGCCAAAATAAAAGGATAGATTTACATTCTTTTAATTTAATGTACAGGAATTTCTAAGTTGAAGTTGAAGTTGAAGTTCGCGCTACATTGAAAAAGAAACGCAAGAAAAGGATACAATGAATATAGCTATTTTAGAGAGTGATCATCTCCAGATACTGCTTGATGTTTTGCGTAAAAGAGGCTATCAGGTTATTGGACCCACTCTTGAAGAGGGCGCTATCGTATACAGTGATCTGAACTCTACTGCAAATCTGCCTATCGGATGGACAGATGAACAGGATGGCGGTACTTATCGCCTCAAAAAGCGAAATGATAAGGCACTCTTTGGTTATAATGTTGGTCCACACGCATGGAAAAAGTATTTGCTTCCATCTGAATTACGCCTGTGGAAGATCAAACGCAACGGTAGTTCCTTTCAGATGGTAACAGAGAATGAAGCTACCCAGAAATTTGCCTTTGTTGGTGTACGTCCATGTGATATACATGCCATTTCAATTCAGGACAAGGTCTTTATGAACGGTCAATATATTGACCAGCATTATAAATCACGACGTAAAGATACCTTTATCGTAGCAGTTAATTGTGGAAAAGCTGGAGGGACGTGTTTCTGCGTCTCGATGAACACCGGACCCAAGGCAACTTTCGGTTTCGATCTTGCTATGACCGAGATTTTAGAAGGCGAAAACCACTATTTTTTGGTAGAAACAGGTACTGAACTGGGTGCAGAAATTCTCCGCGAAATTCCACATAAAGAAGCGAGTGAAAAACAAAAATGTGCCGCTGGTGATATCCTGAAAAAAACAGCAGAGCAAATGGGTCGAAGCATGGACACATCCAATATCAAAGACTTATTTTACAGAAACCATGAACATCTTCGTTGGAACAATGTGGCAGAACGTTGCCTGACTTGTGCGAATTGTACTATGGTATGTCCAACATGTTTTTGCACGACTATAGAGGACGTGACTGACCTGACCGGTGAACACGCCGAGCGTTGGAGAAAGTTGGATTCTTGCTTTACCATGGATTTCTCATATATTCACGGCGGAAGCGTTCGATCCTCAATAAAGTCGCGTTACCGCCAATGGATAACACACAAACTAGCTACCTGGATCGATCAATTCGGCACATCTGGTTGTGTTGGTTGTGGGCGTTGCATAACCTGGTGCCCTGTAGCGATTGATATTACAGAAGAAGTCCATGCAATTCGCGAAAGTGAAACTGTTATCGGAAAACAGAAAACCATAGAGGCCATTGAGAAATAAAGAGGTTGAGAAGTTGTGAGGTTAGGAAGTTTTGTTTTACATACATCCCAATCTCTCAATTTCCCATCTTCTATCCTTTCATTGCGCCTGCGGTGAATTATAGTAAAGGAGGATATCCATGCAAACACTTGAACCCTATCTGGCAGAACATCCTTTTTTAAAAGGCCTTGATCCACGCCATCTCAATATTATTGTAGGCTGTGCATCGAATGTGAGCTTTGATGCAGAACAGTATATCCTACGCGAAGGTGAAGAAGCCACCAACTTTTACATCATTCTTCAGGGTAAAGTAGCGCTAGAAATATTTACTTCCGACCGTGGCCCTATTACCATTCAAACTATCGGGGAAGGTGAAGTGCTTGGCTGGTCATGGCTTATTCCGCCATATCAGTGGCATTACGATGCGAGAGCCATCGAACCCACGAGCGCCATCGCCCTTGATGCGAAATGCCTGCGCGCCAAATGTGAAGAGGATCACGACCTTGGTTATGAATTGTTAAAGCGTTTCACTCATATTATTACCCAAAGACTTGAGGCAACACGATTACAGCTTCTGGATGTCTATGGTGTTCATTGATTGAAGGATAAACAATGAAATCAATTATCACCGAGCCAATGATTCCGAAACCCTTTCGCATTCATCGAAAGTTGAAAGAAACACATGATACATATACCATTGAACTCGAATCAACGAATGGGGCTGATGGTTTTCCATTTTCCGCTGGTCAGTTCAATATGTTATACGTATTTGGAGTGGGTGAAGTACCAATTTCTATCAGTGGTGATCCGTCGATGCCAAAAATGCTTAAGCACACTACTCGCTCCGTAGGAATCGTAACGAAGGCTGTACTCAAACTTAGAATTGGAGACGTGCTGGGTGTTCGTGGCCCATTTGGAAGCCACTGGCCAGTAAATGAAGCTGTTGGAAATGATGTTGTAATTGTGGCTGGTGGAATTGGATTAGCTCCGCTGCGCCCTGTACTGTATTCTTTTATTTCACAGCGTGATAAATATGGCAAGATTATCCTGCTTTATGGCGCTAGAACACCTGAAGACTTACTATATAAAAAAGAATTAGAACAATGGCGCGGACGTTTTGATTTGGAAGTAAAGGTTATAGTTGATAGCGCCACCGGAAGTTGGCGTGGCAATGTAGGTGTTGTTACTACACTCATACCAAAAATACAATTTGATCCTTTGCGTACCGTGTCAATGATCTGTGGTCCTGAGGTCATGATGCGTTACACGTTAAAGGAACTGCAAAGTCGCGGCATTAAAAATGAAAACATCTATGTTTCCATGGAACGTAATATGAAATGTGGAATTTGTCTTTGTGGTCACTGTCAGTTAGGACCCAAATTCGTGTGCAAAGATGGCCCTGTGTTTTGCTATGAACACATTAAAGAACTTTTTGGAAAGAGAGAGATATAGTGCCACAAATAAACACGAATCTTCTTATATTTTGTCTTTCTTTTCATTCGTGCCAATTCGCGTAAATTCGTGGCTAAAATTATTATAATATGAGAATAAAACGAAAACCAAAACTTGCTGTCTGGAAATTTGCGTCGTGTGATGGCTGCCAGTTAAGCCTCCTGGACTGCGAAGATGAACTGCTCGCTGTGGTAGACAAAGTTGATATTGCATACTTTCTTGAGGCCTCCCGTACCGTGGTTAAAGGACCTTATGACATTTCACTTGTTGAGGGATCGGTTACCACACAGCATGATGCAGAACGCATTCAAAAGATTCGCAAGATTTCAAAATTACTCATAACCATTGGCGCCTGTGCCACTGCAGGCGGTATTCAAGCGTTACGCAACTTCAAAGACGTTAAAGAGTATATTTCCCTTGTGTATGCCAAACCACAATATATAGAAACACTAGATAAATCAACATCCATAGCAAGCCATGTCCGTGTTGATTTTGAGCTGCATGGCTGTCCTATCAACAAACACCAGCTTCTGGAGGTTATCAGCGCATATCTGTTTGGACGCAAGCCAAATACTCCACCTCACAGCGTCTGCATAGAATGCAAACGACGTGGAACTGTTTGTGTGATGGTGTCACAAGGTATACCATGTCTTGGACCCGTAACCCATGCAGGTTGTAACGCAATCTGTCCTTCATACTGTCGCGGCTGCTATGGCTGCTACGGCCCGAAAGAAACACCAAATACGTCGTCATTAAGTGAAAAATTCAGCAACTCCGGATTAAACAATGACAGTATTATGCGCATGTTTAGAACTTTCAATGCCTGCGCAGAACCATTCCGTAAGGAGAGTGAAGCCCGCGAAATAGAAGAAGCCGGAGGTAAGAAGTCAGAAACCAGAATATGAAAATTGAAGGTTACTGCTCAGCAGGTGTTATTTTTGACTACAAAAGAAATGAATAACATATAACAAGAAATGAACAATTAAAAAGTAAAAAAGGATGAGTGAAGGCAATAAAAAATATGATTTGGAAGAGCGGCTGATTCAGTTTGCACTTCTGATTATTGACATTGTTGAAATGCTGCCAAATACAAGGGCAGGAAATCACATTGCAGGACAATTGATTCGTTCAGGCACATCGCCTGCATTTAATTATGGTGAAGCACAGGTTGCAGAATCACGCGACGATTTTATTCATAAGATGAAAATTTGCCTCAAAGAACTGAAAGAGA
>Ga0082335_1002678_pt1 | contig 32351 bp, 31 predicted proteins | sample Subgrocontami58m_FD_72375 | JGI IMG/M metagenome (GOLD analysis project Ga0082335, IMG submission 72375) | Subsurface groundwater microbial communities from S. Glens Falls, New York, USA - GMW37 contaminated, 5.8 m (SPADES assembly) (version 2) ...
GATCAAGCGCGCCGCATTCGCGCCCGAGGTGCCGACGATCGCCGAGGTGGCGATCCCGAACTATAATTTCGCCATATCGGGCGGAATCTTCGCCCCGGCGGGTACGCCGCGCGACGTCGTCAACAAGATCGCGGCGGACATAAGCCGCGTGGTCAGGATGCCCGACGTGATGGAGAAATTTACCGGCCTGGGCACCGAATCCGCGGGCGGCTCGCCCGAGGATTATGCGGCACTGCTCAAGGGCGACATAGAGAGCTGGGGACGGGCGGTTAAGGCGGCAGGAATGAAACCCGAGTAACAGGCGCGATCACCTGCTTTTGGCTCAGCCGTGGCAGGCGGTGTGCAACTAGCCCTGGACAAGGCGGCGACCGCCGCGGTTATCGGCACTGTGCTGCCGTGGCGCAGTTTTCCCGCGACGAAGCCCGCCGGGGATGGCGGCAGTCTCCCTGGCGAGGGGTGCCGTTACCTAGGCGGCGTGTACTTGGCGACCTGCTGCTCGATGGCGCCGAACAGGCTGCAGCCCTCGGCGTCGAACATCTCGATGCGCACGCGGTCGCCGAACTTGAGGAACGGCGTCGAGGGCGTGCCCGCGGCAATGGTTTCGAGCGCGCGCTTTTCTGCGATGCAGGCCGAACCGGCGCCGCGATCGGTGTTGGACACCGTGCCCGAGCCGACGATGGCGCCGGCCGCGAGCGGCCGGGTCCGGGCTGCGTATGCGATCAACCGCGGGAACTCGAACGTCATATCCACGCCGGCGTTGGGGCGTCCGAGCACCTCGCCGTTGACCTCGACCAGCAGCGGCAGACTCACTTTGCCGCCGTCCCAGGCGGGACCGAGTTCATCCGGTGTCAGCGCCACGGGAGAAAAGGCGGAAGACGGCTTGCTCTGGAAAAAGCCGAAACCCTTGGCGATCTCCGCGGCCGCGAGGTTGCGCAGGGACACGTCGTTTACCAGCATCAGCAGGCGGATGTGCTCGCCTGCTTTCTTCGCCGTGATGCCCATGGGCACGTCACCTGTGATCACCGCAACTTCGCCCTCGAGGTCTACGCCCCAGTCTTCGGACTCCAGCATGATGTCGTCGCAGGGACCGAGGAAGGCGTCGGATCCGCCCTGGTACATGAGCGGATCGCTGCGGTATCCCTTGGGCATGTCCGCGCCGCGCGCCCGGCGCAACCGTTCTGCGTGATTGACGTAGGCCGAGCCGTCGGCCCACTGGTAAGCGCGCGGCAGCGGCGCGGCGCATTGCTTCGGATCGAAGTCGAAGGCGCGGCTGCCGGGGGCGCGGTTGAGCGCGTCGTAGCGGTCGATGAGTTGCGGCGAAACATAGTCCCAGTCGTCCAGCGCCGCCTGCAGCGTGGGCACGATGTCGTCGGCCTTGATCGCGTGCTTGAGATCGCGCGACACCACGATCAGCGTGCCGTCGCGGGTTCCGTCCTTGAGGGTGGCGAGTTTCATGTCGAGGCCGATTTTTCGTATGCAGCCGCATTTTAACTGTTTGTGCCACGTAGCGGCTTGGGTTGCGCGTGGCGGATCAGGTCTGCGCCCGCCGTTCGGCCCAAATCAATCGGCGAGGATCGAATCCTGGAGCGAGCGTCGGTTTGACCACTTCGAAATAGGGGGAGACGTCGAAATCCCTCGGGGCGAACAGGCTGTAGTGGCGCACGTGAAGAAGCTCGGCGATGCATCCCGGGCAGGCAGGGTCCTTCGACGGTCCGCTCTCGATGAGGGGCAGGATCGGGTAGCGAACCGACTGGAACGCCCTGGCGATGAGGGTGGAGCAGATGGCGCGGGTCGGGTCGCCGCTGCCCAGCGCGAGCATGCGCCGGCGCCAGCGTACCGGAACCGGAGGCGTGGGAAGGAGATAGCGCGCGAGGTCGAAAACATTTCTCAGGTCATATTGGTGGCCGATACGCGCGCAGGCGTAGTTCAGTAGTTGGTCCAGATCCTCCGGCGATAGGTTAACCGGACGGCAAATTCGTGTATGCAGCCCGCGAAACTCGGACAGGGGCACGGCACGCACGCCATCCCTGATGTCCGCTTCGACAAGACACAGCGATTCCCCCTGATCGTTGACTCGACCCAGGGTTTCGCCGATGTACAGGGCAGCATGAGACCAGGTGGACTGCGTGAGGTACTTGATCGCGACGCTGAGCCGGGTATTTCCCTCGACCAGCAGTACGTCGCCCGGCCGAAGTGCCGCGGCGAGCTGACCGGGCTCGGTCGCCATGGAGGTGCTGTCGGTGTGCGTTCTCCGGCTGAGATAGTCGCCGATTCTGCGCCCGAGCCATAGTCCGACTTGGTTCATGTCTATGCCATTTCAACGCACAACGTTGAGCTTCCAGTCGTAGTCCAGGAATTCGAGACGGTAGTCGCCCGAACGAATCCGCGCCTGCGCCACTGGCGCCTCCGCCAGGTACTCGGCATATTTCGCGAATGTCGCGGCGAGCGAGGCAAAACCGGCGTGGCCGCCGTCGAAATCCTTACCGTACCAGTCGAATAGCTTCGATACGCGCAGTGTGCCGCTGGCGGCATCGAAGCGATTGCGGTTCCGATCGGAGAAAAACCGGCGCATGCCGTCTTCCAGTTGCGCTTCCAGCCGCTCCGCGGCGTAAGCCTCGTTGCGCAGCATCGGGCAGCCGATCGAGGCGCAGACGAGCGCAATGTGGATGCGCGGCTCGTCGAAGGCGCCGGGGGTGCGGATCATGCCCTGCTCGATGTCGTCGAGATGGCGCTCGTTGCCGAGCAGAGTGAAGAACTTGCGCTTCCACGGCGACTGGAACACGCTGCCGAGATCCTTGATCGAAGCGATGTCCGGGTATCTGCTTAGAATCAGTTCGACGGTAAAGGCGTTGTAGGCGTTGATCAGAAACGCCAGCCTCTGCGGTTTAGTCCAGCCGCGGTACTCTGCCTCGGTCACGGCGGACAAGCTGTCCAGGTAAACCTTGAGCGACTTGCGCTCGGCCAGCATGCCGGCGTAGCGCAGTTGTGCCGCGTTGCCTCCCTGAACCGACACGACGTGCATCTTCAGCAGTGCGCTCCAGGAAGCATGGCTATGATCGAAGGCGAATGCCGTAGCCGAAGTGAGCATGAGTGCGAGGGCGAGCAGCGCCCGTCCGATGACTTGCGTCCTCATCCGCGCCGCCACGCATGGAAGCGCGCCACCCATTGCAGCAGCTTCTGCGGCGCATGCGCTTTCTTCCATACGCCGGCCACATACTTGTTCGCTTCGGCTAGCGTCGGGTAGATATGGATGGTGCCGAGGATTTTGTTGAGTCCGATGCCGTGTCGCATCGCCAGCACGTATTCGGCGATCAGGTCGCCGGCATGCGCGCCGACGATGGTGACGCCAAGTATCTTGTCTTTTCCCGGCACCGTGAGCACCTTGATGAAACCGTGGGCTTCGCTGTCGGCGATGGCACGGTCCAGGTCGTCGATGCCGTACAGCGTCACCTCGTAGGGGATTGTACGTTCTTTCGCCTCGATCTCGTTCAGACCCACCCGCGCCGCTTCCGGATCGACGAAGGTGGCCCAGGGAATCACCGAATAGTCGGCGCGGAATTTCTTCAACGGATCGAACAGCGCATTGACGGCCGCGTACCATGCCTGATGCGCTGCGGTGTGCGTGAATTGATACGGCCCTGCGACGTCGCCGGCGGCATAGATGTTGGGGAATTTGGTTTGCAGGAACGCGTTGGTATCGACGGTACGACTGGCAGGGATGCCCAGTTCATCCAGGCCATAGCCTGCTAGATTAGCCGCCCGGCCAACGGCGACCAGCAGCGCGTCGAAAGGGATGCGCACGTCCCGGCCTGCGTGTTCGGCAATCAGGATGTTCTCGCCGTTTTCGACAACGAACTGTTTCGCCTGGTGATTGACGAGGACATCGATGCCTTCGGCGCGAAAGCGCTGCATCACGAGTTCGGACACCTCCGGATCCTCGCGCATCAGGATGCGCGGCGCCATTTCCACCTGCGTGACCTTGGCGCCGAATCGGGCAAAGCTCTGGGAGAGTTCGGAACCGATCGGGCCGCCGCCGAGCACCACCAGCCGCCGCGGCAACCGGCGCAGGTTCCACACGCTATCGGAGGTGAGATAGCCGACTTCATTAATGCCCGGAATCGGCGGAACAAAGGGATGCGCGCCGGCGGCGATGACGATGCTGCGCGTCGCAAGGCGCTGTGCGACGCCGTCGTTGCGCGTGATTTCCACCTCCCACGGGGAGACAATCTTCGCCGTGCCTTCAATCACGTCCACCCCCAGTTCGGTGTAACGCTCGACGGAGTCGTGGGGCTCGACGGTCTTGATCACGTTTTGCACGCGCTCCATAACGTCGGCAAAGTCGAATTCCGCTCTGGCGTCGCGGATGCCGAATTCGCGCGAGCGTCGCATGTGAGAAAGCAGTTTGGCGGACCGGATCAGGGCTTTCGAGGGCACGCAACCGGTATTCAAGCAGTCGCCGCCCAGTTTGTGTTTCTCGATCAGCGTGACCTTAGCCTTGACCGCCGCGGCGATATAAGCGGTGACCAGGCCGGCGGACCCGCCGCCGATCACTATCAGGTTGCGATCGAAGCGAAGCGGTTTTTTCCAGCCGGCATAGACCTTTCTTGTACGCAAGTGCTCCGCGATTTTCTTCGCCATCAGGGGAAAGATGCCCAGCAGCGCGAACGACACGACGATCGCGGGCGAGAGGATGCCCGACAGTGACTCGATCTTCGCCACTTGGGTACCTGCGTTCACATACACAATCGTGCCGAGGAGCATGCCGACCTGGCTGACCCAGTAGAAAGTCCGGGTGCGGATGGCGGTGAGCCCCATCAACAGGTTGATCACAAAGAAAGGGAAAACCGGCACCAGACGCAGCGTGAACAGGTAAAACCCGCCTTCGCGCTCGATGCCGGCGTTGATAGAGCGGAGCCGTTCGCCGAATCGTCGTTGCACCCAGTCGCGCAGCAGAAACCGTGACGCGAGGAAGGCCAGCGTGGCGCCGGCCGCGGAAGCGAAGGACACCAGGACCGTGCCCCACAGCAAGCCGAAAACCGCACCGCCGGCGAGGGTCATTGCCGCCGCGCCGGGCAGCGAAAGGCCGGTGACCGCAACGTAGGCGAGAAAGAAGGCCAATGCCGCCTTTGCCGGCTGTGCCGCACGCCAGGTTTCGATTGCCGTTTGCTGACTCTTGAAATAATCGAGGCTGAGATAGCGACCCAGATCGAAGCTGTAGAAAGCAAACGCAGCGCCAAACAGCACGGCGATCAGAACGAGGCGTCGAAGGGTCATCTGGTTTCCAGGGTGGGGGTTGTTGTTGCGGATACCTCCATTGGTCGGACGAAGTCCTCAGTTTCTTACGCTGCAATGCGTTCGGCGCGCTGACGCCCCGGCCCGGGGGCCGGCGCTAATCCGCGAGGCGGGTCGGGATAGTGACCTCTGCGTGCAGGGTCCGGTGCACAGGGCATTTGTTGGAAATCTCAAGCAGCTTCGCGCGCTGCTCCTCGCTGAGCGGGCCTTCTAGGCGAATGAACCTGTCAATGCGGTCGACCTTGCCTTCCTTGGTCTCGCACGCTGTGCAATCCGCCGCATGAATCTTGTCGTGTCTTAGCTCGACGGTGGCGCGCTCGAGTGGAAAACCCTTGAGATCGGCATACATCCTGATAGTCATGCAAGTGCAGGCGCCAAGCCCTGCAAGGAGCAGGTCGTAGGGCGATAGCCCGCTATCCGCGCCGCCAGCCGAGACCGGCTCGTCCGCGCGGATGACATGTTGCCCGGCCACCACGCGCTGGCTGAATTTCCCCTCGCGCGTTTCCTGCACCACCACTGTGCCGGGCACCGGCGCGGGAGCGGCATTGGCCGTGGCGCCGAGGTAACGCGCTGCCCAAGAGGCGAGAATGTTGCCGGCGTAGAGCGCGTCCTCGCGCCGCGACAGCATATGATCGGCCGGGTCGAGGGAAATGAAACTCCGCGGATGTCTGGCCGCGGAAAAAATGCGCGTCGCATTGTCGATGCCGACGACGGTATCGCGCGGCGAATGCATGACCAGCAGCGCCTTGCCCATATTGGCGACATTGTCCCCGAGCTTGCTGCCCGAGATGTCCTCCAGGAACTGTCTGCGTACGCGGAAAGGGCGGCCGCCGATATCGACCTCGGCCTCGCCCTCGCGCTCGACGGCCGCCCTGTCCTTGATCAGGTGCAGCACATGGGCGGGGTCGAAAGGCGAACCTATCGTCGCCACCGCGACCGCTTCCGCAACCCGCCGCGCGGCGGCGAGGACTGCGCTGCCGCCCAGGCTGTGGCCGACCAGGATAGCGGGCGCGCGGTAATGCTGCCGCAGGTAGTCCGCGGCGGAAACGAGATCCTCCACGTTCGAAGAAAAATTGGTGCTGGCGAAATCCCCGCCGCTGCCGCCCAGTCCGGTGAAATCGAAGCGTAGTACTGCAATACCGCGCTCGGCCAGCGCGGCGCTGACATAGGTCGTGGCCTTGGTCTCCTTGGAGCAGGTGAAGCAATGCGCGAACAGGGCGTACGCAATCGGCACCGACGCCGGCGGCAAGTCGAGGCGCGCGGCGAGCTTGGCGCCGCTTGCGCCGGGAAAGGATAGTGAAAGTGTCTGGCCTGGCATGGAGGCTCCTCGCGGACAGGTTAAAGGGCGTCGCTTCGGGGACGAACGGCTAGGCTACCGCGTGGCATAGCACACCGTAAATACCTAGTCGCCATATCGGGTTAAGTCGCATCCAGTCTAACAGATCAAAAACCCCCGCTACTCACCTTGGTACACCGGCAGAGGGCAAGTTACGGCGAACGATGCTCCCCGGCACGGAACACCGCGGTCTTCGGGTTGAACGCGTACCACGCAAACCAGTAGCCAACCACCGCCGGAAGCTGCTGCCCGTCCGCCGTGTGCGCGGTGGCGCGTGACGCTTGGCGGTCGAAGCGGATGGTCAGCGCAGTGTTGCCGACCCGGTCCGACACCACACCGGCCGTCTTGCCCAGTTCGACGAAGGGATAGGCCTTGGTCTGTTCGCCGATCCTGACACCGAGAACGCGCTCCTTCGGGTGATAGCCGGCGGCGCGGAACGCCACGGGGAACATGATATCTTCGCTGCTTTCGTAGCCGGCGTAAGGGTCGCGCGCGTAGGGGCGCGGCTGCTCGGTATTGAGTGAGAGCACTTCGGTCGCCGAGTGGCTCTTGCGCCAGTCGGCCCAAGTGGTATGGGTCAGCGGCAGCAGCGTCAGACGTTGCCCCTTCATCGGGCCACTGATCGCCTGCGCTAGCAGTTGCGACCACAGAGACTGGGTCTGTCGGTCATACAGCAGCACGTCGCTGTTGTAGAGCAGGCCGGAGACGCCGAAGCTCAGCGCGCGGCCGTCGATCCGGGCGTCAAACGCGACGCCGGTCCCGCACAGCGGACAGAAGGTTACAACCACCACATCCTTGTCGAAACGGTCGTTGACCACTTCGTGCCAGTTGAGAATGCGCACCGGATAAGCGCGCGCGATGCCGTTGCGGACCATACCGAGAACGGTGTCATCGTTGTGGAGGAAAGTCGCAAGCCCGGCTTTCGTGAAATCCGGCTTGTCGATCGCCGGAATGCCGTCCTTCGACGGTCCGCCGTAGTGGATCTGCTCGCTTGGAATCAGCGAGCCGTTCAGGTCGAAGCCATTCATCTCCTGCGAGAGTACGGTGGCCGGTGCGCCTGCGGCGATGAGGACGAGGCAAAGAAGAATTTGTCGGAGCTTCATCGGGCACGCAGGAAAGACGGGTGCAAAGCGATTCGGGACATCGTTGTCCGTCCGCGCACGATAGCGTTTTCTGTCAAGGAACATCGAGCGCCTCCTGTAAGTCTATTCGTGCAACACCACGCCCATCACCGGATCGAATTGGGCCTTCCACGGCGCCGCCTCGATCTTGCGCCGGGCGAATTCGCGGCCGGCGTCCCAGCGGGCGCGGATGCCGGCCGGCGTGAAGTCGATGTCCTTGCTGTGGTCCTCACCCTCGATCCTGGGCGCCCGCAGCGGGACAATGTGCATCACGGTGCCGCAGCCATAGCCGAGGAGGTTCGCGACCTCAGGCGTCGCCTTCAGTTCGCCAGGCAGCCGCCGCCCGAGTTCGCGCACCACATGCCGCAGCTGGTGGATTTGCTGCTGGCGCGCAATATGATTTTCGGCGCGGCTGGCATACTGAACGTCTTTAAGCCGGGCCATGACCTGCTGAATCGTATCTAGGTGCTCCTCGTCATGTTGCCACAACTGGGCCGCGAAAATGAGCGAATCGCGGCGTTGCGCGTCATCCATCACCACTTCGATCGGCGTGTTGGAATAGAGGCCGCCGTCCCAGTACGGTTCGCCGTCGATGATGACAGCCGGAAAAGCGGGCGGCAGCGCGCCCGAGGCCATGACGTGCTCCACCGACAACATGTCCTCGCGGCTGTCGAAGTAACGCATGCGGCCGGATCGGGCATTGACCGCGCCTAGCGTCAGGCGCGTGTCATCGACGGCGAGGCGGTCGAGGTCCACCAGCCGCTTCAAAGTCTGGCGCAACGGCGCAGTGGTATAGAAGCTCGCATCGGCGACGCCCAGCGGAGTCTGCGTGCCGAACCAGGAACGATGGTTGGGCGCAAAGAATCCTGGAATGCCCTGAGAAACGATCCCCAGGTTGGCGAAGAGATTGCCCAGCCCGAAGGCGTTCAAGTGTGCGTACGGTGCGGCACCGCTGGCAACGAGATCCCAGAATTCCCGCAGTCGCGGCACGCGCTCGCCCGCAGCGTTGCCTGCGATGATCGCCCCATTGATGGCTCCGATGGATGTGCCTATCACCCAGTCGGGCTCGATGCCGGCTTCATGCATTGCTTCATAGACGCCGGCCTGGAACGCGCCGAGCGCGCCGCCGCCCTGCAATACCAGGACTACCTGGCCGGGTAGGTTCGAGCGGCTTGCATCCGGCTTGGCGGACCGCGCTGCCGGTTTTGCTCTTGGATTTGCCATGGGTCATGCTCCTCGGGATGACGCCGGCTGCCCGGCAAGATAGTCGTGCAGCACGCGGCCATAGGGCAGCGTCAGATCGGCGATGAAATGCAGTCCGCCGAGCGCCTTGCGCACCGGCAGGTCGGCCACAGGCGCGTTGGCATGCGGCACCAGATGCAGGCGCGCCGGGCCCGACCATGCGCCCTTCACGTCGATGTCGGTCAGGTTGTAGGCCACGAGCTGCGCGATCTGCAGATTACCGTCTACACCGGGGATGAGCTTAAGATTGACCTGCGTCTTACTCATGTTTTCGATGATGGATGCCGACGAACACTGCTTCTTGCCTGCCACGTCGTAGAGCAAGTGCTGATGCTTGTAACCCATGGTGCCGACGGCGACCTGGACGCCGGCGTACGCGAGCGTGCCGGTCAGAGTGTCGTGCACCACCGCCAGCTTGGGCTGGCCGTGTTTTTTCGGGAAGCCCCAGATCTCGCGCCCGCCGGCGATCGGCGGCTCGTCGTCCAGGTACATCTGAGCGGTGAAATTCACCTGCTCATCGCGATACAGCGCCGGAATCACCACGCCGGATTCGGTATAGCTGCCGAAACCCGCCGAGTCGGGCATACGGATGAATTCGTATAGCACCGTGTCGCTGCCGTCGGGCTCCAGCGGCTCCGGCAGCGCCTCGCGGATGGCGTCCGCATGGGACCGATAGCTGATGATCAGGTATTCGCGGTCGATGAAGCGGTAGGGACCGCGCGGATACGAGGGCGAGGCCGCCGGCATCGACGGCAACTGCAGGATGTCCTGGAGATTCATTGCTGGCGATCCTCAGTGCGCCGTCCAGCCGCCGTCGAGCGGGATCACCGCCCCGGTGATGGACGCCGCGGCATCGCTGGCGAGAAAGCCCGCCAGCGCCGCCACTTGTTCGATGGTGACGAATTGCTTCGTCGGTTGGGCCGCGAGCAGGACATCGTGGATCACCTGATCCTCGGTGATGCCGCGCGCCTTGGCGGTTTCCGGCACCTGCTTCTCCACCAGCGGGGTCCATACATATCCAGGGCAGATGGCGTTGGCGGTGATGCCCTGCTCGGCCACTTCCAGCGCCACCGTCTTGGTGAGTCCGGCGATGCCGTGCTTGGCAGCGACATAGGCGGATTTGAAGGGTGAAGCCACCAGAGCGTGGGCCGAGGAGATCTGGATGATGCGGCCCCATTTTTTCTGTTTCATGCCGGGCAGGACATGACGGATGGTGTGGAAGGCCGCGGTGAGGTTGATGGCGATGATCGCATCCCATTTGGCTACCGGAAATTCCTCGATCGGCGCCACATATTGTATCCCGGCGTTGTTGACCAGAATATCCACGCTGCAGAATTCGGCCAGCAGCGCCTGGAACATGGCTCCGATGGCTTCGGGCCGGCTCATGTCCGCGCCCTGAAAGCGAACCTCGACGCCATGCTCCGCGGCGATGCGCGCCCGGATGGCCTCGATCTGCCCCGCATCACCCATGCCGTTCAGCACGATGTTGGCGCCCGCTTTGGCCAATATCTCGGCGATTCCCAGGCCGATACCGCTGGTTGACCCGGTCACCAGGGCCATTTTTCCCGCTAATTTCATTTTCAGTCTCCGTCGATTAGCGTCCAGGCTGCTCGCCCCGAACGCGAGGAGTTGAACGGGCTTCCTCTGCATGAGTAGTCGGGGCCAGGCACTGGATTCTTACATCGCTTGCTCCTGTAAGATCGCGAGAGTTGGCCCGACTAAGGAGTATTCGCCTACATTGCCGCAATTTGCGGGTACCGTTGCGCTCGCCGCGCAGCCTTGTTCTTGGGAGCGATCATGTCTAGACCGATTGGGATTCGCTGGTTGGCGCTGAGCGGCGCGGCGCTGGTCATGGGTGTCGTGTTGTCCTGGCTCACCTACGTGCGCAGCGAAGCGGTTCTTGATGTCGCCCGTCCGCTGATCGATCGCGATCTGCCGACGCTGCGCGCGATTGCGGAGCTTAAGAGCAGGGCATCGGACAACGAGATGATCGCCTACGAGCTTTACGACTCCAGCGACCGGGAGCGATTCCGCGCGAATGTCGCCGAAGCGAGCGGAAGGATCGCAGCGCGCATGCAGCAACTGCACACGGCGATCACCGATGCGGAAGGCCGCGCTCAGGTCGATTACCTGCGGGATCTACAGAGCGAAACCAACCGACTGTTCTCGGCGCTGGAGCGTGAGCTCGATTCGAGCCAGGTCAATATCGGCGCGGTGCGCACGATCCTCGGTCAGATTTCGGTCAATTCGACCGAGTTGGGGAACCGGCTCGATGTTCTCGTCAGCGGCATTCAGTCACAGGCCGAAGATCGCGGCGTAGCCACCCAGGCGCGGCTGGGCGACATCATCAGGCTGGTGACCGTATTCAGCGCCTTGCTGGTCGTCGCCAGCGGCGTCATCAGTTACTTTTTCGGCGCTTATCTGAGGGAGGTGCAGGAGCGCCGGCGTCTCGCCCTGTTTCCGGAACGCAATCCGAATCCGGTTATCAGCCTAGACGCAAGCGGCTCGCTCGCATACGCCAACCCCGGCGCGGTGGCGATGGGCGCGACGCTGCGGCTCGCTTCTCCGGCGGCGCTGCTGCCCGGCGATCTGCAGCCGCGGCTGGATGAACTGCGCGAAAACCGGGGTGAGCGCTTGCGCTGGGAGTACCCGGTGGAAACGCGGATCATCGACATCGACATCCACCGTCTTGAAGATTCCGGTGCCTTCCATGTGTACCTGGCCGACGTTACCGAACGCAAGCAAGCGCAGGTGCAGCTTGAATTCCAGGCGTTTCACGACGTTCTGACCCGCCTGCCGAATCGCCGGCGTTTCGAGGACATGCTCGGCGATGCACTGACCGGCGGAGGAACGGGCGCGGTACTGCTGCTCGGCGTGGATCGCTTCCAGACTGTGGTCGATACGCTCGGGCACGCATTTGCCGACCGCCTGCTGCTCAATATTGCCGGACGGCTGGCGCCGCTCGCGGGCGACGATCAAGCAGCCTGCTGCATGCATCGCTTCGACGGCGATCTGTTCGCCGCGCTGCTGCCGCAAATCGCCGGCGCGGACGATGCGACGGCCTTTGCCGCGCGTGTCGAGCGCGCCATGGCGGTGCCTTTCGTGATACAAGGCCGTGAAATGTTTTTTTCGTTCAGCGTCGGTATCGCCATCTTTCCCGAAGATGCCGCTAACGTCGGCGACCTGTTGCGCAACGCCGATACGGCGCTGCAGACCGCAAGGCGCGCCGGCGGCCGCGTCGCGATCCATTATGCCGGCGCCATGAGTGCGCGCGCGCTCGAACGTCTCGAGGTCGAACACGAACTGCGCCGCGTGGTCGAGCGCGGCGAACTCGAACTGCATTACCAGCCGCAAGTGAAAATCGGCGGCGGCCGGATCATCGGCGTCGAGGCCTTGGTGCGCTGGCGGCACCCGGTCAAGGGCATGATCTCGCCGGCCGACTTCATCCCACTCGCCGAGGAAACCGGCGCCATCGGCGATATCGGCGCCTGGGTTGTGGCGACAGCCTGCGCTCAGAACCGGCAATGGCAGGACGCCGGATTGCCGCCGATCGTCATGGCGGTCAACATATCGCCGCGCCAGTTCGCCGATCCGGAACTGCCGAACATCGTGAATCATGCGCTAAGCAGCAACGGACTTGCGCCGCAGTGGCTCGAGTTGGAGGTCACCGAAGGCGCGGCGATGCATGACGTCGACACAGCAATCGCCACGCTGCAGGCTTTCAAAGCTATCGGCGTCAGGCTCTCGATCGATGACTTCGGCACCGGCTACTCGTCACTGTCCTATCTCAAGCGGTTCCCGATCGACAAGCTGAAGGTGGACCAGTCGTTCGTACGCAACATGACCGAGGATCCGAGCGACGCGGCAATCGCGCGCTCGGTGATCACGCTGGGGCACAGCCTCGGTCTAACCGTCATCGCCGAAGGCGTTGAGACCGAGGCCCATTTGCGCCTGCTCGGCGAATACGGCTGTGACGAATTCCAAGGCTATTTGTTCAGCCGGCCCAAGCCCGCCGTCGAAGTGCGCGCCATGCTCGACGCGGGACTGGCGACAAAAATGCCGATCGAGAGCGAAATATGAGTGTGCAAAAAATGAGTCATTGGCAGCGCTTCTTCCGTGTAATGGTCTCGCCGAAGATCGTCGGCAACGGAGTCAAAATCAGCCTCGTCGTCGGCACCATGCTCAACCTCGTCAACCAGGGTGAATACTTGCTCGCCGGCCACGGCGTGATGATCGGTAACGTATTGCTTAATTACCTGGTGCCGTTCTGCGTCGCCTGCTATAGCGGCGCCCGGGCGCTGCCGATCCACGAATCCGGCAGGCAAGCGCCGCGCAAAGAAAATACCTGAAGTCGTTAATGTAAGAAATCAGGGTTTGAAACGACTAAGGCGGAGGTGGGTTGCATTGACATAATTCCCCCGCCCGACCAAATCACAGGAGCGTCACCATGCGCACGCGTCAAATCCACTTTCGGTTCATCCTTTCACTGGTGGCCGGGCTGTTATTCGCCATGGCGAGTTGGGCGGCCGGTAAACCCTTCGATCAGGCTGGTTTCGAGGCGGCACAGGCCGCCGGCAAGCCGATCCTGGTCGAAGTTCACGCGGACTGGTGTCCTACCTGCCGCGCGCAGGAGCCTATTATTTCCGAACTGATGCGGGATCCGAAGAACGCGGACTTCGTGGTCCTGCGAGTTGATTTCGACCATCAGAAAGACGTGGTGAAGCGCTTGCGCACCCAGTACCAGAGCACTTTGATCGTGTTCAAGGGAACGAAAGAGGTATCCCGTTCCACCGGCGAAACGCGCAAGGACGCGATCGCCGCACAGCTTGCCAAGGCTCTTTAGACCAGAACGGACATGGAATTCGGCCTCGGCACCTATGGTATCGGCTTTGCGGCGGGCAGCCTGTCCGTGTTGTCGCCCTGCGTGCTGCCGCTCGTGCCTATCCTGATCGGCACCGCGGCGTCCGCCCATCGTCGCGGCCCGCTCGCGCTCGCCGCCGGGCTTACGCTTTCCTTTGCCGTCATTGGCGTCTTGCTTGCCAGCGCCGGCGCCGGGCTGGGCCTGGACCAGACGGTGTTCCGGAGCATCGCGGCGCTGATGCTGCTCGGTTTCGGCGTGCTGTTGCTGTCGACCGGCCTGCAGGAACGTTTTGCCGTGGCGGCATCGGGCGCCTCCAGCGCCGGGCAGAGCATGCTCTCGCGCCTCACGCTCGACGGCCTGTCCGGGCAGTTTGTGCTGGGCCTGTTGCTCGGCGTGGTGTGGAGCCCGTGCGTAGGGCCGACTTTGGGCGCGACCATCACGCTCGCGAGCCAGGGGCAGCAACTGGCGCAGGTGATGCTGCTGATGGCGCTGTTCGGCCTGGGAGCAGGGCTGCCGCTGGTAATACTGGGTTCGCTTTCGCGCGAAGCCATGCTGCGCATGCGCGGCAGGCTGCTCGCCGCCGGCCAGCAGGGCAAGAAGGTTCTTGGTGCGGTCATGCTGCTGCTCGCGGTTTTCATCCTCACCGGGCTGGACAAGCGGTTCGAAACATGGGTGCTCGACGCCGCGCCGGCGTGGCTGACCCAGATCGGGACGTCGCTTTGATCGTGAATGGGGACGGCTGAGCGCGGGCAATCCGAGCATCATCCGACGTCCGCCGGTAAGTTCGATGCGGGTCATGATGGTTGTCTCGTCTTCGGTTTTGTGGTCTCCGGCTGCGGTGCCACCGCGCAAAATCCCTGAGGTTTAACTCCCAGCGCGGCATTGAACTTGCTGGAGAGGTTTTGAAAGGCGATCAGGCCGGTCAGCTCGATGACGGCGTCATCATCGAAATGTTCGCCCAGCCGGCGGAAATGCTCGTCCGTGGGTTGTCGATCGGTATAAGTCACCGCCTCGGCATAACTCAAGGCGGCCTTCTCGCGCTCCGTATACAAGTCGCTGCCCTCGAATGCCGCTAAAAGCAAGAGTTTCTCCTCGCCGATACCGCGTTTTAGCGCCGTGCCGGAGTTGATGTCCACACAGAAGGCGCACCAGTTGATTTGGGAAACGCGCACGGTGACCAGCGTGCGCAAAGCAGGTTCCAACGGCGACGAGCGGCGGTCGATGGCGCCGTACAACAGGGCCAGCGTGACGAACACCTTGGGCGAGCGCCCCCACAACCGGGCCGGTTCCAGCACCGCGCCGTAGCGGTGCTTCTGATTCCAGAAAAACAAGCGCACGTGCCATGGAAAGCGGTGCTCCTTGAGTGTTTCCATCATTGGCAGGTTGGCTCTACTCCGTTATGCGGAACGACGATTGGCGCGCGTCCGCGCTTGGCGATTGCAGTTCGTTCCTTGGTTTACCCTGCACAGCAGGATAGCTGCTTCACATCTTTACTGAAAGTCTGCGCGGCCAGCTTTAGGCCTTCGACCATGGTGAGGTAGGGAAAGAGCTGGTCCGCCAAATCCTGCACGCTCATGCGTGCGCGGATGGCGATGGCCGCCGTCTGGATGATCTCGCCCGCTTCCGGCGCGACCGCCTGCACCCCGAGCAATAGTCCGGAGCCCGCCTCGGCGACGATCTTGATGAAACCGCGCGTGTCGAAATTGGCGAGCGCGCGCGGGACGTTGTCGAGCGTGAGCGTACGGCTGTCGGTCGCGATGCCCTTGAGCTGCGCTTGCGCCTCGGACAGTCCCACCGTCGCCACCTGCGGGTCGGTGAATACTACGGCGGGCATTGCGGTCAAATCGAGCGCGGCTTCGCCACCGGTCATGTTGACCGCCGCGCGCGTGCCGCTGGCCGCCGCGACGTAGACGAACTGCGGCTGGTCGGTGCAGTCGCCGGCTGCGTAAATGTCCGGGGCGCTGGTGCGCATGTGGTCGTCGATTACGATGGCGCCTTGGGGCCCGAGTTTCACGCCGGCATGTTCCAAGCCCATAGCGCGGGTGTTGGGCGAGCGGCCGGTGGCAACCAACAACTTGTCAGCGCGCAACCCGCCGTGGTTGGTGGACAGCACGAACTCGTCGTTCGCATATGACACGGCGCTGGCCTGTGTTTGCGTGAGCACCTCGATACCCTCAGCGCGAAAGGCCGCCGTCACTGCTTCGCCGATGGCTGGGTCTTCGCGGAAGAACAGGGTATTGCGGGCGAGAAGAGTGACATTGCTGCCGAGCCGCGCGAATGCCTGCGCGAGTTCCACCGCCACCACTGACGAGCCGATGACAGCGAGGCGTTGCGGAATGGCCGGGCTTACGAGTGCCTCGGTCGAGGTCCAGTAGGGCGTGTCTTCGAGGCCGGCAACGGGCGAGATCGCAGGGCTGGCGCCGGTTGCAATCAGGCAGCGATCGAAGGACAGTTCGCGCTCGGCGCTATCGGTCAACCGAACGAGCAGCGTGTGGCTGTCCTTGAAGCGGGCCTCGCCGTGCAACACGGTGATCGCCTTGTTGCTGGCGAGGATGTCTTCGTACTTCGCGTGGCGCAATTCGTCCACCCGTCCTTGCTGTTGCGCGAGCAGCCGTTTACGGTCAATGGCCGGGGAAGCGGCGGTGATACCCGCATCGAACGGGCTTTCCCGGCGCAGATGCGCGACGTGCGCGGCTCGAATGAAAATCTTCGACGGCACGCAGCCGACGTTGACGCAGGTGCCCCCAATCACGCCGCGCTCGATCAGCGTGACTTCCGCGCCGTTCCCGGCGGCTTTGAGTGCTGCCGCCATGGCCGCGCCGCCGCTGCCGATCACCGCGATGCTCAGCCTGGTATCGCCCACCTTTCTCTTCGAGCCGGTGCCGAGAAAGCCGAGCGCTTCGTTCAACCGCCCCTCAGGGGCTTCGGGTGGGACGCTTGATTTTACTGCGGCGCCGTAACCTGCCGTCTGGATGGCAGTGGCAAGCACCGCCGGGTCGAGCACCTTCTCGGCGCTCACGCGAGCGGTGCCTTGGCGGTAGGACACCTCCGCTTTCCGGACGCCCGGCACTCCCATGAGCGCTTTCTCGACGTGGCTCGCGCAGGAATCACAGGTCATACCCGTAATCTCAACAACATGGCTGTTCATCTTATCAGTGCTCTGGCTGTTCATTTCGTCTCTCCGTCATCGTGTTTGGGTTGGCCCGGTACAGCGCAGCAGGCGGCCGCGACGCGACGGCGGCGCAGCGCGTAGATCGTGATGCCGATAAACACCACCAGTGCGGGAATCAGGACGTAGTCCAGCCAGCCGACCCAGGCCGACAGGCCCACTACGCCCAACAGGATCACGAGAATCGGTGTTGCGCAGCATAAGGCGGCCACAACGGAACCCGCGATGGCGGTCTTAAGCAGTGTTCGATTGTCCATGGCTTATTGCTTTACCGTTGCGGGGTAGCCGGCGTCCTTGGTCGCGTTCGTCAGCGTCTCGACGCTGGTCCTGGCGTCGTCGAAGGTCACCACGGCCTGCCGTTTGTCGAAGTTCACTTCCGCTTTGGTGACGCCATCGACCTTGGTGAGCGCTTTCTTTACGGTGATCGGGCACACCGGGCAATTCATGCCGGGCACCGATAGCGTGACCGTTTTCGTGGCGGCCCAAACGGGCGAGCCGAGAGTGGCGGCGAGAGCGATGACAGTGGCGAGCTTTTTCATGATGGACCCCTTGGTTAGTAGAACAGCGGTGCGATGTAGGGGAAGGCCAGCGCGACCACCACCAGGGCGGCCACCAGCCAGAACAAGAGCTTGTAGGTAGGCCTGACTTGCGGAATTGCGCAGACCTCATCCGGTTTGCAAGCCGTGGCGGGGCGGAATATGCGCCGGTACGCGAAGAATAGCGCGACCAGCGCCGCGCCGATGAAAACCGGGCGGTATGGTTCGAGCAGCGTCAGGTTGCCGATCCAGGCGCCGCTGAAGCCGAGCGTGATCAGTACCAGCGGACCGAGGCAGCAGGTCGAGGCCAGAATCGCGGCGAGGCCGCCGGCCGCCAGCGCGCCGTGCCCGTCTTGCTGTTTGGCCATACATTTCTCCTTCCGAGTATGCAACGAATGGTGTAACGTTACTTCCGTAGTCAAGTACGGAGTCAAGCCTTATGTTGAAACGAATTACGACGACCGGGATCACGGTCGGCCAGCTTGCCCGGGCCGCGGCGGTGAACGTCGAAACTGTCCGCTATTACCAGCGAATCGGGCTGTTGTCCTTGCCGAGCCGAGATTACGGCAGTATCCGTCGGTATTCGGCGGATGATCTAAAACGCATTCGCTTTGTCAAGCGAGCCCAGAAATTAGGGTTCTCGCTGGATGAAGTCGCCGTGCTTCTGGGACTATCGGACGGCAAGCACTGTGCCGAGACCAAGGTGCTGGCGCAGAAAAGGCTCGCTACGGTCGAGGAGAAAATCGCCGACCTCGAGGCCATTCGGAAAGCGCTGAAGGGCTTAGTTATAAAATGCTCAGAGGGCAGCCGAGGTTGCGGGTGCCCGGTTATCGATGCCTTGATCGAGGACGAGTCGTAACAGGCTGCCTTTGGAACGTCCGCGTTCCTTCGGACCGGCGCCCACTCGCCGCAACCGCGCCATGCCCCGGCGGCGAGGACTTACGGCGTAACCCCCCGCGTAAAAAGTGCTTGACTTTGGAGTTAACTCCGGGGTTTAGACTCCGATCAAGTTTCGCCTTTCGGCTGATCGGATTGTTCGGTCAGAACCCAACAGGAGTATGGCGATGAACAGCGTTACATTGAAGGTTGAAGGCATGCATTGCGACGGTTGCGCTGCGACGATCCAGGCGCTGATCGAGAGAAATGGCGGCGTCCGGAAAGCGGCGGTGTCGTTCAGCGACGGCGAAGCCCGGGTGCTTTACGATCCCCAGAGCGTCACCGAAGAGCAATTGACAGCGACGATCGAAAAAGGCGGGTTTCGCGTGACCGGCCGAAGCGATGGCTGACGTCGATCTCCTGCGCTTATTGGGCCTTCCCATCGGGCTGGGGCTGGTAGGATTTATCGAGCCATGCTCGATCGGTTCCACACTGATTTTTATCAAAACACTGGAAGGCAAAAACGCTTCGAGTAAGCTGACGCAAGTCGGGACGTTCATGACTGTGCGCGCACTATCCATGGGGGCGCTGGGTCTGGTAGGAGTTGCGGCCGGCAGCGCTTTCATCGGCTTCCAGAAAGCGGCGTGGATAATTTTCGGCGTGGCCTATGCGCTGATAGGCACCGCGTATGTCGCGGGGAAGTCCGGATTCTTCCTGGGTTCGCTCGGTCCCGGCTTGTCGCGGCTTTCGAGCGTCAATGGCGCTGCCGCGCTTGGCGCCGTGTTCGCGTTCAATATTCCCGCCTGTGCCGCGCCATTCGTCCTGGCGTTGGTGGGAATGGCGATCGCGGGCGCCACCGGCGGCGCTTCACTTGCCACGGGTTTTGTCTCGCTCGCGCTGTTCGGCCTCGCGCTCTCGCTGCCCATTATGGTGGTGGCACTGTTTCCGCGCGCCCGTGCCGCTCTCGACTGGTTGGCCGGATTGTCGCGGCGCATGCCGTTCTGGAGCGGCATCGCGTTCATTGTCCTGGGCCTGTGGTCGATATGGTTCGGATTGAATGTTTCAATCGTGCCGCACGCGTGAAAAAGAGGTCAGCATGATGTTGGCAGATGTGAATGCACATTAACGAGGAACAGAGGTCGCCATGAGTACTGCAAGCACTATGGAATCTTTACCGCGCTATTGGAGCGAGGAACCGTCGAATCGTCCCGATCGGGCGCGTATCCGCGCCCGCATCGGCGGGCTGCATTGCTCGTTGTGCACGGGAACAATCGAGAAGGCACTCGGGAAGCGTCCCGGTGTCGAGAAGGTCGCGGTGAGCCTGACACACGAGCAGGCGCTCATCGAGTATGACCCGAAGCTTGCGCGTCCCGAAGAGCTGCTGCAAACGCTCAAGGACATCGGCTATACCATTTCCGATCCGCGCAAGCTGCGGCCGTTCGAAGAGGAAGAGGCGGCGCTGGTGCACGAGGGGCGGCGCTTTATCGCAGCCATTGGATTCAGTCTGGCCGCGATTGCCCTGGTTGCAAACCCGGCCGGGTTCTGGTCGGCGCTGCTTGCAATGATCGTCTTCGCGAGCTTGGTCGCGCTGTTCTTCGTGGTTCTGACTCCCCGCGGGCTCGGCATCGCGATTGGAGGGGCCGTTGGCTTATGTCTGCTGGGGGCTGCTTTGTACTACGCGCGGTCTCAGGGCTGGCTGGCGGCGGCGACCCCATGGATTACGGGAGCATTCGCGCTGATCATGGTCTTCGCTCTCGCCAATCACATCTTGATGATGGCAATTCAGGCGCTGAAACGCGGAATTCTCAACCAGCATGTATTGCTCGAGATCGGCGCTTTTGCCGGCATCGCCGGTGGCCTCATCGGTCTCGCCTTGCAACCCGTGGATTATCCGACCGCTTCGTTTTTTGCCGTCTCTGTGATGGTGGTTACCTATCACGTTTTCTCGGAGTGGCTGTCCCTGATCGTCAAAACCAGAAGTTCGCAGGCGGTCAAGAAACTCCTGGACCTGCAACCCCAGACTGCGCGTGTGGTGCGTGGCGAGCGTGAGCAGGAAATTCCGATCGAACAAGTAAAGCTCGGGGACAACGTGCGGATTCGTCCCGGCGAGCGCATTCCCGTGGACGGAGAGGTCGTCGGCGGTCATTCTGCAGTCGATGAATCCCTGGTGAGCGGGGAGCCGATACCCGTCGATAAAACACAAGGCAGTAAAGTCGTCGGCGGGTCGATGAACCGCATCGGAACCCTGCTGGTGTGCGTCACCGCGATCGGTGAAGATAGCTTTTTGCAGCAGGTAATTCGGCACGTCGAGGACGCGCGCGCCTTGAAACCGGGACTTCTGCACTTGGTCGATCGCGTGCTGCGGGTCTACACGCCGACCGTGCTTGCGATTGCGATCCTCGCGGTGGTCGGTTGGGTCATCGGTTCGTGGTTTGCGACCGGACAGGTCGACATCGAGCGCGCCGTGTTCGCGGGATTGAGCGTGCTCGTCATGGGTTACCCGTGCGCGGTAGGGATTTCGGCGCCGCTTTCGATCGTGCGTGGCGCGGGCGAAGCGGCGGAGCGCGGGATTCTGATGCGCACGGGTGAAGCATTTCAAGCTTATCGGCTGGTCGAGTATGTCGTATTGGACAAGACGGGCACACTGACGGAAGGGCAGCCGCTGGTGCGGGAAATCTTGAGTCTGGGCGCGTCCGAGGAGGAATTGCTAGGCATTGCGGCCGCCGCGGAAACCTCCTCGGAGCATCCCTTGGCCCAGGCGATCGTAAACGTTGCGTTTGAGCGCAAGGTGACGCCGGTCGAGGTTATGGACTTTGCGGCTGTTCCGGGCCGCGGCGTGAAGGCGCGAATCGAGGGAGCCGCGATTCTGGTCGGAAGCCCGAGGTTTTTGCAGGAAGAAGACGTCGAATTGGGTTCCCTTGTTTCGCGTATCCATGAATTGGAAGAACTTGGGCGTACCGTGATCGCGGTCGCGAGGAACGGCAACGCCCTCGGCATTATCGCGCTCGGCGACCGCCTGCGCGCCGATGCGGCGAAAACCGTCGCCGCGCTGCGCCAAGCCGGCATCATGCCCATCTTGCTGACCGGCGACAACGAGCGCGCGGCCAGGCGTGTCGCGCGCGAAGCCGGCATCGACCAGGTGTATGCCGGTGTGCTGCCTGATGGAAAGGCGGAAATCATCCGCCGGCTGCAGCAAGGAGGCAAGGTCGCGATGGTGGGCGACGGCATCAACGACGCACCCGCGCTGATGCAGGCGGACGTGGGCATCGCCATGGGCAGCGGCACGGACATCGCGATCGAGTCGGCCGACATCATTATTCTCGGCAATCGTCTCGAATCGATTCTGGTTGCCCGCGACATCAGCCGCCGTGGTTATCGCAAGATGGTGCAAAACGTCGTGCTCGCATTCTGCTTTAACGGCATCGGCATCCCGGTTGCTGCCACCGGCCTCATTTTTCCGGTATGGGCAATGGCCGCGATGGCAGGAAGCGTTACGGCGATATTCTTCAACTCGCTGTGGGGAAAGGCGTCTTTGTTTTTTAATGCGGTGCGCAGCGTGGGCGGCTCGCCCCCAAGCGCAAGTGCGCAAGCAGCGTGATAGATATGATGTCGGCTGAAATGGGCGCGTCGCGAATATTTGCGGAGCACAGGCTTGAGGACAGGATCCCGGGGGGGCGGCGGGCCGAACCCAGCGGATCCGCCGCCGGGCCGCGGAGGCCTTGACATTCCAGTAACTGGAATCTTTATATTCACTGTGGTTGCATACCAACGAAGCTGACAAGATGAGCACATCGACTGAAACGACGAAAGCGGACGCGCGGTCCTTGGCCAACGCCGCCATTGACCTGGTTCGGTATTATCTCAGCGGACGCCGGGGCCTGATTCTGTTGTCTGTGGCAGCTTTGGGATCGGCAATGGCCCTCAACTGGGGCTGGCTCGCCGCCATCGGGATTGCACCTTTGCTTCTCGCCGTCGCACCGTGCGCTGCTATGTGCGCCCTCGGGCTATGCATGAACAAGATGGGTAACCAATCGGGCCCGACCCAATCGAACTCGGGCGCTCAAGGCGGCGCCGGGACACCCCCTTCGACCACAACCCCAGCCGTCGAGGTCCGTGACGAGACCTTGACGGCCGCTGTTGAGCCGAGGATATCGAACGCAACCAACGAAAGGAGCTGATATGCGTAACAACTTCAGGACCCTATTGACAACCACGGCTGTGCTCGCCGCACTCGCCGGCGGCTTCGTCTTGTATGCCTATGCCGACTCCCCGAGCTCGCGAGGCTCGGGCGGCATGATGCAAGGCGCTCAGGGCGGCATGATGCAAGGCGCTCAGGGCGGCATGATGCAAGGCGCTCAGGGCGGCATGATGCAAGGCGGTCAGGGCGGCATGCCGAACATGATGGGACAAATGAGCCAGATGATGGAGGCATGCAACAACATGATGAAGGGGATGGCCCAGGATCATGGCCCGGAGACGCCGAAGAAGAAGAGCCCCGAGAACAAGGATTGATCCCGCTCGTGGAAAGGAGTATCGAACCATGAACATCGGAACCGTTGCCGAGGGGTCCGGCGTCCCGCCCAAGACCATACGCTATTACGAGAGTATCGGGCTTATCCATCCGGCGGTTCGGGGGCCGAATGGCTACCGGACCTATGCTCCGGTCGACATGCGCACGCTCAATTTCATCAAGCGGGCGCGCAGCCTGGGGTTTTCCGTCGAGGACGTGCGTGACCTTCTCGACCTCTGGCGCGACAAGACGCGGACCAGTGTCGCCGTGAAGTCCTTGGCAACGCGTCACCTGGAAGCACTCGATCACAAGATCGAAGAGCTAAGGTCCGTGCGCAAAGTTCTCGCGGATCTCGTCACGCGCTGCCGTGGCGACGCCCGCCCCGACTGTCCGATCCTGGACGACATCGAGGACGGGAATGGGGTTCGGCATGCGTCTGCCTTGCCTATGGCGCGCCAGCCGCGGTCGCAGGGCTATAAGGACAAGACATGAACGATGCTGCGAGCCAGTACATTTGCCCGATGTGCCCCGGGGTGGAGAGCGATGGCCCGGCCGCCTGTCCGAAATGCGGCATGGCGCTCGAGCCCGCCGCGCCCCTGGCGAAGGGCAAGGGCCAATACACCTGCCCGATGCACCCAGAGATCGTGCGGGACGAGCCAGGTGCATGCCCGAAATGCGGCATGGCGCTCGAGCCGATGACGGTTTCGGCCGCGCAGAAGAACCCCGAGCTCGTCGACATGACGCGCCGGTTCTGGGTCGGCACCGGCCTTGTGGTGCCTATCCTCATACTCGCCATGGGCGGCTATGTGCCGGTTCTGGGACCGCTGCTCGAGCGCCTGGTCCCGCGCGAAGTTTCCATGTGGCTGGAGCTGCTGCTTGCGACCCCGGTGGTCCTGTGGGCCGGCTGGCCCTTCTTCCAGCGCGGCTGGAGGTCGGTGGCGACATGGAATCTCAATATGTTCACGCTGATCGCTATAGGCGTGGGCGCGGCTTACGCCTATAGCGTGGCCGCTATAGTGGCCCCGGGAGTTTTCCCGGATGCGATCCGCGACGCCTCCGGCCGGATCGGGGTCTACTTCGAGACAGCAGCCGTGATCGTCGTGCTGGTGCTGCTGGGTCAGGTGCTGGAGCTGAGGGCCCGCGAGCAGACCGGCGGCGCGTTGCGCGCGCTGCTCGACCTGGCACCGCAGACTGCGCATCGCCTCGGGGAGAGCGGCGACGAGGAGGAAATCCCGCTCGATCAGGTGCAAAAAGGCGATCGCCTGCGCGTGCGGCCGGGCGACAAAGTGCCGGTTGACGGGGCGTTGCTGGAGGGGCGCAGTGCCGTGGACGAGTCCATGGTGTCGGGCGAGTCCATCCCGGTGGAGAAGACGGCAGGCGACGTGGTGATCGGCGGCACGGTCAACGGCACCGGCAGTTTTGTGATGCGGGCCGAGCGGGTCGGCGTCGAAACCATGCTCGCGCAGATCGTGCAGATGGTCGCATCGGCGCAGCGCTCGCGCGCGCCGATACAGCGGCTCGCCGACACGGTGGGCGGCTACTTCGTGCCTATCGTCGTCGTGACCGCGGTCCTCGCCTTCGGCGCCTGGGCGCTGTGGGGTCCGCCGCCGGCACTGGCGCATGCGCTCGTGGCCGCAGTCACGGTCCTGATCATCGCCTGCCCCTGCGCGCTCGGCCTGGCGACGCCGATGTCGATCCAGGTCGGTATCGGACGCGGCGCGCAGGCCGGCGTGCTCATCAACAACGCCGAGGCGCTCGAGCGCCTGGAAAAGGTGGATACGCTGGTGATCGACAAGACCGGCACGCTCACCGAGGGCAAGCCGCGGGTCGTCAGCATCGAGCCCGGCGACGGTTTTGGTGAAGACGAGCTGCTGCGCCTTGCCGCGAGCCTGGAGAACTCCAGCGAGCATCCGCTCGCCGCGGCGATCGTCGCAGCCGCGAAGGAACGCGGGCTCAAGCTCGCGCCGGCCGGGGATTTCGACGCACCGACTGGCAAGGGCGTGAGGGGAACGGTGGACGGCCGGCGGATCGCGCTCGGAAACCTCCGGCTGCTGCAAGACCTCGGCGTGGAGGCCGGGCCTTATGCCGCGATGGCGGAGAACCTGCGCCGCGACGGCCAGACGGTGATGTTCGTCGTTGCCGGAGACGCAGTGGCGGGGCTCATCGGTGTCGCGGACCCGATCAAGGCGACGACGCCCAAGGCGATCCGGGACCTGCGCGCCGACGGTCTGCGCGTTGTCATGCTGACCGGCGACAACCGGATCACGGCCGAGGCCGTGGCGCGCAAGCTCGGGATCGATGCTGTCGAGGCGGAAGTACTGCCGCAGGAAAAGGGCGAGATCGTCAAGAAGTACAAGGCCGCGGGCCGCGTGGTTGCCATGGCCGGCGACGGCGTCAACGACGCCCCGGCGCTGGCCGAGGCCGATGTCGGCATCGCGATGGGGACGGGCACCGATGTCGCGATCCAGAGCGCCGGCGTGACGCTGGTCAAGGGCGACCTCGCCGGCATTGTGCGTACGCGGCATCTCAGCCGGGTCGTCATGCGCAACATCCGCCAGAACCTGTTCCTCGCCTTCGTCTACAACTCGTTCGGCGTGCCGGTGGCCGCCGGCGTGCTCTACCCGGTCTTCGGACTCCTGCTGAGCCCCATCATCGCGGCGGCGGCGATGAGCCTGAGTTCCCTGTCGGTAGTCGGCAATGCGCTGAGGCTGCGCGCGGCGAAGATTTAGCCAGACATTCTTTGGCCACGAACACACTCTCGCGGAGCAGTTGCGGCGGCACGATGCGCAACTGCCGCGTCGGCTAACGCATGAGCGTCGGGTGCCGCGCCGTCAATGCGCGGATATAGCGACCGCGCCGCGCTGTCGAATCGCGCCCTTACACCGCCGACGCGCGTTGCGGGGGCCGGTACTTGAGCGGAAATGGCGTTGTCATTGCGGTCTCCAGGGTGGACACGCGAATAGTCGCGCATCGATTGCACCTGGAACTGTACGCAAGCCGCGCACGGCGAATCGGATATCGTGCTCGGACTCAATCACTGAAAAAAGTGCCATGTACAAAACATTAGACGATGCAGTAGGCAACACGCCGCTGGTGCGCCTGAAGCGCGTCCCCGGCGCCGCCAACGACAAGCTAGGGAACATCATCCTGGCGAAGCTCGAAGGCAACAACCCGGCGGGCTCGGTAAAGGACCGGCCGGCGTTGTCGATGGTGGTGCGCGCCGAGCAGCGCGGCGCGATCAAGCCCGGCGATACCCTGATAGAAGCCACCAGCGGCAACACCGGCATCGCGCTGGCGATGGCGGCGGCGATGCGCGGCTACCGCATGGTGCTCATCATGCCTGAGCATCTGTCGGTGGAACGGCGCCAGACCATGCGCGCTTTCGGCGCCGAGATCGTACTCACGCCCAAAGCGGGCGGCATGGAAGGGGCGCGCGACCTCGCCGAAAAAATGCGCGACGAGAGCAAGGGGGTGATCCTCGATCAGTTCGCCAATCCCGATAACCCGCTCGCGCATTACGAGGGTACCGGACCGGAAATCTGGCGTGACACCGCCGGCAATATCACCCACTTCGTCTCCAGCATGGGGACTACCGGCACCATCATGGGGGTGTCGCGCTTCCTCAAGGAACAAAACCCGCGGGTCCAGATCGTGGGCTGCGAACCGACTGAGGGCTCGCAAATTCCGGGCATACGCAAATGGCCCGAGGCCTACCTGCCGCGCATTTACGATGCGTCACGGGTGGACCGCGTCGAGCCCGTGAGCCAGGCTGACGCGGAGGAAATGACCCGACGCATGGCGCGCGAAGAAGGTATTTTTGCCGGCATCTCCTCAGGCGGCGCGATGTGCGTGGGGCTGCGCATCGCCGCAGAAGTGAAGAACGCGGTCATCGTTTCCATCGTGTGCGACCGCGGCGACCGTTATTTGTCGACTGGCGTGTTTCCCGAATGACGCTCGGATGCGCGATTCAAATCGGTTGATCGGATACAAATGCCGGTAGAACCGGCATAGACCTCCCGAATCGCCATCCGCATACTCCGAATCGTGCGTACTTGCCGTGGCGTTTGTCTTTGGCAAGAAGCGAGCACTCAATCTGAATAAGGAGATATCCATGTCAAGTTACACTCTTCAAACGCCCGAATCCGCCGCTGAATCGGCCCGCCCGGTCCTGGAGAAGGCGCGCAGCGCCCTCGGCTTCGTGCCGAACCTGTATGCCGGCCTGGCGAATGCCCCCGAGGCGCTGCTAGCCTACATCTCCCTGTCCGGCCACTTCGACAAGACCAGCCTCACGCCGCAGGAGCGTCAGACAGTCTTGCTCGTGGCCAGCGTCGAGAACGGCTGTGAATTCTGCGTTGCTGCGCATTCGTTCATCGCCAAGAAGATGGCGGGCGTGCCCGAGGACGTGGTGAAAGCCCTGCGAGCAGGCAAGGAGCCTGCGGACGCCAAGCTTGCGGCGCTGGCGGCATTTACGCTGGCGGTGGTGAAAGACCGCGGCTGGGTCGCCGACAGCCCGGCGCTGGCGCGCCTCCTCGCCGCGGGCTACAGCAAGGAACAGGCGCTGGAAGTGGTGCTCGGAGTCGTCCAGAAAACCCTCAGCAATTACGCCAACCATTTGCTGAAGACACCGTTCAATAGCCAGTTCGAATCCGAACGGTGGACGCGCGGTTAAGCGATAGCCGCTTTGCCGGGATCCCGGCTATCGCGGCGGACAGCTCCCGGGCCGACGCCGTGGTGCCGTTTGAACGCGCGGCGAAACGCGGCTTCGGTCTGGTAGCCGAGCGCTGCGGCGACTTGGGCCACGCTTTCGCCCGAAGTGCGCAGCCTGATTGCCGCGATGAGCGTGCGCCAGTGCGCGACGTACTGCATCGGCGCCATTCCGACTGCCCGCTGGAACTGTTCGGAAAACACCGAGCGCGACACGCCGGCGGCGGCGGCGAGTTCGTTCAGCCGCCACTGCTGCCCCGGTGTGCGGTGAAAAGCGGCCAGCGCCCGCCCCAAGCGTGGATCGGTCAGCGCGCCGAGAATGCCGCCGCGGATGAGACCAGTTTGAACTGCGTGCCGCAAGACCGCCACGAACAGCACCTCCGCGAGCCGATCGAGAATCACGCCGTGACCCGGAAGCATCTGGGAGGCCTCCGCGGCCAGCAACGACGTGAGCGGCCCGAGGAGCGCGGCGTTCGCCTTATCCCCGGTCGGCAATACGAGCACGTCCGGCAATGAGTCGAGAACCGGATTTTGCGTACGGGCAGCGAACATCAGCTGGCCGCACACCAGTCCAGCGCCGGAACGTGGCGGTCCGGAATCGGTGTAGGAATCATAGCTCTCGATCTCGGGCTCCGCGCTCAACACATGCCACGCGCCGCGAGGAAACACGAGCAGGTCGCCTTCGCGGAACCGCAGCGGCGGCGAATCGCCTTTCAGGTGCAGCCAACCTTGGCCGTAAGCGACCAGATGGAAGCCAGGGCCCGGATGCGCGTCCGTCGGATTCACGCGCCAACGGCCACACACTTCGGGGCTGGCGTAGATGGATGCCCGCAGTTGCAGTGTCTGCAGATAGTGCGACAGGGGGTCGCTCGGATTGGCGGGGATCGTCATGATGATGCATGAAACAAGTACGACAGGCAGCCGCAAAAGTCAAGATGGCTTTCCGGGCACAGGCAGCGGCAGGCAGCGGCAGGCACTGGTACTTGTACCATTTCATTATGTACCGTACAGTACAAAACATCGAATAAAAAGTTCCCGCGATCGCGAGCACATGGCAAGACCCCGCGAATTTGATTTGGATACTGCGCTCGACAAGGCCATGCAGGTCTTCTGGGCGAAAGGGTATGAGGCGACTTCGCTCGACGATCTGTGTGAGGCGACCAGTCTCGGCCGCTCCAGTCTCTACGCGGCGTTCGGAGACAAGCGGGCGTTGCTGCTGCAATCCCTCGACCGTTACATTGACCGGGGTGCGACGCGCGTGATCAAGGCCCTCGCCGACGTTCCGGTGCGCAAAGGCATCGCCAACCTGCTTCGCGCGCACATCGACGAAATCGTCGCGGGCCCAGGCAGCCGCGGCTGTTTTGTCGGCAACTGCACTGCCGAACTGGCTCGACATGATCCCGAGGTTCTGGCCCGCGTGAGCGCCGTTCTGGAGCGCAACGAGGCTACGTTCCGCGCCGCCCTCTCCAGGGCAAAAGCTAGCGGCGAGCTCTCAGCCAGGACGGATGCGAAGGCGACCGCGAGATTCCTGGTCTCGAACCTGCAAGGATTGCTGCTCGTCGGAAAAACCAACCCGGACCGCGCCGTACTCAATGACATTGCCAAGGTGATCCTGCATTGCCTCGACGCCTGATTTTTTCACCTGTTTCTGTACTGTATAGTCCATAGCGCGGCCGTTGGCCGCAACCAAAAGGTGCCGCCCCCGATACCGGCGGATTGAATTTGCGAGGACAATATCCTCAACCTCACAAGGAGGTAGACCACCGCACAGCACCGGAGGCGACATGGACATTTTCCACGAAAAACACCGCAATGCAATCCTGGGTATCGTCGAAGGATTTGATCGGTTGCTTTTCAAGGGGTATCTCACCTCAATGTTTCATCAAGGTGCGTTCGGACGCTATCTGTTCAAGCGCGGCATTTTGCTCAAGGATGCCGGAAAGTTCTTCGAGGCTGAAACCGAACGGATCCTCGTGCACGCCAAGCACAGCGCTGAACGAGCGGGGCGCCCCTATATCTATCTGCAATCTGCACACACCCACGCCAGCGACGAATCGAAGGAAACCATGGCCAGTGCCATCGCCGAGCGAGACGGGATTACCGAAGGCTTGGTCTGCATCTTCTCGGTGCTGGAAGCCTGTAAATCGTTTGCCGTCGTCGGCAATCATCGGACGCATCGTCTTGAAGTCGTCCAGCGTCAGCGCAAATGTCTGCATCTGTACTGGTATCTGATCCACCCCAAGTTCGGCTGGATGCATGTACGCATCCAGACCTGGGCTCCCTATTCGATTCAGATCTACATCAACGGGCGCGAGTGGATGTGTCAACAATTGACGAAGCGCAACATCGCCTTTGAACGCAGCGCTAACAAGATCGTCTGGCTGTCCGATTTCGCTGCTGCCACCCAACTTGCCGAGAAGTTCAATCACCTGGACTGGCCAAGCATGCTCATGCGCCAGGTGACCATGGTCAATCCGCTCATGGCGGACATCGCCAAGGCGGGCTTCGGTGGCTACTGGCTGGGTATCGATCAGGCCGAGTTTGCCTCCGATATCCTGTTCAAATCCCGTGCCGATCTGCAACGCATCCTCAAGGACATCACGACCGCCGCCATCACCGGTTTCGGCGCCACAGACGTCATGCGGTTTCTGGGCAGGAAACCTCATCATGCCTTCAAGGGCGAGGTCATCATCGACAGCAAAATGCGTCCAGAAGGCTGTCGCATCAAGTTCCGCATGAAACGCAACTCCATCAAATTCTACGATCATCTCAATGTCTTGCGTATCGAGACCACCATCAACAATCCGGCAGAATTCAAAATCCTCTCCTCGTCCGAAAATACCGAGGGGCAGGCCGTCAGCCGGTGGTGCCCCATGCGGAAAGGGGTCTCGAATTTCTGGCGTTATTCGCAAGTCGCTCACGGCGCCAATGCCCGTTTAATCGATGCCCTGGCCAACGCTCCCCTTCAAGGCAAGGCGATTGATACCCTCGATCACCTTTGCCGGTCCCAGAGTAAGTCAGGTCGGCATGTCGCAGCTTTCAATCCGGTCAGCCCCAAAACCGTCGCGATCTTCAAAGCGATTCTCTCCGGTGAATTCGCTCTCAACGGATTTCGCAATGGCGATCTCCAGCAAAAGCTTTATGCGTCAAAACCCAAGAACGAGGCCGACTCACGACGCCGCGCTCACCGCATTTGTCGCTTGATCTCAAAACTGCGCGGCCATAGCCTGATCGCCAAGGTCAAAAATTCCCGCCTCTATCGCGTCACCCAGCGGGGTGTTTCCGCCATGTGGGCTGCCATTTGCTTCCGTGATATCGACTTCCCCAATTCATTCAATATGGCTCAATCATTCGCGCAGTAGAGACAATTGTTGCGGAGTAATTGCATAACCGTGTTTTTTGTACGGATGGTTTTCATCCGTACAGAAGACACGGTTGGCGCGCGTAGCGCGCAATTCGGCGCAATGCACGCAACCATGCTTAATACGCCGTACATAATCCGGCTCAGTACCACGAAGCCTCGCCCGGCGGGCGCGTCTTGAAGCGCTTGTGCACCCACAGATACTGCTCCGGCATTTGCCGCACCTCGTCTTCAACGAAGGCGTTCACGCGCCGCGTGTCGGCCTCGATGCTCGCGCCGGGATAATTTTCCCAGGCGGGAAGGAAACGCACGGTGTAGCCCGCGCCGCCCGGCAGCATGCGCGTGATGCACGGCAGCACGCGCGCTCCGGCGAGCCGCGCCAGGCGCGACACGCCGGTGATGGTGGCGGCATCGACGCCGAAAAAAGGCAGGAAAATGGTGTCGCGCCGGCCGTAGTCCATGTCCGGCAGATAGTAAATGGGCCGTCCCGCCTGCATCGCGCGCAGCGCCGGTCGCACGCCCTCCTGGCGTGACAGCAGCGTCTGCCGGCCGAAGCGCAGGCGTCCGGCGAACAGGGCCGCGTTGAATACTTCGTTCTTCTGCCTGGAGTAGATCGACACCATGTCGAATTCGAGCGCCAGGCGCGTCCAACCCATGTCCAGGCCGACGAAATGCGGCGCGAGCAGGATCAGCGGCCCGCCGCGCACCGCTTCGAAATGCTCCATGCCCTCGATGCGCACCATTTGCCGGATGCGCGCGGGGGAACCCCACCAGAGGATGGCGCGCTCGAGAAAAGTGCGGGCGAAGGCGCGGAAATGGCGCCGCGCCAGCGCTGCGCGCTCGCGCGCCGAGAGCTCGGGCAGGCAGCGCGCGAGGTTGATCAGGCAGACGCGGCGGCGCTCGCGGCCCAGCGCATAGAGCAGCGCGCCGAAGCCGTTGCCGATCACGGCGAGCGCGGACAGCGGCAACAGCCTGAGCAGCCAGACACAGGCGAGGGCGACGCGGGTCAGCATGGGCCTGTCGGCGCAAGACGCAAAGTGCAGCGTGCACGGCCGCAACAGCCGCGGGATTCACGGCGACGCCTTTCGCTTCCGCATTCCGGTTTCATTTTGGCGCTGGCGCCCCGGCCGGCACTTTGTGACGGTTATAGCCCCAGCCATACTGCGTCGGGCACTGGCGGATCAGGCCCTCCAGCGCGCGGTTGAGCGCTCGCGCCGGCGATTCGCCTGCAAGCGGCGCAGGCATGGCCTCAAGATGCAGGTGATAACCCTGGCCGCGCGGCAAGCGCTCGGCGTAGGCGAGGATCACCCGCGCGCCTGCGCCCGCCAACCGCCCTGCAAGCG
>Ga0082335_1002680_pt1 | contig 32316 bp, 22 predicted proteins | sample Subgrocontami58m_FD_72375 | JGI IMG/M metagenome (GOLD analysis project Ga0082335, IMG submission 72375) | Subsurface groundwater microbial communities from S. Glens Falls, New York, USA - GMW37 contaminated, 5.8 m (SPADES assembly) (version 2) ...
CACTCGGCCGACATGGGGTTCCGGCGTCCGCGGCGCCCAATGCACCATGCCCGCCGTACGTCCCGTTCCCACCGCGCCGTGCACCTCCTTGCCGATCGCCGCCGGCCGCCCCACCGCAAGCAGGAGCGTCGCGTGCGCCACCTGCCCGTCCGCCGCCGCCGACCCGTCGCGCGCGTCCACGATCACGTCCGGCCGCAACCGCCCGCGCACCTCGCAGCGCGGGTCGATGAACAACGGAAGGCGCCGCGTCCCCCAGATGTTGGGGAATTCGTACGCCTGCTCCGCCTTCTGCACCCAAATTCCCTCCACCTCCGCCTGCTTCGCGGTCACCGCCCGGGCGAACACCGGAGCCGCCGGAGTCGTGGGCTGCGCCAACTCCAACAACAACGTCCGCACGTACGAGCGCCAGAGCGCGCACGCCACCGCCGTACCGAGCTCCCCGGCCCCGCGCACTACCACGAGGATCTCGGAGAGGTCCCTCTTCATCGTACTTCCGCCTTCGGTATCACCAGTCCCGCAAGCCGCCCCGACACCTCTTCCGGCAGCTCCCGGGGCTTGCCCTGCCCGTCCAGGCACGCCAGCGTGGTGTGCCCTTCCACCAGCAGCCGGCCGTCGAGCAGCACTTCATAGTCGAAGCGGATCCGCACCCGCGCCAGCGACGTCACCCGGGTTCGCACCGTGAGCAGATCGTCGTAGCCCACGTTCCCCCGATAGCGCGCCCCGCAATCCACCACCACCAACGCCACCCCGCGCGCCTCCAGGTCCCGATACGCCACCCCGAGCCGCCGCAGGTACTCGGTCCGCCCGCTCTCGAAATAGAGGAAGTGGTTCGCATGGTAGACCACCCCCATCTTGTCGGTCTCGCCGTAGCGGACGCGCAGGGTGATTTCGTGCACGCGCGGGTCGGCGGTCACTTCTTTTCCAGGCCCTCCAGCTCGTCAATCCGCTTCAGCTCGTTCTTCGCCCGCAGCGTCATCTCGAACAACGAGGTCCTTTCGTCGCCGAAACACGCAATTACCGCCTGCCACGCCTCGCGCGCAACGGCATACTTGCGGTCCTTCATCGCCTGCTTCGCCGCCGCCTCCTGCTCCTGCACGAAGACCTCGGCTTCCCCCAGCACGTCCTTGGCCAACTGCTCGGCCCGCCCAGCGTCCTTCGAGGTCGGGTACTCCTTGAGGAACTGGTTCAAGACCTTCAGCGCCTCGCCGAATTTCTTCGAGGCCTTCAGCTGGGTCGCGACCGTCTCGATCGAAGCGTAGCCGCGCTCGTTCCCGTTTCCCCCCTTGTTGCCCGGCTCCACCCCGCCCCCGCCCGTCCGCAGCGAAGCCACGAGCGCGCGCAGGCCCTGCACCGCCAGGCTCGCGGGAAACTCGCGCGCGAACAGCTCGACACGCTTGGCGACCTCGTCCGGCTTCTCCTGGTTCGCGGCCGCGAAGTCCTTCACCTCTTTCAGCCGCTGCGCCTCGGCGCTCGCCTTCTCCTGGTTCTTCATCCCCCGAAGGGCGCTCTCGAGCACGGCGATCTTCTCCTGCACCTTGTTGTACTCGCCCTGCTGCGGGTCGATCGAACGGAAGGAGTTCAGAGCCTGCTGGTACTTGCCTTCTTTCTCGAACTTGAGGCCCTCCTCGTACGCCAACTTCGCGCGCTTGGCATCTCCGTTGTCGTTGCCGCCCAAGCCCACCGCGATGACGCCGCCGATCGCCAGCACCACGAGCAGGGCCACCGTGGTGCCGACCCCCGTGCCCGAGGAGGAGCGAGGAATGGCGCGCGGCACGGTTCCGGTCGAGCGCACCGGAGAAGGCATGCTCGCGGGCGTGGGCCGCGCCGCCTTGCGCACCGCCTCCGGCACCGGCTGGAGCGCGGGGTCGGTGTCCTCCTGCGCCGAGCTGAGGTAGGTCACCACGACCTCGCCGACCTCGATGCGGTCGCCGTTGCGCAAGAGGTGCTGGTTGACGAAGCCGCCGTTGACCTTGGTGCCGTTGCGGCTCTCCAGGTCGACGACCTTCCAGCCCGCGTCGAACTTTTCGATCTGGCAGTGCAGGCGCGACGCCTGCTTGTCGTCCAGTATGATGGTGTTTTCTTCGCCGCGCCCGAGCGTCACCACGTTGCCGACCACCGGCATGTCCTGGGTGCGCCCCTGACACTCGACTCGCAACCGGGCCATTCACGCTTCTCCCGTACCGGCTTCCGTCAGAAACCGACGCACGCGTTCGACGTCGTCCGGCGTGTTCACGTTCCACGCGGACCGCTCGGCGCGCGCCGCGAGCGCCCCGGACAGTTCCACATCTTCCACCGCCAGCCCGGCCAGCGCCTCGTGCAGCGATCGCACGCCGCCGACGAACGCCCGCTCCAACCGGGGCAGGCACGCGACCCGATAGAACGCATGCAGCGGGTGGCTCCGGCCTCCCGCGACCAGTACCCGCACGTCGGCGCGCCACCCGCCTCCGGGACGGAGAGCACGCACCACGTCGGGATCGAGCAACGGCATGTCGCAGGCCGCGGCGAACGCCTCCTGAGTCTCCACCGCAGCCAAGCCGGAACAAAGCCCCCCGAGCGGTCCTCCCCCCGGCCAACGGTCCGGGATCCAGCGGAAGGCCGAGGCGGACAGACCCGCGTCTTCCGCGCGAACCTCCTCCGACCCGCCCACCACCCGCACCGCATCAAACAGGTCGCCCAAGCGCGACGCCAGGACCGCAAGCAGCGAGCGCCCGCCGAACTCGAGTTTCGCCTTGTCGGAACCCATTCGCCGGCTTCGACCTCCTATGAGGAGGAGAGCGGTCGCCGGAACGCGGGTCGAAGTCATGAGCATGCGGATTATAGGCAGGCATCGGAGGGGAGTCAAGCGCGTCGGGCGGCCGACGCGACGAGGGCCGCAGCGGGATCGGCGCGACCGCCCGCGGCGCAGTCCCCGAGCCCCAACGCGGCAGCAGGTGCTGGATCAGCCGCGGGCGACTCCAACTCGCCGGATCGCCCGCACACCTTGGCGCTCGAATCGCACTGTGATATCCTTTCGTCCGTGAGAATCCGCGGGATGTCCGCAGCCGCCGGCGCAGGACTTGGGGAGTGATCGCCATGAAAAGCCACGAGGTCGACTACGAGATCCACGGCGACGACATGCAGCTCGTGGAGGTGGAGCTGGATCCGGGGGAAACCGTGGTCGCCGAGGCGGGCGCCATGAACTACATGGAAGAAGGGATCACCTTCGAAGCCAAGATGGGCGACGGCACCAAGCCCACCGAGGGCCTGATGAGCAAGCTGCTCGGCGCGGGCAAGCGCATACTCACCGGCGAGTCGATCTTCATGACCCACTTCACCAACGGCGGGTCGGGCAAGCGGCGCGTCGCCTTCGCCGCGCCCTACCCCGGGAAGATCATCCCGGTGAACCTCGGGGAGCTGGGCGGCGAGCTGCTGTGCGAGAAGTCCGCCTTCCTGTGCGCGGCGCTCGGGACCGAGGTCGGCATCGCCTTCACCAAGAAGTTGGGCGTCGGCTTCTTCGGCGGCGAGGGGTTCATCCTCCAGCGGCTGCGCGGGGACGGCATGGCCTTCGTCCACGCCGGGGGCACGATCATCGAAAAGGCGCTCAAGGGCGAGACCCTGCGGGTCGACACCGGCTGCATCGTCGCCTTCACGCCGGGAGTCCAGTACGACATCCAGCGCGCCGGCGGCTTGAAGTCGATGTTCTTCGGCGGCGAAGGCCTTTTTCTCGCCACCCTGCAGGGCACCGGTCGCGTCTGGCTGCAAAGCCTGCCGTTCTCGCGCATGGCGGACCACATCCTCCAGCACGCCCCCAGCGCCGGCGGCGCGCGCAAAGGGGAAGGGTCGGTGCTCGGCGGGCTCGGGAACATGTTCGGGGATTGAGGATGCCAAGATGGATCGCTGGAGTCCGCAGACGCACGAGATCCTGGATGCCGCGCGCGCCGAGGCCCTTCACCGGCACCACCCGGAGATCGAGCCGGAGCACCTGCTGCTGGCCCTCTTGAAATCCAAGTCCGCAGCGGTCCGCTCGGCGCTGCATGTCCTGAAGACCGACGTCGCGAGTGCCGTGGACGCGCTCCGCCAGGCCCTCCCGGAGTCGGCAGTGATCTCGATCGAAACCGAGACCCCGCCTTCCGAGAGATTGATGCGGATCCTCCGACGCGCCGCCGAAGAGGCCGCCGCCTCGGGGAGAGGGGAGATCTCGCCCACTCTCTTGCTCCTGGCCATGGTGCAGGAGACGGATGGCACGGCCGCGAAGGTGCTGGCCTCGCACGTCGGCACGCCGGAGCACGTCCGCCTCGCGATTTGTTTGGAGTTCGCGCGAGAAACGGAGGAGAGCACCGCGCGCCCCCGGTGGAGGGGCTCCGGCATGGCGCTCAGCGGACGTAGTGAACGTGCCGATGGCGCCCGAGGTCCACGTGGGCCGTGCCGACATCCACGTAGGCGTGGTCATTCACGTGTGGAACATAGTAGTAGTCCCGGCGATCGTGCGCGTCCAAGCGGCGGTGCAGGTCGGTGTACTCCGGCGCGTAGTACGAAGGCGGCGCGTAATGCCTCGGCGGCGCATGGTACTCGCGCGGGGCGTAGTAGCTCGAGGGAGCGACCGGCGCCACGACGTAGTACTGGGGCGGACTGTAGTACGCGGGCCGGTAGCCCGGGTCGTACCCACCGCCGCACGATTGAGCCCGCGCCGACGGCGCCGCGAGCGAAACCAGGAGCAGGACCGCGGCCAGCGACAAGATGCTCTTCATGATGATCCCTCCAGTCGTGGGTCACCCCCCCTGTAGTGGAATCTCGAAGTCTGAGGTCCCCATTTCCCGATGGATTCAACCTCGTCCCGGCGACCGCCGGGCTGCGTCTAGTGTCCGCCTCAGGAACTCCCGTCGGCATGGGTGGCCCCCGTCGGGGCAGGCTTGTTAGGCGGAGATTCGACCGCCGGCGACGCGCTCGTCTTCTCGAGCCGCATGCCGCACTGCGGGCAGTACCCGGGCCTTGCCTGACGCACGCCGGGGTGCATGGGGCAGGTGTAGTAGTCCGGTCCCGGTGCGGCGGCATCCTCCGCCGATCCGGAGGCGGGCTGCAGCGCACCTTGGAAGACCGTCTTGCCGGCACGCGTCAGCTTGATCGCAGGCGGCGCGCCATCCGGCGTCTCCAGCAGCTCGATCTCGACCGGAACGCCGGCTTCGACGAACACGATGGTCGAGGTCGGCCGGTCATCGATCGCGATCGGGTAGCGCCCGGGCGGAATCGCAAGCGCGCGGCGTTCTCCTGCCCCCAAGGTCGGCACCCCGTCCTCCGGCCTGGTGAGAATGTCGATCCGCCGCTCCTTGTCCGCCACGCCGAAGGTCACCTCGCGACCGCTGCTATTGACGACGCGCAATTGCGCCGGCGCCGAGGTGGGGCGGCCGGGAGCGGGGGTCGGCTTCGACGAGGATACGGAAGGAACGCGGTCCCCGGCACCCGTCTCGATCATGGCCAGGATCACCGCATCGGACGCTCCCGCCTGATGAAGCTCGAGAATCTCCGCCGCAGTCAAGTGAAAGACCTTCCCGTCGGTCTGAATCCGCGCTACCAGCACCTCGTCGCCGAGACCCGCGCGCGCCATGCGCACGACGTCTTCGACAGCCAGGTCGTTCGCGAAGGCCGATACGGCGGCGCCGCCGGCGAGCCAGACCAACGCCAGGAAACGCTTCATCGGATTCTGATTCATGGTCGCTTCTCCCGTTTCATCCCCCCTGTGAAGTCGGGAAACGGGTTCAGCAACCCGCATGCCGCACGGGCCCAGGACGGGAGCAACCTATCGCCATGGCGGAGAATCACCTCTGTTGGTGCAAAGCCGAGCGCGCGTCGCGAGGCTGATTGCGTCACCCAGCGGGTGCCACCGACACACTCGCGGTGACGGTCACAGCGTGTGGTGGCGAGTGGCAATTCCGGCTGCCTCTCCGGCCTCGGTGTGGGAATTCGCTCCCGCCTCGCGCCGAATCGGCATCGCACCGGAGGATGGGAAAAACGCGCCGGCGCTCCGGGAATCTCCCGCGCATTCCGGGGGCGACACCGCCCTTGCCGAGTCCTCTCGCGACGAATTCGGAACCAGCCGCACCCCAGGGCGACCGTCGTAGACGCCGTCGGCTGGGCTCCGGACGGCCCCAGGAGCTATGGCCGTCTTCCTCGCGGCGCCCTCTCGGCACTCGCTCCCGCGCGGTGGGCATGCGGGTTGCGCTGCCGGAGCGCACGAGAGTGATGCAGTGGGATTCCAACGTGGCCGCAAGAAGGAGAGTCCGGCCCATGTCGGTCCGGCGCGGCGTCTGCGCAACGGTTTTCCTGGTCGCCCTGACCGCGATCACGAGCCGGCTTCGGTGCTGGTGCAACCATGTGCCGACGCCGCGGAAGCCCGCCCACCCCCCCTGTTGCGGCGGACAGGATCACACGCCGATTCCGCCCGCGGCGCCCGGCTGTGGGCATGAGCCAGCAGCCGATTGCTGCGCCGCTGCGGATCTGTTCGCCGATTCGGATCGCGGCGAAGTCGTCGCACCCGACGGCCCGACCTCGGCCGCGGTGGCTGAATTGCCGGGCACGTACCTCACGCGCGTGCCCTCGGACTCCGCCGGCCATGACCCTCCGGACCCACGGAGACTTGCCGCCGGGCCGATCTATCTGAAGCACCGCAGCCTCCTCCTCTAGGCGCCGCGACGCAGCCTCGCCCCCCTGTGCGGACCGCGAGGCACATCCGCTTTCGATCGGCGTCCGTGCGGACGACCGGACCCTCGATGTCCCCAGGCAAGGAGATAGGCTCGTGCATCGCATCATCCCGTGCGCCTTGGTTGCGCTGTTCCTGGTTTTCGCGACGGACCTGCGTGCGCAGGAGAAGGTCAAAGACTACGTTTGCGGCATGGAGGTCGCGGTCGCCGACACCACGCTGCGGGCAGAGACCAAGGGAGTGACGTTCTTTTTCTGCTCAGCGGAGCATCAGGCGGAGTTCAAGAAGTCGCCGAACAGGGTCTTCGATGCCGCGTCCAAAGACTATCCGACGTGGGTCGATCCGCTGTTCGGTCACTATTTCGCGATCCGCGCGGAGCTTGCGGGCGACCGCAAGGAAGGCGTGGCGGTCCACGCGGCGGCCCTCGCGGCCGGCGCCGGCCAGGCGGGGCGGTTGATGCCGCCGATGGATGCGGCGCGGCGCCAAAGGTTCCAGGTTGCCCTGGCCGCGCTGAAAAAGGCGGCCGCCGGCTTCCCGGCGCCGGACCAGGCCGACATCAAGGCGTACCGCGCGTCCTTCAAGCCGCTGAGCGATGCCCTCATCCAGTACATGAGGCAGGTCGAACTGCAGGAGAAGTCGCCGCGCACGGCGTTCCTGTTCCACTGCGGCATGGCCAACGCGAGCTGGATCCAGGAGACCGACCAGGCGGGCAACCCCTACTTCGGCGAGGCCATGTTGAAGTGCGGTGACCCGGTCGCCTGGGACAAGGATGGGACCAAGACCGATCCCAAGAAGGGAAAAGGCGGCCACGGCGGCCACGAGGGGCATGGCGGCGGCTAGCTAGCTAGGGTCCCGTCCAAGCCTTCAACCTCTCCTCCAGAAACGCCGGCCGGGCCGACAGGGCGCTCGGGGACGGGCACCCTGCCGGCCGGCGTTCACCATGGGCACCGGAGGCACTCATGGAACTCGATAGCCTGGGCTCGTTGCTCTTTCAACACGCACTGGCGCGACGCCCGCAGAGATTTCGTTGGAGGTATCCATGAACCGCTTGCTGCAATGGTCGGTCGCCTGCTTCGCGTCCACTCTCCTGCTGCCGGGTTGCATGGGAACCGGATCGGGGGGCGGCGATGGGGGAGGCGGGATGATGATGGGCTGCGGCTCCATGAGCCATGGCGAGGGCCACGGCGCGGCATCGCCGCCGGCACGCCCTCCGGCGACGGACCCCGCAGGCACTGTTCCTGCGCGGTCACCCTCGGTCGCGGCGCCGTCGCAGCGACCCCCGACCGGGCCGGAGGCGGCGACGTACGTCTGTCCGATGGACGGCGCCCGGAGATCGGGCCCGGGACCCTGCCCGACGTGCGGCATGCCGCTCGATGAGCGCTACCGCGAGCGTTGAGTCCGCGGGAAAGCAGGGGCGCGGCATGGACCGGTCGTGCCGGTGCGCGACAAAATGCCCAGAGCAGTAGGATGTCAAGGGCAAGCTGCCGACCTACCCTTCGTCCGCGCCCTCGTCCCCCTGCGTGTCCTGGGAGCGGACCCCGTGCTTCTTCATCAGCCGGTGGAGGCTCTGCCGCTCGATCCGCGCGTGCTCCGCGGCGCGCGTGACGTTGCCCTTGAAGCGCTGGAGAATCCCGAGCAAGTAGCCACGTATGGCCTTGGCGCTCGCGTGCTCGATCGCCTCCGCATAGGGAAGCTCGAGGATTTCGCCCATGTCCGCGTCGTCGCGCGCCGTCGGATCGGGCAGGCCGAGATGCTCGGTCTCGATCGCGCTTCCACCCGCCAAGAGCAGGGCTCGCTCGAGCGTATTCTCCAACTCGCGAACGTTGCCGGGCCATTCATGCCGGCACAGTTCCTCCATGGCGCCCGGCGCAATCGGCGGGACCGGCCGGCCCGCGCGGGCTGCGTGCCTTTGCAGGCAGTGCGCGATCAATTCGGGCAGGTCCTCCTTGCGCGCGCGCAAGGGCGGGAGGGCGATGCGGAAGACGTTGAGACGGTAATACAGGTCTTCGCGGAACTTTCCTTGATCGACCAGCGCCTTGAGGTCCCGGTTGGTGGCGGCGACGATGCGGACGTCGATCTTGCGCCACTCGGTCGCGCCGACGGAGCGGATTTCCTTCTCCTGGATCAGGCGGTTCAGCTTGGCTTGGATCTCGATGTCGATCTGATCGACGTCGTCGAGGAAGAGCGTCCCGCCGTCGGCCTCCTCCGCGAGCCCTTTCTTCGCCGCGATCGCGCCGGAGAACGACCCGCGGGAATGGCCGAAGATCTCCGACTCGGCCAGGTCGTGGGCGATCGTGGCGCAATGGACCACGACGAAGTTCTCGTCCTTGCGGACGCCGCCGAAGTGCAGCGCGCGCGCCACCAGCTCCTTTCCCGTCCCGCTCTCCCCCATCACGAGCACGGTCGCATCCGCATCCACGACCTTGGCGATCATGGAGAAGACGTTGGCCATGGCGGCGCTCTTCCCCTTGATGTCGGGCGCGCCCACGCGCTCCTTCACCTGCCGTTCCAGGTAGCGCGTACGCTCGAGCAGTCGCTTGCGCTCGATCGCGTGCGTGAGCACCACGCTCATCTCTTCCGGTTCGAACGGTTTGGTCAGGTAATCGTAGGCGCCGGCCTTGATCGCTTCGACCGCCTGTTTCACGGTCGCGTGCCCGGTCATGATCACGACCTCGGTTTCCGGATGAAGGCGCTTGACCTCCCGCAGGACCTCCATGCCGTCCATGCCGGGCATGCGGATGTCGGTGACGACGGCGTCGAAGGGCGACTGGGCGTGGCGCTCCACGGCCGCGCGCGCTTCCACCGCCGTCTCGACCGCGAATTCTCCCGCGAGGACGGACTTGAGCATCTGCAGCATGTTGGGCTTGTCGTCGATGACCAACACGGTGGCGCGCCTCATGGCGGGTCCTTTACCGGGGTCAGGGGGAGGCGCACGGAGAAGACGCACCCGCGCGCGGGCTTGTTGCGCACGGCAACGGTCCCGCCGAGGGTCCGGACGATCTCGTCGGTGAGCGACAGTCCGAGGCCGGTGCCGTTCCGCTTCGTGGTGAAATAGGGATCGAAGATGCGCTCCGCGACCTCCGGGGCGACCCCGGGTCCTTCATCGTCCACCTCGAAGACCGCATGTCCGTTCGCCTGCGCCGCGCGAATGCGCAAGGTTCCTCCCTGGGGCATCGATTCGAGCCCGTTCACCACGAGGTTCGTGAGGGCTTGCTGGAGCTTGCGCCGGTCGGTCCCGAGCCGGAGCTCCGGGTCGGAAAGCTCGAGAAGAATGCGGTCCTGCGCGCCTTCGCGATAGCGGCCCACGTGCTGGATCATCGATTCGAGGAGGTCCGCGGCGCGAACCTCATCCACGGTCGTCTGCCCCGGGCACGCGAGGGAGAGGAGGGTCTCGACGATCATCTTCGTCTCGAGCGCCTCGTCGGCGATGATGCGATACGCGTCCTGGGCCTGGGCCGGATCCGAGAGGCGGCGATCCTCCAGCAGGCGCGCGTAGCCGAGGATCACGCTCAAGGGGTTGTTGATCTGGTGCGCCACCCCCGCGGCCAGGTCACCGAGAGAGGCGCGCTTTTCGGCGGCGAGCAACTCCTTCTGACGATCGCGCAGGTCGCCGGCCATGCGTTCGAAGCTCTCGGTCAGAGCGGCGAATTCCTGGAGCCGCGCGGACGGCAGGTCGGGCGTCAGGTTCCCGCGCGCGACCTTCTGCGTGCCCTCGATGAGCGCGCGGATCGGCACCAGCACCGATCGACCGAGCGTGAAGCCGACCAGGACCGCGGTCCCGGCCGCGAGGAGGAGCGAGGCGAACACCGCCCACCCGGCCTGGCTCGAGAGGTCGCGCATGCGCCTTCGCGCCTGGCCGATCTGCTTGCGAAACCGACCGCTCAGTTCGTCGTTGAGCGAGACGATCCTCTCCAGCAAGGCCTCGGAGCGCTCGTGCTGCTTGAAGGCCTCCGCCGGCTCGTCCTGCCGCATCGCCGGAACGATCCCGTCGAAAAGCACGCGCCGGAATTCGCCCGCGGCCTCGTCGATCGCATCGACGCACGCCAGGTCCTCCGCGGACCGGACGGCCGTGCGCACCATGGTCTGGCATTGCTTCATCTTCTCGCTCACCTGCTTCACGTGCTCCAGGTGGTCGTCATCCCGCGTGATGATCCAGTGCGCCTCGTGCACGTACAGGTCGCGGCCGTGGGTGGCCATCGTCAGGCAGAAGCGGGTGGCTTCTTCCCAGCGGTTGACCTCCTCCGCGGCTTCCTCCATGCGCGCGAGGGACCAGAACACGAAGGCCGTGCCGGCCGCGAAGGCGGCGATCACGAAGGAGAAGGAGAGGATGATCCGGAAATGGAGCGTTCGATTCATGGCCGCCGCCGGACGGATGCGAGGATCGTGTGTGGACGCCACATCATAACAGGGAAGCGCGAGTGCCGTGCAGTTCCAGCGGTCCCCCGGGGTCCCCTCGGAGGGTAACCGCGCCGGTGACAGGGTCACGCGCGTCGTGACAGGTCAGGGCCGGGCCATCCCGCTTCCTTCGAGTGCTTCCCGAAGGGGGCCAAGTGGTTCGGGCGAATCACGCGACCGGGTCCATTGGGTTCGGAGATTGCTCTAGCAAGCGCCAAGCCGCGGGTGCGGAAAATGCGTTCCCCGGACCCCTACCGAGGAAGAGAAGGGCAAGCAGGAGCCCACTTCGACGCGTCTCCATCGCGGATGGGAGGGGACGGCTGCATGCGGTCGCCCTCTCCTCTTCTTTCACGGGCGACGACGGCCGGACGGGATTCGATTCCGTGGCAATCCCATCCACTCCAACATGGCGGAGGGAGAGGATTCTGATGCGAATGGGCTGGATCGCATTGAGCCTGGCGGTCGTCGGTTGCTCGACCGTTACGGATCGACCCTTCGAATCGTTGCCCTGGCAGAGTTCGGCGCCATCGCCGGTGGATCCCCAGCCCCAGGTCGACGTGAGCGATGGCCTGGACGTGGAAGAGGCAGTGGTCCTTGCCCTCGAAAACAATCCGCGGTTCCAAGGCGCCCGCCTGGGCATCGATTTTGCTCGCGCCAGGAAGGTCATTGCCGAGACCTATCCGTACAACCCGGAGTTCGGTATGGAAACTTCGCGCGCTCTGCCGTTCTCGGCAAAGGGGGACTACTCGGTTCAACTGTCCCTTTCGCAGACCTTGGAGACCGGCGGAAAGAGGGGACATCGGATCGCCGCCGCCGAGGCCGACATCGAGCGCTCTGCCGCCGCCTTGGTCGACGATCGTCGTCTTCTGCGCGCGCAGGTCGTTGCGCAATTCTACGAACTTCTCTTCCTCGAGCAGCGACAGGGCGTCGGGACGCAGAATCTCGCTCTGGCCCAACGCCTCCTCGAGGTAGCTGAGGCCCGGTTCGTGGCAAAGCAGATCCCGGAAATCGACGTGAACCTGGTGCGCCTGGACCATGGCCGGGCGAACATCGAGAAGGAGCAGATTTCCCAAGATGCGCAGGTCGCCCGGGCGAACCTTGCCGCTCTGATCGGCCAGCCCGATCGCCTGGACTTCCAGCTCGAGGGGGAAATGAGTGCGCTCGCGGTGATACCGGATCGAGAGCGCCTCCATCGGGCAGCGGAGGAGCACAGGCCCGACTTGCGGGCGGCGCGGGCACAGGTTCGCACCACGGAAGAGAGGGTTCGGCTGGCGCGAGCGCTCGCGATTCCGGACGTTACGGTGGGGCTCACCGCCGGACGCGAGAGGTCGGCGATCGATTCGCCCGAAGGCGCCCTATCCGATGTGGACAAGATCGTCGGCATCAGCGTGTCCGTACCGTTGCCGCTCATCAACACTCGGCGCGGCGAGCGTCTCGAAGCGGAAGTCGAACGGCGACGGGCGCTCGCCGATGTCGAGACGATCGCTCAGGAGATCCGGCGGGACGTGGGGAGGGCCGTCACTCGGCTGGAGACGGGGCGCACCTTGGTGGAGTCCTACGAACGGGATCTCAACAGGCTCGCGCAGCAAAGCCTGGACGACATGCTACGGGCCTACAAGGTCGGGGAGGTGGGGACGCTTCAGGTCCTCCGCGCACAGGAAGACCTGAATCGCGTGAAGGCGGCGCACGCAGAGGCGCAGTTCGCATTCCGGTCGGCGCTCGCGGATCTCGAAGCCGCGCTGGGCACGCCACTCTCAGAGGTGAAGTGATGACGGTGGATCGGCGCCGGGAGATCGTCACGGGTGCGCGGACATTCGCCAGGGTCGGGATCGGCGTTCTCGCCATGGCGGCGCTCGTTTTCGCGCACGCGGGTCACAAGGGTATCGCCACCAAGGGCGTCATGTTCGGCCCCAAGACCGGCAATCTGCTGATCGAGCCTGCGGCTCGCAATGCGGTGGGGCTGGCGACGGCGAAGGTGGATTTCGCGACCATCGAGGAGACGCTCCGCGTGCCCGCGCGCGTCGATCTGTCGTGGAACCGCAAGGCGTACGCGAGTGCGCGCATCGCCGGACTCATCGAGAGCGTCCGCGCCAAGCCGGGTGACTACGTGAAGGCCGGCGACGTGCTGGCGGAGATCGGTGGCGGGCAATGAGATCCTCCAGCTCGAGACGGATGTGCAGGACAAGGACAATGTCGTCGCTTTTCTGCGCGAGAAACTCAGGGCCATCGGACTTTCCGACGGGAGCCTCGAGGCGCTCGAGGAGAAGGGGGAACCCGCGAAGAACCTCCCGATCACGGCGCCGATCGACGGCTACATCGTCCACGTCGACGTCGCGAGCGGCGCATTCGTGGAGCCGAATCTGCACCTCATGGAGATCCACGACCTCGCGACCGTCTACGTCATGGGCGAGGTTCCGGAGAGCCGGGTGGCCGGCGTGAACGAAGGAATGGACGTCCGCGCGACGTTTCCCGCGTACCCAGGACGCGTCTTCAGCGGCAGGATCGAGCGCCTCGGCGCCGAGGTGTCGGAAGGTTCCCGGGCGGTCAGCGCGTGGGTGTCGCTGGACAACTCCGATCTGGCGCTGAAGGTCGGACAATTCGGAACCATGACGATCGTGCTCGGCGTATCCGCAGACGTCGCCGCGGCGCCGATCGAGGGGATCGTCGAGGACGGCGCCGAGAAATACGCGATCGTCCTCGACAAGGAAAACGCATTCGTCCTCGTCGACCGCGAGGCGGGCCTCGAGGACTACGCCCCTGAGCAACGACCCGGCTACGTGGCCGTGAATGCCTACGTGAAGACCAACGTCGTTCTGGGCCGTAGCGACGGCAAGCTTGTCGAGGTCGTCGAGGGGCTCTACCCAGGCGACGTCGTGGTCACGGACGCGAGCCACGAGCTTTCCTCCCTTTATGTGCAAGGCACGCTCAGGCTTTCGGACGAGGCGAAGAAAAGCATCCGCCTCGCTACCGTGGAGGTGGACTTGCGCAGCGTCGATGAGGTCGTGCGGCTCAATACCAGGTTCCGCGTGCCGGTCGATCGCACGGCGTTCGCCTCCAGCCGCATTCAGGGGAAGATCCTGAAAATCCTCGCGGCGCCCGGGCAGACCGTGAAGCGCGGCGACATCCTGGCGGAAGTGCACAGCCTCGAATTCGACAGTCTCCAGCTCGACTACCGAGCCGCCCATCTGCGCGAAGGGCTGCTCCGTGCGCTGCTCGTACAACTGCAATCGTTGGCCAAATCCGGCATCGCACCGCGCAAGGACCTGCTGCAATGGGAGACCGAGCTGCGCGCCCAACTGAGCACGATGCTGAGTCTGCAAGGACGTCTGACGGCGCTCGGTTTCAGCGACGCACAGTTGGAAGCCTTGGCCCAGGACGGCAGGAGGCTGCCCGCGCTACCGATCAGCGCACTCATCGACGGCACGGTGGTTGACGTCGATGTCGTCGTGGGCCAAGTGGTCAAGCCGGACGATCACCTTTTCAGGCTGGCGGATCTGCGGCTGGCCTGGGCCGAGGCGCAGGTATTCGAGGACGACTTCGCAAAGGTCGTTCTGGGCGACCCGAAGAAGGAGATTACCATCCGGTTGGTCGGCGTCGGCGATCGCGGACTGAAACGGCGCGTTTCGTTCGCCGCTCGGAGCATGAATCCCCACGAGAATACCCTGCCGATCTTCGCGGAAGTGACCAACGAGGACGGCTCGCTCCGTCCCGGCATGCTCGGCGAGATGCTGGTCGTCGTGGGCCGCCCCGAGACGCCCGTGATCGGCGCGCCGAACGGCGCGTTCTTGTCCATCGGCGGGCAGTTCTACGGGTTCGTCGAAAGCGGCCAGACCTTCACGCGCGTGCCCGTCGTGCTGGGCCGACGAGACGCGCAGTACGCGGAAGTGATCCAGGGGCTCTTTCCCGGAGACAAGGTCGCCGTGTCGGGCGTGAACGAGCTCAACACCGCCATTATGTCGCTGAGGTGACATGCTCAACGGAGTCATCGCATTCAGCCTGAAGAACCGCGCGCTCGTGCTGGCCGTGGCGGGCCTCATGCTGGTGTACGGCAGCTATCTCGCCATGCAGACCCGCGTCGATGTCCTGCCGGATCTCAACAAGCCCATCGTGACGATCATGACCGAGGCCGCCGGGCTCGCGCCCGAGGAGGTCGAGACGCTGGTCACGTTCCCGATCGAGAGTTCCCTGAACGGAGCGACGGGCGTGCAGCGCGTTCGTTCCGCGAGCGGCATCGGACTTTCGATCGTGTGGGTGGAGTTCGAATGGGGTTCCGACATCTACATCGACCGCCAGATCGTCGCCGAAAAGCTCCAACTGGTGCGCGAGCGGCTACCGGGGGGCTTGAATCCCGTAATGGCGCCGATCTCCTCGATCATGGGCGAGATCATGATTGCGGGCATGTGGAGCGGCGACGACTCCATCCGGCCGATGGATGTGCGCACGCTTGCGGACTGGGTCGTGAGGCCGCGGCTCCTGTCGGTCGCGGGGGTCTCGCAGGTCACGGTGATGGGCGGCGGCCTGAAGCAGTATCAGGTCGTCACCACGCCGGAGCGGTTGCGACAATACGACGTAACGTTGGAGGAGTTGGCAGAGGCGGTCGGCGCTTCGAACGTGAACGCGGGAGGCGGCTTCCTCCTGGAACCCAAGAAAGAGTACCTGATTCGCATCACGGGCCGCGTCGAGTCGATCGGCGACCTCGAGGAGGCGGTGGTCGCATATCGCAACCCCGCATCGATTCTGGTCAGACATGTCGCGGAGGTCCGCTTCGGCACTCCCGTAAGACGCGGCGATGGCAGCGTCAACGCACTGCCGGCGGTCGTGCTGTCGATCCAGAAGCAACCTACCGCCGACACGGTAAAGCTGACGGCCGAGATCGACCGGGCCTTGCAGGAACTTCAAGGGTCCCTGCCGAAGGGTGTCGAGATCGACCCCCGGCTCTTCCGGCAGCAGGAATTCATCGACGCGGCGATACGCAACGTGGAAGAGGCGCTCCGGGACGGTGCGGTCCTGGTGGTTGTCGTCCTCTTCCTGTTCCTCTGGAACTTTCGCACGTCGATCATCAACCTGACCGCGATCCCCCTCTCGCTCGTCGTCACGGCGTTTGTCTTCGCCGGGTTCGGGATGAGCATCAATACCATGACCCTTGGCGGTTTGGCGGTCGCGATCGGCGAGCTGGTCGACGACTCGATCGTCGATGTCGAGAACATCTTCCGTCGCCTCAAGGAGAACCGCAAGAGCGACAGCCCGGCGCCCTTCCTGGCCGTCATCTATAGCGCTTCGAGCGAGATCCGGAACTCGATCGTCTACGCGACCCTGGTCATCGGCGTCGTCCTCGTGCCGCTGCTGGCGCTTGCGGGCATCGAGGGAAGGCTCTTCGCGCCGATCGGAATTTCGTACCTCATCTCGCTCTTCGCTTCGCTCCTGGTCTCGCTGACGGTCACGCCCGTGCTCGCGTCGATCCTGCTTCCGAAGGCGAAGATCGTCGAACGGGAGGAAGACGCCTTCCTCCTGCGGTGGATGAAGGCGGTGGATCGGCGGCTGCTCGAATCGACCCTGCATCACCCTTACCCCATCATGGCCGGCGCGGTCGTCATGGTCGTCGTGGCACTGCTTGCCTACATCGGGATGGGCAAGGAGTTCCTGCCGCCCTTCAATGAGGGCACGTTCACGGTCAACGTCATCGCCACACCAGGCACGTCGCTCCAAGAGTCAAGTCGGCTCGGCAACATCGTCGAGCGGATGCTCAAGCAGGTGCCGGAAGTGGAAACGACGTCGCGTCGAACGGGCCGGGCGGAACTCGACGAGCATGCCGAGGGCGTGAACTACAGTGAGATCGACGTTCGGCTCAAGCCGGGCCGCCCGCGCGATGCGATCGCGCAGGAGATTCGCGACAAGCTGTCCCACATGGCGGGCGTTCTCGTGAACGTCGGCCAACCCATTTCGCACCGCATCGACCATCTCATGTCGGGAGTGCGCGCTCAGATCGCAGTCAAGATCTTCGGGACGGAACTGCCGGTGCTGCGCAACAAGGCGCAGGAGCTCAACGACATGATGGCCAAGATCCCCGGCGTGGTCGACCTGCAGGTCGAGCCCCAGGTGGAAATCCCGCAGGTCCGCGTGCGCATCCGGCCCGACATGCTCGCCCTGTACGGCCTGACGAAGCTCGAGGTTGCCGAGGCGCTGGAGACCGCGCTCAAGGGCCGCGTCGTGTCCGAGATTCTGCAGGAGCAGCGAACGTTCGATCTCGTGGTCTGGTACGACGAATCGGCACGGAACGATCCCCGCGTTATCGGCGAGACCCTCATGGCCACGCCTTCGGGCGCGCGCATTCCGCTCTCGGACGTGGCCGAGGTGCTGAAAACGACGGGGCCCAACACGATCAACCGCGAGAATGTCATGCGGCGAATCGTCGTGTCGTGCAACGTCGCGGGGCGCGACCTGGCCAGCGTGGTGGCCGACATCCAAACGAACGAGAAGGCGCTCAACCTGCCCCAGGGCTACTTCGTGCAGTACGGCGGACAATTCGAGGCGCAGCAGGCCGCGATGAAGCGAATCTACATCCTCAGCATCTTCGCAGTCGCAGGGATCTTCATGCTCCTGGTCAAGGCGCTCGGCTCGTGGCGCGCGGCGATGCAGTGCATGGTGAACCTGCCGCTGGCGTTCGTGGGCGGGGTGATCGCGATATACTTTTACGGCGACAAGACGCTGTCGGTCGCCTCGCTGGTCGGATTCATTACGCTTACCGGTATCGTCATGCGCAACGGCATCATGATGATCTCCCACTACGTCCACCTCATGAAGTACGAGGACGAAAGGTTCGGCGAGCACATGATCATCCGAGGGTCGCTGGAGCGCCTTGCCCCGGTGATGATGACGGCCTTTTGCGCAATGATCGCGTTGGTCCCCCTGGCGCTCGGCAAGGGCGATACCGGCAAGGAAATCTTGCACCCGCTCGCGATCGTAGTCATCGGCGGCCTGATCTCGTCCACCCTGTTGGATCAGGTGGTTACGCCGGTGTTGTTCTTCAAGTTCGGACGCAAGGTTTACGAGCACCAGCACGAGCACGCGGAACGGGACTTCGATGAGCACGCCGTCCCGCCGGACTTGATGGCGGCGGCGCGGCGGCTTGGCTAGGCCCGCGACTCGCAAGTCGATCGTCGCGCCGAAAGCCACGGCTGCCGTCAGGGAATGCGTCGCCCCGGTCGTTGACGGCCGGGTGCGACATGATCGAGGACAACACGCAACTCCACGAAATAGTGCAGGGCCTGATCGCGTTTCCCAAGAATCATGTGTCGTAGGACGAAGAATGGCAAACTGAGGGAAGGAGAAGTGACCATGGCAAGATCGATCTTCGTTGCGGCGATGCTCGCCGTATGTGTGGCCGTCTACGCTCAACCCAAAGACGACAAGAAGGAGGAAGCCTCGCTGGGCGAAATCAAGGTCTACATCGGAGACAAGGAGGGCAAGCCCGTCGACCTATCCGGCTGGAGCGGGCAGCTGATCATCGAGCCGAAGGGGATGCCGAAGAAGACCCTGAAGCTGGATCTCGCGCAGCCCAAGGAGACGAAGGCCGGCAAGAGCGCCATCGACCACGGCGGCCAAGTCGTCGATATGGAGGGCGGCTACAAGGTCGAGCTCGTCGTCGAGAAGGGCCATGAAGAGCACGACAAGGAGCACGGGGAGGAAGACGAACAGGAAGGCCTCGCGCACCTCGAAACGAAAACCCTCCTGCAGGTCTACGCGTGCCCCATGAAGGATAGCGCGCCTTCCGAGAAGCAGGGCAAGTGCCCGAAGTGCGGGATGCCGCTGAAGCAGGCCGACATGGAGTTCACGGCGGTAGCCGTATTCAAGACCAAGGACGGCACGAAAAACGCCAAGGGATTCGAGTGGCCGCCGGAGGTGCCGGCCACGTTCCCTGCGGCGGTCGCGAGGACGGACTCGCTCCTCAAGGAGATCAAGGATCTCATCGACAAGGGCGACCTGGCCAAGGTCCACCGCGTCGCGGGGAAGATCTCCCAGATCTGCCACAAGCTGCCGTCCATGGCTCCGAAGGACGTCAAGGCGGATGTCGAGAAGCTCTGCACCGAGACGATCGCGCTCTTCGAGGAGATCGACGAGGCCGCGGACGCCGGCAAGAAGGAGGAGACGCTGAAGGTGTATGAGAAGTACGTCGCAAAGGTCGCGGCGCTCAAGATGCACGCGAAGGAGGAGCACCACTAGGTCCGTCGCTGCGCTACGTCGAGTGGAACGCGAACCTACAGCGATCCCTTCGACCGGCGGACGGTAGTTCATCGGGTCGGGGCGGAGGACCCTCCCCAGGGTCGACGCTGGAGACAGTTGCAACGCATGGGCGAACGCCCGGCTGGAGCGGGGTGCTACAATCCACCTCGTTCAGCCGGAAGGGCCCATGCGCGCCACTGCTCCCATGCCCGTATTCACGGCGATTCCAGGTTACCGGTTGACCCAATTCCACGCGATTTCATGAAGAGTCGGAAACCATGAAACGCTTCCCTGGGCTCTGGTTCCTGCCGGCATTCGCGGGCGCGCTGCTGTGCGCGGGCTGCACGTCTCCGCAGGTCCCACGCGCGGTTCTGTACCGCGGGGATGCCGCCGATCCGGCGGCGCCGGAAGCGCGCTACGTTCCACCGCCGAATTCGCTGGCCGAGGGTCGCGCAGATCAGGCGTCTTCGGCGGTTCCGGCGACGGCGTTTACCTGCTCCATGCACCCCGAGGCAAAGGCCGCCGGCCTCGGCGCGTGCCCGACCTGCAGGATGCCGCTGATGCGAAGGGCGGGCCGATGATCTCGCCGAGCCGATCGACGAGGGCGCGCGGACGCCTGCCCGATCGACCTACGTTTGTCCCATGCACGCCGACGTGGTGGGGGACAAGCCGGGCGAGTGTCCCAAGTGCGGAATGAAACTGGTCCCGAAGGAACAGCCGCGCGTGATGGAACGGAGCCGGGCGTGACGCGAGGGTGGCGCCGATACGGATCGGCCCTGATCTGGGCGGCGCTCGGGGTCCAGGTCGGATGTCAGTCGGGGGCGGACATCCGCTCCGCGGTCGAATCGCGCGGGGAGCGCCTGGTCCGGCTCGACGGTGAGATCGTCGATCTGCACTGCTATTTCCTGGATCCCGCCCGGAACCGTGGGATGGGTCATGCGCAGTGCGCGAACGAGTGCATCCGCAAGGGATTGCCCGCGGGGTTCGTCGCGGACGGTCACGTCTACATGCTCCTGCCCCAGGAGCATCGCGCGATCAACGGGGACGTGTTCCGGATGTGCGGCAACACGGTCGAGGTGGTCGGCATGGTGGTGCGGGAAGGCGGCATGGACGCGATCTGGGTGAAGTCGATCGCGGGGATGGCGATCGCGCCGTTTCGGGCGGCGGTGGATTGACGGATAGAGAACGGCGAGCTGTCCGGGTCGCCGGGCATGGGCGTGGTTCTCTCGACGGATCGCTACGATGATACGGTGAAACCGTGACTCGCCTGGCTCAGGCCAGCGCCGAAGCTGGACACAGGCAGAGCTGGCCGCGTATCGGCAGGCCGTTTTGCCGGGCGCGGGAACCATCCACCCCGTGCACGCGGCGCTGGAGTTGCCCATCTCCTCCAGGTTGCGGTGCACGATCGCCCGGAAGCCCTCACCGCAGCACGCCCCGCAGCACTTCCTCCTCCGCCAGCAGCTCCGAGTCGTCGAACCCGCACTGTCGGGCGCGCTGCAGGCGCTTCCGCGCCGCCTCCGTCCTGCCGAGCTTGGCGGCCGTGCAGGCGCGGAAGTACTCCAGGACGCCGATGTCGTTCCGCACCTCGTGGCACGCCTCGAAGGTCGCGTCGGCCGCTTCGATGGCGCCACTCCGGTACTGCATCCACCCCTGCCAGAGGGCCGCAGCGAGGAACTCCGGATGGGCGGTCGCCAGGGCCTCCGCCTGGGCAAGCGATTCGGCGTACTTCCCGGCCAGGCCGTCGAAGAAGGCCTTCCCGAACCGCACGGCCGGGTCGGACGCATCCTCGCGCTCCAACTGCTGCCGGATCGGGCCGAGAAGCTGCGCCTTGCCGGGGTCCTTCTGCGCCTTGCGGAGGGTCCGGTACAGGCGGGTCGCAAAGGCCGGATTGAGTTGAACTGCGCGCAGGAGGTCCGTCGCGCACGCGGGCGCCTGCCTCGAGTTCATCTTGCAGATCCCGCGCTGGAAATGCGCGAGGGCGAACGTCGGACATTCCGCGAGGGCGCGGTTGACATACCGGAGCGCGCTGGGGTCCGGGTCGGAGAGGAACCCCTTGGGTCGGAAGAGGTCGGCCAGTCGCAAATACGTCCGCGCGAGGGAAGGCGGTTCGCGCGGCGACAGCCTGGCGGCGGCGCGGCTTTCCTCCGCGGACTCGTCCTTCCTCCCCAGTTGCGCCAGCGCCTCGGCGCGCCCGGCGTGCGGCGGAGGCCAGCTCGCATCGAGCGCGATCGCCGTCGCGAATTCCTGAAGCGCGCGGTCGTGCTTTCCCGCCGCCGCGCAAAGTAGGCCGCGTTCGTAGGCGACGGTCGCACTGCGCGGCTCGATCGTCGCTGCCGCCTCGAGCGCGTCCAAGGCCCCGCGCGCGTCCCGCACCGGCGCCGCGTCCCGCAGCAGGCGTGCACGCTCGATCAGCGCCAGCGCCGCCGCGCCGGGGCCGGCCGGGAACGGTTCCGTCGCCAGCCGGGCGTATTCCTCGACCGCCTCCTGCCACGCCCCCCGCAGCGCGAAGGCGCGCGCGACGAGAAGCCGTGCCTCGCCCTGCCACGGTCGTCGTGGGAAGGGGTCATCGGGTCCAAAGGTAGCGCCCGGCGAAGGCCGCGTCAATGAGCCGTCCCGGGGAACCCGGGGAATCGCTTCGAACCGCTTGACCCGGGCCGGGCGAGCAGGGACAATTCAACCGAGGCTTCTCCTTCACCCCCGAAGATTCCAGGACCGGGTGGGATTGCCGAACCGATCCCCTGCTGTCCTTGGACCGGCGGCTGCGAACTGCCGCAACAAACCTGGGGTTGGAGGCATGGGAGGCGAGATCGTGAAGATCTACACCTATTCCGAAGCGCGGCAGAGTCTCGCGACTCTGCTCGATCTGGCTCGCCGGGAGGGACGCGTCTGCATCCGGCGCCGGGACGGGCAATTGTTCGATCTGCAGCCCGCCACCGAACCGGAATCCCCCTTGGATGTCCCCGCTGTGAAGGTCCGGCTTCGGTCCGGCGAACTCGAGCGACTGGTTCGAGAAGGTCGCCGGAGCGCAGACCGGCTTTGGCGCGCGACGCGGTCGCAACCAACCAGGGAGGCGCGGCGGCACGCCCCGCGCCGGAAGCCCGAGTGACGCGTGCCGACCGGCGCGCGCAACAGCGAGCCGGAGCCTGCTCGAGGAACAGACCACCCAGGACGACCCCTGGGTGGAGATCCGCGAAGCCCTGCTCCCGCGTGCAGGCGCGGGAGGGAGCGGTCCGCGGATTCGCCGCCCCGGGCCCGGGCTGAAGGAGAGGGAGAAGCCCATCATGCTGCGCACCGCGATCCGGTCGTTTCCCGTGTTGCTCGTCCTCGCGCTCGCCGCCGCGGCGGGCGCCGAGGAGCTGCAACTCGCCAAGAACCGCCACCTCGACCTGGCGGACGGCGTCGCCTTCTTCCCGCCGTCGGGGTGGAAGGGCGTTCCGCCGAAGGCCCGCTCCGCCTTCGAAGGCACCCAGCGCGAGGTGCGGGAGGGGGAGGACCCGGTGGTGCTTCTCGCCGAGTATCGTCATCCCACACTCGACCAGGACCAGGCCCGGCGGGTCTGCCGGTGCGTGCTCTACCGCATCTACCGGTGCAAGAACCTCGCCGAGGTCATGGCCCTGGTGAAGGACAAGATCCGCGCCGCCTTGCCGGGCGCGCTGTTCGGCAAGGAGACTCCCGCCGGGCCGAAGGCGGCGACGGTCGAAGGGGCGGACGAGACCGACGGGCGCGCCCTCGTGTGGGCCAACTTCGGCGGCAAGACCGACTCGTTCGCGATCCTCTACGTCTGGCGGGACGATCCGGCCCTGGTCGCGCTGCCCGCCCTGGCGCAGAGCAGCATGCGGTCCCTCAAGCTGCTCCCCGCCGCGGAGGTCGCCTCGCTGCGCGACAAGAACGGCCGGGCGGTCCTGCTGAGCGATTGGGGCGCGCACCTCACCGAGAACTACACGATCCAGTACAACACCGGGAAGGAGTACGCCGAGGAAGCGGGCCGGCACCTGGAAGCGATCCTGGCGCTCTACCGCAAGACCTTTCCGGTCCGCGCAGGGATGCAGTTCCCCCGCTTCGTGGTCAAGCTGTTCCACGACCGGGAGGGCTTCCTCCGCTACGGCGGGATGGAGGGGGCCGCCGCGTACTTCAGCCCCGCCCAGGGCGAGCTGGTGGGCTACAAGACTTCGGCGCAGAAGGAGGTCAAGCTCGCCGAGACCGGCGAGACCTTCGCCCTGGGCGAGGGCGGCGAGGAGACCTTCCACATCATGTATCACGAGGCCTACCACCAGTACATGCACGTGTACATCGGCCGCGCGGGCGACGTGGAGCCGCCGAGCTGGTTCAACGAGGGGATGGGAGACTACTTCTTCGGCGGGAAGTTTGGCCCCGACCGCACGTCGCTCGCCATCGGCGTCAACGACTGGCGCATCCGCACCATCCAGGAGGCCCTGAAGCAGGAAAAGCACGTCCCGATGAGGGAGATCCTGCGTTACACGCAGAAGCAGTACTACGCGAACGCGGGGTTGTGCTACGCGGAGGGGTGGTCGATCTGCTACTTCATCCTGGCCTGGGAGGGCGCCGAGTCCGGCCGCTACCGGCAGATCCCGCAAGACATGCTGACCTGGCTCAAGAAGACCGGCAACCTGGACCGGACCTTCGAGCAGGCATTCAAGGGGATCGACCTGACCAGGATGGAGCGGCAGTGGAAGGAGTTCATCCTGTCGCTGCCGTCGGGGGACAGGTAGGCCCGCGCGCGGCCCGCGCTCACAGACCGAGCACGAACTTCCTCCAGGCATCCTCCATCGCGTCCAGGTCGACCTTGCCGAAGGTCTCCGCGAACGCCTGGTCCTTCTCCCCGCTCTCCTTCAGCACCGCGTAGAAGCGGTCGAGCAACCCGCGGAAGCGCGCGTCCTTGGTGTTCCACAGGAAGTAGGCGATCGACCAGCCCTCCGCATAGCAGAGCTGCGCGTCGGCGTAGAACTGCTTCTGGGTGTATTCGAAGATGCGCGCCAGCGGGATCTCCCGCCGCTGCCGGATCGCCTCCTTGATTTCCAGGATCCGCTCGCGGTTCTCGCCGATCTTCAGCTTGCCGTCGGAACCGAACTCGCCGCCGTAGAAGACCTCCGCCACCCCTTCGTTCAGCCAGATCGGGATCTGCACGTCCCGGCCCATGTACAGGTGCAGGTACTGGTGGCTCGCCTCGTGATAGATGATGTGGAAGGTCTTCTTTCGCCCCTCGTCCACCGTCTTGTAGCACACCAACTCGTTCTGCGCCGGGCTGAAGTACGCCGCCGCCCCGGTCACGCCGTTCGCCTCCGCGTACGAATCGAACGCCTCCTTCTTCTTGAACACCTTGACGGTGAAGCGCTCGGACCAGCCGCCGGTCTTCGGGTCCATCGGGAATCGCCGCTGGTACTCGACCAGGATCGCCTCCAGGTGCTTGCCGAGTTCGCGGGCGAACTCGTCGTCCGTGTCGTACTGGATGTCGTAGTGCGCGGTCTGGAACGAGCCCCAGCCGGGGGGGAGCGCGCCGGACTTGCCCGCCTTGGCCAGCCGGGTGCGCTGCTCGTCGTTCAGGAACACGAACGAGCGGATGCATTTCAGGAACGACTCCTCCGGCTTCTCGCCGAACGCGACGAAGCGGAAGATGAACGCCTCGCCGAAGCCGGCGACGATTCCCACCGTCGCGCCCAGGTCGAGGCGCAGCTTGTGCCAGAAGGTCGCCGCGGAGTGCCCGCCGATCTTGACGTTCGCGGGCGAGATCGCGGCGTTCGACCCCAGACCGGGCGTGGTCCGGTAGAGCTCGAGCGCCGCCGCCAACTCCGCCGCCTCGGGAACCCAGTACAGGTCCACCATCTCGTCGGGACCGGACTTGCGCTTGAAGCGGATCACCGGGCGGAAGCGGACGTCCCCCTGAAAGCGCTGCTGGACCTCTTTCGGCGCGGGGACGCCTTCCCACCCGTTGGGCGGGACGAAGGCGAAGCCGAGCTCGACGTTCACATAGTGCTTCGCGCCGAGCGACGCGGCGGGGCCCCCGTGCGCGCGCACCGGCGGCCGGGTCGAGGCCGCGGTCGTCTCGCTCCCCGTGCCCGCGGCCGTCCCGCTCGCCGCCGTCGTCCGGCCGTCCCCCCCGGATGCCGGTCCGGTGCCCCCCGCCGCCGGGCCGCCCGCAGGGTCCTTCCGGTGCAGCCGCACGCAATCGAGCCAGAGCTCCGCCGCCGGCTGGTCGTCGAAATGCCAGAAGACCAGCTCCTGCACCCGGTCCCACTCCGCCTTCTGGGTGCCCTGCAGGTCGCCCAGCCGCAGGACGTGCCGCTTCCAACCGGAGGCGGGGAGATCGACCCGCGTCCCGAACGTGTCCGCCACGTCCGCGCAGGCGAAACGCACGTCGATCGTCACGGCGCCGCGCTCCGTGAAGGTCCAGAACGACAGGTACTCGTACTTCTCCTTCAAGCCCTCCGGCACCGCGCCGCGCACGCCCCCGCTCTCGCCGGCCGCGATCGTCCAGTGGCCGCCCCCCACGCCTTCGCGGGCGCGGTCCTCCCGGCGCTCGAGCGCGAACGCGGTCGAATGCCCGGAGAAGCGCTGCGACTCGGGATCGTCCGGCTCGAATTCCCCGAGGGAGTATTCCGCCTCGCGGCGCAGGCCGGCCGCCAGGCCGCTCAAGGCCTCCCTCCCGGGCCCGTCGGGAAGCCGGGCCGCCGCGGCCTCGGCCAGCGCCGCCGCCGCCGCCGGGTCGTCGCCCGCGCGCGCGCGCGCCTCCTCCTCCGCCGCGCCCGCGAAGGCCTGCCTCACCTCCGCCGCCAGCTCCCGCCGCAAGGCGCGCAGCGGCTCCGACAGGAGCGCCGCGTCGATCTGCGCGAACCGGTCGAACGCCGCGCGCCTCTGGCCCTGGCCGAGCAGCTCGCGCACCGTCGCCAGCGCGCGCCGGCCCTGCCGCGCGACGTCGAGCCGCGCGCGCGCCGCCCGGTACGCCGCCAGATCGGAGCCGTCGAGCGCCGCGACCTCGCCTTCCCCCTGCTCCCGTTCGAACGCGAGCAGGGCGCGCAGCACGGCTCCGTCGGCCTCCGCGGTCTCCAGGATCAGCGTGTCCCAGCTCTTCCAGGACAGCCGCTTCCACGGCAGCTCGAGCACGGCGCGGTTCACCGAAAGCTCGAGCCCTTCGGCGTTCACCGCGCGAACGACCCCCTCCGCAGGCTCGATCCCCAGCCGCGCGCCGTCGAGCGGCCGCTTGCGCGCGGCGAGTCCCCGGGCGATCCGGTCGGGGAGCCCCGACAACCGGTCGAGCGCGCCCTGCCACATCGTGAAGAAGGCGCGTACCTCCGGCTCCGTCGTCGCCGGCACGGCCTGGGCCAGCGCCTTCGCCGCGTCGCGGAAGCGCGCCTCGCGGATCAGCTCCGGCACCGTCGCGCAGGCGGCTTCGTACGCGTCGAGCGCGGCGAGCAGCGCCGGTACCGGCGGCAGCTTCTCGTCCTCCGCGCCCGGACCGGCCTTGCGCTTCACGTTGGGCGTCTCGGTTCCCTTCGGCGGCTCGACGTCGCGGGCGACGATCGCCTCGGCTGCCTTTTCCCTGCCGAAGACGCGCTCGGCCATCGCGCGCACCCAGGGACGCTCCTTTTCCGGCACCGCAGGCCAGGACTCGCGGAGGCCGGCGGCGAGCGCGAGCTCGCAGCAGAGCGCCGCGAGCCCCTCGGGCGCGCGCGCCCCGACCTGCCACCGGCGACACAGCTCGGACAGGTCGGTGGGGGTGAGCGCGCTCCACTCGGTCGTCCGGGCGTCGCCGCCCGAGCGCCCGCGGTGGCGCAATCCGGTCTCCTCCGCCTCCACCACCACGCACTCGCCTTGCTGTTCCAGGAACACGGGCGATCCGCCGGGGTTCTTGCGGATTTCCTCCCGCAGGCTCGCCAGGGCGCGCTCGAGGGCGAGCAGCTCGACCAGGCGGTCGCCGACGCGCGCGGCCCAATCCTCGGGCGGTCGTTCGGCGGAAGCCTTGGCGAGCAGGCGCGCGGCCTCGCCGTAGCGGCGCGCCCGGGCCGCAGCCTCCGCGTCCTGCCAGGCGCCCGCGAAGTCGAACGGCCGGGCGTCGGCGGGTCGCACGCCGAATCCCTGCAAGGGAGGCTTCGGGCCGCCGCCCGCCACGGGCTCGCGATTCCCGAGGTTCGCCGGGGCGAGGTCCCGGGGCGCGACCCGCCAGGCCGTCACGGCCAGGAGCAGCACGGCGGCGACCGAGACGGCGGCGACGAGGGGCCGGTTCTCCCACAGCTTCGGCGGCGGCGCGCCCCGGCGCGCGGGCAGGCCGAGCACCCGGCGCACGCGATCCTCCGGCAGGTACCCGCGCAGCACCAGGACTTCGCCGAGCTTCCGGCGGATGCCCAGTTCCTCCATCGTCTTCCGCAGCGCCTCGCACTCCTCGATGCGCTCGTGCGGAACCCACTTGCGCGAGTGGAGGAGCTTCTGCATGCGCGGAACCCGGTCGGCGGGGATGACCAGCGGCTCGAACGCGGGCACGGGCAGGTCGGGGAAGCGCGCGCGCAGCCGGTCGAGCGCGGCGTTGGCGGCGCCGGCATCGACCAGGCCCATGCCGAAGCAGACCTCGAGCACCGACAGGCGCAGGCCGGTGCGCTTGGCCAGCGCCGCCTGGGCCGACACGCCGCGACAGAGCTGCTCCGGCGCGATCGTGCGGGCATCGACCGCGACGACCCCGAGGGCGAGGTCCTCGGGCGAGGGCAGGACCTTTTCGGACAGCTCGCCGGACTTCGCCAGGGAGCGGACGTGGGCCAGGATCGACTCGAGCAGCGCGGCGTCGATCACTTCGAGATCGACGAGGATCTCGCCCATGCGCTTGGGCAGGCCGATCCGCTCGACCTGCCGGCGCAGCTCGCGGCACTCGGTCATGCGCTCGGGCGAGGCGAGGCGGCGCTCCAGGAGGAAGCCGGGAAGCGCCTCGTCCTCCGTGGCGCCGAAGGCGAGGTCGGCGGCCGCAGAGCGCGGGACCTGCACGCCGTCGCGACGGGCGATCAGCTTGCGCAGGGTCTCGGCCGGGCCGAACCCGAGGACACCGCGGGCGACCAGCACGTCGGGCACGCCGACGCGCAGCCCGAGGTCCTGGAGGTTTTCCGCCATGAGGGCGGCGTGGCGGACGTCGACGGCGGATGCGAGGCCGTCCTCGACGATCTGCTGGGCGAAAATGGTGTCGGCGGGATGGCGCACCGGGGGTCCCTCTCCGAACGTCCGCGAGCGGCCAGACAGAGCCTATCTGCCGGAAAGGGCGGGGTCAAGGACCTCCCGCCATCGCGGGTCGCTCCGCAACGGCGCGAGATCCTCCTCCGCCCCGAGCCGCTCCCGCTCCGCGAATCCCAACCGCAGCGCCTCCCCCAAGTGCTCGAACGCGACGTCCCGCAGCCCCGCGGCGTCCGCCTCCGGCAGCGCGCCGCCCGGCGCCGCGGGCGAGTCCTTCCCCACCGAGGCCAGCGCGTAGATCCGCGCGAGATGAACGTGCGCGGTCTGCAACGTCTCCCGCGCCCCTTCCTCCAGCTTCGCCCGCTCCAGCTCCGGCGCGGCCTCCCGCTGCTTCCGCCACAGAATCAGCGCCTGCGCGTAGTCGGAGCGCGCCGCCACGTACCGGCCCTCCGCGACCGCGCGGCCGCCCCGCTCCGCCAACGCGCGCCAATCCTCCCCCTCCCCCGCCGAAGCCGCCTGCGCATACGACCGGGACTCGGCGAGGATCTGCGCCAGATACGGATCGCGCACCGGAGCCAGCCGCATCGCCGCTTCCAGGTCGGCGACCGCCTCGGCCCACGACCGCGCCAGGTAGTGCATCTCCCCCCGCCCGAGCAGCGCCTCCACGTCGCGCGGGTCGTGCGCCAGCACCGCGTCGAAGTCCGCCCGCGCCGCATCCGTCAGCGCACGCACGTCCTCCCCCCGCCGCAACCGCAGGCTCGCCCAAAGGCAACGGAACCGCGCGCGCTGCACCCGCTCCCGGCCCCCCTCGCGCGCGCGCTCGACCCCTTGGTCGAAGTCCCCGAGCGCCGCGCGCCAGAGCGGACTCTCTTCCCCCATCGGAGCCCCCTCCGACATCACCCGGTCCCGCCGCACGTTGCCGCGCAGGATCCACGCACGCGCGTCGGCCGGATCGAGCTCGAGCGCCTTGGTGAAGTCCGCCTCGGCACGGTCGAGCCGTTCCCGCCCGTCCTGCCTGCGGCGCAACTGCGCCATCGCGCCGTTCGCCCAGACCTCGCCCCGCCCGCGGTACGCCGCGGCGCGCGTCGGCACGATCTCGATCGCCCGATCGTAGGCTGCCACCGCCTCGGTCATCTGCGGCTCGGCGTCGAGGTTCCGCCGCGTGCGGAAGCCTGCCCAGCTCGCCAGGTGCATCCCCTTGACCTCCCAAAGCACGTCGTGACGCGGATCGAGCCCGAGCGCGATGCGCAGCGATTCGATCCCCGCCGCGAACAGCGGCTCCGGGTCCTGGCGCTGGGCCATCGCCATCGAAGCGCGAAAGCTCAGGATGTTCGCGCGCCGCCACCAGGGCTCGACCGACTTGGGTTCCAGCTCTGAGGCGCGCGTGAAATCCTCCAGCGCCTGGTCGAGCAGCGCGTCGCAGGGCTTGCCCCGGCGCTGGAGCGAAACCGCGTGGTCCATCCGCAGGCAGCCGCGCCGCACGCGCGGCAGGGCGTCGTCGGGGGCCCGCTTCACCGCCTCTGCGAAGTCCTGCGCCGCCTGCTCGAGCTGCGGGAACGGGTCGCCCGCGCCGCGGTCGAGCCACGCGGCCCAGTGGCGGCGGGCTTCGCCGCGATCGAGCCAGACTTCCAACCGGTCGGGGTCGAGTTCGATCAGGCGGTCGAGGTCGGCGATGGCCAGGCCCAGCTGCGGCGTAGGATCGCGTCCCTTGCTCTCCCGCCAGGCGCCCCACACGAACTGCAGGGTCTCGCGCGCGAGCAGCGCTTCGACCGCGTCGGGCGAAAGCTTCGCCCGCTCGTCGAAGTCGCCGGCCGCTTCGGCCCAGACCTTCTCCGGGTCCTGCTCCTGGGCCTCGAGCGCGAGGCCCCAGGCCAGGCGCAGGTTGCCGCGGCCGGACCAGGCCTCGACCGTGGTGGGCTCGAGGTCGAGCGCCTTGCCGAAGTCCGCGAGCGCCGCTTCCCGGAACGGGCTGGGGTCCGAACCCGGCGGCGGACGCCGTGCCAGAGCGGCGCGCGCCTCGCCGCGGGCGACGCGGAGGGGGACGTACCCGGCGTCGGCGGCGATCGCGCGATCGAGCACGGCGACCGCTTCGGCGTCGGCGCCGGAAGCGCGTTCGAGCCGGACGAGAGCTTCGGACGCCTCTTCGCGCGCCGGGTCCTGCTCGAGGGCGGCGCGCAGGAGCGCGCGCGCCTGGTCGCGCTCCGTGCCGCTGCGGTAGGACAAGGCGATGCCGCGGGCGCAAGCCAGGGCCGAGGGCGGGAGCGGCGCCCCGCCGGGAGCGGACGGCCCTCCCCCGCCGGCGCCGCCCGCGGGCGCACCGCCGCCGGAGTCGGACGGGCCCTCCGCCGGTGCACCGCCGGCGGCCGTGAATCCGGCCGACCCGCGCTCGATCCGCTCGAGGTCCGCGAGCACGGCCTCCCGGAGCGCGCGGGCACGGGCGTCGTCCTCGGCGAGCACGTCGTCCGCGGGAGGGTCGGTGCGCGCCCAGCCTTCGAATCCCGACTTGACCAGTGCGCCGGGGTCGACCCGACTGCGCCCCTCCTGCCGGAGCCAGCGCTCGCGCAGCTCGGCGACGCGATCCCCGTAGCGCCGGGAGCGGAGCACGATCCGCTCGTAAAGGCACTCCGGGTCGTCGGGGGCGACCGCGAGCGCGCGCTCCTGCTCGGCGAGCGCGTCGTCGAAGCGAAGCAGCGCGCGATAGAGCCGCCCGAGGTGGCGGTGCGGCTCCGCCAAATCGGGAGAGATCTCGAGCGCGCGGCGGGCGGCGTCTTCGAGCGGGGGGAGGAAGCGGGCGCGCGCCTCGGGCATGCGACCGCCGGCGCGGCGCACGGCGAGAACGGCCTCGACGCTGGCGCGGGCGGTCTCGCGCAGGGCGTCGAGCACTTCGGCCTCGAGTGCGCGGGCGTGCCAGGCGAGGGCGGCCGCGAGGCCGGCGCAAGCGACGAGCACGGCGAGCGCGGCCGCGGAAGCGGGACGCCGGCTGACCCAGCGCAGGGCGCGATGGGCGACGGTCTCAGGGCGCGCGACCAGCGGCTCGCCGGCGAGGCAGCGGCGGCAGTCCTCGGCCAGGGCGGCGGCGTCCGGGTAGCGGCGCGATTTCTCGCGGGCCATCGCCGCGAGGCAGACCGCCTCGGCGCACGGGTCGACCCGGGGATTCACCGAGCGGGGACGCGGCGGGTCGTCGCGGGAGATGCGCACCAGGATCTCGGCGGCGGAGCCATGGTACGGCCGGTGGCCGGTGAGCAGCTCGTAGAGCGTGGCGCCGAGTTGGTAGACGTCGCTCTGCGCGTCCACCTCCTTCATGCCGCCGTCGACGTGCTCGGGGCTCAGGTAGGGCGGGGTGCCCATGATCTGGCGGGTGCGCGTGGTCGAGGAGGGGCCGCTGTCGAGCAGCTTGGCGAGGCCGAAGTCCATCACCTTGAGGCGTCCGGCGCGGTCGCGCAGCAGGTTGGCGGGCTTGAGGTCGCGGTGCAGGACTCCCGCGCGGTGGGCGGCGTGGATCGCCTCCGCCGCGTCGCGGACGAGGGCGATCGCTTCGGCCGAAGGCAGCGGTCCGGAAGTCCGCGCGATCAGGTCCGCGACAGTCTCGCCTTCGACGTATTCCATGGCGAACCAGGTGCGCCCATCGTCTTCGCCGATGTCATGGACCTTGACCAGGCCGGGGTGGTCGAGGCGGGCGAGGGCCTGGGCCTCGCGCATGAAACGCGCGGCATGGTCGGCGGGCGCGTCGGGTCCGGCGAGCAGGACCTTGAGCGCGAAGTGGGTGCGAAGGCCCGGGTGCCACGCCTGGTAGACGGCTCCCATGCCGCCGTGGCCGAGCTCGCGGACGATCTCGAACTTGCCGAAGCGGCGGCCATGGGCGA
>Ga0082335_1002683_pt1 | contig 32288 bp, 26 predicted proteins | sample Subgrocontami58m_FD_72375 | JGI IMG/M metagenome (GOLD analysis project Ga0082335, IMG submission 72375) | Subsurface groundwater microbial communities from S. Glens Falls, New York, USA - GMW37 contaminated, 5.8 m (SPADES assembly) (version 2) ...
GCCCTCAACACTGCGGCTGTTGGGTCCTCCTCCGCTTCGGCGTTGACCTTGATGGTGTGGAACGGCCGGGCCGCTGCTACGGGTATGAACCGGAAGGACGCCTCGTAGGGCGTGTAGCCAGCGGACGGAGCATCGTAGTGGCGACCCGTCGGGTCGCCCCGGTCGATTTCTATTAACACGTAGCCCTTCTCCTCATGCTCCTCGCCGAAGTCCAGGCGTTGGAGGCTCCCGGAGTAGACCACTGGTGGGAAGGTGTTCAGGACCTGATGGCGGTGTACGTGTCCCAGTGCGACGTAGGCGAAGATGGGTTGGGCCACCTGGCTGGGCATGAGCAGGGCGTCCTTGGCTTGCATGAGTGTCATGCGGGACTCCGAGGATGGGCTGGCCCCGGATATCAGGACGTGGGCGGCCAGAATCGCAGGAATGTTCTGGTTCAGGGAGGACACTTCAGTAGTGAGGATGTTCTCGAGCTTTTCCTCCACCAGCCTGTTGACCTCCTGCATGGTCAGGCCCTTGTGCTCGTCCTTGGACAGGATGCGGCTCTGGGTGACCCAGGGTAGGGCCACGACCTGAAGCGGACCGCTGCGGGTCTCGATGTGGTAGGTGCCGGGCCGGCTGGCTACATAGATGTTATTGATGGAGAGGGTATCGAAAATCTCGACCGTGGTGGCTCGGCCCAGGGCGTTGGGCAGGTCGTGGTTGCCCACCAGCAAAAATACCGCCACCCCGTTGGAGGCCAGACGTCCCATGCGCCTGGCGAACTCGCGCTGCAGGGTTGGCGAGGGTTCCCGGTTCTTGTATGCATCGCCGCAGAACAGGAAGAGGTCGATCTGCCGGTCCAGGGCTGCCTGGACGGCCTCGTCCAGCACGGCCAGGCAGTCGACCACGCGGGACGAAAGCCCGGTGGCAGGGTCGAGCCGGCCGTACGTCTCCACCCCCAGGTGTAGGTCAGCGGTGTGAAGGATGCGGATCACTCGTAACTCTCATGCCCCACCACCAAAGAAGGCTTTTCACGTCTCATTGTACCGCAGGGTGCGCGCTGGTGTACAATCGTGCCTCCCTGCTGGTCGGACGGCCATAGTGGCGAGGCGTTCCTCGCTACCACCATATGGGGGAAGGAGGTCGCCGAGCGAGGGCAACACTTCCATTGGGACAGCCCAACGGCCCTAACCCGGCTGAAGTGCTGGCGCTGCGGCTACTCTAGCCGGTAGGACGGGCTGGGTGCAGGCCGGAAGAACCTGAGAGCTGGCATCTGTACCTGGGGTAGTGTTTCGGCATTCATGACGGCGTCCTCCGGGATAAGCCCGTTCTGATTCAGAAGCCAGGCCACCAGGGCATAGACCTCCTCATCCTCCAAGGAGTTTGGAGAGCTAAAGGGCATGGCCCGGTTGATGAAGTCGTATGCTGTGGTTGCATAGGGCCAGTAGTTGCCGATGGTCCTGGGGAACTGGGGCCACGGGGCGCTGGAATCGAAGGGCCTCACCAGCACATCGTTGGGTCCTTCCTTGCCCGTGGGACCGTGGCACGGGGCGCACTTCAGGGCGAAGATGGCTGCTCCCTGCTCCACTGTTCCGCTACCTGCAGGCAGGCCGGTCCCATCCGGACGGATGTCGATGTCCCAGGCAGCGATTTCCTCCGGGGTGGCGTCCCGGCCGAAGCCGAAGGGACCCTTATAGCCAACCAGCGGGTCGGCGGCCGGAGCCGCGCCGGGGCCTGCCCGGGACGTTTGGACGTCTTCGGCTGTGGCCCGGAGTGCTGGGGGTTCAGCCCCCGTTGGACTTGCCAAGATGGCAAGCGCCACCAGGAATAGCGCCAATGTTGTTGCCGTTAGCAGCGCCGGCCATCGCATCGGTGACTTCCTTGCGTTCATCTGCCTTAACTCCTCTTTTCCTCAGGCCAGGCCATTGGTGACCTTGCCGTCACCGGAGACTTTCCAGGGCTGGGTATAGTTAGCGTGATAGGCGGATTGTAGGGTGGGCCCCCTTACCAGCCCGCGCAGGTCGATGAGCTCTTGCCGGGCAGGTTGGATATAGCCCGTGCTATCCGTAGCCCGGCTCACAATGATTGCCGGACTGCCGTCCCAGTTCCAGAGGAATCGGAAGCGGGTATGGGCCATGGGCAAGACAGGTTGCTCAAGCTTGGCGAGATCCCAGGTCTTGCCACCGTCGGTGGAGACTTCTACCTTATCGATGAAGCCACGGCCAGACCAGGCTATGCCCTTGATCTCCCAGGTCCCTGGTCCGGAGACGGTCTGTCCTCCCGAGGGCCAGGTTATGACGGACTTGGCATCCATCAGGAAGGTGAACTGGCGAGCGTGGCAGTCATCGTCGGGAGGGCAAACGGGGTCCGTGTACTTGGAGGTCTCTTCCCGGGACTGCCACGGCTGGTCGGAGATCTCGATGCGGCGTACCCATTTCACCTGGGAGTTGCCCTCGTAGCCGGGCAGGATCGAACGAACCGGATAGCCCTGCTCGGGCCGAATGGCCTCGCCATTCTGAACGTAGGCCAGCATGGCATCGTTCCATAATTTTTCCATGGGGATGCTGCGGGTCATGACCGCCGCGTCGTATGACTCGAAGAGGGCCCAGGTGGCCCCTTTGGCCGGACGTACCTCCCGCAAGATGGTTGACATAAGAACGCCGACCAATTCACTGGTGCTGGTCAGCCCGTGGACGCTCTGGGCGGTATCTGCCGGCTTAGGGTCCACGAAACCGGCTCCGCTGTTTCCGGAGCACTCCAGAAAGTAGATCCGAGACACCGCAGGGTAGCGTTTGATATCATCCAGAGTGAAGGCCATGGGCCGGTCCACCATGCCGTGAACCAAGAGCTTGTACCGCCTCGGGTCGATCTGCGGCACACCGTTATGATGGCGCTCATAGTGCAGGCCTGACGGGGTGATCATGCCGTCCAGGTCTTGCAAGGGGGTGAAGGATGTGCTGGGGCGGCCCACGGGGGATCTGGCAAGGGTTTCGAAAGGTGACGGAGTGCCCCTGGCGCTGGTCAGGGCGCCCGGTACCTTAGTAGGGTCCTCCGGCGGTTCCTGGCCCCGCGCCACCCCGCCAAATGCTGCGACCGCCGCCGCCCCGGCGGCCCCGAACAAGACCTGGCGGCGAGTCAGCCTCACGGCATTTTGCCCCCTCCCTTCCGCTGGACTCCCTCCCCTTCGCGCTACCTGTTCAGGCATTGCCCCTCCTTTCCTTGTATTGCGAATCTCCGTGGCCTGCTGCATGGTCGGGACGGTCTGGCTGCCAGGGCCGGTGCCCCCCCCAATAGTTACAAAGAGCAGGTCGGCTAAACTGTTCGCTCAAGTATGCTTGTTACAACCATTCTAGTGTAAGGCCTCATCAAAATGCACCCCCAAGAGAGGCCGAGACATTGCAGTAACGTATCAATTCGTATTTAGCATTGAGCTTTGACCTAGTGCTTTGTTACACGGATTTTGGCGTGTCATTGCGAGGACGCGGTTTAGAGACATTGGCTCTTTGAGCTTGCAGGCCGAAGCAATCTCTGGGTGGGGCACTGAGATTGCTTCGCCCTGCTCGCAATGACGTTAGCCATTTCGCAGTGACGTTAGCCCTTTCGCCATGGCGTTGGCTATTTGTGCTGTAATAGAGATTTAGCAGAAGGAGGCCTGCCGATCACGCGGGTGGTTCTAACACTTTTCTAATATGGAGACCTTCTTAATCTATTGCCTTAGATTGGTTTTTCTGTTAGCATGGCATAGAGACCATCTACGGCGAACGTATCAACGCGCAAAAAACAGACAGAAAACGAGGGGAGGAATGGATTAATGGCCAAGCAAATTGCATACAATGAAGATGCCAGGGCCCATCTCAAGAAGGGGATCGACATTCTGGCGTCTGCCGTAAAGATCACGCTCGGCCCTAAGGGCCGCAACGTCGCGCTGGACAAGAGGTTCGGCGCTCCCACGGTGAGCCACGATGGCGTTACGGTGGCCAAGGAGATCGAGCTGGAGGACCCCTTCGAGAACATGGGGGCGCAGCTCCTCAAGGAAGCTGCCACCAAGACCAACGACGTGGCCGGTGACGGCACCACTACTGCCACAGTTCTGGCCCAGGCTATCGTCAACGAGGGCCTCAGGAACGTCGCCGCCGGCTCCAATCCGATGCTGTTGAAGCGCGGCATCGAGAAAGCAGCCCAGGCGATAGCGGCAGAGATCAAGGCTATAGCTACCCCTGTCAAGGGCAAGGACGATATCGCCCATATCGCCTCCATATCCGCCGCTGACGAGGAGATCGGCAACCTCATCGCCGAGGTGATGGACAAGGTTGGGAAAGACGGCGTCATCACCGTTGAGGAGTCCAAGGGGATACGTTTCGAGACCGAGTACGTGGAGGGGATGCAATTCGACCGCGGCTATATATCCCCTTACTTCGTCACCAACCCGGACCGCATGGAGGCGGTCTTGGATGATCCCCTAATTCTCCTGACCGACAAGAAGATCTCCTCTATCTCCGAGATACTGCCCCTCCTGGAGAAGATAGTGCAGATGGGCAAAAAGGAGCTCCTGATCGTATCCGAGGATGTGGAAGGGGAGGCCCTGGCCACTCTGGTGGTGAACAAGCTGCGGGGCACCTTCAACTGTCTGGCAGTCAAGGCGCCGGGCTTCGGCGACCGCCGCAAGGAGATGCTTAAGGATATAGCCACCCTTACCGGCGGCCAGGTCATCTCCGAAGAGATCGGACGCAAGCTGGACAGCGCCGCAATTAGCGACTTGGGCCAGGCGCGCAAGGTGGTCTGCAACAAAGACGACACTACCATCATCGAAGGCAAAGGCGACATGTCCGAGATCCAGGCGCGCATCAAGCAGATCAGGGCCCAGATCGAGGAGAGCACCTCGGACTACGACAAAGAGAAGCTTCAGGAGCGGCTGGCCAAGCTGGCCGGTGGCGTGGCGGTCATTAAGGTAGGCGCCGCCAGTGAGGTAGAGCTGAAGGAAAAGAAGCACCGGGTGGAGGATGCCCTCTCGGCCACCAGGGCCGCAGTAGAGGAAGGCATCGTGCCCGGCGGCGGTGTAGCCCTGGTCAATGCCGCCCGTATCCTGGACAAGTTGGAGGCCACAGGCGATGAGCGAGTAGGGGTGGCCATCGTGCAGCGAGCCCTCGAAGAGCCCCTGCGCCAGATTGCCTACAACGCCGGGCGGGAGGGCGCTGTCGTGGTGGAGACAGTGCGCCGCCTGCATCGGGAGCAAGGCAACGCCAATGTAGCCTACGACGTCCTAACCGACGACTACGTGGACATGGTGGAGCGGGGTATCATCGACCCGGCTAAAGTCACTCGTTCCGCGCTGGAGAATGCTGCCAGCATCGCCAGTATGATCCTGACTACGGAGGCGCTGATCACAGACCAGCCCGAGAAGAAAGATAAGGCCGGCATGCCGTCTATGCCGGAATACTAGGGCAAGAATCAGGAGTTGATCTCTCCCTAGACTAGACCCACACGAATATAGAGACTGTTGAATTACTTCCGTAGTCGGCATCGTCCCCGATGCCGACGGCCGGGGTCAGGAGCCTGCCCTGAGCAGAGCGAAGGGACGACCCCGGCTACGGAACGAAGCGTTGTTCAACGCTCGAATATAAATGGTAGCGCCGGTTTTCTCAATCGGCGCTACCATTTATCTCTCCCCTGAAGATCGGAGCGACCATGGCAGACCCCCACATTGGCTCCATCAAAGCCCCTGATTTTCCTGCCGGACTGGAGTGGCTTAACACTGACAGACCTCTGAGCCTCGTGGACTTGCGCGGGAAGATAGTAGTCCTGGACTTCTGGACCTTCGGCTGAATCAACTGTATGCATATGCTCGCCGTGCTGCGCGAGCTAGAGCGGAAGTACCCGCAAGAGATAGTGATTATCGGCGTTCACTCTGCCAAGTTCCTGGCGGAGAAGGCCGCCTCTAACCTGCGACCAGCCGTCAGGCGGCTCAGGGTTGACCATCCCGTCGTGAACGATAAAGACTTCCAAGTCTGGCGTTCCTATCGAGTTCAGGCCTGGCCCACGTTGGTATTCATAGACCCTATTGGCAGAGTTATCGACACATCCCAGGGCGAAGTCCCGCTGCCGGCCCTTGATCGAACCATGGCAGGTCTGATACGAGAATATGACCAGCAGGGCCTGCTGCACCGAGAGCCTTTGTCCTGGCAGCGGGAAAGGGAAGAGGCTAAGACCGGGCTTCTCTATTTCCCAGGGAAGGTTGCTGTCAGTGGCAGCTCCGGCCGCCTCTTTATAGCTGATACGGGTCATCACCGGCTGCTCATCGCTGGGATGGATGGCAGTATCCAGGGAATAGTTGGCGACGGGCATCCCGGTCTGCGGGACGGCGGCTTGCAAGACTGTCGGTTTGATGCTCCAGAGGGGATGGCGCTGTACGGCGAGAGGCTATTTGTCGCTGATACGGAGAACCATGCTATCAGGCGGGTCGACCTGGAGAAGGCGACGGTGGAAACTATCGCTGGTACCGGCGAGCAGGCCATGGCCCCACTCAAGGGCGGGCCGGCGCGCCAGACCGCCCTCAGTTCTCCCTGGGACCTGGCTATCCACCAGGGCACGCTTTATATTGCCATGGCGGGCACGCACCAGATTTGGTCCCTGGACCTGATCAGCGAAAGGGTGTCGGTCTTCGCCGGCACGGGCAACGAGGGGATTCGAGACGGCTCGCGGGAGGCAGCGTGGTTCGCCCAGCCCAGCGGTCTTGGCCTGGACGGAGACCAGCTTTATGTTGCCGACAGTGAGACCAGCGCGATCAGACGGATAACCCTGGGCCCGGGAGACGGAGTCGGCACTATCTTGGGATTGGGCCTCTTCGAATTTGGCGATGTTGATGGCATTGGTGGTATGGTCCGGCTCCAGCACCCCCTGGGGCTCACAGTTGCCGAAGGTGTGCTCTATGTTGCCGACAGCTATAACCACAAGATCAAACGGATATCACCCAGCGTCAAAGAGGCCAAGACCTACGCTGGGAGCGGAGGGCCAGGGCTTCGGGACGGAGTGGGTGCCGCCGCGGCGTTCCACGAGCCGGGCGGCCTTAGCTACGCCGCTGGAAGGCTCTACGTCGCCGATACCAACAATCACGCCATCCGCGTGATCGATATGGCCACAAAAGAGGTGCGGACCCTCGATCTTACCTGATGGCATTTGCCATGCTATAATCGAGCAGGGCCAAGGTCTGCCGGGCCGATCGTGGCTGGTCACTTCGTTTCACAACGCTCGTCCTGTCTTCAAGTCTGGACGGCGCGGCAGCACTGTTAATGGAATCCAGGCAGCCCTGCGATGCAGCGTGAGCACATGTGAGCAGAGATGCCGGCGATACGCGACGACCCTCTGCTCGAAGGTTGGCCCAGCATTTACGGAGGGGGTAGGCCATGACCGATGCGACCACAAGTTGGCTCACGGCCGGGAGGTCACGGACCACACCAATTCAGGACCAGTGAGCGGAAACGTGCCGGCTGCCGGTCCACCGGCCCAGAGTCACCACTGGCCAAGATTCGTGGCCGCGTCGCTGGCCGTGCTCTATCTGGGTGGAGTTGCTGTCGGTTGGGCGACCAACGGGGTCGACGGCTATTATGGGATCACTCGCGTCGATACCCCGCTGGCTGAACCGAACCGTCTAACCATTGTCGAAGTCGCGGGCGGAAGTCCGGCCGACCGGGCCGGACTGCGTCCCGGAGACGTGATCCTGGCCGTCGATGGGGCCCGGTTAGGCGAAAGCACGGCCCCCGGGGCAAGGAGGAGGTCGGCGCCGGCGGGCACTGCGCCTACCTTTCAAAACCGGCCCCTCGCGCTGCCGCCGGGCGATGTACCCGCCTTTCGTCGAACAACTAGCGCGATGAAGGCCGGGGCGCTTAGCACCATCCAGGTCCAGCGCCGTGGCACGGCCGCGAGTGATTCCCCCGGCGCGGCAGCACAGGATGTCACTCTGGTCCTGGAATCACGCCTGGCCGCGCCAGGGACGGTAATTGCCCTCCTCACCTGGCACATGGTTGCGCTGCTGATGCTGGCGATGGGCCTGGTCGTCGTGCTGCGCCGTCCGTCCGATATCGCGTCTCGCCTGCTGCTGGCGATGGCAGGCTGCTTCGCCATGGCTCTGCTGCTCCTAAGCTGGGACAACCGGCCGTTGCCAGACGTGGTCGCGCTGGTGCTCATACAAGCGACAGTGGTCCTCCTGGTATTGGGCGCCGCTTCGCTATTACACCTCTGTCTCTGTTTCCCCGCGTCTCACCCACTTCTCATTCGACTCAGGTCGCTGGGACGAGTGCCTTTGGCGCCGTTTGGATGGACGCCAGTAGGGCTCTACCTCCTGCCGCTAGCGTTCGCGCTGGCCCTTTTCCTGGGGCCTGCGACCCTCTGGCCCTGGTCTTATCTGGTCGTGATAGCTCTGATTGGCCTGGCATTGTTGGCGCTCGCCCGGAGCATTCTACACCCGCCGAGTCCGATCGCCCAGGCCCAGCTAAAATGGATCGCGGGGCCGCTGGTCGTCGGCCTTTTCGCCATGGCCCTCGGTCCGGGGGTGAGAGCCGTCACGGGCGCCAGTAGCGAAGCACTCACATCCACCGCCACCGTGGCCGCCTGGGCGCTTTTTCCCCTGGGCGTGGGCGTCGCCATCTTGCGCTACCGGCTGTTCGACGTCGACCTCGTGTTACGAGCCGCCATGTTCTACCCACTGGTGGCGGCGCTCCTGGCGGGGGGCTATCTTGCTGCCGCCCTGGGTCTTGGCCGAGTTGCGGTTACCTTCATGGGGCCGGGTGCTGCCGATAACCTGGCCATCTCGGTCCTGGCCGCGCTGCTAGTCGCGGCGGTGGCACAGCCGGTTTATGGACGGGTGCAGGCGGGGCTGGACCGGTTGCTTTACCGGGACCGGCTCGCTCGGCAACGGCTGATCGAGGAAGCGACAGCCCTGCTCGCGCAGGCGCCGCCGGAGGACGTGGCCACGTTCTTGACCGGGCACGTCGTGAACCGGCTCGACCTGGCCCGGACCTGGCTCGTGCTTCCGAGCGGCGTTACCGCCAGCGATGGGTTGGTGCCCTCGACCCTGCTCCGGTCGGCGGAGCCACTCCTCGTGCGGATGCGCGACGTTATCCGGCCGGTCCTGCTGCTGAGGCAGGAAGAACTCGCTGCGGGCGGGCCGAGTGCCTTAAGCGCCGACGAACCGGCGCTCACCGCCTGGCACGCGGCCGGAGCGCGCCTGCTACTGCCACTGCGCGCCATGCCGGCAGCAGCAAATGTCCTTGGCGATGGTCTGCTGGGCCTCTGGCTGATCGGGCCCCGCCGATCGGGCTCGTTGCTGGACTCAGAGGACCTGAAGGCGCTGGCCCAAATTGCTCAGCAAGCGGCCGTGCTTCTCGACAATGATCGGCTGCACTGGCGGGAGGCGTCCGAAATGCAGCGCACCGCGCGCTTTCGCCGGTATTTCTCCCCCCAAATCGCTGACCTCATTGCCGCGGAGGGGGGGGAACTCGCCACCCATCGTCGGGAGCTTACGGTGCTTTTCGCCGATCTGCACGGCCTCAGCGCCCTTGGCGAGATCGTGGAGCCTGAGGAACTCGTTGGGCACCTGAATAACTGTCTCGTCGCCATGACCGAAGTGATCTTCGGGCACGGCGGGACGCTCGACAAGTATTTGGGCAACGGGGTTATGGCGTTTTTCGGCGACCCGCTACCACAGCCCGACCATGCGGCCCGGGCCATGCGGGCCGCCCTGGCAATGCAGCATCGCCTCAAGAAACTCAAGCAGGGCTCGGTCGTCGGCGCCGCACCAGTCGGCGCGGGAATTGGGCTTGCCACCGGTTGGGTGACCGTCGGCACGATCGGCTCGGCGGCACGCCAGGAGTATACGGTGGTCGGCGATGCGGTCACTATCGCGGGCCGCCTTGCAGCTACGGCTGGGCCTGGTGAGGTGCTTCTGGCGGAGAAGACACGGCGCCTGCTGGGGGACGACACCGCGTTTGTGCCCCGCGGGGAAGTGTCGGTTGAGGGCAGGCGGCAACCGGTCCTGGTCTTCGGAGTCTCTGCCGAGCCAGCCGCGGGCGCTGATGCACTCGGAGCAACACCCTCGCGGTTAGAGCGGCGTGACCGCGGTGATAGTGTAGAGGTGGGGGCCGAGCTGCTGGCACGCACAGCCCTCTTCGCCTCGCTGCCGCCCGAGGAATTGCAAGGGCTGGCCGGCCGTCTGCGCCAGCAGCAGTTCAAGAAGGGCGCGATAATCCTTCGGGCCCACGAGCCTTGCGGCAGCTTCTTTCTAATCAGGTCCGGCACGGTAAAAGTGACCCGGGCGCTGGTGACGGGTGACGAGGCGGTGATGAACATTCTGGGGCCCGGCGAGTTTTTCGGAGAACTGGCCTTGCTCGAGGGTCAAAGCGGTGGCTCCGCAGTAGTGGCCCTGCAACCCACGGAGATTCTGATGCTGTCCCGCGACGTATTTCTCGGCTGTTTGCAGGCCTATCCTTCCGCCGCGAGCGCCGCCATCGGCCTTTTGAGCGAGCGCGTCCGGCGTCTCAGCGACCAGTTGGAAGAAGCGTATTTTCTGGAACTACCGCAGCGTCTTGCCCGCCAGTTGCTGGCGTTGGGAAGCATGCACGGCAAGAAGACAGATGAAGGCCTGGTGATCGACCTACCGCTCACCCAGAGTGACCTTGCCGGCATGGTCGGCGCTTCCCGCCAGCGGGTTAATCGTCTCTTGGCTGAATGGCAAGACCGCCGGTTGCTGCGGCTGGGGTCATATGGCAGGGTGACCCTCCTCCGTCCAGACACCTTCACAGATCTATCTCCGGAGGCGTTGGACAGCTAAGCCCTGCTGGATAGCTAAGCCCTGCCGGCTTTGAGCCGCCAGGCTCCTAACCCGTTGCGTCTGCAAACTGTCACCCAGGTTACAGCCTCATTTGTCCCCCGCGTGACTGCGCTTCCGATCCCTTTTGCCTTACAGTTGGCCTTGAACGATGACTGAGGAAGGAGATTTCATGAATATCTTGGGTAAGCGAATGGCCAGTTGCGTGGAGGGCAGTGAGCCTACAGGCAGCAAACAGCCCGGCCCGTCCCCACGGAGTTTTTCATGCTGGTCACGGCGGACATGGTGGACGCTCAAGTCAGGTCCGGTGGTACTGGCGATGACCTTAACTGTGATGCTGGCCCTGGCGGGCGTTTCTCTGAGGCCGGCCCAAGCCGATTGGCCACCCATAACCGTGGAACTGAGCGTGCGGCAAGAGGGCAACATTGCTACGGCAGTGGTCGGCGTGAGGAACGGGGGGGACTTTGATGCCGACACTTTGAACGTCAGGGCCCAGGTCCCCAAGGGGGCCAAATATATAGACTCCTGGGCTGGCTCCGGCCGCGGCTTTAATGCTGGGATCTTCGATGGCAATGACGTGGGTTGGGTCAACCCCAGTGGCGTCAAGGCAGGGGCTCGTCAAGGGCCTTTTGTATATATGTTTGATATCAGTGAAATGTCCCCAAGTTCTCGACCCCTGGCGTCGGCCTGGGTCAACTGGGCGGGGAAGGCGCCCGGGAATGCTGTCTCCAAAGCGGTGAGCTTTCAGACCCCGTCGCCGGTGCTGGACGTGGACATCGGAGCTCCCCCACCAGCCGGCTGGATATGGGCCGTGGCCGAGGTAGGAGCAGGGGCAGACGAAGTAGTCGACGGTCCTCAGGCCCACACTTTCTTTTGGGCATTCTTCGACGTTAAGGGCTCTAGCGAGCTTGCAACGAGCGACGGAAAGCAGGTGCTTTCTGGCGGCGAGGCCGTCTTCGTGCCCGCAAGGCAAGAGCATACCCACCGCTATCTCCCACAAAGTCAGATTATCGTCTTTGACGTGCATGCTGCTGATGATCCACCCAGCGCCTTTCACCGGGGAAGGCAGCTCTTCGTGTCCGATACGCCGGTAGACGTCAAACCAGGACTGAACTACAAAGTACGAGTCCGAGAATTCAGTCTTTCTCCAGGCGAACGAACGCCGGAAAGCGTTGCTGCGGAGCCCAATTTCGTGTATGTGATAGAAGGAATGCTTACTACCCGAGCTGGTGACGGTGTCAGCAGCACGAACGCAGGCAAGGCTTCCACTATCCCGCTGAACGTGGGGCACGTTGAGAGCAACGAGGGCGCGACGCCACTCCGGTTCATTGTGGTGGACTTGCACCCGTAGGCCGCACGAAGGGGCCACCCGGCGGTCGCGGGCTATGCAGCTCACGGGTTTCAAAGCATGGCGTGGTGCGATCTCGATGGTAGTTCTACGGCTCGACTATCGGTACCTCTCTTGACCGTTCTATAGCGCGGGGACTTGCACCCAGCCTCGGAGTTGCAGGTGACAAGCCCCCGCGCTATGTTTATTCATCCACGCAGAGGCCGCAAGACGATTTGCGTCAACTACAGGTTTCGTGTGTGAGCTTCGGGACCAAGCCGAGCTGGCGCATCGTCCCCAGGTTAGCGGAGACGCTCCAATACTTGACGCGCCCTCTCGTGTTGCATATACTTTGCTCGACTCGCAGGCCGGCGAGCGGCGCTGCCTGCCACCTGGCTCTTGCCACGGTGGAGGGCGAAACACCGGGTCGCCCCGACCTACCGCCATTTGGCCTTGGAAAGGGCCGTCCATCCGGTTTTCTTGGGGGACTGGAAGAAGGGGGAAGAAGCTTGAATTGGGTCATGCCCCAATCCCGCCCCGGTTCGAGTAGCAGAGTGCATACTGATGGAACATACAGGCCCGACACTGGCTAAAGCTGAAGAAGCCCCGTGAAGGACTAGGCGTGAAGGGTCCTAAAGCAGCAATAGCTGAGGTTACGCCTCGCTACGCATGGGTGATCGTAGCGACCGGCTTCTCTGTTACATTGACGACTATCGGTGCCGGACGTTATCTCTACCCCATAGTGATGCCCCAAATGAAGGAAGAGCTGGGCTTGAACTACGGGCTCGCCGGGGCGCTGTCATCGGCCACAATGGTGGGCTACTTGGTATCTTGCGTTCTCGGCGGTATGCTGGCCGTGCGGTTTGGCTCGAAAGCTATTATCGCCCTGTCAACGGCGGCTCTGGGCCTGGCGATGATCGGCCAGGCGTTCGTCTCGCTATATGCCATCGCCTTCCTCTTGATGCTGGTGATTGGGCTTGGCGCCGGGGGAGCTTTTATCCCCGCCGGCGGGCTGGTTGCTGCGTGGGTCGCGCCCAGCCGGCGAGGCTTGTTCATGTCCATCGTCATCTTGGGGGCCAACTTCGGGATTCTCGCCGTGGCCCTCCTCGGTCCTATCATACTGCTGGCCAATGGGGGTACGGGCTGGCGGCCCGCCTGGGTCTACTTTGGCCTCGCGGCTATCCTGGTAGCCGCAGCCTCACTGGTATTGATACGGGACCGGCCTCCTGAAGCGGCAGGGCGCCAGGGCGGGCTTCCACAGAGCCCAGGCAGTTCTTCCCTGAACTGGGGAGCTGTCTTCCGGAATCGGGCGATGCTGCAATTGACCACCGCTTATTTCTTCCACGGCTTTTTCTCCGTCTACGCTGTCTTCATTATCGCCTTTGCCACGCAGGGGTTGGGCCATAGCACCCAGTTTGCGGGGAGCCTATGGTCCTTCGCCTCGGTCTTGTCGGCGGCCACGCTTATCCTCTGGGGGCATCTTGCCGATGCATGGGGGCGCAAGCAGACCATGATTCCCTGTGCGACGGTGCTGTGCGCCGGAATCCTTTTACCGGTCCTCCGGCAGGATGATGCCAGCCTGTGGGTCTCTGCATTCCTGTTCGGGATTGCCTATGTGGGCCCCATGACGATTATCACCACGGTTGCGGGCGACCTTGCTGGTCCGGGCATGGCCGCGGCCGCTATGGGCCTGGTTACCATGGGCCATGGACTGGGGCAGATGGCCGGGCCGGCGATTGCGGGATTCCTGATAGACCTGACAGGCTCTTTCTATCCGGGTTTTCTAATAGCCTCGGCGGCCATCCTGGTGGAGATCATCGTTGTGGCCAGCCTCCCGCTGGGCGGGGACCGGCGAGGTGCAGAGGTGAAAGCCGGATAGCTTTTTCGGGGAGCGCCGGCGTCTCGCGGGCATGCCTGGGGGAGACCCCTATGACCCTCCAAGAAGGGGGCAGGCCCCCTTCTTGACTACCCCCGCCGCTCGGCGATAACCAGCCCCATCAGCACAGCAGGGGCTGACAGCAGCCTGCTGATAACTAATGGCTTATAACTGGCGGCTTGTCTACGCGGCGACCTGACGCTTGTGGCGCCTGCTCCTTCCGCTCATCTCTTCGGTAGAGCGGATCGGACTCGTGACCCGCTGCTTCTCTATCTCGTCCAGATAGACGGGCCCGTGGCACCGGAAGCAGCGCAACGGTTCCCCGGGGTGTGGCAAGCTGCCCGTGTAACTGGGGTTGGGGCGCAACTCATCCCAGCGGAGAGGCCCGTCGCTGTCGCCACAGATCTGCCCGGATATGTACCCACAGTGATAGCATTTAATTTCTGCGCAAATCCTCATGGCAGTCACCACCTTATTTCCACTTTCTATTGTAGGGGGCATTGTACTACCATGGCGCCAGTTTGTCAAGTATTTACTGTCTATACTATTTCTACTTTACACGGTACGGGCATTATGGTAAACTAACGCCACAATGCGAACCGGCCTTTTCAGAACCGTGTCCCTCAAGGCCGGGGGGTCAGAAAGCCGTGTCAACAGGGGCCACACCAAAGCCTCTCCAGAAAGGATGCTATGCAAATCACGCGGAAGGAAATCCTAGAGATCCTGAGGAGGGAGGGCCAAGCTACGGTAGACCAGCTCGCCCAGCAACTGGGGTTAACTTCCACTTGCGTACGGCAGCACCTGTCGGTGCTGGAAAGAGATCAGTTGGTGGCCTGCCGCGAGGTTCGGCGCAAGCTGGGGCGTCCGAATTTCGTTTATGCGTTGACCCAGTCCGCGGATGACCTCTTTCCCAAGAGCTACCACCTTCTCACTACCTGGCTTCTGGACGAGCTCAAGGCCAGGGATGGGGACGAAAAGGCCCTGAGCCTGCTGGAGGGTATGGCCCGGCGGTGGGCCGACTCCCTCTCATCGCAGGTGGGAGGACGGACCCTAGAGGAGAAGGTGGAACGGTTGGTGGGCATCTTGAAGCAGGAGGGGCACCTGGTGGAGTGGGAGAAGGGCGAAAGCGGGCTCTTCATTTACGAGTACGATTGCCGGTTCCACCGCGTAGCCGAGGTCCATCCAGAGGTTTGCTCTCTGGAAACTAGCATGCTGACGCAGGTGCTGGGCGCTTCTGTAGAGTCCCTGGAATGCATGCTGGACGGGCAGGCACGTTGCGCATATGGTATATCCGCCGGCCATCAGCCTGGCTAGTACTTCTTTGCCGAAATGGCCGTTACCTTCCTCGCCCGAGAAAGTGGCCCGGGCGTCTCGCCTGGGCCCAAGGCCAGAGGCCTGTGCCACCTTGTTTTGATGCCATTGATTAGCACGCCGGTTGTTGCAACTTAGCGCTAGTCCTCCCGGCCGGGAGTTGGCCCAGGCCGTAAACCGGCGGCTCAGAGAAGCGTACGGGTGTCACCAGTGGGAGCCTCGCTACGACCCCCTTTCTGAGTTGGTCTATACCGTCCTTTCCCAGAACACCTCTGATGTGAATTCCCACCGCGCCTTTCAACGCCTGCGGGCGATCTTCCCCAACTGGCAACAGGTGCAGGAAGCTCCCGTGGATGATATCGCCCGGGCTATTCAGATCGGGGGCCTGGCCCAGATCAAGGCTCCCCGCATCAAGGACATCCTATCGCGGATAGTGCAAGAGCGGGGCTATCTGGACCTGGCTTTCCTGGCGGATATGGACACGGCCGAAGCCAGGGCCTGGCTCCGGCGGCTGCCTGGAGTAGGGGCCAAGACAGCCGCCATCGTCCTGCTTTTTGCCCTGGGCCAGCCGGCCTTGCCCGTGGACACGCATGTGCACCGGGTCACCCGTCGTCTGGGCCTCATCGGAGAGCGGGACAGCGCCGAAAAGGCCCACGATATCTTGGAGGCGCTGCTGCCCCCGGAGGACTACTACGACTTCCACGTCAATGTCCTGACCCACGGCCGCCGCGTCTGCACCGCCCGCAGCCCCCGGCACGCTGATTGCGTGCTAAGCGACCTGTGCCAGGCGTATCAGCGGTTCTCGAGGGAGGGGGTGCCGGTAAGGTAAAGAGATCGTCTTCAGTTTACAAAGAGCTCCACCAGTCTTACAAACTTCGCCACGCCTCGTCTTCTTCCGGCCTCAGCCAATCCTTTTTCAGAGCCGATTCACTCGCAATAGCGGTCTATAACGTCTCATGGGTCATCTTCGATTTTAGCAAACGAGCAAAATCTAGCACCTCATCGAGAATTGGCTCCGGGACGTGTTCCATCTCTTTGGCGAGTAAGTCCTTCCTGTTCATGCTTATTTTACCCCGGCTATTGAATTACTTTACTATATCTTTCTGGGACAGTATCTTGTGTTACTTCTCGTGCCACCTCGGTGGCCCGGGCGGTGCTCGATACCGTGAAGGTCCAGGTATGAGTTTGCCCGTTCGCCGTGATGGAAACGGTATAGGCGCCCCAGGGGCGCCCGCGGGATCAGCACGATGGCATCCCGCCCATTGAGGACGCTGCGTGCCGTGGCTTGTTGGGAGCTGTCTGGATTCGTGTAGCTAGTCTCGTCAAACAGGCAATGCTGCAGCGATGTGCTGCCCTGCAAGAATGAGTGGGAGGCCACGTTAGGGGTAAGTTGGCCCGCGCCGATTCGAAGGATTATGGGCAACCCGGCAGGAGGGGTGTATCCAGGGCAGCCAGTGAGCGGGTTGGGGTATTCGTTGCCTCCATATGATGCCAGGGGAACGGTCATATCAGCGGACGGCCACTTGATAGGGAACGTCACCGAAGGAGGCACGCTGCCCCGGCCGCGGATCACGTCCAGCGCGGCCGCCACCTGGAAGGCGGCGCCCGGCTCGCGGTAGAGGCTATATCCAGTTTGCACCAGGTGGGGATCGAGAATACCTACAGCGTGAAAAGGCGCCTGCATCCAGAAGTCAATGGTGGCTTCATCTGACATGTCCCCGGTGCTCCAGACGTAGTTACTGGACTGGCCTGCAGCTAGGCCCTCGGCGGTATACCACGGCAGGTTAGGGTCTTCCGTATGCCCTCCAACGCCGTTCTTAACGATGTACCGGGCGTGTAGCCAATCGCCGTAGCTCCAGGTCGGGTTCTCTTCTATCCGCGGTAACTCCGCCGTCGCCAGATAGTAGTTCACGTAGGCCAGCCAGTTGCCGGGTGGTGGAGGGGTGATCGGCAAACTGGATTTTACAAGGTAAGGCGAATACCCCGCTGGAGTCAGTGCGGGCGCCGCCCGGGCACAGGCATGCCACAGGACCTGCGTGGGAAACGAGCACCAAAGCTAGGCCAAGCAGAAATACTACCAGCAGCCGGTGGTTGCCAGTAAGGCGTCCCTATCCGTTGTGAATCGGCCCCAACCCGCCCGTTGTAAATCGTTACTCCTAAAACGCCTCTATCCTGCTCACATAGTAGTTCCACGCTCGGTCCATCTGGGTCTGGCCCCCGGCTTCGCTGAAGACGTCGGTGCCGGCGGCTTCGAAGTCGGCCTGATCGAAGAAGAGGGGGGTGCCGATGGCGGAAGCCCATACCTGATAGCGGGCGCCTTCCTCCAGCGCCAGGACCCAGAGCACGGCCTGCTTGAGGCTGGGCGCTACCACGGTGGCCCCATGCCCGCGCAACATGACCGCCTGGAGCGGCCCGAGGCAAGCCGCCATCTGGTCCCCCAGCTCATCGGTATTGATAAGGCCGGGGCGCCGGAAGAATGCGACTCCTGCATGGAAGACCGTGCCTCCGTTGTGCACCGGGCGGACTACCTGGCCGGCGATACCCAGCGTGGTTACCATGGGCGAATGGGTATGGGCGACTGAGTTGACGTCCGGCCGCACCCGGTAGACGCGGGTGTGCAGGGGTGTCTCCGAGTTGGGGAGCTTATCTCCCGCCACCTTGCGCCCTTCCAGGTCTATGGTCAGGATGTCCTCCGGCTTCACCAGGGCCGGGCTCATGCGGGGCGGGATAAGAAAAGTGTCCGTGCCCGGAACGCGGGCGCTGATATGTCCGAAACCTTCCACCAGCGCCTCTCGGTACATGATGCGGCTGGCCGTCGCCAGGTCTTTCTTAAGGGTCTCTATCTCTGCCATGCTTTCCTCCTGCTTTGTTCTAATTCAAACGAGTTCATCCGTTTCAACGCGAAGGGCGCGGAGAACGCTGAGATCCCCATGAAATTACTCTGCGATCTCCGTGAGCTCTGCGTTAAGACCAGTTCCCCCCTATTTAGCCCACGCCCGACCGCGCCTAATCCGGCCGCGCCATGGTGATGGCCTGCCGGGGGCAGGACTCCTGGCAGCAGCAGCAGGGAACGCACATGCTGGCGTCCAGGCGGGGAAGGCCATTCGCCATGGTGAGAGCGCCGGGGGGGCACACCTCTGCGCAAATCCGGCAGCCATCGCACCCGCCCAGGTCCACACTGGGACGGAAGGAGGGGAACTCCGCCATGCCGCCCTGGTAAGTAATCGGAAGGGTCGAGTTCAGGTCACTCAGGTCCGGACGCCTGAAGTCGTGGATGGGCTCCCAGGGGCCCAGCACCTGGATGTCCTGTTCCAGGTAGGAGCCCAGGCCCGCTTTCTGGGCCGAGCGTAACAATGGGAGCTGGTCCGGTTCATAGCCCATCATGCGGGCCACGGTGGCGTCCAGAGCCACGGCATTGTCTGAGGCCAGCAACAGGCCCAGATACCGCAGTTCCTTGGCATACGGGCCGATGCCCTCCATGGCCAAGATGCCGTCTACAATGATCAGGTCAGGCGGGCGCAAGCGGTAGACATCCACCAGCATGCTGGCAAAATCCACCGGGGCGGGGGCACGGTGGTGCAGGTTGGCCTTCTGGCCCCCCGGTAGGGTGCCGAAGTTGTTCTTCAGGCCGACTGAGATGCCCACCCTGGCATGGGTCTTGAATTTGGGCACGGAGATAACCACATCGGCGTCCATCACACCACGGGAAACAAACACCCGGTCGATGAAGACTGGGTTGAAGGGGACGGAGCGAGCTTCTCGTCCCAGGTTCAGGTAGCGCTCCCCGGCAATTTCCCCCAGGCCGTTGCCCATAAAGGCGGTCTGATTCCTGCCATACGCACTGATCCCCGGATTGTCGCCGACGGCGACCTCAGCCGCTCCCATCTCATCCAGCAACTCCATGAGGGCCTTGAGGATGGCCGGATGGGTGACCACTCCTTCCTCGGCCTCGGCGCCGTTCATGGCGTTTACTTTGATAAGTACCTTCCGACCCCGAACCGACAGCGGGAAATTGGCCAGTGCTTCCTCCACTGCCCTCCGGCAGCCACTGTAGCTGGCCTTAGTAATCAGGACTCTTTGCATCGCTATCCCCTCGTTTGTGGTCTTCTTAAGTTCTGGGCAAACTTGTGGCGTAGGACTCAGGGTTTAGGGGGGACTAGACCCCAGACCCTGGACCATACACCCTGAACCCTAGACCCTCGTCTACCCGGCCCGAACGCGGGCCGCGATATCCTCCGCTACCACTCTGGCCGTCTCGGCAGAACCAGGCAGGCCGGTTGTGCCGTGGACGTTGGAGCCATCTCCCACGTTGTAGAGCAGCTCAACGGACGTCCGGAAAGGCGCCTCATAGCCGGGCCAGGTGTTAAGGGCGGGCCAGTCGCCGAAGAAGGTCTGTACCATCAGTACACGGCCGTGCTTCTCCATACCCGGCAGGTTGTCCCGCAGATCTTGGAGGTTCATCTCCACCTCTTCGCGAAGATCGACCGGACCCAAGGAGTTGGAGAAGGCCCCGAAGGACTCCAGGTAATGCCGGCCCGGCGGGGCCAGGTCCGGACAGGTGAGAGTGGGAGTAACCATCAGGCAGACCCGGCGGGTAGACGCGGGTAGCAGTATCCCCCGATGCTCCATGAGGGGACGATCGCTCGCTACGAAGACGCCTACGACTGGAGCGGGACGCTGCCTCTCCAGCACTTGCTGCACGTACCCCCGGTCCAGGTTCTCACGTCCAACGAGCTTCACTGTCTGCGTGGGGCTGGCGTTGCTCACGACGGCCTTTGCCCTAAATACCTCTTTAGCGCCGTTTCTTTCCAACGCGACGCCCATAGCCGTGCCCTTCTCCACCAGGATGCGCTGGACCCTGGCCCGGGTCCAAACTTGTCCTCCGCCGCGTAAAACAACCTTTGCCAATGCCTGGATGAGGTGGATGTTGCCCCTGGGGGCAAAGCCAAAGTCGCGGTATCCGCCGGCCTTCAGGAACCGAAAGAAGGTCCCCGCCGGCGCCTCATAGTGATTGACCACCATGATAGCGGCGCAGACGGCCTGGATCACCCCGTGGACTTTTTGGTCGGAAGTCAGGGCGGAGAGCCATTCCTTTACGGTGATGGAATTGGAGGGCTCTTGCCAGGAAAGGCCGCGCTTGATAGCCCCCATGACCTTCTCGGCCTCCCCCTCGTGACGGGCTACCTGATGTATGAGCCAGCGGAGACCTCCTTTGGGAGGCATTACATAATCGCGCCGGTCCACGCGGTAGGCCAACTGGGGACTGGGGCGGTCCACCTCAAAGGGGGCGCCTACGGCGCGAAAGGTATCTTCCAGGGGACCGCCCAACTCTACGCCGATGGCCCCGGTAGAAAGCACAAAACCCTGGTACTCCATGGAGGAGCAGCGTCCTCCCACGAAGGGCAGCTTCTCCACTACCAGGACGCGATATCCGGAATGGGCGAGGCGTGCGGCGGCACACATGCCCCCGATGCCTGCACCCACGATGACAACATCATAATCCGCCTGAGCCATGGAGCCTCCTGACCGGATGTAGGCTATCCTATAGGCACCCGCTGCCGTTGTCAAGTCGGCCAGCAGACCTTTTTCAAATGTGTGATTTCTGGTATACTGTTAGGGACTTAGATAGACAAGAAACCTTAGGCCTAAGGTATAGAGTGAATACAACGTGGCGTAGAAACAGCTTTTTATATTTGCTGATTCTGGCAGTCATTGCCGGGACCTTCTTCTTCCTTCTGGCTCCTCCTGCTCAGCCTAGCCAGACTGTGGATATCAGCACGGTGGTGGACTGGGCCAAGCAAGGTCAGGTAGATAAGATAGAGCTTCAGGGTGATACCCTGGCCCTTACTAGCAAGACCGGAGAGAAGTACACCTCACGCAAGGAAGCCGGGACGAGCCTGCAGGAGCTTCTGACCACATCCGGTGTGCGCATGGGCAGCGACGGGGTGAAGGTCGTGGTCCGGGAGCAGAGCCAGTTTGGCATTCTCTCCACCATTCTGTTCAACTTCCTGCCTATCATCGTGATTGGGGCCTTGCTCCTCTTCATGATGCGCCAGGCGCAGGGCACGAACAACCAGGCCCTTAGCTTCGGCAAGAGCCGTGCCCGGATGTTCACGGGTAGTAAGGTCACGGTTACTTTCAGCGACGTGGCCGGTGTGCAAGAAGCCAAGCAGGAGCTGGAAGAAGTGGTGGAGTTTCTCAAGTATCCTGAGAAATTCCATGCTCTTGGCGCCCGAATCCCCAGGGGCGTTCTCTTGGTGGGACCCCCGGGCACCGGTAAGACACTCCTGAGCCGGGCCGTGGCTGGAGAGGCCGGAGTGCCTTTCTTCTCTATCAGCGGCAGCGAGTTCGTGGAGATGTTTGTCGGCGTAGGCGCCTCCAGGGTCCGTGACCTCTTCGACCAGGCCAAGCGGAATGCACCCTGCATCGTCTTCGTCGATGAGATCGACGCGGTAGGGCGCCAGCGGGGAGCCGGACTGGGCGGCAGCCACGACGAGCGGGAGCAGACCCTTAATCAGATACTGGTGGAGATGGACGGATTTGACACCAATACCAACGTAATTGTAATCGCCGCCACGAACCGGCCGGATATTTTGGACCCGGCTCTTCTGCGGCCCGGCCGATTTGACCGTCAGGTGGTCCTGGACAGGCCGGACATCAACGGCCGTAAGGGTATCCTGGAGGTCCATGTCAAGGGCAAGCCCCTGGATTCCACTGTAAATCTGGAAGTCCTGGCAAAACAGACTTCCGGTTTCACCGGCGCTGACTTGGCGAACCTGGTCAACGAGGCGGCGATACTGGCTGCCCGGCGCAACAAGCAGGAAATAGGCCTAAGCGAAATGGAGGAGGCCATTGACCGGGTTATTGCCGGGCCTGAGCGCAAGAGCCGTATTATAAGCGACAAAGAGAAGGCCATCACCGCTTATCATGAGGCGGGACACGCCCTGGTGGCCCGTTGTCTGAAGAACACCGACCCCGTCCACAAGATCTCTATTGTGGCCAGGGGTATGATGGGTGGCTACACGCGGCTTCTGCCTACCGAAGACCGCTACTTCTGGACCCGCTCCCAGTTCAAGGATAGTTTGTCGGTAGCTCTGGGAGGCCTGACTGCAGAGGAATTGGTCTTCAATGAGCGTACCACCGGCGCTGAGTCGGATATTGAACATGGCACCAAGATCGCACGAAAGATGGTCATGGAATTCGGGATGAGCGACAGGCTGGGCCCACGAGCCTTCGGGCGCAAGGAAGAGCTGGTCTTCCTGGGCCGCGAGCTATCCGAACAGCGCAATTACAGCGAGAAGGTGGCGGAGGAGATCGACGACGAGATCCACAGCCTCATCGAAAACGCTCATCAGGTGGCCAGGGACGTCCTCGAGCAGAACCGGGGCAAGCTGGTGCAGATAGCCGAGCGGTTGGTACAGGAAGAGAGTCTCGAGGGTGAGGCCCTGGAGGAGCTCTTCAACTTGCCGGTGCTGGCCGAGGAGCTAACGGCGGTCCCTTCGGGCTAAGCCACAACCCAGTCTGGCGAAAAACGGCCGGTGTGCAACTGACAATTGGGTAGGGGGGGTTTCAAACCCGCCCCTACGTCATTGACCCCGTGGACCTGAAATACGACGGCAGCGTTGTGACGTCGACCAGCCGGTTGTCCTTCTTGTAGGGGGCCGGAGCGACCGTCGCCCTGATCTCCTTCTGCCGCTCGCCCGGATTGCCCCAGACGACCGTCACCTCCGTGCCTGGCTTGCTGTGCTCGACGTCGATCGTGCAAAGGGAGAGCATCTGGCGGAAGTAGTAGCTGTAGCCGCGCGACGTCGTCACACCGACGAGCCTGCCATCCGTCACGACCTTGTCAGCATACATGTAGCCATAGTTATTGGTCGGAATCTCCATGTAGTGGTACGGCTCGCCCTGCCGGAACAGCGACGCGTACACATCGACCACGTCGTCGCTGTTCCAGATGAGGGTCACCATCGTCCGCTTCGGATGGGCGACCTCAGCCTCCAGCGCCTTGCGCCCGATGAAGTCGTGGTCGAACTTGATGTTCCCGGCCCAGCCCAGCTCGACGGGGCTTCGGTACCAGGCGCTAATGGCGTCGGCCTCGAAGCTGCCGGCGATCCTCTGGGACAACCCTCTTCCGGGTCTTTTGGAATAGGCCGTCCTCAGATACTCCCGATATTCCGCCCCTTCCTCTCCGTAGATCGCATACATGTAGTCGAACCCTGTCGTCGGGAAGCACGCCTCGAGATGGTTGGTCATGAAGACCCTTCCACCCAGGCGCCGGATCCCGAACTCCTTGCCCGCTTCCAGGGTGGCATCGTAGATCTCCCGGGCGTACTCAGTGGGACCCTGGAGCTCATACCCGAGCTCGCCGGCCATGCCCTGCCTCAGGACGATCACCTCCCGGCCCTTGATGTGAATCTTCCTGAAACGCATGAAGGCGATGTCACGAATGCTCTCGCCCGACGCCTTTTCGACGACGTAGAGCGAGTTCGGGCCCTGCACCTGGAAGTTGAATGTGCTGTCGTGCTCTGCCTTCGCGTTGTACCGACCCGTCCGTAGCTTGTAGTCGGTCCAGTGGGCTGGGATAGAATAGAGTCGGAACTCTTCTTCGCCCAGCCGCATCAGAATGCCCTCGGCGATCACCTTGCCGGCCTCGCTGCACTGGACGATGTGCTTGGCCTGACCAATTTCGAACTTGGCGAAGCTGTTGACCGAGAGGTCAGAGACGAGCTTCAGCGCGTCAGGCCCCTTGAGCAGGAGGTCGGCGAGGAAGGACCAGTCGCCGATGTAGCAAGTCTGCTTCCAGGACATCTGCTCGTCGATCCAGCCCGAGTACTCAGGTTGCCCCCAGATCTGGTGAAGGTAGCCCTTGAGCGGGGTTCTCATGGCTTCGACCATGGTCGTCATGGTAAGTGTCTTCCTTTCTGGATCCTGATGATCTGTTGGGTTGCCCCTCCCGAGGCTAATGGTCACTCACTATTTATTGTGCCAGTAGTACGAGCTAATCCAAGCGGGCGTAAGTTGATGTCGCAGCCCCGCCCTAGTCTAAAGCCATGGGCTACATTAGCGAAGCCCGCTGAAGCAACTGAGGCCAGAGCGTACGGCACAACCGAGCATGATTGTCACCATATTTGGTGCATGACCATAAGCCCATTATGCATGGATCAGTAATGAGTCAGTGACCTAATGACCTAATGACTCCGCATTCCTAAGGATTTCCACGACTTCTGCCAGGCTCAAGCGGGAAGGATGGACGGCGGGGTGCTTCCAGCCCCCACAGAGAAGAAGCCTCTTGCTGGCGTGGAGAAACCAGTCGGCCTCGGGCTCCAACTGCCGGACATGCTGGTAGACGGGCGTCAGATCGATATGGTGGCGCACCCGGCCCTCGATGCCTATCCAGCCCTGGGTAGTCCGGCGGACGAAGATAACGGCTCCCTGGCGGAAGGAGAATCCCCTGATCCCGCCCAGGTCTCCCTCGAACGCGGCCGCCTTGCCCCAGGGTGTCTCGAACTCGATGCGCTTGTGGAACTGGCGGTCTACCTCTTCCAACTCCTGGGCCCACGCATACCATCCGTCCATGATGGGCAACATAGCCTCGGCAACCTTCAATGGTTCTGTAGGGTAGTGCAGGTTGAGGCCACGCAGGATCCCGCCCCATCCCCATCCGTCATTCTGCAGCCATGGCTCTATGAGGCCGTTGTCCTGTTGGGTGACGTAGTCTATGACTCGTCCCAGGGCCGGGTCTTCGGGCTTTACCGCCTGCCAGACCAGCTTGGCTGAACAGACGTGGTGGCCGTGGACCTCTTCCTGGTGGTGATCGAAACGGCCTTGCCCGGTATCCACGTGGATGATGTCTGGGTCGGAGTCCGCGGGCTTTCCATCGAGGGTCGTTCCGGTGGGGATAAAGGCCAGTTCAGCATCCTCATATCCCCCGAAACGCTTCAAGAGCCAGATGCTGGTGACGCTATCCAGGTCCGGCCAGAGATGGCTAACGATAATCGTCATGCCCTTAACGCATCTCGCGGTACATCGCCTACACCCAGTTTGAACACCTTCCCGGCTGCTTCCCCTGCGGACGCCGTCGCGTTGCAGGTGTCCACCACGAGGCGGGCACGGCCAACGATGCCAGGGACGTCAAAGAGGCTGTGCGCGGTGATAATAACCACGCAATCGGCCCAGTCCAGTCTATCCTGGTCGGCGGGCGCTGAGTCCAACCGGCGGCCCCGGGCGAGTCGGCCATCCTCTCCCAGTTGAAGGTGCGGAACATAAGGATCGCTATAGGTCACGTCCGCACCCATCGCCAGGAGGAGCTCGATGACGCGGGGCGCGGGAGAGTTGCGGGCATCCTCTACGTCAGCCTTGTAGGTCACGCCCAAGACCAGGATCTGGGAGTCCTTGATGGACTTGCTCCGGGAGTTCAAGGCTTCTACCACTTTGCTGACGGTGTGGTAGGGCATAGATTCGTTGACCTCCGCGGCCAGCTCGATGAACTTGGTATGAAAGTCGTATTCCCTGGCCTTCCAGAGAAGGAAGAAGGGGTCAACCGGGATGCAGTGTCCGCCGACCCCGGCGCCGGGGAAAAAGGGCATGTAGCCGAAGGGCTTGGTGGAGGCGGCGGCGATGACCTCCCACACATCCATACCCATGCGCTCGCAGAGCATGGCCATCTCATTGACCAGGGCGATATTTACGGCACGGAAGGTATTCTCCAGTAGCTTGGTCATCTCCGCGGCCCGGGGCGAGCTAACCGGGTACACGTCAGGACAAATGGCCTCAAAGAGGCGGCAGGCCAGGTCGCCGCAGATGGGGCTTACGCCGCCCACTACCTTGGGCGTGCTGGATACAGTGTGCTTCCTGTCCCCGGGGTTGATTCGCTCCGGACAGAAGGCCAGATGGAAATCCACGCCGGCTTTCAGGCCGGACTCCTCAAGGATTGGCAGCACGTCCTCTTCCGTGGTGCCGGGGTAAGTGGTGCTCTGAAGGATGACCAATTGGCCTTTTTTCAGGTGGCCGGAGATTTGGCGGGCGCTGGAGATGATATAGGACAGGTCCGGCGCTTTGTTGTGTTGCAGTGGAGAGGGAACGCAGATTATGATCGCATCTACATTGCCAATCTCCCCCATATCGCAAGTCGCACGCAGGCGGCCGCTCTGCAGCAAAGGGGATAACTCAAGCGACGGTACATCCCCGATGTAACTTTCCCCTCTGCGCAAAGAGGATACTCTCTCGATGCTTATGTCGATGCCCACCACTGGAAAACCGGCCCTGGCCAGGGCTGCCGCTAAGGGTAGACCGACGTATCCCAGCCCCATGACGGCGATCTGGGCCGTGCGGTCGTCTATTTTAACGCGCAGGGCCACGCTGTCAGAGTCTCTCCTCGGAAAAGCCGCTGCGGACACTTCCCGGCTCCTGCTCCAGAGACTCCAGCTCCTGCCCATGCTCCAGAAGGCTGATGTATCGGGGCCGCATGCGGTCCGAGATGGATTCCACCCCGCCGCCTCGGAGGATCTTCACCACCTCGCTCATAATGCTCGTGGCAATCTCCGCCGGAGTCTGAGCGCCAATGTTGATGCCTATGGGGGCATAAATGCGGCGCAGCTTATCCACTGGCATGCCCGCCTGGTAAAGGAGCTTGAAGACCGCCCAGACCCGGCGGCGGCTGCCGATCATGCCTATGTAAGCGGCCGGCGAGTCTATCACTTCCCGAAGCGATTCAATATCGTGCTGATGGCCTCTGGTGATGAGGATGATGAAAGTGTTGGCGGTGATGGGGAGCTTCCGCAACGTCGCTTCGAAGCCGGCGGCTATCACCTGGTCGGCCTCTGGGAAGCGCTCCCGATTAGCAAAGGATGACCGGTCGTCCAGAACGATCACCTCAAAATCCAGAAGCTTGCCCATCTTGGCCAAGGGGACGGCGATGTGTCCCGCTCCGACAATCAGCAGGGTAGGACGGGGGAGGAAGACCTCGACAAAAACGTCAACGGACCCTCCTCTTTCCAGCCCAGCTTGCCGGGCCTCGCGCTCGGAGAAGGCCAGGGTCACCACTCGGGGCGATCGCTCCTCTATAACTTTCTCCACCTTTTCGGCCAGCGCCGCCGCCAGCGGCGGCCAGGCCAGACCGCCTATCTGCTCTCCCGTGGACAGGAAGAGGGCCTTGTCTCCTGTCCGGGCGGGGAGGTCCCCATTGACGTCGATCACCGTTGCCAGGGCGGAGGCCCTCTTATCCGTTATAGCTTGGACTATCGCACGGGTCAGGTCCAACATATCTAGGCCTGGTACCAGGGCTCTACGAAGACCTCCATGATCCCTCCGCAGACGCCCTGGGACTTCATATCGATTTCCTCCGTAAGGTCCACCAAGACCATCTGCGGCTTCCGGGAATCCATGACATTGAGGGCGGTGCGCCATACCTCGGCCTCGCCGCATCCGCCGCCGATGGTGCCCAGGATTTCGCCGCCCTGCCTGACCAGCATCTTTGCCCCTACCTCTCGGGGCGTAGACCCCTTGGTGCGCACTACGGTCGCCACCGCCACAGTCTCTCCGTGGGAGATCAGGTCGGCAATTTGCTCAAAGGTGCCTTTCAATTCGATATCCTCCGCTTTGCACGTGTTGGCGTGAGTCCGGGCCGCGCCGAGTCACCGAGACTTCCGGTACACTGGCTTCCATAGTATAATAGCTTCGGGAGATTAATATCAAGCCTCAAGTAGAGCTGTCACCCGGGCGCGAAACGAGCCTTACTCCAAGGGTGGTATATCATCGCCTGTCTGACGGCCGGTGGGAGAGGAAAGACCGGGCGGTGGCCCAAGAGTTCCCCCTCACGGTCTTCGTCAACGGACGGGAGATAGTTACCCTGCTGTGCACGCCCCAGAAGCTGAATTACCTGATTCTAGGGTTCCTCTATTTTCAAGGACTTATTCAGAAAGTGGAGGATGTGGTGAGCATTAGCGTTTGCCCGGATCAGCCGACTGCGCAGGTGCGCCTGCTAACGAAGAAGGTGGTGCTTCATCGGCGTCGAGTGGTTTTCTCCGGGTGTGGGAGCACCCCGGCGCCGGCCAACTCGTCCCATCCCATACCGCCGCTGGAGTCGACGTTTCAGGCCCGAGGAGAGGATCTGGTATCCCTGATGAGCTACTTACAGGAAGGGGCCGAATTGTATCGCGCCCACGGAGGCGTCCACATCTCGGGACTGGCCGACCGGGACAAGCTCTTGGTCTTGGCAGAAGATATCGGCCGTCACAATACGCTGGATAAGATACAGGGCGAGTGTTTATACCGCGGTCTCTCTACACAAGACCGGATCCTCTTGACTACGGGACGCCTCTCCTCGGAGATGGTAGACAAGGCCGTCCGTATGGGAGTGCCCGTACTGGTTTCCAGGAATTCGCCCACCGAGCGGGCTGCCGTCATGGCTGACCATTTTGGCATGACGCTGGTTGGCTATCTCCGCGGCCCACGTCTTGTTGTGTATACCCATCCCGAGCGGGTGGTGGGGCTGAGCACGTAGCGATGAGCCATCAGCGATCAGTTGTCAGCCCGAGGCGTGGGCATTTTCGGGTAGATGGATTTCAACGCAGAGATCGCCGAGTCCACGGAGGACCTATTACGACTCTGCGCCCCTCCGCGTTCTCCGCGTTGAACGGGTTGCATGGTTATGGGGTAGCTATTCTCTCCATCCGACACTCTAAAGGAGAAACTTATGCCGGAAGGTGACCAGAGCAAAGATCTCCAGGACCTGCTTAAGGAACTACTCGCCTCAGCTTCCACGGACAGGGATGTGTCTGCGGAGCAGCAAGGGACGGAGGGCTTCCAGGGGGGAGAGACTCAGACCGCTCCTTCACAGGCTCCCGCCGGAGAGACTCAGACCGCTCCTTCACAGGCTCCCGCCGGAGAGACTCAAGCTGCTCCTTCACAGGCTCCCTCCGGAGAGATCGCCTCGGGACAGAGCGGGGGTCCTTCTCGGCAGCCGCCGGCCTATGAGGTAGAGATCATCCCCCCGGAGGCAACCGGTGTCGACTCCGCGGCCGGGCCCGTTGGGCGGGCTGGTACGGCGCTTCATGTTCTAAAGCAACGGCTCCCCAAGCGGTCTCCAGTCCTGCTGGAGGGTAAGCTGGAAGTCCATGTGGCGCCGCCCGCCCCGCTGGCTCGTGTCTCGCTCTTTGAGCGAGCATTGAAAGAGCGTGATGACATCCGCTGGCTGGGTACCTGGGGAAAGTCCCGGGAAGGGACTATCGTTCATTTGCAGCTTAGCGCTCCGGTACTCTCTACCCAGCTATTCGAGGGCATCGCCTTGGTGGACGGGGTTGAGAAAGGAAAAGGAGGCAAAACCTGGTTGATAAAGATCTCTCTGGCTCCAGACCGGCTTGAAGCTCCGGCAATAGAGGACTCCACTGAAATGACTCTCCCTCAAGCGGTCCCGGAGCAGCCTGAGCTGTACAGGCCGGAGCCGTCTCCCGTTTATCTTGAGCCGCTTGAACAGGGCTCTGTTGCAACGGTGGATGTTGAGGTTTCGCCTATCGATTCTCTGGACGCCCTTAACCGGTTCGAGAGGCTGCTCGCCTCGTGTTCCCTGGGCTGCCGGGTTGCCAACGTGCTGAGCCTGGACGGCGTCTCCACCGTTCTGATTACGGTCGAGGGCGTAAGCAGGGACTTTTTGGCCAAGAGGCTACAGGAGAAGATAGGCGCCATCAAGCTGGAAGTCAGCCAGGGTCGGCTGGTAGCTCAATTGCCGGAGAAGTGGTGACAGGCATGTCCATTAGCCAGAGGTGGTCATGGCCCGGCTGGTAGGCGATATCCTGATCGAAATGGGCGCCTGTTCTCAGGCGCAGCTTTACGAGGGCTTGCACCGGGCGGCTGAGCTAGTCGGCAAGGGAGTGTACCGTCCCATCGGTGAAATGCTGGTGGACCTGGGCTATGTTAGCCGAGAACAGTTGGAAGAGTCCCTGAAGCTACAGGGAGAAGACGCGGAATAACCGTCAGCCCGAGCAGACCTGTAAGCCGGGTTCTGTACCCACCCGAGGGCGGGCGGTGGCCATCCATCTAGGGTGACGGTTACCCGCCACCTCCTGCGACCAACCCGAGGGTGAGGCCGGGCAGCCCTGCCAGCCCCCGTTGCTCGCGGCGCGAGAGAGCTGGCGTCCCTCCTATTCGGTCTTGCTCCGGGTGGGGTTTGCCCAGCCAGCGAGTCGCCCCGCTGCTGGTGAGCTCTTACCTCACCTTTTCACCCTTACCCCCGCCGAAGCGGGGGCGGTACGGTTTCTGTGGCACTTTCCGTAGGGTTGCCCCTCCTGGGAGTTACCCAGCACCCTGCCCGCGGAGCCCGGACTTTCCTCAGGCCCTTTCGGGCCCGCGGCCACCTGGTCTGCTCAGGCTAAGCTTAGTCTAACACGGCTGATTTAGGGGGTCAAGGCGAACGCGAGGCGCTGTAGGCATCAAGATTTCGCGGAAGTCGCCTGTTGTGAGCAAGACCGACTCGGTTTTCAAAACCGAGTCGGTCTTTGCACTACCCCAGCGCGAAATACTGACGCCCACCGGCGAGGCGCTGGCAGCCTGGATGCCGCGGCCGAGCCATTAGCTGGGCCGGCGAGGAGGCCGGTACAGCCCTAGGCCGGGAATACGCGCGAAGTGGCGCAGATTACACGTCATGAGAGTGAGGTCGTAGTGAAGTGCCGTCGCGGCGATGAGCAAGTCAAGGTCAGGAATAAGCTTGCCTTGCCGTCGCAGAGCATGGCGATTTTGGCCAAAGACCTGCATGATAGCGTCGTTGAGCGCCAGGACGGTGAATCCTGACAGGAAAACGCGAAGGTTGTCCATGTGAGCGTCGGGGTCGGGAAAGTTATATGCTCCTTCATGCAACTCACCGAGCGTAATGACACTGACAGCGACACCGACTACGGCGTGGTGTTCGAGAGGAGCTAATGCGGACTGTATGCCGGATAGTGCGTCAATAATCCAGTCAGTCTCAACCTGGTGATTCAGGGGCGATTAGATGGGCGAGTGCCCTCCTTGCGAGCGCGATAAATGTACGCCTTAAGAGCCTCTGCATCGATGTCCTTCCAACTTCCAGCAGCAGCTCGGATTCCCTCCAGGGCGGCATTGGGGTCATAGGACTTCCAGATATCCTCCCACTCACGTTCCAGGCGATAAAGCTCCCCGTCTCTTTCGAGAAGCAGCGGCGCTGCTGCCTCTTCTTGCAACAGGCGGTCAAGCTCACCCCCTGGTTTAACCGTCACTCGCTTCAGTTGCCTGGCCATAAGGTTCACCCCCCGGTTAAGGAAAGTATAGCAAATAGCACTCAAGGCATCAACGAATGACATCAGGGTCTTTTGGTGCCGCAAAACCCGTCCTATTCCGACAACTGCAATTCGGCCTCGACCAACCAGCGGGGAGGCCAGCCAGGTCCCTGTTTGTTGCCCTGGGCCTGCCCGACCATGATTACTGGACAGGTGACAGCTTTTAAGAGCGCGCGTCCGACGTCGAAGAGACGCAGCGGCCCGGACGTGCGCCAACCGATCACCAGGGCCGAGGCCGAAAGCTCCGCAGTCTTCTCTTGAACGGCTTCCTTCCAGTCGCGAGCTATCCAGACCTCCTCTGTTGGCACTATGCCGCTTTCCGTGGCGATACCAGCGGCAGCTTCGAGCAAGGCTTCGGCGGTTTCTTCTTCCCCATCAGTAAGATCCAGCGGCCGTTGTGGCGGCAAGACTAAGACTAGTGCCAGGTAAAGGCTCACATTCAAGAGGAGCGCCATTGCAGTACCGCACTGCACGAGGGGCGCCAGATCATGCCCAGGCTCCAGGCAAACGACGACGGGTCCGGACCTGCTCAACGTCTCCATCCTACGTTCCCTCTCCAGTGCCCGCTTCCCCCGGCTCAACCGCGTAGCCCGGATGATACGGCACGTCTACCACGATGGTGTTAGGCCGGAAGAAGAGGCGCACCTTCAGTCGAAAAGCGGTCTGATTGTGCAGGAAGTACTCCCAGAA
>Ga0082335_1002684_pt1 | contig 32270 bp, 47 predicted proteins | sample Subgrocontami58m_FD_72375 | JGI IMG/M metagenome (GOLD analysis project Ga0082335, IMG submission 72375) | Subsurface groundwater microbial communities from S. Glens Falls, New York, USA - GMW37 contaminated, 5.8 m (SPADES assembly) (version 2) ...
ACTCCGGCAGAGGTGGGCGCGAAAGAACCTTTGGGAATAAAGGACGATTGAAATTTCGGTTCCATTTAACAGAATTATACAATGGAAAGCAATCTATTTATACCAGAGGGTGTTTATAACTCCTATTCCTCCTCCGCTAGTTTACGCAGGGCAAGACCAATGGCGACGGCAAATTCAGGACCAGTTTCTTTTGCTTTAGCAAGAACCGTTCTTGCTAAACTTACTCCGTGTCGGTAAAATAATTCTCTACAAAATCTTGAAATGATTTAGAATCCTCAAAGTATTCGGGAAAGTTCTCTTTATTGGTTATATTTTTCTCTATTCTATCTCTACCAATATAATCAAGATAGCTCGAGTAACGATATGATTCAAGAAATTTTTTCATATCAGATGATGGCCTCTTAATCTGATCTTCCCAGTTAGGAAACAAGATTTCTAGAGGATTAATATGAATATACCCAAACAAGTGCCTCATATAGTTATCATCAACTCCGATCAACTTTGATTTGAATAATCCACCAAATAGAGCCCCAGTCCTTTGATATTTGATATTAAAGTACATAGAGTAACCCACACCTAATTTCCTCATAAACTTGGTTATTCCCCCATCGACTTCTTGACGAATTAGTAAATGAAAATGATTCGTCATTAGACACCATGTGCCAATTGAAACAAGCAGTTCGCCTCTATCAAAAACTAAAACTTCACTAAACGTTTTGTGTTGATTATTTAAAATATTATCTAATCGGAAAGAATCGTGTGAGTTGGCAAGATATAAGAGCATCATAAACCGCTCATAATCTTTACTAGATTTAAAGATTATCCGTTTATCTATCCCACGGTTATATATGTGATAATACTCACCTGTAATAAACGGGTCTTTGCGTAGCATTCTAATAATGTAACAGAGATGAAAATCTTTAGCAAGAACGGTTCTTGCTAATATATGCGATATAAACCGCAATGGTTGCACCATCAAAGTAACCAGCACTCATCGTGGTGGCAACTTGAACACCCCCAACCTTGCGCTCGGCAATCATAAAATCGTCCTCGGTTTCCTTTCTAGAGGAAACGGCACCGATAATTATGACAACAGCTATGTATAAAAGAAAAAATATAATTGATAATTCCATAATACTTACTCCTCCTCCGCCAGTTTACGCAGGGCGAGGCCGATGGCCACGGCAAATTCCGGACCAGTTTCTTTCAGAATATTTTCAAGAAATGCGGGAGCGGAAACTTTATTGAAAGGGTTGGCTGAAACTACTTCTGTCTTGAAACTATTTCCAGCCAGTTCTGCTAGACCCTTAAGAGCGGACCCCCCGCCGACCAGAATCAGTTTGGCAATTGTTTTTTTATGCTTCTTCTCAAACGAGAGAAGCGCGTTGTTCATTTCCGCAAATATATAGTCAAGAGAAACGATGATGAGATCGTTCAGATTCTTGTCATCCCCGGCCGCGCCCACTTTCCTCTTCATCACTTCTGCCTGTTCAATAGTCAGCCCGAGAGATTTGGAGATAGTGGAAGTGATATCTTGCGATCCGCGATTAATAGTATGAGAAGAAAGAATAATGCCACGTTCAACGACATAGAGTTTGGTTGTAGTAGCGCCCATATCCATGATCATCACTGGCCGAAGCGCGTCATCAAGTACAGCCCGCATGGTGCTAAATATCTCAATTTCAAAAAAACCAGCTTCCAAACCGGCCTTGGCCACGATTTCCTGATATCGCGCAATCGTCTCATTGTGAATCGCCACGATAAGGACATCGACCTTGGGGGTAATAGTCGCGATTACTGGGACATCACTCACTTCCGGATCCTCGACTAACACCTCGCTTTTAGGCACCACAGACCAATCCAGAGTTACTTCCGTTATCGGCACGGGAATATATTTGCGAGCTTCAAGCGGTACCATAACCGAAAGTTGCTTGGGACTCACTTCCGGCATTTCTATAACAGACATAAAAGATGAGGAGAAGGGAATAGAGATGCCACACTTCTTGGTCGTGATATTAACCTCTTTTTCCTTCATCAAATCGATAAGCGCTTGGGCGATCTTGTCGGGAGGAAGTGTGACGGCCTGACCAATACCAAGGCCGGCGTACGGACCCAGAGCCAATTCGCCATATGTTTCAAGAACCGCCTGACCATTTTTCTTTGTCAGCTGGACTATCTTGATAGCTGAAGAACCTATGTCTACACCTAGAGCCACAGGTTCTCCTTTTTTGAGGAATTTAGAAAGATATTGGGAAAGGCGCGTGAGGAAATCCATATGTTTTATATTATCATAATACTTCTATGAACTTTATAACAAGTATCAAGGATCTCTGTATCGACTTTCTCTTCCCACGAAGTCAAAAGGCGCTGGAGCTCGAAGCGCTTTCAGTTGGCACTTTAATGAAGATGCTACCACGAGCAGAACCGACCAAAGATAAGTCCACGGTAGCATTATTTGATTATAGTCATCCTATAGTCAAAGAAATTATTTGGGAACTGAAGTATCGAGGCAATACTAGAATCGCAAATAAACTGGGTGAAATTCTCTACGACCATATACTTGAAGAGCTAACCGACCTAAATATTTTTGAGAGGTGGGGCAAACCGACACTTATACCAATACCAGTTTCAGATAAAAGACGCCATGAACGAGGATGGAACCAGTCTGAACTTCTGGCTCAAGCCGTTGTCACCCATGACAGGGAGAAAATTTTAAGATACCTCCCGGGACAACTTGTAAAATACCGCCACACCGAGAGCCAAACTAAAACTGCGTCAAGAAAAGAGCGTTTAGGGAATCTCACAAATTCAATGAAAGTTTTAAATATATCTAAAGTTGATGGTGGATGCATTATCGTCATCGACGACGTCACTACCACCGGCTCAACTTTTGCCGAGGCGCGCCGCGCCCTTCACTCCGCGGGCGCGAAAAAAGTTTTATGCATCGCTCTCGCACATTAATCCTATTATCTGGTTCTAAGAAGAGTGTTGACCAGCACTATGCCCTTCACGTTGTAAATTGCCCAGTCTGAAGTTACTTTCTCACTTTCTGGTTTAAGCGTGCCTGTGACAGCGATCATGTCTTCTGCCTTGAGATCGGTATTGGCATCCTGAATATGGCTAATGTCTAGTGCGTAGTAGAGGTTATCTCGACTCCTAACCCCGAGTGTGCAATTCTCTTGTGTCTTTAATTTCTCTTTAAGAGGAAGGCAACTAAAACTGCCGGTAATGGTAATCATGCCATCAATCTCGTCGTTGACGATCCTGTCCCAACCTTTGAATAGCAGGAAGCCAAAAATGATCATGGCCACCATGACCACCAACCAAATAGCGTTCTTCTTAAAAAAGTTCTTGCCCTCTGAATCGTTCATATTAAGCGGTATTATAGCATAGACGCACCCCTTCTATGCAAGCATTAGAAATAACTGAATAAATATGCTACTTTTAGATCTCACGGAGACGTGGCTGAGTGGTCGAAAGCGCCTCACTGCTAACGAGGTAGGGTTTAAAAGCCCTCGACGGTTCGAATCCGTCCGTCTCCGCCTTCGCCGCGCCGAAGCCCGCAAGGGCGTAGGCGGGCTTCGCCTGGCTTCGGCGTGACAAGTCCGCCTTCGATACGCTGAAGTTTTAACGAAAGCGATTTATATTATGTACTACATCTACAGCTTGAAATGTAAAGATGGATTTTATATTGGCTGTACTGATAATCTTAAAGAAAGAATTGGTAGGCATCAAAAAGGTCATGTTCCAGCAACAAAAGATCGTTTACCAGTAAGCTTAGAATTTTATGTTGCCATTCCTGACAAATACAAAGCCTTTGAGTTTGAGAAATATCTAAAATCTGGCTCCGGCCGTGCTTTCATTAAGAAACATTTTATTTAGTACCTGAGTGACCCGAGTACTTAGAAAATCGGCTTGATCACATAAATTGGTTTTCCGGGCAGTCTCTTTTGAAATTGTGCTTTAGCATGTTTAATTTTGGGAAAGTTATACCAAGGGTTCATCCAGCTTGATCCTCTTCGGCACAGATAATGTCCTAGAGGATATTTTTTGCTTCTTCCAATAAAAACTATTGACCCTTCCTCATAAATTCTTCTCAGGTTTCGTTTATTGATGTAATGGTAGCTATAGCGCTTGCCATATCTATCTAAAGCAGCCACTACTTCACGAGCGTAAAATCCCCGTACACCTACGTGATATTTACCATTTGTAAATAATAAGAGAGCTTTTTGGTAACTGATATTTAAGATAAAAGCGACGCAAGCTACTGCGCAACCAGCAGTATGTTCTTGGGCAACTGGTTTTTTCATATGTTAACATGGTAGATTTTATATTTTTATATACAAGCCCTAGAACCCGAGTACATCAATCTCAATAGTCGAAAGATGCTAAAATAGCCTTACATGGCTTATACCTACGGGCACTTAACCCGACTACACCACCAGTACAACTTAGTATCCTTCTTCGCTAAAGCTATTAAGGACACGGTCGGTGTGACCTGATTACTCGCGAGAGCAGTTAAATCTTAGAATATCGAGTGGTTCTTCCTTGTCCAATTCTTTTCACTTTTTTGAGTCTCATTAATACATCCAGCGCTTGGGATACCGTTGGTCTGGATACTTTTGTAGCCTTTGATATTTCTCCAGGAGTTGCTTCTAGAATATTTTCAAGATATCTCCATACGATTAATTGTTTGGGGGAGAGAAGTAACTCAATATTTTCTTTGGATAACAGATCAATAGCTTGCTTAGCTTGTTCAAGTAAAATCTGCAGAAAAAATTCCAACCAAGGCGTGATATCCTCTTTTTCTTTGTTGATTGTTTTCTGACTTCTCCTTAGCGCTACATAATAGTCTGCTTTGTTATCCTCAATTAATTTCTCGTGAGAGATATACGGGACATAGGAATATCCATATTTGAGCATCAGCAGATTTGTGAGGATGCGCGAAAGTCGACCATTACCATCTTGGAATGGATGAATATTGAGAAACTCCACTAGGAAGTTGCCAATAATTAAGAGTGGGGGGATTTCCTTGGTAGAGAATGCTTCTTGTGTCCACTCGGTGAGTTCAAGCATTTCTTTAGGAGTCAGATACGTCGGAGTAGTGTCGAAGAGAATGCCAATGGATTGTCCAGCTTCATTTATCATGTGAACTTTGTTCTCGATCTTCTTGTATTCGCCACGGTGAAGTTTGTCTTTCTCAACATATTTTAAAAGTTCTTGGTGGAAATTCTTGATAGTACTTTCAGAAAATTGGATGTATTTCCAAGATTCAAAAACATTGTTGAGAAGTTCATAGTATCTCTTCACTTCTTGTTTATCTCGGTCTTTGAATTTCTGCATTGAAAGACCTCTCATCAATTTTTCCACATCTTCATCAGAAAGTTTTGCTCCTTCAATACGGGTGGAAGCTCCAGTAGAAGTAATGAGAGTAGATTTTTTCAGACGCCCTAAAGCCTGTGGATTTAGCTGTGCCCCTCCTACCCATCTGCCCTTTATTTCATCAATTTGATTAAGCAACTGCCAAATTGATTGAGGTAAATCCTTTAGTCTTTTATTGAATTTATAGTTCATGTCCTTTGATCAATCTCCTATATTGAGTATATGAGATTATATTAGATTGTTATAGATAAATCAAGAAGAGCGACATGTGTCGCTCTTTTGTTAGCTAAAATTTATCAAGAAACTATACATGCCCATACCACAAACCCCTCGCACAGGTTCTCCGACTTTTGGCACGCCAAGATCAATTTCCGTCTCTCCAGTTTGAGGTAAAATTTTCTGGAAACCAATAGAACGAATTACGAGTGATGCAGAGCAGTCATATGTTCCATTTGTCTTTAGTATGAGTTTAGTGGGGATACCGGCTTTAGCCATAGAAACTTTTGGCATATACCCGCCTCTTGCACTTACAGTAATGTATTGAATACCGTCCTTTATTTCGCTGTTTTGTACCGCCTCGCTCGTAGTCGTGTTTGTATTATTTCTTGACCCTCCCCAAAAGATGGCGCCAATAATCATGATGAGGGCGAGAATAATGCTAATTGAAACAGTTTTATTCATAAATTAATTATATATTGAATAGAGGATTAATGACGCCAAGTCCGGCAAGTCCACCAAGTAGAGCAAATATTCCAAGTCCTATTACGACAACTCCCGCAGATTTAAAAAATAGAGGAGCGTGTTTTCCATGTGCAAACGATGCAGAACCAAACGAAAGAAGTACGAGCATTGGCAGTGTTCCGAGTGCGAATGCAAGCATTATAAGAAGCCCGGATATAAATGTTCCGCTAGAAAGAGCTACCACTTGCATTGATTGCGTAAATCCACATGGCAAGAAAAAAGTGCCAAACCCGATAATGAGTGGAGTGAAAGTTTTATGCTCTATCTTTTTAAAAAAATTGAAAACACCAGAATGAATAGTAATCTTATTTTTAGAAAATATTCCGGCTAAATTTAGACCGAGATATAGCATGACGAGAGATGCCAAAATCCCAAGTATTGCCGTTAAAGTGAAGTTAATTCCAATAGCACTGCCGACGAGCCCAAGAACGCCACCTAGCACCGCAAAACTAACCAATCTCCCTATATGAAAAAGTAAAAAAGTTTTAGTATCACTCACATTATCTTGAGATATCTTTGCTGAAAGTGAGAGCACAAGTCCGCCGACTATGGCAAGACAGCTTGAAACTGAAGCGATGAGACCGATGATGAAACTGGTTATAGGCGTTGTCTCTCCCCCAAGACCGAGATTCAAGATGCCTGATTTTTGAAGAAGAAAGAAAAGGACGAGAAAGACGAGACCTATAGGTATCGCTTTCCAAATAACATTATTAGGTTCTTTTTCTTGAATTATTTTTTCTACTGAAAGAGAATAGCCATTATGTTTAATTTTTTCAGTCAGCATTTCCGCCAACTCATACTTGCTATTATCAAGGTCTGTTTCAAATGAGACAATTTCTTTTTTTAAGTCAACAAAAGTATTTTGTATCCCTAATTGTTCATTCAAAGCATCTTCAATAAAAATTTTGCATGAAGGGCAGTGAGTTCCAGAAACGTGGAATGTGTGTGTTTGGAACATGGAACGTACAATATAACACGAAAAATCAGACTCCGCAACTTGCTCCGCCCTTTTGTGTTTGTGGTTGCATTTGTGACACGATTCTTTGATACCCAGACGCGCTTGAATAATTAGCACCAAGTATTTCTTGCGGGTTTACATCATTCCATTCAATACCTTTGCCTTTCATGTAAGTTGCAAGTGTTAAGTAGGTATCGGGAAACCAGTAGGAATTCACGACCAGAGCCGCTTTCCACATATCCTGTTCGCTCGCGCCTTGCGAAGCCATGAGTTCAAGAAGTCCAAGCATAGCCATCCCGTGATTACAGTCTGGGAAATGAGTTGAGTTACCACAACACGGCCTGTATATCCCCTTTGATACTTTCTCTACCAGCTCCTGCTGTTCGGGAGTTAGTTCAAAGAATTTATGACGGCTATAGTGATTCATTGCGCTACCCTGTGCAATAGTCCAACCGCCTGTTGAGGCAAAGTTTCCAGCTCCACCATAGGCCGGATTTGTCATCTCGCCCGACTCCAATATTGGATTCTTACTTGCCAGACCAAGAGCCCAAAATAAATTGAGCAGATAGCCAGCATTTTCGTTTGTGATCTTTAGCTTGCCATTGTTCTTTCCAAGAAGAAGATTTTTATACTCCTCGGTTAAATCCCCTCTCTGCCCATAAATGGCTTTGAATTTTTCAGCGTCAATTGCACCGGAACTGACAAGCTTTGAACCAAGGTCACCCCATGTGACCGGTAATTCCACTCCAAGAAACGGCAATACTTTCTCTTCTAATTCAGATTTTTGAATTTGGGTCTTTTCTGATACTACTTTCGTTAAACCTGACGGCTTATACATGATTCCGAAAGTGATGATTACCCCCGCGATGATAATAGCGGCAGGTAGTACAAGAGGATTATTTTTTGTTTCCATTTTAGTCGCAGCAATGTTCTAATTTTTTTAATGTTTCTTTGATCCCTGCCTCGCTGATTTCATTGAGGATGATGCGTCGCTTTTCGCAATTTTTGCAATGAGGAATCCGGAGAAATTTGGTAATTCTGGCGATTAGGTCTCCGAGTTTGAGTCTATAGGTCATGCGAGGAAGATAATTATGCCCAGAATAATCATGGCCACACCAGTCCAAAGCTTCAATCCTCCTATGTTGTCACGCTTCCAGATTTGCACTTTTTCAACCAACAACTTATTGGCCGATATGAACAATACAACAATAAGAGGAATAATCAGAATGAGATTATAGAGCAATAGATAATTAAATCCGCTCTTATAAGTCATCTGGTCACGCAAGAGTCCTATCACCATAAGGTAAGGTCCGCCCATGCATGGGAATTGGCATATCCCGACAAGAAGTCCGAGCCCAAATACCGCCGGAAACGAAGCGTTGTCCATCAACTTGCTCATCGTACCGTGGGCTATAGACGGCAGGCGAAGTTTGATGGGAAACGATGGAAAGAAGCGATTGAGGAGATTGAGCACGCCAAAGGTGATGAGAAGAGTAGCCCCCAATTTGCCCATAAAGTGAGGGGTGTTGAAGAGATGCAGAACTTTCAGTATTCCCAACCCTATCAAGAAATAGGCGACAAATATTCCGGCAATGTATGTCCCGCCAAGCTGAAGGATTTTCTTTCTACTAACTTGTATTCCAAAGAGGAAGGCAATAGTTATGAGAAGGATCGAGAATGAACAAGGATGCACGCTGTCTAAGAGAGCGGCAATTAGCACCAGAGGAAGTAGCCATGTTCCTTGGTTACTCAAATTCCAGATGATGGATGAGGTCGCCGAACTATTTTTGAGAATGACGAGTCCAATTATGACGACGAGAAGAACTGCGATGAAGGTGATAATTTTTCTCATAATTTTTACGGAGTTACGATTGCTTTAATCTCAAATTGAAGTTTATTGCCATTCGCATCTTCAAGATAGACAAAGCGATCAATCATTCCAACACCTGCCGGACCGTGTGCATTGGGATCATACACCACTTCGATATCCGCTGTTTGTCCCGCCTTTATGGTCTTATTTAGTTTGGGGACAAAACCCATGCTCGGCATACCGAAGGGACCGCTCTTGCTTCCGTCTGACTCCACAAAATATGCCCTGGTGCACATACAAGAGGTAGTTAAGCTCGGCACTTTTATATCTTCACTTGTAGAGTTAATGACTTCGAATACTTTACTCACATTGCCATTTCTCATTGAGATCGTTCCAAAGTCATAGAGGGTCTCTGGGGCTACTAGATTTGTCCCAATTGATTTACTTTCTGAACTTGAAGCATTATTTTTCCCTAATAGCCACAAGAGACTGAATATGCCAGCGATGATAAGAACCCAAATAACAACTTTATTAATTTTCATATAATTTAATTAGCACCAATAAAGAGAAACGTTGGGTTCAAAAAGAAGGACTATTTTCTAAAAGTGATAGCCAGCGAATTATTTTTTTGCTATACGAATCGAGAAGCGGAGAATCGTGTAAAATTGGAACAAAAGCAGGCGGCCCAAATAACGGTAAATGTATAAAAATTACAAGAACAGCACAGATGGCAAAAAGTAGAGAAATGATGAGTGTTGTCAATCCTGCACTAACAGTCACATTGAGAAATGCGTGATAGGCAGAGATGTGATGTATCACTACAGCCACAATATCTTGCGGACAAAGTGAGGCCCCCATCACCGAGAACGGACAATCAGCTAGCATACGCTCATTAGGTCCGTTCATCATCAAAGTAAAACTAAAAAACATAATCATTATTAACGATGCTAGAACAAGTGTGGTAATAATTTTTTTAGATATAGTCGGCATACACGTTATTTTATTAAGTCCTTCTTCTTTTCTTCAAATTCCCTCTTGTTAATCTCGCCCTTAGCGTAGCGTTCCTCCAAAATTGAGAGCGCCTTTGAATCGGAGTGATTATTTTTTCCAACGATCTCGCGCAGTAGCCAAACAATGAACGCAATGAATAAAACCCAGAAGACAATCATAATGATTCCACCTCCGAATAACCCCATCATACTTCCTGCCCCCCATCCTCCATAGTTACTATATAATCCGTACATCATATTTTTTTAATTAATTAATAATAATTTTATAATTTCATCGCTTTAATTCGTAATGAATTCGACACCACTGAAACAGAGGACATGGCCATTGCAAATCCGGCAAATACTGGAGAGAGCAACCAACCAAAGATTGGATACAAAGCTCCAGCCGCCAATGGAATACCAACGATGTTGTAGATAAACGCCCAGAAGAGATTCTGTTTTATCCCTCGCATGGTCATTTTCGAGAGCTTGATTGCTTTCACGAGCTTCGAGATATCTCCCCCCAGAAGCGTGATACCGGCAGATTCAATGGCCACGTCTGTGCCTGTACCCATTGCGATACCTACGTCGGCTTGGGCAAGTGCTGGCGCATCATTTACGCCATCACCGGCCATGGCGACGATTCGACCTTGTGACTGCAATTCTTTTATCTTCGCCAATTTGTCTTGCGGTAAGACGTGTGCAACCACATCATCAATACCCACAAGACTCGCCATATGCTTGGCAGCTCTTTCATCGTCTCCAGTTAGCATCACAACTTTAATCCCGAGTTTGTGGAGATTGGCGATAGCTTGTTTTGATTCAGGCTTTATTTCATCTGCCACCATTACAAAACCCATCACTTTTTCTTTGGTCGCAAGAATGACAGGGGTTTTCCCCTGCAGAGTGAATTGTTCTATCTTTGAAGCATCAAAGGCTACACCTAGCTCTTTCATGAGCTTTGCGTTGCCCACAAAATATTCCGATCCTTTGATTGTCCCTTTTAGTCCTTTTCCTTGAATCCCTTCAAAATTTGAAGAGTCGGATAAGAGAATGTTTTTCTCCTGTGCGTAATTCACGATAGCGTGAGCAATAGGATGCTCTGATTTTTTTTCAAGTGATGCAAGTATGGACACGAGCTCATCATCTTTTAGATTTGAAAAGTTTTGAATATCAACGAGTGTTGGTTTGCCTATAGTGATAGTACCGGTCTTATCTACAATAACTATATCTACTTTATGGAGCTTCTCAAGAGTGGCCGCATCCTTTATCAAAATTCCCTCTTTAGCACCCTTACCCACCCCCACGATAATCGCCGTCGGCGTGGCCAGACCAAGAGCACACGGACAAGCAATAACTAAAATACCAACAAAAGAGACGAGCCCAAATGATAATGCTTGAGAAAATCCGAGATATTGCGAACCCACTATGAGCCAAGTCCCGAGAGTAAGAAAGGCAATTACCAAGACGACTGGTACAAAGATACTTGAAATTTTATCTGCGAGAGCTTGAATCGGTGCCTTGCTTCCTTGAGCTTCCTCAACCATTTTTATTATCTGGGCAAGCAGAGTTTCGGACCCTACTTTTGTAGCCTTAAATGTGAATGATCCGCTTGTGTTTAAGGTTCCAGACACTACGCTGTCACCAATCTTTTTTTGTGCAGGCATCGGTTCGCCGGTAACCATAGATTCATCGACAAAAGAAGTGCCTTCAGTTAAGACGCCGTCCACAGGGATCTTTGCCCCTGGCTTTACGATAATCAAATCACCGTGCTTTACATCGTTAACTCCAATCTCTACTTCTTTTCCGTCCCGAATTACCAAAGCTGTTTTAGCCTGAAGATTGAGAAGTTTTTCAATAGCATCACCAGTCTTTATTTTCGATCTTGCTTCCAAATATTTGCCAAGCGCAATGAACGTAATAACCACGATTGTCACGTCGTAGTATTGGTAATCAACATTTATAAATGGTCGAAGGGTTTCTTCGAAAGCGGTGACTGCAAAACTATATAAAAAGGCGACTGTTGTTCCAATACCAATCAGCGTATCCATGTTTGCCTTGCCATATCGTAGGAACCTGTAGAAGCCGAGAAGGTAGGGCTTTCCGACTACAAACAGCGTGTAGGTTGCAAAGATTGGGAGGAGGTGATGAAAAAACTCCTTGATTACGTAGCCCATTTCTGACACAAAGCCATACTGAGCGAGAATGTCCCACCCCATAACGAGTGCCGCAAAAGTAGCGAGAGGAATGGCAGAAAGGACTTTATTTCGCATGTCTCTAACTTCAGCAAGCTTTTCTTTTTTGGATTGATTAAGTCCCAAATGCGTCGCATGCTCGCCCAGAGACATGCCCATTTCCTCGGCAGTAGAAGAAATCTCCAGTGAATAACCGAGCGGCTCGATATGCTCGGAAAGATCGTGAGGATTCGTCTTTGACGGATCAAAAGTTACCTTTGCTTTTTCCGTGCCATAATTCACTTCCGCAGATTGCACCCCCTCAATTTTCTTGAAAGTTTTCTCGATAACCGAGGAGCAGGAAGCGCAATGCATGCCTTTTACTTTGTATGTTTCGGTGTGCATATTATTTATAGTGATTTATGGTGAGTTTATCGAACCAGCTTGTCGAACTATTTTCTCTTAAGTTTATAAACTTTGATAATCTCTGCCTTTACTTTTGCAGTCTGTCCGCTTTGCATCTGGTGATAAACGCAGTGATTCAAATGGTTTTCAAGAAGTAAATCTTCTACATTGGATAAACCCTGCTTTACAGCCGATGTCTGGGTGATCACATCAATACAATAGATATCATTTTCAACCATTTTTTGAAGCCCACGCACTTGTCCCTCAAGAAGCTTGAGTCGGCGAATGACTTTCGCATTACTTTTATCGTCCATGTATTTCATATAAAACAAGTATACCCCCTAGGGGGTATAGTAGTCAACACACATTACTCCCAATAAGAAGATAGAATGATCTCATGCCACAAGATAAAACACTCGTAGAGATTTTCCGAATTTTACCCAAGCAAGTTAAGGCACTCGATAAGCTCCATATCAAATCGGTCAAAGATCTACTTTACCACTTCCCCACTCGTTATGGCGATACAGCACAAGTGACAAATATCGCCGCATTACACCGAGGTGAGACCTCGGTAATTTTCGGTAAAATCTCTGGACTAAAAATGTCTAAAGCGTTTAGAAAGAAGATTCCCATGGCGGAAGGAGTAATAGAAGATGCTACGGGTAAAATAAAAATAGTCTGGTTCCACCAAGCTTACCTGGCCAAGATGATTAGCGAAGGATCCAATGTCAGGATTGAGGGCAAAGTTTCAGAAAGAAAGGGCGAGCTTTATTTTTCCAATCCCAAAGTAGAGAATGCTCCTGATTTATTCACCCAAACTAACACTCATTCTCTTTACCCCATTTATCCGGAAACTTACGGTCTCTCTTCTAACTGGATTTATCACAAAATACAAAACATTTTCCTTACTAAAATCTTAGACGAAATCACTGACCCAATTCCAAAATCTATCTTAGAAACTTACAAACTTCCCAACTTAAAAACTTCCTTAATCTATATCCACACGCCACAGAAACTCGAACATGCCGAAGTGGCACGTAAACGCTTTGCCTTCGAAGAAATATTTTTCATTCAGTTAGAGAGGCAGAAAATGCGTCATGAATTTAAGGCAAACAATGCCTTAGTTATCAATACAGATACAGAACAGATTGAAAAGTTTGTACAAAGATTCCCATTCCAAGTAACTTCAGCGCAGAGAAAATCGATCAATCATATCCTTGATGACTTCAAAACAGGTCATCCCATGAGTAGGCTCCTTGAAGGAGACGTGGGTTCCGGTAAGACGGCTGTGGCCGCAACCGCAGTCTATGCTACAAGTATTTCAAGACCAAAAGGACAAGATTTCGGCACACTCCAGAGCGCCTATATGGCCCCGACAGAAATACTGGCCCAGCAACATTTTGAGTCCTTTATTAAATATTTTAAACATCTTCCCATCAATATTGCCCTGATCACGGGCAGTGGCTGTAGAAAGTTTCCATCAAAATTAAATCCTAATGGATGGACCGATATCTCCCGCACGCAACTCCTGAAATGGGTGGTTTCTGGGGAAATCGCTGTTCTCATAGGCACTCATGCTCTGATTCAAAAGAGTGTCAAATTTAAACACTTGGCGCTCGTCATCGTAGACGAACAACATCGTTTCGGTACTGCTCAAAGGCAAAAATTGGTTACCAAACATGACATTACCCCTCACCTTCTTTCCATGACAGCCACACCTATCCCTCGCACTCTTGCTCTGACTCTCTATGGCGATTTAGATCTTTCCCTTCTTGATGAAATGCCTGCTGGCCGGAAGAAAATCATTACTGAAGTTATCACTCCAGAGAAACGAGGTGGCGCTTATGAAAAAATAAAAGTTGAACTAAAAACAGGCAGGCAACTTTACGTCATTTGTCCGAGAATTAATGAACCCGACCCAGACAAAGAGCTTGCAGTAATCGCAAAATCTGTCAAAGAAGAAGCTAAGCGTCTGAAAAAGGAAATCTTTCCTGAATATGAGATCGGCATACTCCACAGTAAAATGCGACCACCAGAAAAAGAGTGTGTAATGCTCGATTTCAAAGATAAAAAAATTGATATCTTAGTAGCGACTTCTGTGGTGGAGGTGGGAGTCAATGTGGAAAATGCCTCGCTTATCGTTATTGAAGGTGCGGAGCGGTTTGGCCTAGCCCAACTTCACCAACTTCGCGGCCGAGTGATACGATCCAATCATCAAGCGTATTGTTATGTCTTTACAGAAAGCCAGAGCGAGAAAACAAAAGAACGACTTAAAGCCCTCATAACAGCAAAAAACGGTTTTGAATTGGCAGAATTTGATTTGGCACAACGCGGAGCGGGCGAACTTGCCGGATTAAAGCAATGGGGCATTTCCGACCTTGCCATGGAAGCGATCAAGAATATAAAAATGGTCGAAGCAGCCCGCCTAGAAGCAACAAAACTCATAGAGAATGATCCTACGCTCTCCAAATTCCCCCTTCTTACAGAACGCCTCGCCTCATCTCGTTCTAAAATCCATTTTGAATAAAGTGCAGTTTTGGGATATTGTGTTGATGACCACCCTTAGCTCAATTGGTTAGAGCACAGAGCTTATACCTCTGCGGTTCCTGGTTCGAGTCCAGGAGGGTGGACACGTTTAAAAAGATGTTAATATAAATGCCAGTATGGTTGACGCATTTCCCCTCCAATTAATTCTCAATATTTTCGTTGCTCTTATATTCCTCCTCTATTGGGGTCTGACTTTCGTGATTCTCTACCATCTCGCCCGCTTTGGCATTGGTGTTCAACCGAAAAGGTTTGCAGCTATTTTCCTCTTCGGTTCAGTCGTACTTTCAGGGTTTGCAATAATATTCCTAAATAATATCGACATCCAGTCATTTATACCTCTATGATAAACAAGCTCATCTCCATTTTTCGAGATTCCCCCAATTCTTTTGACGATCAAGAAAAAGGGGAAATAGTCTTATTGCTCTTGCGACGGCACATCTTCACCATATTGGCACCACTTGCCCTGTTTCTACTCGCATGCCTCGTCCCCATTGTGACCGGAATTATGTTCTACTCTTTCATATCGGCGCACCACTTGCTCTATCTTTTCTATTTCGGATCGAGTCTTTGGTATATGGGCATTTGGATGGCAATCTTTTATGCCCTCACAATCTACACCCTTGACACAGTGATCATCACAGATCACCGCATCATCGACAATGACCAACGCGGGCTCTTCTATCGCAATGTCAGTGAACTCCACAGTCATCGCATACAAGATGTCTCCACTCGCACCAATGGCATTATTGAAACATTTCTTAATTTCGGTGATATAACCGTCCAAACGGCCGGATCGGAAAAGCAATTCGTCTTCCATCAGATGCCAAATCCTATAAAAGTTAAAGACACGATAATGCAAACCGCCGCTACTAGAGATTCTGGTGTGAAAGCTCTATGAGGTGCTTGCACCGAGCGAAGTCGAGGTGTGTATAACGTGGGTGATTAAAAAGTGTGTGGTGTTAGAATAGATAGTGGTCAGAAAGTCTTAATAGTTAACATATCGTATGAAAATACACACAATTACGTTTATATTGCTTATTATTGGAGGTCTTAACTGGGGTCTAGAGGCCGCAGGTTATGGCATCGGTAGCTATATCCCAAGTGGAGTAGCAACACTTATTTATGTGCTTGTAGCTCTCTCGGCTCTCTACGAAGTTTTCACTCACAAAAGTCTCTGTCGTAACTGCGCTCCTCAAGCAGGAGTCTAGAACTTAACCATACAAGGTCTCACCTTGTACAAAAACCGCCCTAGGGCGGTTTTTTGGTTGGTCAATTGTGCTTGACAGAAAAGATATGCTGTGCTATCATTCAGGGCAGATTTTGCACAAAAAACCGGTCGTTCATTCCACAACGTTCACAGGGAGGGCTTACATCATGGCGACGGTAACGCTCACCACACTCAGCGGTCGACCGCTCAAGGTTGACCCAAGCAACGTCCGGCAGGTATTGGGGACTAGGCACGCCGTTGTGTACCTCACCTCCGGCATCGACGTGATGGTCCGGGAAAGCCGTGACCTCGCACTCGACAAGATCACCGCACCGAAGAGGAGGAGATAGCGCAGTTTCCGTCTAACCCCGTTCACCGGGGATAATACGGTGAGTGATTGGCCGACACTTTAGGCGCTATGGATGATTCACTGAAAAGGACCTCATCCAAGATGCCATCGGCTGGGGGAGCAGTTAATTCTCGCTCTTCCGTCTTTCCGAGTTCATAAAGAAATTTGTGAGTTCAGAAAGGAGATTACTTACGCTTGATGTTCTATATCTTTTTTCTTCTTCAAAGCGATGCCGTGCACGACTAATATTTCTTCAAATTCTTTCTGTTCTATAGTTTCCACTTCGATAAGCCGAGTGGCTATAGCGTCGAGTACTTTTCTGTGCTCTTTGATAATTTTCTCCACCTTCTTCATGGCGTCATTCATGATTTTATAAACTTCGGCATCAATTTCCGCTCCCACTTTCTCCGAATATTCTTTGTCCCCCACGCCTAGACCAAAGAGGGGCTTACCTCCCGCGCTCTCAAGCGCCATGGGACCCATCTTCTCGCTCATGCCGTACTTCGTCACCATATCACGCGCCAAAGCTGTAGCAACCTGAAGGTCGTTTGATGGACCCGTTGTTAAATCACCAAAAATAGTTTTCTCTACTACGTAACCGCCAAGAGATACCGCAATATCGTCAAGAAATTCTTTCTTAGATTGTAGTTTGCGATCCTCAAGAGGTAATTTTAAAACATAGCCAGCCACCCGTCCGCGAGAAATAATAGAAATCTTATGAACCGGATCAGCATATGGCAACACAGCAGCTACGACAGCATGTCCAGCTTCGTGAAAAGCTGTGAGCTCTTTTTCTTTTGGTGAAAGGATGTGACTCTTTCTCTCGGGACCCAACATCACTTTCTCAATAGACCTGATGAGATCAAATTGTGAGACTTTGCTTCGTTCCTCGCGAGCCGCCAATATAGCTGCTTCATTCATAAGTGAGTAGAGATCTGCCCCAGAGAAGCCGGGGGTTCTCTCGGCGATAAGAGCAAGTGCCACATCCTCGGCAAAAGGTTTCTTGCGTGCATGAATCTGGAGAATCTCTTCTCGATCTTTTCTATCCGGCAGGTCCAGAGTCACTCGTCTATCGAAGCGCCCGGGACGTAGAAGCGCCGGGTCGAGGACGTCAGGACGGTTGGTCGCCGCCATCACGATAACCTTTTCGTTCTGTTCAAAGCCGTCAAGTTCAACTAAAATCTGATTGAGTGTTTGCTCCCGTTCGTCATTACCACCGCCAACCCCGGTGCCTCGCACTCTTCCAACCGCGTCTATTTCGTCCACAAAGATAATGGCTGGACCCGCCTTCTTGGCCAAGGCAAAAAGATCGCGCACTCGTGATGCTCCTACACCCACGAACATTTCTACGAATTCTGAACCAGAGATGGAGAAAAATGACACTCCCGCCTCCCCTGCCACTGCGCGAGCAAGCAAAGTTTTTCCCGTACCCGGCGCTCCCATGAGAAGTATGCCTTTAGGAATGCGCGCGCCGATGTCGAGAAATTTTTTTGGATTCTTGAGAAAATCCACAATTTCGCTAAGCTCTTCCTTGGCTTCTCTACACCCTGCCACATCTGCAAACGTTACTTTCTGACTCTTATCATCTGGAGAAGTGAGGCGCGCCTTCGACTGGCCAAATGTAAATGCTTGCATGCCGGCCCCTTTCACTTGTCTTGAAAGAAACCACAAGAAAAAAACTATAAAAGCAATTGGCAAAATAATCGGTGCAAGAGATGCGAACCAGTACATGAATCCCTGATCATTTTTGACATCCATATTTACTTTCGCAAGAGCTTCGGGAGTGACGTTGTAATTCTTTAGCGTGGTTGAGAGAGCGGTATTGGCCTCTTTCTTAGAAACTTTTTCTGTACCATCGGTAAACTTAATTTCCAGTTTATCCCCGACGACAGTCACGGCGGAAACATGGCCGAGCGAAATCTCTTGGGCGACGACAGAGAGAGACAGTTCCTCTGCAGATTTTGAATTATCGGTGATGAGGAGATAGATGCTAACAAGGGCGAAGAAAATAACGAAAGCCAGAAATGCTTGGCGCAAAAGGTCTCCACCCGGCCGAGTACCGCCCTTTTTCGTGGGTTTGGTTATGATGATTTTCTTGGGTTTATTGGGAAATCCGATCATAGTGGCATTATACTGAAAAAATGAAATATTACTATTTTCCCCGACGCTTTGGTCGGGGCCCCGACCTCCTATTTGGAGCGTCGGGGCTGATTGCTGTATCATTCTCCACATGGCATACGCCGATAATCCCAAAGTCAGATTTGATTATGAAATCATCAAGAAATTTAGCACTGGGCTAGAACTTTTAGGCGTGGAGGTAAAGTCGGTGCGAGGGGGCAAGATGAATCTACGAGGCACGTTTGTCGTGGTACGAGGTAGTGAAGCATTTCTCGTCGGTGCTGAAATACCTGCTTACCAGCCCAAAAATGCTCCGAAAGATTATGATAGTAAGCGAACAAGAAGACTCTTGCTCTCAAAAAGTGAACTCGAAGAGCTAAAAGATGCGGAAGGAACAAAAGGATTGACAATCATCCCTCTTTCGGTGTATAATAAGGGTAGGTTTCTAAAGCTCGACATCGCCATCGCCCGTGGCAAGAAGAAATACGATAAACGCCAGGCGATAAAGAAGCGCGATGTCGAGAGAGACCTGAAGCGTTCGTTGTAAATTATCAATACGGGGGTGTCAGTTTCGACACAAGAAATGTGTTTGACGTGGCACGCAGAGCTCTCGCGAACTCTTTAAACTTGCGAGAAAATTTAAGTGCAGACTCCATAGTCGCACGGGCAAAGTCAATTGTTTCTCCGTATTTTACGGCGAACGACTTTGTTTTCGCCTACGTTCGAGTTTAAACTCGTCTAAGCGAACGTTTTCTATCTCACCGTCCGGTATGGGGTAGTAGACGCTTTATCTCTCGGACTGTAATTCCGATACTGCTCATATCGGGACCAAACTTAGAGCTTTGATTTTCGGATGTTTTGTCTGATTTTTAGTCCGCAGATCGAGAACCAAAATCAGTCTAGGCATGCTAGATTCGTCCAACACCCTCTTATGGACGGGAGCTCATTCTCCCCACCTCCACCAATTTACAAAACCGCCCGTCCGGGCGGTTTTGTGTTGAATTGTCAGTATGTCTTTTTTGCTAGTTCAGATTTAATATTTTCAGCTTGGATAATCGAGCTTCCAAGAAGTTTTTCTAAGTCCCCTGTAAATGAGGCATCGTAATCACACTTGCCTCGACTTGTATGCAAGGTGCGTAATAACTTCCCAGCTAGATAGTAATTCGGGTTATTCATATCAGATGTATAAAAACTAATAACATCACTGTGAAAATTTTTTGAAGAAAATGGAGGATGTTTATGTTTCTCCTGAGCATTTTTAGCAGCAAGATTAATCGCAGAATAATAAGCCCTACTAACAGCTGTTCTTAACAAAGCCTCGTCCTTATTACCAGAAGTCTCTATATCTTTAGCAATACGTAAGTAGTTACTCCAATCAAAATCCATGATTTTAAGAAAAATTAAGAGATATGTTTAATTTATCTAAACTCAACCTAAGAGGAAGAAACCACTCTCTATAGATTTTTCCCAATCTTTTGTTTGCTTCTTGCGGTGATAGAGATGTTTTAATTTCTATAAAAAGTTCTGGATTATCTGTCTCGCTGTCAAAATCTCTGAATAGGCTCAGTTTTACATCAGCGTCTCCAAAATATTCAGAAACTTTTGATGGAATATTATACATATATGTAACCAAGTGATTATATTCTGTTAGAAAATCCTTGGTTTCTCTTTGATTATCAATCTTTACACCTTCTTCTTGAAGATAATCGAGTAATTGGTCAATATTATTACCAGAAAAAGTGGTTGCGTAAGCGATACTCTCGCTCCAAACGGTATGGGCTTGTTTTTTAATAGTCGGAGTAAGCAAAGGATAAGATTCAGCCTCGTCCACCCCTCCTGATACAACAGCCCGTCTTGTCATTGTTATCATATCTTTTTTGCGATTACAGTATAACTCGCAACAATCTTATCATTCAATTCAGCTTCAAAGATATACTCGCCCTCACCTTCTACCACCCAATCCTTAAGACGACTAATTACTCTGTGTGTTTTTTCTTTCTTTGTAAATTCCGTTCCTGCTATTTTTGTCCTTTTATTTTTATGTTTCAAGAATAATTCATATTTGAATTTATTATCTTTGTCATTAAAGATTAGGATGGTTGTTAGAGATTTATGCCGAGCAGGAAATACTTCAGAAAATACAGTGTCAAAAACACCTTCTATGACCAACTTGCTACCTTTGGAAGTAACAGCCACCTCATCCGCTATCAAAAAGGCATGAATTGTCATCATTTAAAACACTATATCATATAATTAGATAATGGGCGAAATCACTAAAATCGCCTCAGACGCTTCGAAAACCCATGAGTGGAGCTGGTTCCCCTCCTTCGCCCAGGCTTCGGACGGGCAAGCAATTTTTGCTCACTAAGTCCACTCGACTCATTCGCCAATAGGCGAACTCGCTCGTGGTAAACCACTAGCACAAAGAACGCCCTCTGGGGTGTTTTTTGTTCGCAAGTCGCAATCGCAAGGACGGTCCTTGCGGCCCCCCCTTATTTCACAATAGACCCAGGAGGTACGTCTGATTCGGGGTGAAGGATGACCGGGCGGCCATCTGCATCTGCACAGAGTACCATACCATTACTTTCAAGATCTCGTATAATCCGTGACTCAAGGTTCACAAGAATCGGCATCTCTATACCCACTAAAGCAGATAAATCAGTATAAAATTCTGCAATACCAGAAAGGATTTGCCTCTCTTCCCCTCCGAGGTCAAAAACAAATTTCAAAAGTTTGTCTGCTCCTTTAACCTTCTCCACAGATTTCACGCGACCAATTCTTATCTCAAGCTTTCTAAAATCTTCAAGATTAATCATCTTCTCTCAACCTTTCTAATCAATTCTAATAGCAATTCATTCTGATTCTCGAGATGGGCAATGATAACTTCAATTTCATGTTCGGCTTTCTGATTGATTTCGAAATCCGCCTGAGAACGTCTTTCAGCAAATCGGCTCTCAAAATTCTGACCAACCATGATAAGTGGCAGAAGAATCAACTGAATAATGTTGGAGGCAAATAGCCATATGACGAAAGCCGGTGCCGGGTCAAAGCGCAGTTCTACCGGCCCATAGAGATTCCATGCGAGCCAGCAAACTGTCCAAAGTACGAGGACAAGGAAGAAGCCAGTTGAGCCAACATTCTGGGTAATCTTGACCGCAAAGCGCTCCATGGGAGAAAGAGTCATATTGGCCTCTTTGTGAGGTTCTCTAATGGGCTTCCTGTATGCTCTCATTTCCGCGAGGGTGGGTGGGTTGTGTTTGTATTCCATTCGTTTATAGTCTACAATAGTACCACTAATAAGTCATACACATCTCGACAAGCTCGATGCAACAACCTCGTATTAACCAGCAGATAAGAGCGCGCGAACTTCGTGTTATCGGGTCGAATGGAGAAAACCTCGGCGTCATCACTCTTGAGGAAGCACTTAAGCGCACGGAGGAGCTCGGATTAGATTTGATCGAGATTTCCCCCAATGCCGTTCCACCCGTAGCCAAGATTGCCGACTTCGGGCGTTATCTCTACGAAGAAACTAAAAAATCAAAGCAGGGTAAAAAATCCCATTCTACGGAAGTCAAAACGGTACAGGTCAAACTCGGCACTGGAGACCACGATCTCGCCCTGAAAGCCAAGAAGACGAGTGAATGGCTCTCCGAAGGTAACAGGGTCAAGGTGGATCTCTTCTTGCCCGGTCGGGCCAAGTATCTTGATGAGAAATTCTTGAAAGAACGTATTGAGCGAATGCTGAAATTTGTCAGTGTCGATTACAAAATCGCCGACCCAGCCAAAAAGAGCCCGAAGGGCATGTCGGTTATGATCGAAAGAGCGTAAGCTGGGTCACTAGACAGCTCTCCTAAAATAAGTAGTATTGAGAACCGTTATGTCCATGAAAACCAACAAGTCCTATGCCAAGCGGTTCAAGATTACCAAGAATGGGAAGATTTTGACGCGCAAGACCGGGCAGAACCATTTCAATGCCAAGGAACGCCGCGGAGCGAAATCGGCTAAGAATCGCAACGTGGAATTCCACATGAGCAATAAGTCTAGAAGTCGTTTTTTAGTAAACATATGACAAGAGTTAAAAAAGGCGTAAACGCGCTCAAAAGTCGAAAAAATATTCTCCGCAAGGTGAAGGGTTACAGGCACGGACGCTCGACTAAAGAAAGAGCCGCCAACGAAGCTATAGTCCACGCCGGCACTTATTCATTTGAACATAGGAAAGATAGGAAGGGAGATTTCCGCCGCCTTTGGAATGTACGCCTCTCCGCGTTTCTGAAACAAAACGGAAGTTCATACTCGCAATTTATTTCTCTTTTAAAGAAAGGCAATGTGGCCCTTGATAGAAAGATTCTTGCAGGGCTTGCAGAGAAACAACCCGATGTTCTTAAGAAGATTCTGACTTCTGTCCTCTAGTATAGAGGCAAGCAAGGATCACGCCCACTCCGTCAGCTATAAGATCGGTTATAGTGTCCTGCCAGTAGTTCCCCGGAGGGACTATGTCGTAGATATATTCAAATACCTCATATGCAACACCAACAATCATTACAGAAATTAGAACAAGAAGGATTATTTTAAAATTATCTAGAGATCTCAAAAACCACAGGGCAGCAAGCCCTCCGGAAAATCCAGCTAAAGTATGCATCATTAAGTCGTACCACCATAGAGTCCAGTAAAAATGTAGGGCGAGAGCTATTAAGTTAAGAATCGCCAAAAGGATTATCAGTCCAAGAGCCGTGTAAAGAAGAGAATATTTTTTCATGAGTCTATTATACTTAAAATCCCAACTTAGGTTGGGATTTTAAGTAGGGTTATTTTGGTATACCCTAGTTTCAAAACTAGGTGGGTTCTCTCAGTACGTAACCAAGGTCACGGACGATTCGAGATCCCTAAAAATATTTTAGCTAGATAATACCTCAAATAACCCTGTACGTATTATAGCAGATGTAAAACCTGCCTGCCGGCAGGCAGGCTGTTGATATCGTATAGACTTGCTCTTGAAAATATTTCTTAATTATCAGAATTACCAAACCAGTGTTCTATCTCATGCTTTGCCTCCTCAGGCGTCTCTGAAGCATGCATGAGGTTCATTACGGCCCGTTTTTCACTATTTGCCAGAGCTGCTGAATCGTTGGAGAAATCCCCCCGAATAGTGCCCATATCAGCATCCGATGGCATAGTAGAGCCAGCAATCTTGCGAACCATATCAACAGCATGCAGTCCCTTGACCACCATACGAACGAGAGGGGCTGCTGACATGTAATCTATGACCCAGCTACGGACCATCTTACCAATTTCAGATTGGTTGGTAGTCCCAAGAAGCGGCTTTGGATCAATACTATATTTCTCATATGTCTTGAGGCTTTTCTCCCCCAAACGGTTAATCCATGCTTCATCCTTTGGATAATGTTCATCAATTTGTTCCATAGTTGGCTGAAACATTTCTAATGCCACAATCTTAAGATCCCTCTGTTCAAAGCGCTTAATGATTTCCCCTATCAAACCCTTCTGCACCCCATCAGGTTTTATGAGGACAAAAGTTTTTTCTTCCTTCAAATGTTTCATCATTGGGTTAGTATTATATTGCCTTTCTCCGTAATTGCAATTGAGTGTTCGAAGTGAGCACTACGCGAACCATCGCGAGTGCGGATAGTGTATCCATCAGAAGACATTTTTATCGCCGATCTTCCAATATTTGCCATCGGCTCAAGTGCAATCACTAGCCCCGGCACTAATTTCTCCCCCTTGCCTTTGATGCCAAAGTTGGGAACATACGGGTCTTCATGCACTTTGTAACCTACCCCGTGCCCAACAAGATCGTCTGCAAGAGAAAACGAACTTTCTTTCACCACAGCGCTAATAGCAGCACCGATATCGCCAATGGTATTGCCCGGCATGGCCACTTTGATTCCTGCCTCTAAAGATCTCCTTGTGACCTCAATAAGTTTTTTTGATTGCTCATCCACCTCACCCACCGGCACAGTGATGGCCGCATCGGTAATAAGACCGCGATGAGTAATCCCGAAATCAAGAGATACAATATCCCCTTCTTTAAAAATTTTTTCTTCCTCATTGGGAATACCGTGGACGATTTCGTCATTTACCGACACACAGAGCGCGGCTGGATATGGCCGTACTGCTCCTTGCGGAGTATACCCAAGGAATGCAGGCGTATCGCCACCCTCTTTGATCATCCTTCTCGCCTCTTCTTCAAGAAAAAATGACGAAACTCCTAGCTTAACTAACCCACCAAGGGCAGAAAGAATCACTGCGAGTCTATGCCCCCCTTCTCGCATAATTTCGATCTCTTCTTTTGTCTTGAGTTTAATCATCCTTCCAGTCAATCATAGAAACAATATCTTGATGCACCTTCTCGACTGGCTGTTCTCCGTTTATTTCAATCAACTTGTAATAGCCGTTGTTTCGGAAATAATCAATCACAGGAACTACATTTGCACCAAACCAAGCCATCCTACGATCAATGGCTTCCGAGGTGTCATCGACCCTCCCACGCTCGAGCAATCTCTCCTTTGCCCAAACGCTTGAAACGTTAATCAGAATAACCGTAGGATTTTTAAGATTATAAAATTTTAATGCAGAATCGAGAATTTCTGCCTGACTTGAATGCCGTACCAGTCCTTCCATGAGGAGATGCTCCTCACCAGTAAACTTCTCAATCAATAGATTCGTCCAAGTCCAAGTGGGCATAAAAACCGGCAAAAGCCCTCCCTCATTCATAACCTTTTGTGTTAGCTTAGCAGTATAATTATCACGTACTGCGAATTCCCTAAGCTTTTGTCCAATCTCAATATGCAGTACCTTACCATCTTTGTCATGATCAGTAATAAATTTAATAAGACGATTAGCTTGTGTACCCTTTCCCGAGCCAGAGCGTCCAAAAAAGATTAGAGTTTGCAACTTCATGAGTATACTAATTGGTGTTTAAGCTTCTATAATTAAGCGGACGACTTCCTCTATGCTTTGCTTGGCATCTTCTAGCTTACCATCTTCGTTCTTGATAACGTAATCAGACTCTGACATAAATTCTCGCTCATGTTCGTAGTGTAGTCTGCGTCGCTCAAGTTCATCGGCGGCGATAGGGGCTCGGGCAATAATGCGTTTCTCTAGATGAGACCAGTCACCTGCGTCAATAAACAAGATCTTTAAATTTTCTTTTGGAATAGATATTTTGATTTGTGCGGCCCCTTGAGATTCCACTTCTCTTATCACTATCTTGCCTTCGGCAAGTGCCTGCATAATTTCCTGACGTGGCGTGCCATATAGATTGCCTCCAAATTCTGCGTGTTCTAAAAAGTCACCGCTAGTGATGCGTACTTCAAAATCCTCTCGAGAGATAAAATGGTAAACAGCGCCATCGACATCTCCCGGTCTCATTGCGCGTGTAGTAAAAGCTACAGGATAGACATACTCGGGAAAACAGTTACGAATATGATCGATCAAAACGCCCTTACCACTCCCCGATGAAGCAACGACGAGAATGAGTTTACCGCTTAGATCCATAGTGGATTTAATACTCCCTCGCGGAGACTTGAGAGTCAATCTTTTTTATCAAATCGATAACGACTGAAACAACGATGAGGAGCGCCGTACCGCCAATAGCCAAGGCTTGTATACCAGTGAGCGAGCGCAAAATGAGAGGGAGCACCGCTATCACACCCAAGAAGAGCGCTCCAACAAGAGTGAGTCGGGTGACAATGCGCGAGATGTAATCGGCCGTAGCTTCGCCCGGTCGTACGCCCGGCACAAAGGCTCCAGATTTCTGTAGATTGGTGCTGATCGAATCCGGATCGAACGTGACAGCAGTATAAAAGTAAGTGAAGAAGAAAACTAGCACAAAGTAGGCAGAAGTATAGAACCAATTATTGGCAAGAAGTGCGAGAAGCATTTTAGACACACTCGCGACAGCGGCTACAGTTGACCCACTTAGAAATTGGAAAATCATTTGGGGGAAAATCAGTATAGAGAGGGCAAAGATGATGGGTATGACACCTGCCTGATTGACACGTAACGGCAGGTACGTTGAGAGTCCGCCAGTAGTTCGCCCACCGCCTCTGACTTGTTTGGCATAAGTGATAGGTATAGGTCGTTCTGCCTCCGTTACTACCACCACACCAAAGATAACCAGGAGAGCGACCGCAAGACCCACTACGTAAATAGGTAATTGTGCGGGGTCAAATGTAAAAAAGAGTTGACTCACAGTTGTGGGTAGTTGCGACACAATACCAGCAAAAATGATGAGGGAGACACCATTACCTACCCCAAACTCCGTGATAAGTTCACCAAGCCACATCAGAAGTAAAGAACCCGCCACGATGACCAATATATCAACCACAAAGATGTTAAGTGAAAGTTGAGGCAAGATTTGCTGTCCCTGAAGTAGTTTGATAAACGTATAGCCCTGAATGATAGCCAGAGGCACGGTGAGCATACGAGAATACTGAGTGAATCGGCGTCGGCCCGCCTCTCCTTCCTCGTGGTTAAGTGCCTTGAGTTTCGGCACCATCACAGTCAAAAGCTGCATGATGATAGAAGCAGTAATGAAAGGGCCGACACCAAGCATGACTATGGACAGGTTCGAGAGACCTCCTCCAGAAAAGAGATTCAAGAGATTGAGAAACTCATTACCAGCAAATAGACTTTGGAGACGCAGAGTATCAATGCCCGGGATCGGGATGACAGCAAGCAAACGAGAGATGGCCAAGATTCCAAGCACAAATAATATCCGCCCCCTTAGAGATTTATCGCCGAAGATGAGTCTTAATTTCTCACTAATTTTTGACATTAAAGTTTGTTTTCTTTTTAGCCAAAAACTCTTGAAGAGCTTGCCCACTTAACTTCATCTGAAAAGATTTTAGTGAGGACTTGCCTCGACCACGCAGTTTAGGAATGCGTTTAATGATGTCGCGCATCTCCGGTCGTTTCTTATGCCCGGCACGGGCATTTTGACCTTTAGTACCACGACCGGATGTCTTGCCGCGAGTACCGCCTCGCCCCACTTGTTTGGAGAACTTTCTCTGCGTCTTGGCTTGAAGATTATGAAATTGCATATGCGAATGTTACGAATTAGATCGAATGTCACGAATTTTAGTTGACTCAAGAAGTTTGAGCGCCTTTATGGCTACATAAGCATTGTTGGCGTTATTTTTACTCCTCGAGAAAAGTTTAGCACCAATCTCGCGCAGACCCGCAAGCTCAAGAACTGTACGCACAGAACCACCGGCAAGAATTCCCTTGCCGCGGGCTGGCATGATTTTCACAACTGAAGCACTAAATTTCGCATTAACTTCATGAGGGATGGACATCCCTTTTGTAGCATTGACTGTAATCATGTGTTTCTTAGCATCGCGAAAAGCCTTCTCGATAGCAAGAGGCGTGTCAGAGGCCTTACCTTGACCCACACCCACCATACCTTTCCTATTGCCCGCGACTAGACAAACAGAGAAGCTGAAGCGCCTTCCGCCAGCCATCACGCGAGTCACGCGTCTTAAGCTGACGATCTTTTGATCAAATTCCGGCTTAGCCCGAGGGTCGCGTCGAGATGACCGACGGCCATGTCTCCTTCCTCTATCACCTCCTCCCCTTTGTTCTCTCACTTTCGGGACCGGAGGAAGAACAGCAACAGGCCCAACAATGGGAACGTCAGTAGCAATGATTGTTTCTGTTTCTGGTTCCATATTTAGAATTTTAACCCTGCTTTACGCGCACTTTCAGCAATAATCTTCACCTTGCCGGCATAAATGTATCCCCCGCGATCGAAGACTGCTTTCTCGATCTTCTTAGCGAGCGCCTTTTTAGCAATTTCCGCGCCAACTTTGGAAGCATCCTTACCTGTTGCAGCGACTAATGTAACCGCCTTGTCATCATCAATTAGCTGTACGTAGATGGCCTTATTAGACTTGAAAACAGAGAGTCGCGGGCGCAGTGAGGTGCCGGAAATGATTGATCTAATCTTTTTTCTTTTTCTATCTCTTTGAGTTACTTTATTCATAGTGAGCTTGTCGAACTATACTAGCTTCTTGCCTTGTTTGCGTCTAATCACCTCCGTCTGGTAACGCATACCCTTACCCTTATATGGCTCTGGCTTCTTCTGGGCACGCAGTCTGGCAGCAAACTGTCCAACATCTTCTTTGTTTGCTCCAGATATAGTTATAACATTTTTCTCCGCAGTCACTTTTAGACCGACAGGAATGGCTACAATAACAGGATGCGAGAAGCCGAGAGCTAGATGAATTTTATCACCCTTCACTTCAGACTTAAATCCGACACCCTCAAGGATCAGTATCTTCTCAAACAATTTGTTAACGCCAGAAATCATGTTGGTAATGTGCGAGGCATATGTGCCCCAGAGAGCGCGAGATTCTAGCGTCATCTTTTTCGGATGGACAGTTACTTCCCTGCCACTCAACTTCACTTCTATGACCGGGTGCATAGTGCGCGAGAGCTCGCCTAAAGGTCCCTTGACCAATATTTGATCGCCTGCGAGCTTGAGCTCGGTATTGTCTGGCAATGTAATAACTTTTTTTCCTATACGTGACATATTTTTTTATTTATAGTGATTTATCATGAGCTTGTCGAATGAGCGTAGTCGAACTACCAGATTTTAAATAACGCTTCGCCACCAAGACCTGCTTTCTTCGCCTCACGACCAGACATGATTCCATGGGAAGTAGAGAGAATAAGTGCCCCATAACCACTTTTAACACCGCGAATATCAGAAGTTTTTGTATACACGCGTCTTGATGGTTTAGAAATTCGCTCGACTCCTTTTATTTTCGGTACGCGTTTTTCCATAAAAAGTTCTACGGAAAGCATCTTCTTTCCCTTCTCGGATTTTGGCTCGGCGTTCTTTATAAACTTTTCCTTCTTCAAAACCTCAGCGATGGAGTGCTTCAGTTTTGAATAAGGAACAGTGACACTTTCGTGACCAGCATTGCCGGCATTTTTTATCTGAATAATCATGTTCGAAATTGTATCCATGTTACCAGGAAGATTTTTTTATACCGGGAATTTTACCTTCATTGGCAAGTTCTCTAAAGCAGATGCGACAGAGATCAAAGTCACGCATATAACCACGCCCCCTGCCACAACGGAAGCAACGGGAAGTGGCCCGAGTAGAAAACTTGGGTTTCTTCTTCGACCGCGCTATGACTGATGTTTTCGCCATCTTAAATAAAGCTGGCTCATTTGAGCCGTCCCGAGAGCTTAACATAGAAACTAGCTAGATTCAAGCTTTTTGCAAAACTCGGTTTTGTGATAAAGTGTTGTTAGAGTCGTATCTACCCACACAACACCACCGAAGGAGGACGAGATGGGAACATCGAAGCCTGGGGCATCTATGGCACGACATAAGCTAAAAGCACCACTACTGTCGGCATGGATCGTAGGTGTGGTGGTGAGGCCACTTCCGAACCTCTCACGGCTCTCATTCAGAATCCTAGCGGCGATCATAGTCTTGAGTGCCATGTTGGCATTCTACCTGACCTACATCACGATCCGGATGGGACTGCCAATGGTCTTCTGAAGTAAACTCACCAGAGAAGCATCCCTGCTTCTCAACTGACGCGTTAGCATCTTCGATCCCGTCTCGGAATTCCGGGGCCCTGCAATGGAGGAAAAGGTGTCAGACACCTTTTCCATGTATAATACTTTCATGAGTAGAGCCCTAAGAGTAGATGTAGGTAATGAGATATTTCATGTAATTAATCGTGCCAATGGACGCGCAACTATTTTCCAAACAGACAATGACTACAAATCTTTCGAACACCTTCTTGAAGAGGACCCAAAAAGGTGGACCCAAAAAGGTGTCTGACACCTTTTTCACATAGAAACTAGCTAGATTCAAGACACATTCAGAATAAGAGAAACCCCACCTCGGCATTCACCGAGGTGGGGCGTCCAAAGAATCTTTCTAGGTGCAGGCCCTACATGAACCGGAATGGATGGAATGCTCCTCGCACTCCCTCCAGGAGAATATACCCTGCTGTGTCTATAGCACGCACCGTTTTCTCTTGCCCATCAAGAATGACCTTCTGGCCATGGGCAAGGCCGTGCTCAGCGGCGCAGTGGCGCCTGACGACCACTTCAAGTTCCCAAACAGCATGACTGTATCCGCGGATGCTGACTGGGTCGATTCCCGCTTCCTTGAGCAGGAGACCCAAGGCCGCCCTTTTCTTCCCCTTGTCACTAAGACGCCTTGCCGTGTTCAGCTCCTTATACATTTCCTGCCAGTTCATTTGAACCTCCTGAGCGTGAGGGTGGATAGCGGTTTGTCTGCCCGCGATAGTATCACATCTAATGCTTCAACTACAAATGGAAAGGAAAAAGGTGTCAGTAGGAAAAAAGGTGTCAGACACCTTTTTCGTGTATAATACTTTCATGGGTAGAGCCTTAAGAGTAGATGTAGGTAATGAGATATTTCATGTAATTAATCGTGCCAATGGACGCGCAACTATTTTCCAAACAGACTATGACTACAAATCTTTTGAACACCTTCTTGAAGAGGCAAAAGAAAAATTTTCTATGAGAGTGTTGGTCTATGAAATCATGCCGAATCACTGGCACCTACTGCTGTATCCAAAGAATAATGGGGACTTGAGTTCTTTTATGCAGTGGTTAACTCTTACACATACTCAGAGATGGCACGCTTTTCATAATACTGCGGGCAACGGACATTTATACCAAGGAAGGTACAAGTCGTTTATTGTCCAAAAAGATAATTATTTTTTGTCTGTAGCAAGATATATTGAACGCAATGCCCTAAGAGCTGGTTTAGTTAAAAACGCCAAGGATTGGAAGTGGTCAAGTCTCTGGCGAAGAAAATCTGGGACTGACAGACAAAAAGGACTGTTATCTCCCTGGCCGGTAGAAATGCCCCACGACTATACAGAATGGGTCAATAAATCTCAAGATGAAGATGAGGTGAAATCTATAAGAGAATCGGTAAATAGAGGTAAACCGTTTGGAAATATCAGTTGGGTTGAGAAGACAATAAACAAATTTGGTTTAGGATCAACTCTAAGGCCAAAAGGGCGACCTAAAAAAGGTGTCTGACACCTTTTCTTTACATTTATTTCTTAAACGGGAAACCGAGGTGGGTGAGGAATGTGATAACTTCTTCTTTAGATTTGGCGGTGGTGACGATAGTGACGGCAAGACCGAAAACGTCTTTGAGTTCTTCGTCAGAAGTTTCAGGAAAAATATTGTGTTCTTTGATACCTAAAGTGTAGTTACCCATTTCATCGGCAGAGTTGGGAGAAATGCCGCGAAAGTCTTTAGTACGAGGCAGGGCGATATGTACAAGTCTCTCTAGAAAATCGTATAGGCGTTTCCCCCGCAAAGTCACTTGATACCCCACCACATCACCCTGTCGAGATTTGAAACTGGCGATAGAAACTTTGGCCCCGCGTGGTGCCGCCTTCTGTCCAGTAATGCGAGCCAAGCGATCTTCGACTACCTTAAATTTATTTTTATCTTTAAATGATCCCACGCCACTAGAAACAACCACCTTCAAAATCCTTGGCATCTGCATGCTGTTTTTGTAGCCCGGCAGTTTTTTCGCTTTTGCTTTTATCCCGA
>Ga0082335_1002685_pt1 | contig 32245 bp, 23 predicted proteins | sample Subgrocontami58m_FD_72375 | JGI IMG/M metagenome (GOLD analysis project Ga0082335, IMG submission 72375) | Subsurface groundwater microbial communities from S. Glens Falls, New York, USA - GMW37 contaminated, 5.8 m (SPADES assembly) (version 2) ...
GTAAGGCCCGGCCGGCGGCCGGGCGCGCGCGCATCATCGCGGCGGCGCGCGCGGGCCGGGCGGAGTCGATCCCGGGGCTGAAGGCGCTGCTGGGCAATCCCGCGCAGCCGGGCGTCTGGCGGGCCGCGGCGGTGGGGCTGCTGGGGAGGTGGGCCGGTCCCGGGCCGACCGATACCGGTCCCATCCTCCGGGCGGCGGTCGATGACCCCGACCCGCTGGTGCGCGCGCGCGCGCTGAGAGCGCTCGACGAGAATGCCGGGTCGGTCCGGTCGCTGCGGATGCATGATCCGATCCGGCTGGTCCGCGTCGAAGCCGCATGGACCGGGCGCGCGCATTGGCGCGGGGCGGGTCCCGCTGCGTACGCGGAAGCGGAGGCGGTGGCGCAGCTCGCCGCCGACATGCCGGGCGGGAGATACGCGCGCGGGCTGATCCGGACCCTGCTCGGAGACGATCCGGGCGCGGAGGCGGAGTATCGCGCCGCGCTGCGGCTGGACGCGTCCGACGTCCCTTCGCGGATGAACCTGGCGGCGCGTTTTTCGGAGAGCGGCCGGGGCGGCGAGGCAATCGCGCTGGCGGAGGAAGGGGTGAAGGTCGCGCCGGCCGCCGCGCGCGTCCGGTTCGGGCTCGGGCTGCTCTACGCCTCGGCCGGCCGCATGGAGGATAGCGTAGCCGCGCTGACCGAGTGCGTCCGCCTGGATCCCGGGCACCCGCGTGCGCAGTACAACCTGGCGCTCGCCTGCCTCGAGACCGGCCGGGTCGAGCGCGCGCGGGCCGCGCTCGAGGAAGCGACGAGGCATCCGCCGCACGACGAGGAGGCCTGCAGGCTGCTGGAGGAGATGGAGAAGCGGTGAGGCGGGCGCGGGATCGGCGGGCGTGAACGGCGAGGTGGGTGCAGCGCCGGCGCAGGGAGAAGGCCCCGGGCGGGGCGGTCATCTCTCCATGAGGCGATGCCCTCCGGGGCGGGCAGGCCGGGCGGAGGCGATTCCGGGGCCGAAGGCGCTGCTGGGCAACGCCGCACAGCCGGGCGCGTGGCGCGCTGCGGCCGCAAGGATGCTCGGAGCGTGGGTTGGAGCCGGGCCGCACGATGTCGCGCCGGTGCTGCGGCGTCCGCCGGGGATCGCGATCCGACATCCGGCCGCGCCATGTAGCGGCCCGTGTAGCGGTGGATGTCCCGCGAATCACCCATGTCGAATCCCGCCTCGCGGATTGCGGTTCCCGCGTACCCGCATCGCGGCCTCCGGCAGGGCATAACCCCTGCCCATGGAGGTCGGTCCCGTGCGCTCGCGCCGTTCGAAGGCACCGACGAGTCCGTCCAGATCCGGGAAACTCCCGTTGGTGCAGATTCGTTCCGCGATCCTGCGGAACACTTCCTGGGGAAAACGTGCCTGCAGCGCTGGCTCGACCCAAGCCTCGGCGGGAGGCCAGCCGTGGAGAGTGGACATGGGGTGCTTCGCCCTCCCATGGATGATTCGGAATTTGAATCAGCAGGGAATACGCTGGCGTGGGGATTTCGTGACATCGGAAGCCGCCATGGCCAGGGGCCGGGCCGGCTCGCCAAGTGCGTACGCACGGTCGCTCACGACCTCGGAGCGCCGCGTTGCCGCGTTCGTCGTTCGTCCGCCTTGCACGCACCCGCAGCGAATCCTACGATGCCCCACACGGTCGTCCGGATCCCCGCCATCCGAAGGAGGTCCCGCCCATGGCCAACATGGTCCCGCCCCGCGCGAATCCCAAGGCGTCGGACGCGGAGCAGAAGGTCTTCGCCGCGCTCCGGGACCAGCTTGAAGACGATTATGTGGTGCTTCATCACGTGCGCTGGTACGACCCCGGCGACGCCAGGCAACGGGTCCAGGCGTACGAAGCCGATTTCATCGTCCTGCACTCGGCCCTCGGCATTCTGGATCTCGAGGTCAAGGGCGGCGGCATCCGCTTCGATCCGGTCCGGGAGGCGTGGTTCACCACCGACCGATTCGACGTAATGACGAAACTCGACGAGTCCCCGCTCGAGCAGGCGCTGAAGAATTCCTCCGCTCTCTGGAAACTGGTGAAGCGCAGCGGGCGCTGGCGGGGCGGCTTTCTGACGGCGGGACACGCGGCGATCCTCCCCGACTGCCGGCTGCAAGACGTCGCGCTCCCTCCCAGCCTCCCGCGGGAGCTGTTGCTCGACAAGGGCGACCTGATCGACCTGCGCAAGCCGATCGCAGAAATCTACCGGCGACACTCCGTCGCGCAACCGGCGCCGCTCGGCAAGGACGGCGTTCAGATGCTCATCGAGCTCATCGGGCCTCAGCCGATCGAGATCGCCCGCACCGACACCGAGATCCGCATCCGGGTTCCCCTGGGCAAGGCGGTGCGCCAGGAAGCCGCCGAAATGGAAGACCTCACCGAGCGGCTCCGCAACGTGCTCTGCGATCTCCGGGACCATCCGCGCGCGCTGGTCAGCGGGGGCGCCGGATCGGGCAAGACGTTTCTCGCCCAGGAGCACGCGAAGTGGCTCGCCCAGCAAGGCAACGACGTGCTGTTTCTCTGCTTCAACAAGTTTCTGGCCGCCGACTTGAGACGCCGCACGGCCCCGGAACCGCGAATCGAGGCGACGCACTTCCACCTCCTGTGCCTGCAATGGGCCGAGGCCGCGGGCGAGCGGATTCCGACTCCGGAGCAGGATCCCTCGATCGATGCCCAGCAGTTCTACAACGAGATCCTGCCCCAGAAGCTCCTGGACGCGCTGCCCCGGACCGTGCGCCGCTACCACGCGCTCTTCGTCGATGAGGCGCAGGACTTCCGGACCGAGTGGTGGATTCCCCTCCTCGGAGTGCTGCACGACGAAACGAACGGGTTCGTGTACGTGTTCCAGGACGACACCCAGGCGATCTTCCGCCAAGGCCCGGGCCAGGACATGCCGCAGCTCGGCCACTCGCAGCAGCTCGGGTGGAATCTGCGCAACACGCAGCGAATCCACGAGGTCGTGTGCCGCTTCAGCCCCCGGGCCCGCCAGTCGCCCGCGTTCGGTCCGCTGGGCCGGGAGGTCGAGGTGGTCCCCTACGAAGATGATCGCGGCCTGACGCGGGAGCTCTCGCGCGTCCTCCACCGGCTGCTCGTCGAGGAGCGCGTGTCTCCCGAAGATCTGGTGGTTCTCACCCAGCACCGGCTCGTCAACACGCCCATGCGCGAGGGCAATGTAGGCAACTTCGTCCTGACGACCTACGCCGACCGGAAGCCGGAAGGCGCGGAGGTCTTCACGACCACGATCCACGCCTTCAAGGGGCTGGAGAAGCCGGTGGTCGTGCTCGCCGGCATCGAGCCCAGCGAGAACCTGACCGACGGACTGCTCTACGTCGGCTGCTCCCGGGCGCGCAGCCACCTTGTCGTGCTGTGCCGGAAGGGGCTCGAGGCGCGTTTTCTGGGGGAAGGGCGGGCGGGATGAGGGAGGGGCGAGGGAGCAGAACCTCGCCCTCGAGGGGCACGAACTCGCATGATGATGATGGCGCCTCCGTTCGATGCTCTCCCCAGGAGTCGCTCGCTGAAGAAGCTGGGGCTGGACTTGGATGGCAGGCATATGCCATCCATCTTGAAGTTGCTTCCGCCTGGGCGATATCGCCTCGAACTCGTCGCGGACGGTCCGTCGTTGACCGCAGCGCAGGACGAAGGCATCGTCCGGGCATTGGCACAACTCGATGCCGGTCAGGGCCGCTCTCTGTTCGACGTCGTGAGCCCGATTCGCCGCCGCGCCAAGTCGTGATCATCGTGATTTCCCCCTGGCCGCCGCAGACCTCGAACAAGCCTATGCGCAGATCGCCGCAGACGACCCCTCCACGGCAGATCGAGAACTACACTGAATCAGCAATTGGCACTAGCTGGCAGGCCAATGATTCATTAGGTTCTGCGGACCCCGCAAGACATCCCCGCATCGCTTGCACTCCACTTTGGACTCCTTGAATTCGCTGGCGTGTACATGCAGCCGAAACAGCTGAAGACTGAACTCACCCTCAGACTTCGGCGCGCCCTCTGGAGTGGAAATCGCATCTCCTTATTCGCGCATACTAGCACGGGCGGCAACGATTCGCCGGCGAGAACCTGGGGTCGATCTCGCAAGCTCCCCGAACCACGCGTGGCGGCCCTGTCACACCCCGCCCGCGCGGACGTATCTGCTTCCGGAGGGCGGATCAGCGGCCGGTCGCCCGTACTCGGGTCAGGCACGAAGGAGGAACCCGATCATGGCCCAGTTGCGGACGCCACGGAGGCGCCACCTCGCGCCGGTCGTGAACCTGGAAACTCCCGACCTCGCCAAGGAGGCCGGCTTCGTTGATCGCACGCCTCCTCGCCGGCCACGGGGTGATCGAACACGAGGAGCGGCACCGGCCGGCGTGATGCGGATCGAGGACAAGGCGATGTCACCCTCAGGGAGCTTCCGACCAGGGCCATCCGCGCCTCCGTCGGGGAGCGAATGGGAGTTGGGCATTCCGGAAGGCCCGGCTATAATCCCCGCGTTCCGACCCGAGGAAGCGCGCCGTGCCCATCGACCCGGATACCCCGGATGCCGACTTGATCGCCACCTACCGCAAGCATGGCGGCCGTTCGGAGGCGGGTGCGGCGGCGCTGCGGAAGCTGTACTCGCGCCACATGGAGCCGCTGGTCGATCTGCTCAGCCGGAAAATCAGCGATCCGGACACCTTCTTCCAGGTCACCCGGATCCCAGGCGGGGATGCGCTGGCGAGCAGCGTGTTCGACAAGGCGCTCGAGCGGTTCCAGGCCGGCCGGGGGAAGTTCCGCACGTTCCTCTTGCGGATCGCGGACAACCGGCTGCGGGACGGCTTTCGCCGGCTCGGACGAGTGGGACTGCGCCGGGTCCATCCCGACGAGGAATCCGGGGAAGTGCTTCCCGACGGGCCGCGCCTGGACCCGCACCAGCAGCTCGTCCTGGCGGAGATCCGCGCGCTGACCTGCCGGTGCCTGAAGGCGATGCGTTATGCGGACCGTCGCCGCGCGTTCGTCTGGCGCGAACTGTTGGACATCGGGGCAAGGGAGCTGGCGGGCCTGTGGGACGAGAAGTCGTACGACAACATCCGCCAGCTGCATTCGCGCGGCGCGGCCGAGTTCCTCGAGGTATGGAAGGCGGCCGGGGGATTCGACCTGGCCGACTGCGCCGGAGCGATCCTGGAAGGTAGACAGGAAATGGGCGACCCCGGGCGGATCCGGAACGCGAAGAACCGGGAAGCCTACCAGGCCTGGCTGGCGGCGGACCACGACCTCGCGGCCGCGGCGAAGAAGCTGGGGGTTGTCGCCGACACCGCGCGCCGGCGCGTGCTCGACGCGCTGGAGGAACTGCTGCAGGTCGCCACGGTGCGCGGGGCGCGGCCCTGGGAGGGCGTGGACTTCGCCGGCCTGGCCGCCGCCGGCGACGCGCTCGGCGACTACCTGGAAGCCGGCCGCGAACGCACCCGGACCTGGCACGAGCTGCCGGCGAATCGCCGGCGGCTGTGCGATGCGGTGAATCGCCAATTGCTGGTCATCCGCATCGCGCTGGGCCTGGCGGAGCCCGAGCGGGCGACGCAGACGCTCGGCGGGCTGCTGCACGAGCGCATCCTCGCCGACGGACCGAACGCGTACGACAAATGGTGCAAGGCCCTCCGTCTCGAGCCCGCGGCCTTTCGCCGGTTGCTGGGGGACGACCTCGAGGTTTCGAACGCGCTGCTGGAGCGATTGGCGCGCAGACTCGGCCGGCCCAAGCAGGAGTTGCGCCGCCGCCTCGCCGTCGGTTCCGACACGCGCACGAGCTATCGGGGGGCGGGACGGAAGACCACCGTGCGCCGGATCCGCGACCACGTGCTCGCCCGGCGCCGGTGAGACCCGCGGTCGAGGCCCTGCTCGCGCGCGGGGTGAAGTGCCTGACCCGCCTCGACGTGGCCGGCGCGGAAGCCGCTTTCCATGAGGCAGTGGCGCGCTCGAACCGCGACCCGCTCGTGAAACGGCGCGCCGCCGACGCCTACCGCCGGCCCGGCTGGTACGCCTTCAACCTGCCCGGCCACCTCGAGGAAGCCTGGCGCATCTTCCAGAACGCGCGCGCCCTGTACGAGAGCCTCGGCGCCGGATGCGAGTACGAAGCGGCCAAGTCCTGCCGCGGGCTTTCCATCACCGCCGGCAAGCTCGGCGACCGGGAGACCGCGCTCCACTACGGCGAGGCCGCCGAGGCGCACCTGGCCGGGGCCTGCGTGACGGAGCGCGAGCGGGGAGAGCTCCTGGCCAAGCTGCGCAACGATCGCGTCATCGCCTGCCGACAACTCGGCCGATGGGACGAGGCGGAGCAACTGGTTCGCGCCAACCTGGATTGGATCGCGTCCCGGGACGGTAAGGTCGATGCCCTGCTGGCGGCCAACGCCTACAACAACCTGGGCAGCGTGTTCCTCGACGCGGGGCGGACGAGGGAGGCGGCGCGGGCGTTCGCGGCAGCGCGCGAACGGTTGGTGGATCTGGGCGCCCGCGTGCGGGTTGCCCGGTGCGACTTGCGGCTGGCCGAAGCGCACCTGGCGCGCGGGACTCTGGACGCCGCCGCGAAGGCGCTCGATCGGGCGGAGGCCGGCTTTCGCCGGGAACGGGCCCCGAGCCTGCGCGCAGCCGACCTGCGCGGCCGCCTGCTGCTGAAGCGCGGCGACCCGACCGGGGCGCGGCGTTGCTTCGCACGGGCGATTCGACTGGCGGAGCGGGAGCGCGCGGAACTGGACGTCGAGGACTTCCGCATGACGTTCCAGGGCACGGTCCAGGATGTCTACCGGCGCGCGTTCCGCCTGGAGCTCGGCCGGCCGGCACACGCGTTCGCGCTGGCCGAGCGGGCGCGGGCCCGGGCCTTCCTGGACGTGGTGGAGGCGGGCGAGCGCCGCGTGTTCCCGGGGCTGCGGCCGGGCGAGCGGGCGCGGCTCGAGGGGAAGAGGGCCGGGATCGCCGAGCTCGCCGCGCGCAGCGATCCTGCGCTGGCGCAGGCGCAGAGCGCCTACCTGATGCTGGCGCGCCGATACGAGATGGCGGTACGCGCGCGCCGGGGGCTGCCGCAGGTCGAGCCCCTCGCGGCCGGCGCGATCCGCCGGCGTTTGGCGCCCGACGAGGCGGTGGTGGAGTACTTCGCCGACGGCGAAGCCATGCACGTGTTCGTGGCGCGGCGGCGCAAGCTGGTCCTGCGCACGCTACGGGTCGGGCTCACGCGGCTCGAGGCGGAAGCCGCGGCGCTGCCGGCGGTGGTGCGCGCCTCCCGGCGCGAGCTGCGGCATGGGGGCGGGCAGACGCTGTTCGAGTGGACGATGCGGGAGCTGCACGGGCTGCTGTGGGCGCCGATCGCGAAGGACGTGGCCGGGGCGGCGCGGATCGTGCTCGTGCCCGGGGCGACTCTGTACGGGGTGCCGTTCGCGGCTCTGATCGACAGCCGGGGGCCGTTGGTGGAGCGCCACGAATTTCGTCGGGCGCCGAGCGCGAGCGTGGCCATGACCCTGCGAGCCGGGCGCCGGGCCCCACCACCGACGGGCAAGGCTCGTTGCCTGCTGGTGAAGGACCCGACCGGAACGCTGCCCCAGGCGGAGGAGGAGGAGCGGGTCCTGCGGACTGCGTTCGGAAGCCGTCTGACGGTTTTGGCGGGAGACCGGGCGACGCCGGAGGCCTTCGCGCGCCTGGCGCCGCGAAACGAGGTGCTGCACGTGGCCACGCACGCGGTGTACGCAGCGGAGCGGCCGGAGTTCTCGTACTTCGAACTCGCGGCGGCCGCGGCGGCGCACAGCGTTGGCTGCGCGAGCGGCGCACGCGCAAGCGAGGCGGAGGGCACGAGCAGGATGGCGCGATTTCACGCGGTGGACGTTTCGGGGCTCGACCTGCGCCGGTGCCGCCTGGTCGTGCTCTCCGCGTGCGAAACCGCGCGCAGCCACGGGATGGGTGCGGACGAGATGCTCGGCCTGCCGCGGGCCTTCCTGCGCGCGGGCGCGGCGAGCGTGGTGGCGACGCTTTGGCCGATCGCGGAGCACGCGGGATTGTCGCGGTTGATGACCGGGCTGTATGCCGGCGGCGGCGTGCGCGAAAACGCACCGGCCGCGCTGCGGGTGGCGCAGCGGGAGGCGGCGGCACGCGGGGGACCGTATGACGTGTGGGCGGGGTGGGTGGGGATGGGATAGGCGCGCTGCGGCAGAAGATGGACAGGAAGTTGGCCACCTGCCACCTGCGCGGCGAGAAGGGGACTGGGGCTCGCACGCGCCCTGGATCAATAATGCGGGACCAGCACGCGGCGGCCCGGCCGGGATCATCCCGGCGGTCGAGGCTTGGTGAACAGGTCCGTGAGCCGGAGCGAAAAGCCCGGCAGTACGTCCCCGCCCTCGAGCGTCTGGTTCTCGCGCAGGACGATCGATCGGTCCATGGCCGTGAAAACTTCGATCGTGGCCGTCCTGTGATCGACGAACCACATGAGCCGACAGCCGTTGGAGAAAATGTCCCGCCGTTTTTCCTTCATTTCCTGCTCCGTGTTCCCTTCGCTCAAGACCTCCACGGCAAGGTCCGGAACCAGGTCGGGGATGGGCTCGGTAGGAAGAGTTCCCGGCGGAAGCCGCGCCCATGAGACGAACGACACGTCCGGGATGCGCACTCGACGGCGAGAGATCCGCATCATGCCGTCCGCACCCGCGACGATGCCGAGATTGTGTTGCCGGACGAAGTGGTTCAGGAAGTGGAGGAGCAGTCCGGCGAGGTAGGATTCCCAATAACCCATGACCTTCTCCACCAGGATCCCGTCAACCAGTTCGCACAATCGGTCGGTCCGGTCCCGGATTCGGAGCAGGTCTTCTTCGGTGGCCATGCCGGGGGAAACGTCCAATCGGATCCGCGCGAGAGGAATCGGACCGAACCGATCGATCAGGTCCTGGGCGGTCATCGCGCGGACGGTAGATCCGGTGCTCGGGTTCACGGCTCGCTGCTCGATAAGGTGTCGCTGGACCGAGGGGCAACGAAATCGCTGCCCGATTCGGCCGCTTCCAGGGTACTCCTGGAACGGTGTGCGTGTCCATCGGAATGCCGAGGGGAACCGAGGGGAATCGCGAAAGCGCGGGAGTCTTGGGCTGAATACGGTGTTGCCGTTGCGGCCGCCACATCCACCGACCGGCGACCTCAGGCGTGCGGAGGGCCTGATGTCGCCTCACTCCCCGAACACCACCGGCACGGCCTCCCGCGTGGCCACTTCCGCGGCGGCCCGCAGCACGTCCGCCCAGCCGGCACGACCGCGCCCGTCCGCGAGAGCCTGCCAGCGGGCACGGCGCGCCGCTTCGTGGATCTCGGATTCCCGGAGCACCCATCGCGCGGCCAGAGCCTGCGCGTCGATGTCTTTCCCGGACACGCCTTCGGCTGACAGAGCCCGCTGCCACAGCTCCACGCAGGCGGCGCCGTCGGGCGGCTCGATCCCGAGCGTCAGGTGGAACGCCTCGGAGCCGATGCGGCGCTGCCGGGCGCCATCCAGCAGCAGGAAGATCACCGGCCGGAGCCGAGCGAACGCGAGCACCGGGGTCAAATCCGAGTCACCCGTCCGGTCCTCAACGGCCAGCAAACAATCGTTCGGCAGGAGGCCGACGAGATTTGCGAGATCCGCTTCCGCCTGCTTTTCCGCGCGGCGCGTCGGAGATTCCTCCTCGGTGTCCGGCTTGGGCGCACCACCATGGAACATCACCCCCATGCGCAGGCGCCACGCCATCGCTGCCGTGACCGCGCGCAGGTCCTCGGGCGACTTGCCCTGCAGCCGCACCCTCAGTCCGACGCCTCGCGCCACGGCATCGCGCGCCACCCTTTCGAGACCGTCCAACCGGGCGAGCGTCCGGGCCGATACCGCGGGCATCCGGTGCGGCCCGGAGACAATCTGGCTCGACAGGTCCTCGGCGAATCGTATCTTCTGCTCCTCGGCGGCGGCGATCAAGTCGCCTTGAGCGATCTCTCCCTCCTCGCCCGCTCGCAGCATCGCGATCCCGGCGGCATTGCGGATGTAGCCTCCGGCCAGGAAGAACCGGTTCGCGAGGTCTTCGGTATCCACGTCCGGGGCCAGGCGGGCAATCCCCTCGAGGTGCGCGTGCCACAGTTCCCGGCGTTCGACCCGGGTCGGCAGGGGGAACGGCAGGCGAAGCGTCGCGCGCCGATCCAGCGCCGGGTCCAGGCGGCGCGGGCTGTTGGTGGCCATGATCGCCAGGCCGCCATGCCGCTCCAGTTCGATGAGGAGGCAGCGGCTCACCCGGGAGTCCACGGTGAACACGTCGTCGCACTCGTCGAAAAAGGCGATGCCACCGAGCGCACGCGCCTCGCGCAGCACGAGCGGAACCAACTCTTCGATCGAGGCATCGTCGCCATCGTTCAGGCGGCCCTTCGGAAGAGATCGTTGGGCGCCCCGGATCCTGGGACGGATCAGGGGAAGACCGTGGGTAGCCGAGACGTGCTCGGCCAACAGGGTCTTGCCTGTGCCCGGCGGACCGTAGAACAGGAGGGAAAGACCTTCGCCGGCACGTCCCGACGCTCGGCGCTCCCGCCAGGCTCCGACCGTTTCCAGGACGCGCCGGACCGCGTCGCCGGGGAGGATCACGCGGCCGACCCGGGGCTGCGCGACCGCCGCTTCGACGAACGCCGACAGGAGGACGTAGCTCCGGTCATCGCCGAGGACCTGGTTGGCCAGTCGGGGATGGAGCGAAATCCGCAGGAGGGAGAGCTTGGGCTCCTCCAACCGCCACACGTACCCAAACTCGAGGATCTCGCAAATCCGCAGAGGGGAAGAAGGATGGAACATGCCTCGCAGCGACACTTGTCGTGCCGGTGGCGCACCGGGGAAGAGGGCCTCGAGAAGGAACCCGATCGACACGTCTTCTGCGCCGATCCCGTCGAGTTTCAAGGCCTGGCAGAGCTCCACGAATGGCTGGCTCGTGGCATGCGTCGCGAGAAACGCCAGGACGTCGCGCTCGTCCGGGGAAAGTCCGTGCCGGGCGACGATGGCGCGGATCGGACAGTCGGCGGCGTCTGCCGATCCCACGGCCAGGCCGGCGATTTCCGCATCGAGGCTTTCCCGGGACGGGCCGGAGCGGCTGCCATTGCGCGCGTGGCCGGCGCTCGACGCCCGGTGGAGCACGTCGCGGACGGCGGCCGGAAGTCGAAGCGCGCGCTCCGGGTGCGCGCGCAGCACGACGCGCAGGAGGACCAGGATCCCCCAGGCGTGCCACCTCGCCAGCGCCCCGCTGACATCGCGGGGCGGTGCGGTTGCGGGCCGGATCGCTTTGGGACGGTGGATTCGTCTCACGGCTTGGGCCCCTCCGCTTCGAGGGTGCGCGCGAGGTCGCGGGTCACCAGGTCGGGGTAGCGGATTTTCCGGTCCTTCTGGACCATGTCGGCAATGCCGTAGCGGACGGCCTCCTCGGGCGTGAGCCACGTGTCCACGTCGCGCAGAAGGGTGCGATTCAGCTCCTCCTCGGTGTGCAGGGCGGAGTGTTGCACGTAGTGGTTGACGATCCGGCAGTGGGTCAGGTCCTGCTCCTTGCGGCGGGCGACCAGGTCGGAGTGATTGCCGAAGGCCCACCAACTGTAGCGATGCGAGAGGATGCTGGTCCGCGGGGTGAGGACGCGGTGGCCCTTCTCGCCGGCCATGAGGACGAGCAGGCCCATGGAGGCCACCGTCCCGATGCCCGTGGTGAACACCGGCACCTGCGACCATTCCATGATGTCGATGATCGCGAAGCCGGCATCGACGCTGCCGCCGTGCGAGTTCAGGATCAGTTGGATATGCGGCACGCTGCCCTCGACGTTCACCCGGATGATCCGCGCGCAGAGTGACGCGGCGGCGTCCTCGTCGACGCTGCCGAACAGGTAGAGGATGCCGTTGTCTTCGTCGCGCTCGACTTCGGATTTGGGTTTTTCGTGCTTCATGGCGCCTCCTCGCAGGGAACCTCTGGACGAGGAGAGATACGCGGGGTTGGGGGAGATGTGACAGGGCGAAAAGGCGGGGGGCTTGGCCGCGAGCGCAGCGGCCGGGGCAATCGGGTGCGGGTTTGTTTCGATGCCGAGCACGACAGGGCTTCGTCAGCCCCGCCACCAGCACCAGCACCGTGCGGGCGGTTCCCGCACCCTCTACTGGCGGAGCCAACTGCCTGAGCTTCAACTCCGCTGCTCGTCGATCCGCCTGAGCGTCCGATGATGATAGAACCGCTCGCCGCAATCGAGACAGCACACGGAGGGCACTCGGGGGACTTCCACCACCCGACCCCGAAGCGTTCGCGTCCGGAGAACGCGCACCTCCCGGCGGACACGGCCTCCGCACAGCGGACACTTCCGGAAAGGAAGCCTCTCGTCAGCCGGAGGCGACAGAACGCTTCGATGAGATGGGGACGTAGATCTCGTCGTGGCCGCCTTCACGTCGCAGCACTCCCTTCGTGTAGATCAGAATCCCTGCATAGCTGATTGCTTCGATGATGCAGACCTTCTCTGCCGGGCTTCGGCGGTGAACATTGCGGGAACGCTTCAGCCGAACATCGCCGGCATTCAGGATCGATTCCAGCACATCGATTTCGAGCAAGTTGTCCTGTTCCAGTTCGGATCGCGCCTTTTCGGTGAAGACCACGTCCCCCCGCACGACGGCCGACTTGATCCTCCCGAGCAGGTCCATGCGTGAAACATATCGAATCCTTGGGCGTTCGGCAAGCCGGGGATGCTATCGCGATGCACCGCCGGCGAGATGAGTGCGCCAGGGGACGTGCGCTCGCCGCCCGCGGGCCGGCCCCCGTGCGGAGGCCCGCCCGGCGCGGCGGGTCCGGGCGGAACGACGTCCGCGCCGGGCGCTTTCCTTTTTCGCGCCCGCTCGCGGCTCGAGCACTTGCTGCGTGGGCGTGACTTCCCGGTCGCGAAGGCGTATTCTCTCTCTCCAGGTACGCCCCCAGGCGGTGAGCGGTGCCCCCGGGAGCACCGCTCACCGCCTGGGAGCCCTTCGCTCGGCGCGGTGACCGCGAGGTCGGCGAACTCGGTCCCGCTCGTCGCAGACCAGGACTGTCTTCGGCCCCATCGCGGCGCGGTACGGCTGCGTCGCGAAGTTCATCGAGACCAACGGCGCGCGGTCGCGACGTCAATGGCTGCGTGTCGTCCGGCGAGACCATCCTGCCGCAGTGTGGGCTTGTCGGCCCGGTGATCCCCGACTAGAGTGCAGGCACGATGAAGTCACCGTTCCCTGGCATGGACCCCTACCTGGAGGAACCGGGCCGCTGGCACGGGTTCCACAACTCGCTGATCGCGGCGATCCAGCTCGATCTCGCGCCGCGACTCCGCCCGCGCTACGTCGCGAGGATCGAAGAGCGCACCTACCTCGCCGATGGGGAAGGCGGGCTGTTCGTGGGCATTCCGGACGTCGCCGTGGCGGGGGCGCCGAAGGGACGGAAGGCTGGTCGCGCCGCCCCCGCGCGGGATTCCCGCGTCGTCGAGGTGGAGGTCCCGGTACCCGACCTGATCAAGGAGACCTACCTGGAGGTCCGGCAGGTCGGCACGGGGGAGGTCGTCACGGTAATCGAGCTGCTCTCGCCGACAAACAAGCGCCCTGGAGAGGGACGCAGGACCTACGAGGAGAAGCGACGGCAGGTGCTCGGGACAGGCACGAGCCTGGTGGAGGTCGATCTGATCCGGACCGGCGAACCGATGACCTATTTCGGCGCGACGGATCCGGCCGACTACCGCATCCTGGTCAGCCGTCGGCACCAGAGGCCAAGGGCCGACCTCGTTCCCTTCTGCGTGCGCGAGCCCATTCCGTCGTTCCCCGTGCCTCTCGCAAAGGGGGAGAAGGAGCCGGAGGTTCCGCTTGGTGCTATCTTGCACGACCTGTACGAGCGCGCAGCGTATGACCTCAGCATTGACTACCGCGCGGCACCCGTCCCGCCACTTTCGAAGCGCGACCGCGCCTGGGGGCACCAGCTCCTCGCCAGGGCGGGGAAGCGGTGACCGCGACCGCAGTCAGCAACCCGAGTTCCTCGTCCCTTTCCCGACGTTCTCCAAGGCCGAAGCGGCGCTGCGGGCGAAGTCGTCGCCGGTCCCCAAACAGGATTCCGGCAAGGCGAATGGTCCAGCCCGGAACTCCCGTCACCACATGTCGGCTCCTCATAGAATCCCCGACAGATCCTGAGCGCTTCGGGTATGCTCCCATGGACGTTGGGGCAGAACACCTTCTCGAGAGGAGCGCTTGAAGATTATGAAGATCAGCCGGACAGTCCACTGGCGCAATTGGGCTGCGGGGTTCAAGAAGCTGACGACGGGAGAAAAAAGTCAAACGGGAACGGGTCGCAAGTGGACCGAGCGGATCGGGAGACTCATGCACCAGCTTGCAACAGACCTGAACTTCCGCTGTAGTGGGCGCGGTTGCAAGAAGAACAAGAGCGAGAGCAAGAAGGAGTTCTGGGAAATCGACTTCACTTGGTATGCCGAGCAAGTCTGGGAGAACCTTCCTGATCCGCGAAATCCCTTGTCCGGGCTGACCCTGATGCCTCCGCAGGCGGCCATTGAGCACGAGAACGTGACGGCATGGTGGAAACTCTGTTACTGCTACTGGCGCCTGCGGCACCTGAATTCCGGCCTGCGGGTTCTCATCGGGTATCCGCGCGATGAGACCCCGTGCCCCCTAGGATGCGCCCCGGATGAGCGCCACGACCCACGAGCGTGCTTTGCCCGGTTCCTGGCGGATCGGGTGAGCCGCAGCTCCAGCGATCACATGATCGGCCAAGATCTTCTGGTCCTCGGGCTCGCCGACGCGCGCTCGCTGGCTGGCGCCGCATACCGCTATTTCGAACTCAGCAATGGCTCGTTCAAAGAACGAGACGTATGAACTGCTGCTGATCGCAAGCACCTCGCAACGATCACATCAGCATTGCGACCGTGGTCGGTCGTACTGAGGGCTCTGGCCACCTCCCCCCAGATTCCATGTCACAGCCACGCCCGCTCGCCGTAGAATCACCGGCGCCGCATTCGTCCCGCGGCCCGCAGTGCGCAGATGCCCGGGAGCTACCATGCGGATCCTCTTCGGTCCGGCCCTCGACGGGCCCTGCTTCCCCGACCTTCTCCGCGGCCGAACCGGCGCGGCGGGCGAGGTCGTCGCCGGTCCCCAGGGTTTCCTTCGGCTGCTCGAAACCCGCCTTGGCCTTTCCGGATCGTGGGTCGATCCGCTCACCCGCCGCCTGCAATACGCCCTGCGCCTGCGCCACGCGGCCGCCGCGAGCGGAGAGCTGTTCTTCGCCCGCTCCCTCGCCGTCGATGAGTTGGGCAGCGCCGCCCGGCTCCTCGATTGGCGCGACCAGCTCATCGCCGGCGGCTGGAACGGACGAGCCGACACGGGCGCACCCGCACGCCTGCGCGACCTCGCGGCGGTCGAAGCGATCCCGTCCGATTCCCCGCTCGCGGCGGGCACGGCCGAACGGCTTCACTCCGTTCTCGCGCGCCTTGCCGGCCTCGCCGTCCTGCCGACCGGCATCCGCTCGGTCGAACTCGCGGGCGATCCCGACGACCTGCCGCCACCGTGGCGCGAGATCCTGGGCGCGCTCGCCGGCGCGGGGGTCCTTGTTTCCCGGCGCCCGGATCCGGAAGTGGCCGCCAAGGGTGACCTCGGTCGCTTGCAGAAAGCCCTGCGTGCGGGCAGGAGCGCGGGCAGGAGCGCGGGCGGGGCCGCGGTCGCCCGGCCCCGGGCGCAGGGCGACGGCTCGCTCGTCTTCCTCACCGCCTCGTCCGAGACCCTCGCCGCCGACCTGCTGGCACGCCACATCGCAGCCGATCCGTCCGGCTGGGTGATCGTGGATCCCGTGGGCGATGCCGACGACATGCTCGATCGTGCGCTGCGCCGCCAGGGAATCGCCGCGACCGGAGCCGCACCCGTGTCCCCGTGGCGCCCGGCACTCCTGGTCCTGCCCCTCGCCCTCGCGCTGCGCTGGCGACCGCTCGATCCGCGGCGGCTGCTCGAGTTCCTGCTGATCCCGGGCGGCCCCGTCCAGCGCTTCGCCGCCTCCCGCCTGGCCGGCGCGCTCGCCGAGGCTCCCGGCATCGGCGGCCCGGTCTGGATCGCCGCCCTCGAGGACCTCCGCGCGCGCGCTCGCGAATGGAAGCCCGAGCCCGGCGAGGAACCCGCCGCGACGGATGCTGCAGAGCGGGCCGACGCGCTGATTCGGCGCATCCGGGATTGGCTGGAGGCCGAGCGCTACGACCCGGAGCAAGGCATCCCCGTGGAGGAAGCCCGCGCGGTCGCGGCCCGGGTCGTCGCATGGGCGCAAGGGCGTCACGCCTTCCGTCCCGACCCCCTCCTGCCGGTCGCCGCGGGACAGGCAGCGCGCCTGCGCGAGCTGCTCGGCTACCAGGCGGGCGCGCGGATCGGCCGCCTGGCACTCGAGACGCTTCTGGACGCGGTCACCCGCGGCGGCGCCCCACACCCCGGCGCACTCACCGAGGCCGGCCACCCCGCGGTCGTACACGACCCCGGCGCGCTCCTCGCCCCGGCGCGGCGCATCCTCTGGTGGAATTTCACCGAGGCCGCCGACCGGCCGCCGGCGACTTCGCCCTGGTCGCGAGCGGAGCGGACCTGGCTCGCCGCGCGCGGCGTTCGCCTGGTCGAACCCGCAGCCCAATGGCGCGCCTACGCCGCGCGCAATCTGGCGCCGCTCCGCCTCGCCGCGGAATCGCTCGTCCTCGCCGCCCCGCAGCGCGTGCGCGGCGAAGTGGTCTCTCCTCATCCCGCGTGGGATGCGGTGGCCGCGATCTTCGGCGACGGAATCCGCGCCCTGGTCGCCGATGCCGACGAATCCGTGCGGGCAGGCGTCCCGTTCCTGGGCAAGCCGGTCGAGCTCGAGCCCGTGCCTGCGCGACCCCTGCCCGAATTGCGCCGGTGGTGGCAGCTGCCGAAGGACGTCCGGCTCGCACCGCGGGACATCGAGTCGTTCAGCAGCCTGGAGAAGTTCGTCTACCATCCCTTCCATTGGGTCCTGCACTATCCCGCCGGCTTGCGCTCCTCGGCCGCCGGCGCGCTCGCTGCCGACAACCGGCTTCTCGGCACACTCGCGCACGTGCTCATTCAGGAGGTCGCCGCCGACCCGGTGCTCGTGCGCCGCGGCTCCGAAGATGACGTGCGCCGGCGGGTCCAGGGCCGGCTGCCCGCGCTGCTCGAGCAGGCCGGCGCATTGCTGTTGCAGCGCGGATTCGAGCTCGATTGCAAGCGGCTCGAGGACCGCTCGGCGCGCGCGGCGTGGCTCCTGGTCCAGGCGATGCGCCGGGGCGGCTGGACGCTGCGCTCCGCCGAAGAGGAATGGAATGGCGGGTACTTCGGCGGCAAGCTGACCGGGCGCATCGACCTGGTCCTGGACGGAAGCCGGGGGCGCCGGGGGGTGCTCGACCTCAAGTGGGGCGGTCGGACGCAGCGCTTCGACGACTTGCGCGACAACCGCGCCTTGCAGCTCGCCGTGTATGGCTGGCTCGTCGGCGGCGACCGGGGGAGCTGGCCCGACTGCGGCTTCCTGATCATCGATGGCGGGGAGATTCTCGCCTCGGACGGCGAAGCCTTCCCCGGCGCCACCCCCGTCGCCTCCGCGGAAGGGTCCTCCGCGACGCTCTGGGGGCGGTTCGAGAAGACCTGGAAGTGGCGCGCGCGACAACTGGCCGCCGGCCGGGTCGAGGTGCCGGTCGAAGGGACGTCGGCCGACGAGCAGTCGCTCGCACCTGCGGGGTGCTTGAACGTGGGGGAGCCGTGTCCCTTCAACGACTTCGTGAACTTGACCGGCTGGGAGTCCGACCATGCCTGAGCCGCCTTCGATCGAATTGCTGAGCGCAAGCGCGGGGACGGGAAAGACGTACCGTCTCACACACACGCTGGCGGAACGCCTTGCCGGCGACGGTGGCCGGACACCCGTCCGCCCGGAGGGAGTGATCGCGACTACGTTCACCCGGAAGGCCGCCGCGGAGCTGGCGGAGCGCGGTCGGCGGGTATTGCTCGAGGCGGGCCGCGCCGACGACGCCTGGCGCCTGGGCGGCGGATGCATCGGCACCGTGAATGCGGTGTGCGGACAGTTGCTCGCGCGATTCTGTTTCGAGGCTGGGCTCTCGCCGCAGCTCGAGGTGCTTGCGGAAGGCGACGCCCCGGCGGTGTTCCGGGAAGCCCTCTCCGGCGTGCTCGATCCCGCGACCGTCGACGCGCTGCACCACATCGCCCGGGCATTCGACTTCGAGGGGGCCCGGATCCAGGACGCCGTCCGGGAGATCGTGGACGCGGCACGCGCGAACGGCATCGGCCCGGAGCGGTTGCCCGAGAGCGCCCGGCGGTCCCTTGCGGAACTGATGGCGGCCCTGCCGGAGGAGGCGCCGGACGGAGATGCCCTCGACGCCGGCCTGCGCCGGGCGATCGACGCCGCGATCCGGGCGATCGAGCGTGGCGACGACGGGACCAAGGGAACGAGGAAGTACCTGGACTACCTCCAGCAGGCCCGCGGTCAATGGCATACGCGGGAAACTTTGCCCTGGCGGCATTGGGTCAAGCTGTCGAAGGCGGTCCCCTGCCGGCCATCGATTCCGCGTGCGCTCCCGGTCCAGCGCGCGGCGGCGCGACACCTCGAACACCCGCGGCTGCGCACGCATCTCCGGCAGTGGATCGCGACGATCTTCGAGCTCGCCGGGCGCGCGCTCACCGCCTATCAGGTCTGGAAGGAAGAGCGGCGGCTAGTCGACTTCGTGGACCAGGAGGCGGGCGCGCTGCGGCTCCTGGACCTCGAACCGGTGCGCGAGCGCATCGCGGAAGATCTCGACCTGCTCCTCGTCGACGAATTCCAGGACACCAGCCCCATCCAGCTGGCGCTGTTTCTGCGCCTGTCGCGGCTGGCCCGCGCTTCCGTGTGGGTCGGCGATCCCAAGCAAACGGTCTTCGCCTTCCGCGGCGCAGACCCGGCGCTCATGGAAGCCGTCCTCCGGCGCCTGCCGCCGTCCGAGGTCCTCGACCAATGCCGGCGTTCCCGCCCCGCCCTGGTGCACCTCGCCTCGGAGCTCTTCGCGGACCGGTTCCTTCCCCACATCCGCCCGCAGCAGGTGCGTACCGAGCCGGTGCGAGATGAACCCGCGGGACTGCCTGCTCCGCTGCACGTGTGGCGTCTTGCGAGCACGAAGGCCGAGGAGGACGCGGAGGCGATCGCATCCGGCATCGCCCGCCTGCTGGGACGGTCGGGCGGCCGGGTGGCGCGGATCCAGAACCCGGCCACGGCGGCGATCGAGCCGGCGCGCCCCGGCGACGTGGCGGTCCTGTGCCGCGACAACGCCGGCTGCGGGCGCATCGCGGCGGCGCTCGAGCGGAGGGGGATCCGCGCGGCGGTGCGGCGCGAGGGGCTGATGTCCACTCCGGAAGCGGTGCTTGTGCGGGCGGCGCTGCGGCGGCTGCTCGACGATCGCGACTCGCTCGCGACGGCGGAGATCGTGGCGCTGACGGCGACGGACCCGGCGCCCGAAGGCTGGCTCGCGGACCGCATCCGCCACGTCCAGGGCGGGCGGCCATCCCGGGAATGGGCGGCGGATCACTCGATCGTGCGTGCGATCGACGAGCTGCGGCCCCGCGTCGGCGCGCTCAGCCCGTCCGAGACGCTCGACGCGGTGCTCGAAGCGGCGGATCTGCGGCGTTGGATCCTCGGCTGGGGCCGCGGCGCGTTCCGCTTGGGGAACGTCGAGGCGCTCCGGCGCATGGCGGCCGAATACCAGGAGCAGTGCGCCCACCGGCGGGCGGCGGCCACGCCGGCGGGGCTCCTCGGGGCCTATGCCGCGAGCGTGGAGGAAGAGACCGACCTGCAGGCCGAAGGAACCGGGGCAGAGGCGGTGCACGTGCTCACGTACCATCGGGCCAAGGGCCTGGAGTGGCCGGTGGTGGTCCTGACCCAGCTGGACTGGGCGCCCGAGGGGCGGGTGTGGGAACTGTCGGTGATGGACGACCGGGCCGAGATCGACATCGATCGGCCGCTCGCGGGACGCTGGCTGCGCTGCTGGCCGTGGCCGTACGGAGCGCAAGAGGTCGGAACGGGACTCGCCGAGCGGGACGCCATCCGGACCGCCCAGGAGGAGGCGTTGCGGCGCGCGCGCGCGGAGGAGCTGCGCCTGCTGTACGTGGGAATGACGCGCGCGCGCGACGTCCTGGTGTGGGCGGTGCGGCGGATCGCGAAGACGGGGGCGCTGTCGGCGGAGTGGCTGGACGCGGTGGTCGCGCCGGAAGGCGCCGCGCGGCTCGACCTGGTGGGGCGGCCGGGTCGGAAGACGCAGACGGTCCGCGGCACGGGGCGGACGATCGAAGTGGATGTGCAAGACGTGGCCCCGGAGGGGATCGACGTACCCGCGCCGGGAGCGACGCCATGGCCGGCCGTGCCGCCGGGGGCGCGCCCGCACCTGCCGGCGCGGATCCTCGCCTCGGACGGATTGCCGCTGGAGGGCAAAGTCGCACGCTGCGGACGGGTGGTGGAGGTCGGCGCGCGGCTGACGATCTCCGGGAACCCCGAGCTGGGTCGGCTGGGGGACGCGCTGCACGGGTTCTTCGCGGTGGAGGGCGGGCTGGCGGACGAAGACGAGCGCCGTCGGGTCGCGGCGGAACTCCTGCAGCGGCACGGGGTGGCGGGCGCCATCGACACGGAGGCGCTGTCGGACCGGGCGCGGGCGCTGCGCCGGGCGCTGGAGGAGTTGTACCCGGGCGCGGCCACGCGCACGGAGTGGCCGGTGCAGGCTCGCATCGGGCAGCAGACGCTGGTGGGGTGGGCCGATCTGGTGCTCGACACCGCGGCAGGGTGGGTGGTGGTCGATCACAAGAGCTATCCCGGCCGGCGGGAGGAATGGGCCGCGCGCGCGCTGGAGCATGCGGGCCAGCTTGCCGCGTATGCGCGCGCGCTGGGGCAAGCGACTGGACGGCCGGTGGTAGGGACCTGGATTCACTTCTCGGTCGGTGGCGGGCTCGTGGAAGTGAGTTGGGTGAGTGGATTGTGAGTGAATACGATGTCGGCACTCGGCGATCTTCTTGAACAGGCACGGCGCGCGCAGGGCCGGAGCCGGATCGAACTCGCTCGCGCCGTGGCGATCGGAAACCCGACCAAGAACATGCGGCTGCTCTTGGCCATCGAGCGCGGAGAGTACCTGCTGCCGCCGGAGTCGATCTGGCGGCGGTTTGCGTCCGCCCTCGGGCTGGCAGACGAACAGGTTCTGGTTGCGCTGTCGACCGACTTCGCCTGGCTGGATCGACCCACACAACCCCAGATGATCGAGCGACTCTTCCCGGCGGTGTACCGCCGCATCGACTTGCCGGACGGTTGCACCAGGGAAGAGGCGGTCGAGATCGCGCGCGACCACGCACGGGCGGAAAACCGACGTGTCGCGGTCCAGGTCTCGCGCATCCGATCCATCTACATCGACGCCGAAGGAGTGACCCGTGAGTGCTACAGCGTGCCACGATCGACGCTGATGCCCCGGATCGACTCGCTCCGAGTGCCGGACAGCCTCGCCCGGACTCGGATCGAGTCCCCCGCAAAGGACTGACGCCATGTCCCGGTTACTGGCGTTCAGCGATCCACACGGTAACCCGGATTCCGCTCGCCGGGTTGTTGCCCTGGCGAAGCGGGAACGCCCAGGCCTCGTCATTTGCGCGGGCGACCTGACCGTGTTCGGCGAGCGATACCAGGAGAGCCTCGAGATTCTCCGCGACCTCGGCATGCCGATCCACTGGTGCTGGGGCAATCATGAGAGCGCCGACGTCGCTCGCGAAATTGAAGCGACGGTTCCGGGGGTCTTGATCGACTTGACCTACCGGTCTGTCGAGGTCGACGGAGTTCGACTGGCCGGCCTACCGGGCACTCAGGACATCGCGCCGGGCACCCGCGAAGACGAGGGGGTCCTCGATCTGGCACTCTCGCTATGGGGCACGCTCGACCGATCCAGAGGGCACTTGATCCTGGTCTCGCATTTTCCGCCCACAGGGTGCCGATGTGACGGACTGCGGCGCGACAGCTCAGGCAGGGTCGGGGGCTTGCCCGTCGGAGACGCCGGCGGGAGCAAGGTCGTGCGGGGCATCGTAGAGCGGCTACGCCCTGATCTGGTTGTCTGCGGTCACTACCACGAGTGTTTCGGTGCGGTCGACCTGGTGGCCCAGAGCCGCATCATCAATCCGGGCCCCGATGGCACCATCATCGAGGTCTAGCCCGGATGATTCACGAACGGCTCCCATCCCTCAGGCCCGCAACCGAAATGCAACAGGCCGGGAATAGCGCCGTTACGCTATTCCCGGCCTGATCATGCAAGGCGAGGGTGACGGGAATCGAACCCGCAACCTTCGGATCGACAGTCCGACGCTCTAACCAATTGAGCTACACCCCCGAAGGCGGTCCCCATCTTCGTCGTGCAGGGGATTCCTGTCAACCAAAAATATGCCGGGCCCGCCACGCACGCGCGTCCCACGCGGCCCGCGCCGACGCGGCCCCGATCGGCGCGATCCGCTGTTGGCTTGGGCGCGCCGGGACGCTACACTGGGTGGACGCAATCCCTGCCGAGAGGACCTGCCATGCCAGCCCAGCAGCCCCGCCCTTCTCCCTTCCTGCCCGCCCTCGCGGTCGGCGTCGTCGCCATCGTCCTCGCCGGCATCCTGGCCCTGCGGCCCGATCCCCCGCCGAGCCCGGTCGTGACTCCCGATGGCCAAATCCCGGCGCCGGAACCCGCGCGGCCGCGCACCCCCGACCGGAACGCCTCCGGCGCTGCCCGCAGCGACTCCGGGAAGACCGCCATCACCCCCGCCGAGCGCGCGGCCGGGCCGCTCATCGACCAATATTGGAGCTACTACCTCGCCGGGGCGAAGACCGCCTACGCCCGCGTCCACGCCCTTCCCGCGATCCGCGACGGCAAGCCCTGAATCGAGCTTCACGAGGAGTATTTCGAGCGCAGCCATTCCGAGATTGCCAAGAAGGTCCGGGAACGATCGCACGAGCTGCTCGCGTACCTCGAGGACGACGAGACCTATTCAGCGATCGAGATGAACCTCACCGGGCGAGAGCAGGAGCGCATCCACGTGGTCCACGCGGTGCGCGACGAGCAGGGATACCGCGTCGAAGAGTCGCTCGACGGCAAGACCCTGGTCCGGCGCGTCGACGGCGTCGGCAAGGTCTGCGGGTCCTGGGACCTCCTCCTGATGAAGCTCGCGCGCGAGGGGAAGCTCGTCCCCGGGCGCACGACCGACTTCCTGGAATTCGACCTGTTCACCCCGCAAGCGGTCAAGAAGACGATCGTGACCCGCGCGGTCCGTCCCGGCGAGTGGGACGTGTCCTTCGACGTGGTCCAGGCCACCCTCGACGCGCGCGGGGTGATCCTGCGCGGCGACACCGGCGGAGACGAAATCCGGGCCTGCAGCGCGCGCGAGGCGCTCGCGTTCGATCAGGACGCGGTCGTCACCGTGCGCGACGACCTCAACATCGACTTCACCTTCCCCCGCTACGGCGCGCTCGAGGAGGTCGCCCTGCGGATCGAAGTCGACGGCGACGAGTCGGGCGACATCTTCGCCAGCAACGAGTACCAGGATTCCTCCTTCCGCAAAGAAGGCGCCATGGGCGTCTACCGGGTGGTCCTCAAGCCGTACCGCGACGCCGAGGCCGGCAGGCTCGCGGCCTCCGAGCCGCCGTGCGACCTCACCGAGTTCCTCGAGCCCACGTCGATGGAACAGTGCGACGACCCGGCCATCAAGGCCAAGGCCGCGGAGATCGTCGCCGACAAGACCGGACTGCGCGCGAAGGTGAAGGCGATCTCGTCCTGGATCAACATCAACCTGCGCAAGGAATACACCGAGATCGCCGGGCTGTCCGCGGTCGACACCTTGAGCCGCATGGGCGGCGACTGCTCGGAGCACGCCACGCTGTTCAACGCCCTCACGCGCGCGATCGGGATCCCGGTGCGGTCGTGCTCGGGCTTCGTGTTTCTCGGCGAGGTCGGGGGACGCCACGGCTGGTCGCAGGTGCTGATCGACGGCCGCTGGCTCCACGTCGACACCGTGCTCGACACGGTGGGCGCCGACCCGCGCTACATCCTCTTCTCCAAGCACAAGCCTGGTCACGCGCGCGACCTCACCCTCGGCCGGCGCATGACCCAGCTCACCACCCGTCCAGCCCGCGCCACCGTGGAGTCTTTCGTCGTCTTCGGCAAGAGCTGGGCGCCCGCCCAGGCCAGAGTCGCCGCGGGCGTGCGCGAGGGGCGGTACGACAACCCGATCCTCGGCCTTTCCTTCCCGCTCTCCCAGGAGTGGCAGGAGACGCAGCAGACCTACCCGCTCGCCTCCGCCGAATTTCGCCGCGGCGCGGCCCAGCTCGATGTGCGCGTGATCCCCTACCGTCTGGAGATGGTCAAGTCCTATCCCTGGATGCTCGGCGTGGTCGGCGGCAACCTCGAGTGGCGCGAGGTCCCGGCCGGGACCCACCGCGCCCAGTCCGCCTCCTCGCGTCACGGCAACCGGGCCTCGACCGTGTGGGCGATCGAGTTCGAGGACGGGACCCTGACCTTCCAACTCAACGGGCCGGTCAAGAATTCTGCGCACGACCAGGCCGCGGTCGAGGAGCTCCTGAAGGGAATGGTGCTGCTCAGCCCCGGGGAGAAATGAGCCGACGAGTGTCCCGGCCGGACGGGGCGTTGCTCTCAGCGCCCGCGGAGGATGACGTTGCGGATGGCGTCCCAGGTCGCCAGGTGCTCGACGCCGTCGGGGTCGGTCCCTACTTCCTCGGGGTCCTCCTCGAGCGTGATCGCGCGCAGCCCGTTCTGGCGGTAGGCGTCGGTGTCGCTCGAGTCGCGGCCGATGCCGAGGACGATCCCCGGCCACTCGGCCTTGAGCTCGCGCAGGAGCCGCTCCTTGAAGGCGCTCGAACTTAGCCCGTCCCAAGGCGGGCGGCTGAAGTAGGTCGGCCCGGGCGGAAAGCCGTGGATGCGCAGCCATTCCTTGGTGTCGAGCAGGAAGTCGTCGGGGCGAAAGGTCACGTAGAGGATCCCGTAGCGGGCGGCGAGGGTGTTGAGCGCGTCGGCGGCGCCGGGCATGGCGGAGATGTCGCGCGGGCCTTTGAGGATGGCGCTCATGCCGCTCGAGTTGGAGCAGACGCCGTCGATGCCGACGACCAGGAACTCGTCGGTCGGCTTGTGCACGGCCATCAAGATCGAGCCCGGGCGCACCGCCAGGTTCGCCTCGGGGGCAGCGCCGACCTCGACCGTGAAGTTGCCGAGCTCGCGCGGGGTGTACATGAGGGCGGCGACGCCCTCGTCGAGCGTGATCCCCTTGCCGATGGGCTGGCCCTGGAGGACGTACAGGAGCGGCTTTCCGTGGGCGTTGGGATGGATGCCGAGCGCGCCCTCGTGCTCCAGCTTGGCGCGGAGCGCGACCGCCCGCCCGGGAGTGGCGAGCGTGTCGTAACCGGAGACGAACGCGTCGCGCGTACAGCCCGCAGCGGCGAATAGGAACGCTAGCGCGGGCGCGAGCGCGCGCGGGATTCCGCTGGCCATGATCCCCTCCTCCTAAGGCTCGGTCTGAGAATTGCCCCGTCGCCGGACGGGCGGCGCAGCCGCAACCGCCTGGTTGCGGATCTCCCAGTAACCTCTTCGCCGTATCGTCGCGCGACTGCGACCGCGGCGCACCGCCCGGCTCGATCCGGAGTTCCACGCCGTCCATGCGACCATATCACCGCGGCGCGGGCAATGCAATGCTCCGGGGAGGCGCTATTTGGTTTGCCCGGAGCGCGGCCATCGGGTACACCTCGACGTCGATCGTCGACGCGCGCGCTCGGCGAGCGATCCGCGCGTCCGACGCAGGAAGGCTTCCGCCGGTCGCCGGACGGACGGCCCCAACGAGGAGAGACGAACATGCCGCGGTGTTTCCCACGGACGCCGGCGTCGGTCCTCGCTTCTCTCCTGGCCCTCGCGACCCTGTGCGGCTGCGCGACCGGCCGGGAGAAAGACCCGATCATGTCGATCGAACGCGAAGAGGAGGTCCTGCGCGCCAAGGCCTTCGATGCCTGGTCGACGCGCTCGTCGAAGGGGAGCCTTTACCTGCTCTTCGAGCTCAAGGAGGGTTGGAAGTTCCGCCGGCCGCCGACCCCCCAGTCGACCGCGGGCGGGATCCAACCGGGGCGCTCCGGACCCACCAAGTGGGAAATGACTTTCGTCCCGATCGGAGACAGCTACCGGCTGGCCACCGGGGTCACGACGATCACCGTGTTCTGGGAAGCCGGAGGCCCCGACGGCAGCGTCCGCGCCGGCCGCACCCAGGCGATCGTGAGCATCTCGGAGAACCTCGCGCTCACCTTGCTCGACTTCGCCAACGAAGAAAAGGAAACCGGGACCGGGAGCGGTGGACCGGGAACGGGCGCCGCGGGCGCCTCCGGAGCGACCGGGACTGCGAACCCCGCGCCCGCGGGGAAATGACGTCCGCCGGCGGTATCGGGACGGCCTGCGCCTATCCCTCCTGCGGTCGCTCGATCCGGTACGCATCGATCTTGGCGTCGAGAGTCGGGCGCGAGATGCCCAGCACGCGCGCGGTTTCGGTCTTCACCCAGCCGGACTCCTCGAGCACGCGCACGATCGCCTCGCGCTCCACGGCCTCGACCGAGTCCTTGACGATCTCCTTGAGACTCTTCCCGGAGAGGTCGGGGCCGAGCCGCGACCGGCCGCCCTCGCAGGCGAGCAACTCCTCCTTGAGCGCGGCCGGAGTGATCACCCGGTCGCTCAGCGCCACCGCCCGGCGCACCTCGTTCTCGAGCTCGCGGACGTTGCCCGGCCAATCGTAGGCGGTCATCAGCCGCAGGGCCGCGCGGTCGATCTCCCGCCGCGCCTGGTTCGCTTCCTTGGCCACCGATTCGAGGAAGTGGTGGACCAGGATCGGGATGTCCTCCTTGCGCTCGCGCAGCGGGGGGATGTTCACCCGGATCACGTTCAGCCGGTAGTACAGGTCCTCGCGGAACCGACCGTCCTTGATCAGGTCGCGCAGGTCCTGGTTGCTCGCGGAAAGGATGCGCACGTTGACCTTGACGATGTCCTTGCCCCCGACCCGCCGGATCTCCCCCTCCTGGAGCGCCCGCAGGAGCTTCTTCTGCATCTCCAGGCTCATGTCGCCGATTTCGTCGAGGAACAGGGTGCCCCCGTGCGCGAGCTCGAACAGGCCCTTCTTGTCCTGCGTCGCCCCGGTGAACGCCCCACGCATGTAGCCGAACAACTCGCTTTCGAGCAGCGTCTCGGGAATCGCCGCACAGTTTTCCGAGACGAAGCGCGCCGCCTTGCGCGGCCCGTTGAAGTGGATCGCGCGCGCCACCAGCTCCTTGCCGGTGCCGCTCTCCCCGTGCACCAGCACCGGCACGTCGGTGTCCGTGATCCGGTCGAGAATCTGCAGCACCTGCTGCATCTTCTCGCTCTTGCCGATGATGTTCCGATAGTCGTACTTGAGCTGGAGATCGTTCTTGTTGCGCTTGAGCTCCTCCGTCACCTCGGTCAGCTCCGCGCTCTGCCGCTCCACCTTCTCCTCGAGCAGCCGGTTGAGCTTCTCCACCTGTTCCATCGAGCGCCGCAGGTCTTCCTGCTTGCGCTGAAGCTCCTCGAGCATGCGCGCGTTCTCGATCGCGATCGCCGCCTGGTCCCCGAACGCCTCGAGCAGACTCAGCTCCTCCTGCGTGAACACGCCCCCCTCGAACCGGTTGTCGATGTAGACGCACCCGAGCGCCTTCTCCTTCACCTTGAAGGGCACGCACAGTACGGAGCGCAGCTTCAGCCCGGCCACACTCATGTAAGTCTGGAACCGCTGGTCGCTCTGCGCGTCCGCGGTCAGCACCGCCCGTCCGGCCCGGATTACATCCTCCGCGATCGTGTGGCTGATCTTGAACTCGGGATTGCGGATCGCCTCCTTGTCGAAATTGCGCGCAACCTTGAAACTCATCGCCTCGTCCTCGAGCAGGATCAGGAAGCCCCGCTCCGCGTCGGTCAGCTCGACCACTTTGTCCATGATCAGCTCGAGCAGGCGCTTGAGGTTCAACTCCGAGTTGATCGCCTTGTTCACCTCCTGGAGCCGCATCAGGTTGTCGCGGCTGGCCACGATCGAGGCCATGCGCGAAGAGCCGGTCTGCTCGACGAACACCTCGTCGAGGATCTGCCCGGCTTCCTCCAGCCCCGGAAGCCCGCGCGTCGCGGCGACCGCGTCAATGTTCTCCCGCAACCGGTCCTCGACCGTGGCTTCTTCGACCGTCGCGGCGCCCTCCGCCCCCGCGACCGGCAGCGACGTAGGCCGGCGGCGCAGCGGTGCGAGCCGACGCAGGCGCCGGCGCAACAGCCGCGGTCGCGTCGGCTCCACCGCCTCCGCCGATTCCCCGGCCTCCATCTCGTAGAGGATCGCGGTCGAGCCGATCTCGATCTTGTCGCCGGGCTTGAGCAGGTGGTGGTTGACCCGCGTGCCGTTGACCAACGTGCCATTTTGGCTGGCCAAGTCGACCAAGAGGTAGCCGCGCTCCGTCAGTTCGACGTAGCAATGCTCGCGGGAGGACTTGATGTCGAGGATTTGAATGGTGTTGGACGGAGCGCGGCCGATCGTCGCGACGCTGGCGTCGAGGCGGAGCGTGCGGTCCTCGTTGTTCTCCCGGACGATCAGCCGCGGCATGAGGAACCTTCGCGTTTCTCCCTGGGCGCATGGGATTTGCGGCGATTATACCACGGTCCCAGGCAGCGCGCTAGGGAAATGCTCGGGGCGATTTCTCTTGACAATACCCTCATGGCCTCCCTATCATCTGCAACTCTCATAGGCGCGGTAGGTAACGCCCGCGAAGCGAAGGGGGCGAAGGCGGTCCGGGCGGCGGCGGTCCCGGGAATCCGGGCCTGATGCGCAAACCCTGTCCCCCGTGCTTCGTCCGCAACTCGAAGGCTCAAAAGAATTTGTGCGGGGATCACCCCGCAGCTCGCAGGCAATCGTTCGTCTGGCGGTACGACGATCGCTCCGGCGGACTCGGATTGGATTAGGAGGGTTACTGGAATGGTTCGCACGCTCACGTCCGGTTTGCTCGCGACCTTGGCCGTGGTGTCCTTCACTTTCATGCTCCCCTTCCAGGTGGCGCAGGCAGACATGATCCCGTCGGCCCCGGTTTCGGCGCCCGAGCCCGCGGCCGCGGACTCCACGCAGACCGCGGTCGTGACCCACATGGCGGCCTTGGGCCTGTCCCAGGAAGAGATCACGGCGCGCGTGTCCGAGATGACTCCGGCGGACATGGAAACGCTCGCGGCCAACCCGGACCAGATGAACGTGGCTGGCAGCGCGTGGGCCATCATCGCCATCGCCGTGGGTGTTGCGGCGCTGATCGCCATCCTGGTCCTCGACAGCATGCGCGCCAAGGAACACGAGCAGTACCGCAGCTACTAGCCCCAGACGCCGGCTCTGATCGACCCGTCGATTACGCAGGGGCGGCCCCATGCGGACCGCCCCTGCGATTGTTTCTCCGCCACGATTTCTCCGCTCCGGCCCGCCGGCCCGGCCCATGAAGAAGACCCGCAGTTCCATCCGCTTTGAGCACGTCGTCCACCGCCGCGACGCCGGCGCTCACGTGGACGACTTCGTCTGCAGTTTGCTGCCCGAAGCTCCGCGCCTTGCGGTGCGCCGGCTGATCGGGGCCGGGCGCATTCTCCTCAACGGCAAGCCCTGCGTCGCACGCGATCGCTTGCACGTCGACGACATGCTCTCCGGCTCCTTCCCTCCCGAGGAGCTGCGCCGAATCGCGGGACGCGACGCACGCGCCCAGATCCTCCACGAAGACGCCCTGCTCCTCGTGGTCGACAAGCGGCCCGGCCAGCTCATGGTCCCGGGACGCAATCCGAAAGAGGATTGCCTGCGCAACGCCCTCCGCGAGGTGATCGGCGACGCCATCGGAGGGATGCCACCCGAGGGACTCGATCCGGACGAGGCCGCCGTGCCCCCGTGGGTGGTCCACCGGCTCGACCGTGACACCAGCGGGCTCTGTCTGTGGGCCAAGACCGCCGAGGCCCACCGGGAGCTCAGCCGGCAGTTCGCCGATCGGGAAGTGCGCAAGGTCTACCTTGCCCTGGTCGCGGGTGAGCCCGAGCAGGACCAGGGAGTGATCGACCTGCCCATCGGCCCGCACCCAAAAGACCCACTGCGGATGCAACTCACCCCACGGGGCCGGGAGGCGCGCACCGAGTACCGGGTGGTCGAACGCTTTCGTGGCCTCGCCTGGCTCGAAGTGGAGCCGAAGACCGGCCGCACGCATCAGGTCCGGCTCCACCTCAAGGGGATCGGACACCCGCTCGCGGTGGACCCGCTCTACGGCAGCGCTCGTCCGCTCATGCTCTCGGACCTGAAGGCCGGGTACCGCGAGAAGCAGGGCGGGACGGAGCGGCCGCTGCTGACCCGGACCCCGCTGCACGCCTCCGAGCTCCGGTTCCGCCACCCGGCGACGGGTCAGGAAACGGAGTTCCGCTCCCCGCTGCCCGAGGACCTCGAACGGGTGCGCAAGGCGCTGCTCAAGCATCGGGCCCCCGGTCCGCGAGCCGGATCAGAGACGGGCGCCGAGTCGGGAACTGGCCCGGGCCGAGAGCTTGGCGCCGAGCCGAGTCCGGGGGCGGGTGCAGAGCCGAGTCCGGGGGCGGGTGCAGAGCCGAGTCCGGGGGCGGGTGCAGAGCCGAGTCCGGGGGCGGGCGCAGAGCCGAGTCCGGGGGCGGGCGCAGAGCCGAGTCCGGGGGCGGGCGCAGAGCCGAGTCCGGGGACGGGTGCAGAGCCGAGTCCGGGGGCGGGTGCAGAGCCGAGTCCGGGGGCGGGTGCAGAGCCGGGCCAGAGGCCGGACGCAGGGCATGTCCGGCAGCCGGGGTCAGAACCAAACCCGAAGTAGTGATTTTTCCAATTGCGAGACCCGGGCGCGCCGGCTGGCGCGTCGCGCCTGTGAGGTCACGCCCGGTCGCGCGCGCGGATCGGAAGCAGGGAGTCCCGGTTTCATGCCTCACGTTTATGGGATTCTTGGCGCGGGCCGGCAGGGCCTGGCCGCGGCCTACGACCTGGCTCGATTCGGCGACGCCGAGCGGGTGGAGCTGGCCGACGTCTCCGCCGACGCGGCGCGCGCGGGGGCGGAGCGGCTGAACCGCCTGCTGGGCGGGGATCGCGTCGGCTGGACCCGGGTGAACGCGCGCGAACCGCGCGAGATCCGGGAGTGGCTCGCAGGGATCGATGCGTTCCTCAGCGCGGTGCCGTATGGGATGAATCCGGCGGTGGCGCGCGCGGCGATCGAAGCGCGCGCGTCGATGGTGGACCTGGGCGGCAACACCGGGGTGGTGTTCGAGGAACTGGCGCTCGACGCGGAGGCGCGCGCGGCGGGGATCCGCATCGTCCCGGACTGCGGACTCGCCCCGGGGCTGGCGCAGATGCTGGCGGCGCACGGCATCGCGCGGCTCGACGAATGCCGCGAGGTGCACGTGCGCTGCGGCGGCCTCGCCCAGCAGCCCGGCCCACCGCTCGACTACTGGCTGCTTTTCCACATCGGCGGCCTGATCAACGAGTACACCGGAAAAGGCGTGTTCCTGCGCGACGGGAAGCGCATCGAGGTCGACACGCTCACCGAAGTCGAGGAACTCGAATTCCCCGCCCCGGTGGGCAAGGCGGAAGCCTTCGTGACCTCCGGGGGCACGTCGACCTGTCCGTGGACGTTCGAGGGCAAGCTGGACACGTACGACTACAAGACCGTGCGCTACCCCGGCCACTGCCGGCTGGTCGCCTGCATGCGCGACCTGGGGCTGTTCGAGTCGGACCCGGTGGAGGTGGGCGGGGTCCGGGTGTCGCCGCGCGCGGTGTTCGAGGCGCTGGCGGCTCCGCGGCTGACGCGTCCGGACGTGGCGGACCTGGTGGTGTTGCGGGTGGCGTGCCGGGGGACGCGGAAGGGGAAGCCCGCCGAATACGTGATGGACCTGATGGACTTCAAGGACCCGCAGACCGGGTTCACGGCCATGGAGCGGACGACCGGCTTCCCCGCGGCGATCGTGCTGGCCGCGCTCGCGGCGGAACGGGTGCCGCCCGGGGCGCACCGGCTGGAGACGGTGCCGTTCGGCCCGACGCTGCTCGACGACCTGCGCGCCCGCGGGCTCGAGATGCTGGAATGGGGCGGGCCCTGAAGCCGGCGGAACGCGACACGGCCTGAAGACTGGAAGCGATACCCGACGGACGTGGGAGGCCGAAGCGCCATGCCGGCACCGGACGAAGCGGAGCGCCCCG
>Ga0082335_1002686_pt1 | contig 32242 bp, 26 predicted proteins | sample Subgrocontami58m_FD_72375 | JGI IMG/M metagenome (GOLD analysis project Ga0082335, IMG submission 72375) | Subsurface groundwater microbial communities from S. Glens Falls, New York, USA - GMW37 contaminated, 5.8 m (SPADES assembly) (version 2) ...
CTCAATCGTCCATGCCCAGTTTTATCAAAACACTGAGCCACCAGGAGGTGGATGCCGTAGCAAAATATTTATATATGTTTAAGTAGAGGGAAGATAAAGTGAAGAGGCAGAATACATCGAATACCGATTTGTGGGGAATCCTCCTTATTTTAGTTGCTATTGCAGCCGGTTTCTTTGTGGCAAACGGTTTATATAATTGGGAGACGAACGCCAGGGCGAAGGTTGCAGCCAGCAGCCAGGTTAAGTCTTCGTCAACACCCCAGGTTAGCAAGCCAGACCAGACTTCATCCACAACGGGTGAGCAAGGGAAAATTACAGCAGTGGCGACCATGCCGGCCGATAATAAGTCATCAGCTAGCCCCAGGGTAGAAGTAGTGACTCCAAAACCAGAAGTAACACCGGCTTCAAATACGCCTGCGGCCCAGGTGAGTTTTAAACAGGATGTGTTGCCCATCTTCCTGAAAAATTGTGGGTTTTGCCATGGCACTATGGGGGGGTTAGACCTGAAGGATTATAAGTCTCTTATAACTACAGGGAATAACAAACCTCAGGTTATACCCGGGAAACCCCAGGAAAGCCTGTTAATTAAAAGGATGGAAGATAAGCCCACCATGCCGCCCTCCGGAAATTTACCCCAATCAGACATTCAGAAGATAAAGGATTGGATAGCAAGTGGAGCTCTGGATAATTAATAACGTGGCAGTTAATGTAAAATTAACAAACCAGGGTAACATCTGAGGATATAAATGAAGAAACCGAAAAGAAAAGTCGAAGCAGCCTGCTAACAGCTTGCTTCCGTAATTTAGCTTTTCCCTACCCTTCCCTACCATTCCCTAAAATATATTATCTTTACTTCTCTATATAGGTAAGCCATATTGTTTATAAATCTGTTTTTAAAGTTGATAATTCCAGGTGTTCTGTCTATTTTGGGGTTGGGATTCTTAACCGGGTGTGTCGATATTCCTATTCCGTCTAATGCGGCTACACCCACGCCAGAGATACTTCGTGGGCAGCAAGTATTTATCAACAGGGGTTGTTTTCAGTCCTGTCATTCACTGGGTGCTTTAGCAACTAAAGGAAACCGTCATCCATTACCTGACCAGCCCGGGCCTGTGCCGCCAGACCTTACGATGACTGCTCACCGGAGTGACGATTGGATTCTGGCATATCTTATTTCCCCTCAATCCATCCTGCACTATTCTCCTATGACATCGTATGCCCATATACCGGATCATGAAATGAAGGACCTGATAGCTTATCTGCAAAGCATTAATACCAGTCCTGTGCCGGCTAATATTCCCTTAACGGATCCTGATGTTATTCCGCCGATAGTTGCTGACTTTACAACTTACAGGGCTGGAGGCGCTGTGTACAGGACTTACTGTCAGGGCTGTCACGGCCAGGGTGGTAACGGAAAGGGGACCGTAGGTCATTTACTACTACCCGAGCCACGCGATTTTGCCGATGCATCATGGCTCAGTAAACAGTCAAATACATATTTGTATTCCATTGTATCTTTCGGGAAACCCGGGACAGCGATGCCTGCATATAATGATATCCTGACTCTTGAAGAGAGGTCCCAGGTACTTAATTACATCGGGTATTTTGCCGACCCCATATTGAAACAACGCATGGAACTGCCTGCCCTGAAGGGCAATCAGTAGAACCGTACCCAACGGAATCATATCTTTCCTCATCACCTCACAAATCAGTTTTTAACAATATTATAGCGGTATTCCTTATCAGGATTACCCTTGAGCAGCTATACCGGTTAGTCTTGACATGAAATAGCTCTACGCCTATACTCACAATGTAGGTTTGAGGAATTTTTATCCGGCATCACCCTTTTGCCTCAAAACGACATATTTTAACGAATGAAGGAGCATTATTTTTGAAAATGAGACCATTATTCACGATTTCTCTCAGTATTCCACTTTTGATAACAGCTTGTGCCCCATCGTCGTCAACACCGCCCCCGCCTCAGTCTACACCCCGTCAATCACAGCAAACACCGACGCCGTCAACATCTACTCCACCTAAAACACCCAAGCTTTACTCTGCTCCTCCGGCTATGGTTATTGATACTAACAAGAACTATACGGCTATTCTGGAGACCGATAAGGGCAAGATTGTGGTGGAGCTTTTTACTAAAGACGCACCCAAAACTGTTAATAACTTTGTTTTTCTGTCCAGAGAGGGTTTCTATGATGGCACTACATTCCATAGGGTTTTACCGGGATTCATGGCCCAGGGGGGCGATCCTACCGGGACCGGAACCGGCGGCCCCGGATATAGATTTGCCGATGAATTCAGTCAAAAGACCCACGAGACAGGAGTTCTCTCTATGGCCAACGCCGGTCCCAATACTAATGGCAGCCAGTTCTTTATAACTTATGTACCCACTCCCCATTTAAATGGAAAACATTCGGTGTTTGGAAAAGTAACCCAGGGAATGGATGTTCTTGGAAAGCTCCGGCCTAGAGACCCATCACAGAACCCGGGTTCTAAAGGGGATACGCTGATAAAGGTGACCATAGAGGAAAAACCTTAACCGTTAACAATGCCTTATCCTGGATGTTTGTAACAAAAAATCTGTTATGAAACCAAAAAAGGAGGCGCCGATATGGCTAATGGAAAACTATGGCACAAAGTGGGTTGGGGTCTGGCAGGCGTACTTATCGTTGTTGGTCTGGTGCTTAAATTTGCATTTGGCGTGGATGTTTCTGAATCTGCTGATCGGGCCATGGCTTATTTTGCTGAAGGTATCTGGTCAACAGGGGTAATTTCCGCCGGTATTTTTTCCATAGGGGTCTTTTCCGTAGGTATATTTTCTGTTGGCATCTTCTCATTGGGCGTTTTTTCGCTAGGGATTTTCTCGCTTGGCCTTTTTGCTATCGGCTGGTGCGTGATGGGCCATTATATCAAAGGAAAATGTAAAACAGAAAAATAATGCTTCCTGGTTTTTAAAGTCATTCGCTCGAAAATAAAATCCCCCGCCTTCGGCTCCCCCTTTGGAAAAGGGGGATATCTAAAACCTCTCCCTTTTTTTAGAGAAATTGAGAGGAATTTCTTACGAAATTAAACCTCTATATTTTCATACTTCGTGTTGTCCGGTACAACTGGACATGTGTGGATTCCCCAGTCAATCCGTGGTAATCCTTTCACCGGGCCTTCTAAGGCAGCTTTATAGTTTGATATGTCTTATCAACGTAAGGGGTAGGATACCCAGAACAAAGAATATCATAAATGGTATAAAAGCCCACGTATAGCTCTGAGTGACATCATATACCCAGCCGGCGAAAAAAGGGCCTATAGTAGCTCCCAGCAACCGGGTTAATTCTATCCAGCCATATACCGCACCGAAAGTAGCCTCTCCAAAGTATTTATTCACCATCAGGGGACGTACCACTGCTGTGCTGCCGACGGACGTACCAAAAATAATTACGAAAGCCCATATCACGAACATATTACGGGCGTCCATCAACATATATAGTCCCACTGCTTGCAGAACAAAACTGACAACTGTAATAGATAACCGGGACAATCTATCAGCCATATAACCTGCTATCAATTTACCTAAAATACCCAATCCGGAGGTAAATCCTAAAATTGAGGCTGCTATTACAGGAGTAATGCCCGTATCTATCAGGAAGGGGACCTCATGTGTCAGCACGGCTATTTGGCCCAGGTTTACCAGAAAGAAAGATACAGATATACCCCAAAATACTGATGACCGCAACATCTTGCGGGTTGTCCAATCCGGGGTTACTAAAGGAGTATTTATGCGTTCGAGAGGAATAGCGTTGTGTAATTTGGCGGTTTCCAGATTTATTGACTGACGTAATGGGGGCATATCTTTTATAACAAATGCAATGATGGGCAATAATACGACCCATGAACCGATTCCCAGAATGATATATACCTGGCGCCAGCCTGAAACATCAACCATATAGCCCACTATAGGGGCGAATATCAAGCCCCCCAGGCTTACCCCCGAAAATGTGATCCCCATAGCTAAACCTTTTTGCGATTGGAACCAACGGTTTATCATTTTACTGATAGGAACCAGGGATAGCCCCCCATAAGTGAAAGCTAATATTGAATAGAAAACGTATAGTTGCCAGATGTTTTGGATGCTGGATAAAAGCAAAAAGCTGGCTCCGAACGGGATGGCGCTCATTAGCATTACTTTTTTGGGACCAAACCTGTCGCTTAAGCGGCCGCCCAGGGGCGCGCTGAGACCCCATAATAGAGTAAAAAGGGACATAGCTCCGGATACCGCTGCTCGACCCCAACCGAACTCGGTAGTCAGTGGTTTGAAAAATATCCCGAAGGAATAAAAACCAACCCCAAATACGACTGTAAGGATAACCACGCTGGCTATAACTACCCACCAACCGCGGTAAAGCCTGGGTACTTTCAAGTTATCTCCTGATTAAAGCTATTGCCCCCGCAGTATACACCTCTGAATAGGTGGGGCAAAAGAGTGACAACCTTTTTGGGGATAAATACATTAATACTAAGGATAATGGCATTAAAAAGTGCTAGAATTGGGAAAGCCCCATGGCAATGGGACTAATGCCTTGACTTCAGGAGGTAGCATGGATTTAAAGGGACAGGTAGCTATTGTAACGGGCGGTTCCCGGGGTATTGGTAAAGGATGCACTATGGCGTTAGCAGAGGCGGGCGCCGATGTGGTTATCGCTTACCGTAAGGATGAGGATGCTGCCCACAAGACCGAAGCGGAGGTTTCAGCAATGGGACGCCGCTGTTTAACCTGTAAAGCGGATGTTACCAACCAGGAGCAGGTTAAAGCTATGGTTGACAAGACAATCGAGACGTTCGGGAGGATAGACATCCTGGTAAACAATGCTGGCGGCCCTTCAACGGGACGCTGGCTTTTGCATACCGAACCAACCGAGTTGTTATATCAGATAAATACACACATAATGGGACCCTTTTTCTTTACAAAAGCTGTGCTTCCAACAATGCGGCAACAAAAAAGCGGGAATATAATATTTATCTCCTCAGTCGAGACCAAGATGTTCCCGGCCGGGCATATACCATATGCGGTCGGTAAGGCAGGAGTTGAGGCCATGGCACGCTGTCTGGCGCTTGAGGAAAGAGACTATGGCATACGAGCCAACGTGGTAGCCCCGGGTGTTATAGAAACCGATATGTCACGGCGTGTTGCCAAAGCGCTGAAAGGGACAACCAACGTAAGGGAACTTTTCGATAAATGGCCTCTGGGCCGGCCGGGCAAACCATCTGATATTGCCAATCTTATAGTGTTCCTGGTGTCCGATAAAGCTTCTTATATCTCGGGACAGGTTATATTTGTGGATGGCGGAGGCGCACCTTTGTGGGAGCTATCTGAAAGCTAGTAATACCTTCTTCAATTTGCAGATTTAAGGGGGAACAAGCTGTGAAAATTCAATTAGTTGTTCTACCGATTGCAATATTACTCATGTTATTAGCCCTGGCAGTTGGCATCTCTAAACTTTTACTTATGGGGGGGCTAATTACTCAACCATTTCTATCTCTGTTATTACCAAATCATGGTCAACTCATGGTCTTTGGTTTCCTGTCTATTCTTTTAGCCACTGAGCGTTATTTAGGCGCTCTGGCTTTCCCGTTCCCCCGCGTTATTCACAGTATGCCTTTCCTGGTGGCTGCAGGTGGAATTATTCAAATAACAGGCTGGGTTAACAATCTATTCCCCCTGGTGTTAGGCGGCAGTGTAATCCTGATAGCCGGTTTTATTATCTATATTTATATAATAACCTCCATCGGTAAACGCAGCGCTCAACCACTGCCTTTTAAATATATGAGTCTGGCGGCTATATCCCTTATCTGTGCCTCTATAGTGGGTATCTGGAATTCACCGGTAGGCAATCTTCCGTTTTCGATGCTATTACTGGGTTTTCCCATCCTTACAATACTGGGGGAGAGGGTGGAACTGACCCGCTTCGTAGCTCCGTCAATCTCTTCACTGGCCCGATATGGAATATGGATTTTAGCCGTTGCCTTCGCGCTTATCTTAATTCAGACCTTATTCCCAACTGTAGCCTACCGCCCTCTTATGCTAACCTGGGTACTCCTGCTTCTGGCTGTTGCCATACCTTTAGCCTGGGGTGAAAGACGTCTGATGACGCGGGGAGAGAAAATACTGCACCGTTATCTGGGTGTGCACCTTATGGCCGCATATGGATGGTTATTTCTAGGAATAATAGCCTTGTTTGTGATAGTCGTTAAAGGGCAGACGGTGGTGTTAATGGATGCAGCTACCCACTCACTAGCTATAGGTTTCATAGGCAGTATGATACTGGCCCATGCTCCTATTATCCTGCCAGCCATCCTGGGCCGCCCGTTGATAGAGGAGCGATTAAGCCGGTTGCCTTTATGGTTGCTGACGGCTGGAAACTTTTTCCGCGTAATCAGTGAACTTGCCGGAGAAACCGGTCTGAGGAAAGCGATAGCTTCGGGAGTGGCCGGAGCGCTTACACTGCTAACCGTTGTTGTCTTTGTGACTGTTATGCTCAGGTCAATTCAGCTTTTTTCTGGTAGACAAAGTGCTACTCGATAAAGATGCCTTAATTAATGGCGTGTGGTCTTTTTTGCAGTCCCTCCGCCTTTGAGTGGAGAAGGTTAGGGTGATTTTATAGTAATCTTTGTGCCCCCTCTCCAAAAGTGTTTCACCTTTGCGGAGTCTCGATGAGTCCCGATGAGTCCCGCCAAGTCGGGACATCATCGGACACCTTAGTCCTCTCCCTCGTAGGGGAGAGGAGCTTTAAATAGTGCTAGATACCCTGCGTTTTCGGGATTTTCGCCTTATCTGGATTGCCACCCTGCTTTCCACCTCCTCCCGATGGATGGAGCAGGTGGTTGGGGGCTGGTTGGTTTTACAGCTAACCGGCTCGCCTCTCTGGTTGGGAATTGCAATGGCCTTCAGAACAGTCGGCTGGATATTCGGCCCTTTTGTTGGTATTGCCGCCGACAGGATGGATAGACGCCGATTGCTGATAATAGCCCAATCGGTAAACATCTTACAGTCATCCCTGATGTTGGCGCTCATTTTTTCTGGAAATATCCAGTTGTGGGAGATATTAGCCCTGGCTTTTGTAAATAGCATCGTTGCGGCTATAGACTGGCCTACGCGTACACTTCTGATGGCTGAACTTGTAGATAAGCCTCTGCTGACGAATGCCATGGCTTTCAACCGCATGGCCCAGGATGTTACCCAGATTGCAGGGCCGTTACTTGGCGGCTCTTTCATAGCCCTGTTCGATTTCCAGGGTGCATATGGGCTTATAGTGGCAATCAATGTGGCCAGTGTGGTTATGATAGCTGTTTCCAGATCGCCGTCGGTTTCCATGTCTAAAGATGTTGTATCTGTGTGGGAAGATCTAAAACAGGGAGTAGGACATATACGGAAGAACCGCAACGCCCAGGGCATACTCTGGCTGGCGGCAGTAGCCAATTTTGTCGGTTTCACCCTGGCCCAAACTTTGCTGCCGATATATGTCAAGGATATTTATAAAACGGGCCCACTTGGGCTGGGGCTGCTGATGACCGCTATGGGCGTTGGCGCCTTGATAGCCAGCCTGGCCATAGCCTCCCGCCGTAACATGGGCGATAAGGGTGTTGTAATGATGGCCAGCTTTTTTTCGTGGCCGGCTTTGTTGTTTCTATTATCCTTTTCTCCGTGGTATGCCCTTTCGCTGGTTATTCTAATAGCCATCGGGGTTGTCCAATCGCTAACCATGACAACGACCACCAGCTTGCTTATTAGCTGTGTCTCTGAAGAGATGAAGGGCCGTGTGATGGGGGTGCGGACTTTTGTGATAACTACCTTACCGCTGGGGAACTTGATGGCCGGAGCCGGGGCAAGCGTTATGGGGGCCCAATTAACAACCGTAGCCAATGGAGCTATTATGGGTTCGATTGTGCTGGCTATCTGGCTCGCCTACCGGCAGTTAGGGAAGATGAATTAATAGGGACACGGCCCCGATAAACCGAGGGTCTTCGGCATGCCGTGTCCCTACGTGTTATTTGACGACTAATTCTACGCTCTTCCCGTCCCGCAGGTTGACCAGGCCGTATTCCGAGAGACGAAGGTGGGGTATGGCTGCGGTAGTCAGTAAAGTCAGGCTGAGATGCGGGTCGGGCAAGGTACAGCCCAGTTCTCCCAGCTTTCTGCGCAATTCATTTAGTTGATTGGCTACAATCTCCATCGGTAATTCAGATAGGAAACCGCCTACAGGTAGGGGCACCTCGTGGATTATTTTCCCATCGGCGGCGAGGATTATACCACCCTGTATCTCAGCCAAACGGTTGACTGCCAGGGCCATATCTGCATCGTTTGCCCCAACTACGGATATCGCAGCACAGTCCCACGAACCGCTGGAAGCAAAAGCGCCCTTCTTCATTTTGAAGCCGCGCACTAAAGCGACAGCCATCTGGCCTGCCCGGTAAAGCCTGTCAACAGCCGCTGCCTTGAGCAAGTCCCGACTCGTATCCGGTGCGATAAACCCCTTCGAAACCGGGATTTCTTCCTGGGCTTCCCGCGTGACCAGGTCGGTTACATAGTCTATTACTCTTACTTTAACCCTGCCATCTGCCTCTCCAACTTTAATAGCGAAGTCTCCCGCTGTTAACGGCCGGGGCAGTTTGAAAGTTTGCCTTATCCAGTCCGGGAAGTTATGCTTCCGGGGTTGAACTAAAATCTGTCCATTTTGTGAAACTATTCGGCCATTGCTTATAACAAGCTGAGCTTTAATGGTGTTAATATCGGGGATGAGTACCATATCAGCACACTTTCCTGGAGCAATACCTCCAATAATGTTGTCCAGAGCGAAGTGCTCGGCTGCATTCAGTGTCGCCATCTGAATAGCTTTTATCGGTTCGAGGCCGGCATTGATGGCTTCCTGTACTACCCATTCCATATATCCGTAACGGGCCAGGTCTTTTGGATCGACACCGTCGGTGCACATCATAACGCGGCGCAGCTCCTTCCCGTCCTTAAGCAAAGGGATAAGGGCGCCGATATCCTTTCGGATGCTGCCATGTCGCAGGGGGACATGGAGACCCAACCTTAACCGGTCTATCACTTCTTGGATGGTTATTGGTTCATGGCAAGAGGAGACGCCTCCGGCGACATAAGCCATCAGTTTTTCGTCTTTAGCGCCGGCGGAATGTCCTTCCACAACCTTCCCGGCCATTAAAGTCTCCCTGAAATAGGCAAGGAGCCTTTTGTTACCCTGTACCGCGGGGGCCCAATAGGTCTCGCCCATACCTACAACATCAGGTTCCCTTAGCAGTTTCCTCATTTCACCTGGCGTAAGGGCGAATTCCTCCGATGTAGGGCTAATGGTCACCAACGGGGGTAGGGTGGCAAACATCTTGATAGGCTGGTCTCGCAATGATGCTATGTATTCTTTACATCCATCAAAGCCTACGGCAAAAGTAATCTCTTGAGTCTCAGTTATCAGTGAGGTAGTGCCGCCGCGAACTGCATAGGGCACAAATTCCGAAGGGAGAAAGAGGAAGATAAGATGGGTATGAGCGTCAATAAGGCCGGGGATGAGCACTTTGCCACCGGCATCGATTACCCGTGTCGCAGGCCCGATCGATGGCTCAACTTTGGGTCCGACGTAAGCTATCCGTTCTCCCTTTATAGCTACCGAATAATTGGGAAGAAGCTCACCGGTGTATACATTAACCAGATTAGCATTAACGACTGCCATGTCGGCTTTTTCCTTACCCAGGGCTACATTCATTAGCTGGCTTATCTCTTTTACCGACAGGTTGACCGGTCCTCTTTTTCTAATCATATATTTAGCCTTTCTACAAAGAATATTATGGTTAAAACAACTTGATTATTCTGATTGCCTGACAGGGTTTAAGTCTACAATTAGCTTCATAGCAAGTCAAGGGCTAAGGCATTTAGTATAATCCGTTTATTGTACCCGGGGCTGTCCGCTTTGCGAGACTCCCGGATCCCCCCCTGTCATGCTGAGAGAGCGTAGCGATCGATGAATCTCCAGTTTCTTTCATAGCAGATATTTCGCTGCGGCGGGGGATTCTTCACTTGTTTCGGAATGACATTTAAACGTGCCCCAACTTTGTAAATATAATAAATCAATGACCATAAGTCTGGGTACTGGGAAACCCCACAAGGTTTACAGGTTGAATCCTTCTTGACACTCCAGCATCAGGGATGATATGCTGCGTCCAAGTGTAATTCCGCAAAAATTAATTGCTAATAGTTGTTATTATGTCAACCAAGCCGATTATACTAATTTTTATGGAGGCGATAAAATGGAAGTTTCTGAAGAGACCCTAAAAAAGGCCATATCCGGCGATGCTGCTATGATGGCTGCTATGGCTAAGGCTATCTATGAAAAATATGGCGACGAGGGTCTGGCTACGATGGCAAAGGGTCTGGAAGATGCTTTTACTCCTGTGGCCAGGTCTGTCGGCAGGAAGCTGGGAATACAACTTGGCAAAGGTATGGCTCCGGAGTGGGTAAAATTAGATGGGTTCCTGGCGTCGGGGATGGCTATGGAATATGAGTTCATCACTGTTTCACCCACAAGCGCCTATGTAAAGGTAACGCAGTGTGCTTATGCTGACCAGGTCCACCGGATATTCCCCGATTTCTGCCGCAAGGTATTAATCGGTGTAGAAAGGGCAATTGCCCATAGTGTCAATCCTAAAATGGAGCCTCATGGGGAGAAGTATCTTCCTGAGGGGGATTTACTTTGCGAGATACATTGTGATTTGAGGGCATAATATTTAATCTCATTTATCCAGGTTCAAATAAAACCGACTCTGAGTTATCTTAAAAGATCCGATTCGCTCAAGGAGGCATCCTATGGCTCAAGCGCAAAGATCACGAGAGGGCGAAGTCAAGCAAAAAGACCTCTCGCAGCACTATCTGGACCTGTATCAAAAATGCTACTGGGCGCCTCTCACCCAGATGAAGAGCGCCAAGCCAATATTTATCAAGAGCGCCCAGGGTTGCTGGTTAACTGACTTCTCAGGGAAGAAATATCTGGATTGTGGCGCTGGATTCGTCAATGTAAACCTGGGCTGGGGGCAGAAAGAGATTGCTCAGGTTATGTATGAGAAGGCAGCCGGGGTTATGTTCTTGGGACCCGGTTTCATTGACCCTGTTCAGGTATTATTAGCTGAAAAGCTATTACAGCTTATGCCGCCTGATCTGGGCCTGAAAAAAGTTTTTTTCCAGACTGGTGGTTCCGAAGCCAATGAAGCTGCCTTTAAGATGGCCAGGCAATATCACCTCCAGAGCGGCCACCCGACTAAATACAAGGTCATAAGCCACTGGATGGGCTATCACGGGGCAACGGCTGCCGCCCTCAGCGCCTCCGGACGGCTGGGACGGCGGGTGAGATTTGAACCCCTGATGCCAGGCTTTATCCATGTAGCCCCGCCCTATTGTTATCGCTGTTTCTTCGGACAGGAGTATCCTTCGTGCGGTATTCTCTGCGCCCAGGATGTCGCCCGTATTATCGAGCTAGAGGGGCCGGAGACAATCTCGGCATATATCTCTGAGCCTATGAGCGGTAGCGGCGGTCAAAATATTCCGCCTCCTGAATATTTTGAAAAGATAGGCCAGATATGCAAAGAGAACAACGTGCTGCTTATCATGGACGAGATAATCACAGGTTTTGGCCGGACAGGCAAGATGTTTGCCATGAGTCACTACAATGCCCGACCGGATATACTTGTACTGGGCAAGGGACTCACCGGGGGGTATGCACCGCTATCGGCTGTTGTGACAACTGAAGCTATTTTTAATGCCTTTTATACCGAGCGCGATAAAGATAAATTTGACCATGTTATCACCTATGGGGGAAACCCGGTCTCCTGCGCCGCCGGCTTAAAAGCCATCGAGATAATGGAGCGTGATGGGCTGGTTGAAAAATCCCGCTTGCTTGGCGAATACCTGGGGAAAAAACTGGGGGAAGCCTTAAAAGATCACCCCTTAGTAGCTTTTATAGATGGGAAAGGCCTGCGCTATAAAATAGAATTGGTAAAGGACAAAAAGACAAAGGAACCCCTATTAGCCCCCCCTCTGCTCCAGCGCCTGAAGCAAGTATATATGGAGAATGGCCTCATTGGTTCGGTGGTGGGAGGTGAGGTAGCGAGCGTGGGGATAAGCGCCAGCGTCAGTCCTCCTCTTATTATTGATAAGGCAGATTTGGATTTTGCTGTCGGCGTTATAAAAACTGCTCTGGATGAAGTAGTTAAGCAGATTTAAGAGGAACGAGTAGTTCCTTTTTATGTCCTCCATAGCAAAATGGCAATGGAAGTTAAGTTCGTCATCCAGGGTGGCACAGTGATGGTCATTGACTAAATATGTTAACGCCATACTGTCATTCTGAGGGAGCGTAGCGACCGAAGAATCTCTCGCGGCAGTGAAAAAGTCTATAGCAACGAGAGACTAGAGATTCTTAACTACGTTCAGAATGACACGAAGACAGGACACTTACTTTGTAAAGATAGTAATTCAATAACCCTAATCGTGGCTTGATGGCTCGGTCTGATGGCATTTTCCACTTCATTATTTGATGGGTGAATCAGTATGTCTGAAGGTTATGACGTCATAGTGATAGGGGCTGGGATAGGCGGTCTTTCTACGGGGTTACATTTACTGGACAAGGGTTATAAAACCCTGATTCTGGAGGCTCATACCCTCCCAGGTGGGTTGTGTACCTCTTTTAAACGCAAGGGTTATTCAATAGATACCAGCATTCACTGGCTTGTCGGTTGCATTGAGGGTGGTGGAGTCTGGCATACCCTGAACCGGTTTAATCTCTTGCTTGAGGTTAAACTCAGACGGCTTGAACAGTTAGCGACTATCCGAACACCTGAGCATGAGGTAACTATCGGAGATGACGTAGGGGAATATGAGCGATTCCTTTGCCGTCTTTTTCCGTCAGATGAAAGGGAATTAGTCAGGTTTTTCAAACGGGCAAAATCTCTACCCAGGATGATTGAACCCTCACCGGAAGACAGGAAACGACACCCGTTCAAGTCGCTCGGTAGCCTATTTTCCTACTGGCCTCTTATAATGTTAGCTTTTCAATTTGGGAAACTAAGCTACGATAGCTATCTGAAAAGATTTAAAGAAAAGCCCCGGATAAAGCCATATCTTTCGGTGTTCACCGATGATTCTTCGGTGTTGATTAACTTCTACCTGTTCTCCTGGCTGCATCAACAGGATTTGTACACCCCGCAGATAAATTCTCTGGGCTTCTCCAAGGCCTTTGAATCCAGGTTTAAAACAATGGGCGGTGAGATTCGGTACAACGCCAGAGTGTCCAAAATCCTGGTAAATGACGGGAAAGTGAAAGGCGTAAGTTTAGCGAATGGCGAGGAGATATATGCTAAAGCTGTGGTATCCAACGCCGACGGCTACCAAACTTTATTCCAACTCTTAGGCAAGGAGTTTGTCCCGCCTTCTTTAGTTCACCTATACGAGACTGCGCCACTTTTTGGCTCAATGCTCATGGTTTCTCTGGGTGTAAACCAGGTACTCACGGGGAAAGATATGCCCGCCCGTATGTTAAGCGAATGTGTCACCGCAGAGACGACTGGAGTGAAGTTAACCGATTTAGAGAAGGCGCCGGTTACCTATAAACTTGAATCCCTGTATAATCAAGCTGTCGCACCACCTGGAAAAAGCCTTCTCCTGTTTGAAGCGATGGCTGATTTTAATGAATGGAACACCTTACGACCGGATAGTAAACGTTACAAAGAAGCCAAACAGTTAGCCGGGGAAATTGCTTTATGCCGCACAGAAGCCTGTTTCTCTCAGCTAAAAGGTAAACTTGAGGTGATAGACGTAGCTACTCCGGTAACCTTCGAACGGTACACCGGCAACCGGGAGGGTTCAATCCAGGGCTGGAGGCCAACACCCGAGATGATACGCCACATGAACTTGCCCTGGAAACCTACACACCTCCCTAATTTGTTTATGGTCGGTCAATGGGTCTCTGTGGGAGGAGGCATAACTCCAAGCGTTATGGGTGGCGAGAAGGTGGCGGGGCTGGTGGCGAAATGTCTTAAGTAGACAACATTATTCTGAAATTAAAACTCTTTATGTCATTCCCGTGAAAACGGGAATCCAGACGTTCTTATTTTACTGGATTCCCGCCTACGGGGGAATGACGTCGAATTATACGATGGTTTGTTCGGTTCCGTGTTTCATATAAAGTTTCTTCAACAAAGGTTGTAGCCGATTCCTCCTGATTGTTGTAAACTAGAACCAAGGCAATCTTAATGCAAAGATTTCGAGAAATAATAGAGAAAAGACACGACTATGCCCGGGAATGGAAAGCCAGGACCGGCGGAAAGGCGCTGGGGTATTTCTGCACCTATGTCCCTGAAGAGCTAATATATGCTGCGGGGGTATTGCCAGTCCGCGTCCTGGGCAGCCACGAGCCCCAGGATGTTACCGAGCGTTATATGGGTAGTATGTACTGTCCCTTCGCCCGCGATGTCCTTGCCCAGGGCTTGCAGGGCAAATATGATTATCTGGACGGCGTAGCGATTGCCACGCCCTGTGTTCATATGAGGGTAGCATATAGTAGTTGGGAGAACCATGTGCCTACGCCCTACAAATATTATCTAAATATGCCCGGCAAGGTCCAGTCCCCGGAGGCAAAACCCTATCTAACTGCAGAGCTGGCTTTATTTAAGAAGTCTCTGGAGGAATGGATTGGTAAACCGATAGAGAATAAAGCTCTGGATAAAGCTATTGAAGTTTATAATACCAATCGCCGTTTGATGAGGCAGATATATGAGCTAAGGCGGCAACAGCAACCTCCTTTAACCGGCGCTGAGGCCATGGAAATAGTGCTCTCTGGAATGCTCATGGATAAAGAAGAGCACAATCGCATATTAGCCGAGGTCATCAAGAAAATGCCTCTTGCAGGGACCAGAGATGGTATTCGTCTAATGCTGATTGGCAGCGAAAACGATGATATAGAGATGGTACGGCTCACTGAGTCGCTGGGGGGTATGGTGGTAATAGATGAGCTTTGTACCGGCAGCCGCTATTTCTGGAATGAGGTAGTTCCAGAAGAGGACAGGCTTTCAGCCATTGCCGCCCGCTATATAGATAGGCCGGCCTGTCCGATAAAAGACTATGAGTCTCGCAGGCGCTGGACTCATATTACACAACTCGCCAAGGACTATCAGGTTCAGGGTGCTATATTGATGCAACAAAAATTCTGCGATCCCCACGAATTCGACATCCCGCCTCTGATGGCCATGCTCAAGGAGAAGCTGAATATCCCCAGCCTGTTCCTGGAATCTGACGTTACTATCCCGGCGGGACAGTTCCGTACCCGTATAGAGGCCTTTCTGGAGACATTCCAGAGTTAGCTTGTTATACATATGAATCATGTATAACAGGAAAAATCCTAGATCCCAAGCACAAAATCCCAAACAAATTTAAAATCCAAATGTTCTAAACGGGGCCATCCGGCTTTGCTCCTTTGCCCATTCCTATGAATTGTGACTCCTGATTTGGCCGGGTCGGGAAGAAGGGGGCAATGGGGGCTTTGGTATTGTGATTTGGATCATTTGTATTTGTTTAGAATTTAGATATTAGTATTTAGTATTTCGTCTTATGGAGCCTTATATGCAATTAAAATATCAAACCAAACCTTTCGAATGCTGGCAAAAGGCCAAAGAGCTAAGGCTAAAGCAATGGCGTGATATCGCCAGCGCCAGGGAACAGAATAAACTGCTCACCACCGGTTTTTGTGTGGGAGTGGCGCCTGTAGTTATGGGATTGGGCGATGATGTTGAGTTCATGGCTTGTGAGCCGCTGGCTGCCAGCACTCTCCCCGATGTGGCTTACACAACTCAGTGCTTCGAGGCAGTGGAGTCCCGCGGATTTGCCCGCGACCTCTGCGGCTACGCCAGGGCCTACTGGGGCAATGTATTCACAAATCGCCTGCCAATGGGTGGGGAATTTCCCCGCTTTGATTTTATCTTTGAAAGGCACTGGTGCGATACCCTGGTCAAACAGCTTCAGGTGGTCAGCGAATATCAGGGTGTTCCTTATCACTGTATTGATTTTCCTATAGGGCCTGCAGAAGGGGAGCGGTTAGAGTTGAAGGTGAAGTATGTGACTGCTCAACTCCACAGGGGTATCGAATGGATGGAGAAGACCACAGGCAAAACATGGGATGACGGGAAATTCATACAGGCATTCAAGAATGAGGTTCTCTCCCGGACATTATGGGCTGAGGCATTGTATGTTAACAGGGCCATCCCCGCTCCAATGGACCAGAAATCTATGTATCCTTTTTTTGCTATAACCATGATGATGCCCTGGAAGCAGGAATCGGTGGACTTTCACCGCGCCCTGCTCGATGAGGTCAGGGATAGAGCGGCCCACGGGATTGCTGCGGTTCCTTCCGAAAGATACCGTTTAATCCACGAACAGATTCCACCGTGGCACTTCCTGAGACTTTTCAGAATTTTGGAAAACTATGGCGTTGTAGCTATGGGGTCTCACCACACTATCCTTATCCCCGGTGATTTCCGTGAAACTGAGGAGGAGCTTGTTCCTGCTGTTGTTCCACCCCAGTTTAATACCGGTTTCAAAAACCGGGAAGAAGCGCTCCAGATGTATGCCCGCTGGTATCTGGAGTCGCCGCTGGATAAGTTTTACCTGTCAGCCCAGGACCGGAGCCGCCTTATCACAAAGTTTGCTAAGACGTGGAAGGTTAACGGGGTGATTTTACCAATTAACCGTGGATGCACTTTTGGCGGCATGGGCATTCTTGAAACAAAGCTGGCGCTCCGGGAAATCGGGATACCTTCGGTAGAGTACGAGGCCAACCTGGTTGACCCCAGGGACTTTGATGCGGCGCGGGTTATGGATATAATTGAATCGTTCCTGGATGGCCAGGGGTTGAAGCCGCTTTCGGAATAACCGCATATGTTGATTTAGGCGTAGATTCCTACGAAAATAGATGCTTTGTCATTCCCGCATAGGCGGGAATCCAGTGATAAAATTATATGCCCCCTTGCTCTCTCTAATCTCTCCCCCGCTGGGCGAGAGGTTTTGGCCAGCTATTATCGTCCTTCATGGTGCTCATCACAATGAGCATGAAGAGATTCCCCCGAAAATAAGCGCCATATTGAGCGTGTCGAAACGCTGGGGCGTTGTCAATCACCATTCAATGAGATCAGGGGGGTGGAAACATTGGCACTCCATGTTCATCCTTCGCGTTGCCTACCGACATGTCGAGACAACCGGGCATGGGGGATTACCTGAACGATAGGATATTGCGTACAATTAACCAGAAAATGAAAGTGCAAGAGCAGGCGGTACTAGCCGATAATGAAAGGCTTAAATTAGGGGCGAGATCATTTTTGAGGCCTGTCGTCCCAGAGTTTGACGACTGCGTTTATGACTTGACTATTAGGAACATCTACCAGGACCAGATTGGCCTTAGGGGTTACGCCGTACCGTGGATCAAAGAATGACCCAAGGGGGATGGAGTCATCTAACGGACGGAATCCATACCTGGGCAGTACCGACTGTTGTGGTTTGGAAAGGAGAAACCTCAGGAAGATTTCTGCTGCCTTCGCTTGTTCCGGTTTGACCCACGGGGCTCCGTCAAGGATGCTTAATGGATGGGTAGCCAGGATGGTACCGTCCTGAGGATATACTGCTACAACAGGCTCAGCTAGCGTCGGGCCCCATCCTGCATTGAGATCTATCACTTGTTGCTCGTAGGCGGTGGTTGCGTCAAGATTTGCGGGTCCTTCCTCGCGCATCAACCTGAGGCATATATCGCTCTTGTCGCAGATGCGTACAGGTTTTCTTAAGGCCCCAATCGCCCTGCCGCAGCCATTGTCGGGGCGCACATCATCGTATGTGAGACCGCGTTTTTGGAGGCCGCTTATACAATTCAATACTTGTGTAAATGTGGCCGAGTTCGATTTACCCGGAACGGCATACCCATATTTCAATGTGCCCCATTCGGGGTGGCCAAACATCCCCCAGCCGTCAGGGCTGGCAGACAGGGCGCGGAGACGTTCCCAGCTACAATTCGGACCGGAGGTCGGCCAGCAGCCCAGAGCTTCAGATCGAGACCGCCACATGGCGATGACAATAGGGGTCCGCAAGAGGCCAGATCCTTCGTCGCTCGTTACGGACCTGGGACCCGGCCAGTCTTCCTTCAGTTTTTGGATCCAGGACTGTTCCGCAGGCGACAAAATAGTTGGCTCAATCTTGCGCTTAAGAGTATCTTCGATCATTGTCCCTGAGCGGTAATGGTCCCATACCCCCGGGGTTATTTCTTCTAAAAGCACCTCAATGTGAATAGGCCTGCCCTGGAATCGGAGCAGCCGACTGGTCCCGTAATCTTCATTAAAAGCGGCTACAGCTTGGTTAGTCCACGCTTTCTTGTCGCTGGAGCTGGCAATGGTGATATTGATGGGCTGAAGCAGCATCCAGGTGAAAATTACTCCTCCGAGTACGAGAGCAACTACTAATAGCACGAGAGCCCGTTTCAGCACCTCAGGCGGTGGGATGGAATGACTAATGAATTGGATTAGCCTCCAAAACCAATCTGTCCGCCTAAAAGGCGGAGTTGCCCTTAAGCTGTTCACATCCGAAAACCGGTCTTCACGACTGATTTCAAGGCACCGGCAGACGTCACCGGCCAGGTCGTTAGGAACACCCTTCCGGTTCAGCTCAGCTTGTACATCGGTGCGATTGGGGCAACTGCCGGTCATCTCTCTGGGAAACTTCCCGGTGAGCATCTTAAAGGACAAGGCGCCAAACTGATAAATATCTGTTCGCACATCCAGCTCTACACAACTGTACTGCTCCGGGGCCGCAACACCCGGATGGAAAGCCGGCAGCACTATTTCCCCTGTAGTCTTATCCACTACTCCCTCTCCACATGCTACACCGAAATCGGTAATCACCGCCCGGCTGCCTTCCGCCAACCGGATGTTGGCCGGGTTTAAATCCAGGTGAAGCACCGGGGGAGTGAAACTGTGCAGAGCGGCAAGACCTTCTAACACCTGTCTGGCTACGTCCACAACTTCGTCAGCGGCAAGCGTTTGCCCATCAGCCAATTTTTGCTCTAACCCATCCGGGATGTAGTCGGCAACGTAGAAGTACAGATCATAGTCTCCGTCGAACTCCGATAGTTCCCCTGATGCCTTGAAGTGCCATTGCAGCAAGCCTGCGTCATAAATCCTTATGATGTTGTGGTGGTTGAAACGGGCGGGTATCAGGAATTCCTTCATAAAGCGGGCTGCGCAGCTTCGATAGTTCCCCATGTCTTCAGCTTTGCGGGAGCGGGGAGGGTATAACACCTTGACGGCTCTCTTCTCACCGCGGGGGGTGGTGGTCAGATAGACGGCTCCGAATCCTCCGGCGCCCAGAAACCCTTCAAGCCTGTATCCCATGGCTCTGACACCTACCAGCCATTCGGGATTAAACCAGGGATGCCTTCTATGTTGCATTCATGCCATCTTCCCGCCTCAAGGCGCTAACCGGTGCGATATCCAGGGGATCTCTTAAATACATCAAGGGTTAGAGGATTGACCTTCTTCGTCGGGCTTCCGGGTGTCTCCAAGCCGGGGTTTCATCCGGTAGCCTGAATATGCTCTGGCCTGTATGGCGTCCTGACCCTGCAGACGAGGCCTGAGAAGGTCGTTGATTGCCTTTTTGTAATGGGAGAGGGTTGTATCGGCTGAAATGGGCGACCTGTCGGCGTCAGGCCAGAGTATGCTAGCCAGGTTCGACACCGGGTACCACCGTCCTTTGTGTTCGGCAAGGAACTTCAGGAGTTGAAAAGCACGACCTCCGAGATGCTCCGGGATAACCGAACAGCCAATGCAGACCTTCCGGGGGATGTCGGAAACAGTTAACACCTCCAATGGGTCTGCGTCAACCGTTCCGCCAAGTGTGTCAGCTACCTGGAACCTGACGCGCCAGCAACTCGCCTCCAGGCCGAAGTCAATCTCATCTCCGTCGTGCAACTCAACCGAGGAGTGCACTATCCGGCGCCCGTTAACGATTGTCCCGAACCTGCTTTTGTCGGTTAAAACCGGTGTGTCCCCTCCGAGCTTGATGACAGCATGGTCACGACTCGCTGACTTGCATATGGCGGGAATAACCACATCCGGTGTAAAGTCCGGAGAGCCCCGGCCTATCTTCACCTGCCCGGCCACAGGGATTTTTCGCACCACCTGGCCTGCGTCGTCTAAGGCCTGAAGGAAGTACTCTACCCTGGACGAAATCATAGCTAAACTCATCCCTCAAACTTTGCGCAAACTTTATCACAACCGCTATGATGTTGTCAAATAAAAAACAGGCAGGCACGGCAATACACAACAACGAGGCAACAAAGCCTGGGAATTTGGCGGCCCCCACCGTCTGGATTTTTCCAGGCGATTAGACGAACGGTTCAGCCATTCTTTTCACCTTCTTTGTTGGCCCGGATGCCTTCGAGCCGGGGTTTCATCCGGTAGCTCGAATCGGGCCTGGACAGTATGGCGTCCTGACCCTTCAGATGAGGCTTGAGGAGGTCGTTGATCTCCTTTTTGCAATCGGACAGAGTTGTATCAACCAGATAGGGCGCGTGGTCAGGGTCGGGCCAGAGTGCTCTAGCGAGTTTCTCCTTAGGGTACCAACTTCCTTTGTGGTCTGCAAGGAACTTCAGGAGGTGGAAGGCATAACCCCCAAGGTGTTCGCTGATAGGCGAACGGCCAATGGATATCTTCCAGGGATTGTCGGAAACAGATAACAGCTCCAACGGGTCTGCAGTAATTGTTCCGTCAAAGTTAGAGGTGTAGTCGGCCACCCGGAACCTGACGCGCCAGCAATCCGCATCCAGGCCGAAGTCAATCTCGTCTCCGTCGTGCAAATCAACCGAAGAGTTCACTATCCGGCGCCCGTTAACGACTGTCCCGAACTTGCTATTGTCGGTTAAAACCGGTATGTCTCCTCCAAGCTTGATGACAGCGTGGTCACGACTCGCTGACTGGCACGCGGGTGGAATAACCACATCCGGTGTACGGTCCCGGGATCCGAGGCCTATCTTCACCTGCCCGTCCACAGGGATCACTGGCACCACCTTACTGGCGTCGTCTAAGACCTCAAGGAGGTACCGTACTTTTTGTATATTCATCGCTAACCTCATCCGTCAAATTTTGGGCAAACTTTATCACAACCTTTGTGATGTTGTCAATGCCACATGCCACCGGGAAATTTTCATAAATGAGTTCTACAAGCCCTGTTGGACATACGCTGGTTCACGGCCGCTGTTGGCGCTTAATCCGATGATGGGTCGGGGACAGTCTCTTCCACCACGGCGTAGAGCACGCCCACTCGCTCCGCCAGAAACCGGCCCAGCGCCTGCTCACGTTCCTCCTGGGCCACGTCCAGTTTTCTCATGGAGTCGCTCGACGTATCCCGCATTAACCGGAACATTTCCCGGAAGCCGAGAGACCGGCCAAGCGCCTGTTCACGTTCCTCCTTAGCCGCGACCCATTCTCCTGCATGAGACGACTCATCGAAGTCGTAAGACAATCCGTCCAGGTTGACAGGCTTGTCGCGTCCGCGCACCCGGAAACGGAGCACATCGGTGTGCCCCTTACCCGATTTCCAGACGCCACGCCGGAACTCAATCGCATCCACGCCCTTGTAGTGGTTCTCCCATACCAGACCGGTGAGCAATACATGTGTACGGCGGGTGATACGGCCGGGGCAGACCTTCCAGGCGTGGCGCACAAGCAGTAACCGGAGGGTGAATAAAGTCATGCCGGCGCCAACCAGGGGGAACACCATTCGAATCGCAAGGGGAGTCGTTTCCTGGAACTGCAAAGCGACAGACCCAAGGTCCCAAACAACGCACCAGACCACCAGTAAGACGGCTCCAACGATACCAATACCACGTAGCCAACCTGGCGGGGTCAGGGTGACTTCTCCCGAAGGCGCCTCGTGCAGGGCTGGGCCTACGAGGCCCAGCCCATTTTCCAGATTCGATATCTCTGCGCGCATCTGCTTCTCCTTTCTTCCAGCGGACATTGCTTACATTGCGCCGTATAATGCTCCACAAAAACCATTTTTGAAAAATCAGCTCTTTGGAACGTCTGACAGGTTCCCAATTACATTAATCAGGGATTGGCCTGCCGGTAATACTATTTTAGAGTTGTTCCTTAACGCTGCTTCCATTGCCTGAAGCTTTCGCAATTCCTGTGCATTGCCGACGAAATACTGCTGGGCGGCCTCGTTAACAACCTTAATAGCCTGTGCTTCCCCCTCTGCTTTAAGTATTAGTACTTGCTTTTCACCTTCTGCTATCTTTATTTTGGCCCTTTTCTCGCCATCCGCCTTTGTTTCTGTAGCAGTCGCAAAGTCCTCCGCCGCAATTTTCTGATTATTAGCCACCACAACGCTATTCATTACTTCCTGCACCTCTTTTGGCGGCTGTATCTCTTTGAGTTCCGTTCTTACGATTTCAACTCCCCAACTTTCGGTCTCTTTTGACAGTTGCTCATACAATGCCCTGTTTATCTTATTTCTCTCACTATTGGCTTCTTTCAGCGTCATAGTGCCGATAATATTTCGCAGTGTTGACCTGGTTAATGAAACAATCTGTACTGAATAATTGTTAATACTGTAAATTGCTGCTTTAACATCTTTTTCATGTTCTTTAACTCTGTAGTACACATTTGAATCTACAATCGCATTAAGACTATCCGCTGTAATAATCTCCCGCTTTTCCGAACTTGCAATTTTTTCTGTAATGTTTACTTTAACCAGTTTTTCAATTCCGAAGGGTATTAATACTACAAGCCCGGGATTTGAGTACCGTTGATATTTACCAAACCGTTCAACTAATCCCCTCTCCATCGGTCTTACCACCCTGAAAGTGGCAAATAGCCCAATAATAATCAAAATACCTATGACTACCCCGATAATCGTTAATATTATAGTCATCTTAATCCTCCATTTTATTTTTCTTTCAAACTACGCCACCGGCATTCTGCCGGACTTCCAACAATGAGCTGTTTCCTGCTTGCCCGATCATTTCACAGACTTTTTTATAGTCATCACCTCCTTGCCATTAACGTAGCACGCGGCCAGACCCTACTCTTGCAAAAACAGTTGTAAGGGAGTTGCATATTAGGTGCTTCCACGGGCAAATGTAAAATTAGCAGGGCATGCCGGCGCAGGGAAACAGTGGCTTGTCTGGGGAATAGGGTGCGCTTTAAAAATGCGTCCATTTTCGGGCGAATCGCCCATCCCGCTGGTTCGTGACTCCTCCTCCGAGAAAAACATCGGAGTCCGATGCGTCGGCCAGGATGAGATGAAGGCATCTATTTTCGGGAGAAGTGGTAAAAAGTCAAAAATGTCTTGACATCCACAGGCCCGCAAGGTATTATCTTTCCTATCGTAGGGGCACGGCATGCCGTGCCTCTACAACGGCCAACCACCACTGAAAGAAGGATATTATGGCAGATTTTGTTTCCGGTAAGGTTGCCGAAGACACCTATTTAATTGATACACTCAGCTATGGTATGCCACGTTTCGTTGGATCTTATATTATTAAAGCCGATAAAATGGCGGTGATAGACACTGGCCCAACCACATGCCTCCCCCATTTAAAAGCCGAAATAAAGAGGTTAGGTTTTAATATTAAGGATATTGACTATCTTATCATCAGCCACATACACCTGGATCATTTCGGCGGAGTTGGCACTTTTCTTAAGGAGCTACCAAAAGCCCAGGTAATTGTTCACCAGCGTGGAGCCAAACATATTATCAACCCGACTCCCATGCTGGAACGTACAAGGGCTATGGTCGGCGATGCAGCCATGGAGCGGGATGGGGAAGTATTACCCATACCTGCGGCGCGTGTCCGGGCCGTTCAGGAAGGTGAAACGCTGGATTTGGGCAAAGGGCACCGCCTGAAGATAATCCATACACCCGGTCATTCCAATGCCTCTATGTGTCTGTTGGACGAGAAACTTCATGGGCTTTATGTAGGCGATTCGGCAGGCGTATGCTTTGTTAATGATGACATCATTCTTTCACCAGCGCCATCAGGGGACTTTGACCTTGAGCTTTCAATAGCTTCGATTAAAAGAATGCAGGACCTGAAGCCAGATTTAATATTCTTTGCCCATTTTGGGGTCAACCCAAGAGCCTCTATCTTAAAGAAATCCGAGAGTTGCATAAAGGCATGGGCAGAATCTGTCAGGAAAGCACTCCCGAACGGGCCTGAGAAGGCGGCAGAGGCATTTAGACAGCGAGCCAAGATAGATTTGGATGCTATATCAGACAAGGGGCCTTACTATGAGTATACTGTTCGGGAGGTTTTATCCCTGTCTTCCGCCGGATATTTACGGTATTTCAACAAGAAGGCCTAGGCCTGAAGGACAGGAGGAGAAAATATGCCAGGACCTCTGGAAGGGATTAAAGTAATTGACTGGACTACCCAGCAAATGGGGCCGGTGGCGTCTGCCATGCTGGGGGATCTTGGAGCGGATGTCATAAAGGTGGAGGATAGGGTAAGGGGGGATAATGGACGGGGCTGGACAGGAATCATGGGGCTGGCTGCATTTGCTAAAGGGGGAAGGAACTTTTATTTCGAGGGCAATAACCGTAATAAAAGGGGCATAACACTGGACATAAAGAAACCTCAGGGCCAGGAGGTTATCTACCGATTGGCTAAAACAGCTGATATATTTGTCCAGAACTTCCGCCCCGGAGCAGCCGAGAAACTGGGCATAGGCTATGAGGATTTGAAGAATCACAACCCCAAGATTATATTCGCCTCGGCTTCCGGCTACGGCGCCAAAGGCCCTGAGGCCAACCGGCCGGCCACTGACCCGGCAGGGATGGCCCGCTCAGGTATGATGGTCAGCACGTCGCGCTATGGTATGCCGCCCCACTATTATCCGGGGGCTATTGCCGACCAGATGGGGGCAATAATGTTAGCCTATGGGGTATTAGCTGCTCTGGTGGCCCGGGAGAGATTGGGTGTAGGCCAGAAGGTGGATACCTCCCACTTGGGCAGTATGGTCTGGCTACAGGCGCTGAACGTCCACCAATACCTGGTACAGGGGCGGCTTCCCAATCAATGGCAGCGGGAGCGGGTAAGCAACCCTATAAGTAACTGCTATAAATGTGGAGATGACCGATGGCTTTTCATCGGGTTATCCCAGGCGGAGAGGTTCTGGCCTGATTTCTGCCAGGCTGTTGGTATAGAGGAATTAAGAGATGACCCGCATTATGCTACCGTTAAGAGCCGCATGGAGCACAGGGAGAAGCTTATCGGAATATTAGACGATGTCTTTGCCAGCAGGACGTCAATTGAATGGTCGGAGCACTTTAAGAAGAACTACCCTGAGTTTATCTTTGAAGTAGTGAGAAGTATCGCCGAACTACCACAGGACCCACAGGTGCTGGATAACGATTACATTGTAGACTTTAATCACCCTGTGTATGGGACAGGCAAAACGCTAGGCATACCGGTACAGCTCAGCGCCACCCCCGGCAGCCTTCGCCGGACAGCCCCGGAGTTCGGGCAACATACGGAGGAGGTACTCATGGAGGTGGGGTATACCTGGGAAGAGATCGCTCAACTGAAAGAAGCTGAAGTAATTTAAGGGGGAAAAATGGCTACTATTTCCGGTTCTCGTCTCGTGGCTAAGGCACTGAAAGACCAGGGTGTAGAGGTTGTATTCTTTCTTACAGGCGGGCCGATAATAGGCGCAGCCTTTAGCTGCACTCAATTTGGAATAAAGATGGTGGATGTCCACCATGAGCAGGCCGCGGCTATGGCCGCCCATGGCTGGGGCAGGGTTAAAGGCAAGCCGGGGGTATGCATGGCGGCAGCGGGGCCTGGCGTAACCAACTTAGTGACAGGTGTTGCCGCAGCTTATATGGATTGCTTCCCATTGGTTGTTCTGGGAGGATCCAGCGCTATACGGCAGGAATGGATGGAAGCCTTCCAGGAGATTGACCAGGTTGCAATGATGAAGCCTATTACGAAATGGGCAGCCAGGGTAACCCGCACCGAGCGTATCCCTGAATATATTGCTATGGCCTTCCGCCATGCCCAGGGGGGCCGCCCGGGGCCGGTATATCTTGATTTGCCTGGAGATATTTTAAACAGCCGTGCGGAGGATACGGCAGTAAATTATCCGCCTGCTTTTATACCAATGAAACCCCAGGGCAATCCTGAATCAGTGGCTAAAGCTATCGAGTTGCTGTCTAAAGCTGAGCGGCCAATTGTTGTCAGCGGCACTGGAGTTCTTCTATCTCATGCAGCTTCTGAGCTTAAGGAATTTTCGGAAAAGTTCGGCATTCCGGCCTTCACCACGCCGCAAGGGCGGGGGGTAATTCCGGAAGACCATCCATTATGTCCGACGGCTGCGCGTTCTTTCGCTTTCAGGGAAGCGGATGTTGTTCTTACGGTGGGCACGCGGTTCAATTTCGTTATTTCGTTCGGGCGCTCTCCCCGGTTTGCCAAAGACGCCAAAATGATACAGGTGGATATAGATGCAGAGCACATAGGAAACAACCGCCCTGTCGAGGTGGGGGTCGTGGGAGATGCCGGTATGGTGTTGCGCCAACTGATAGATATGGGCAAAGGAAAAATTAAAAACCGGGCAGACTCAGCATGGGTGAAGAAACTCCAGGATGTTAACAAGGAAAAGCAGGCAGCCCAACAGGCGATAGTCAACTCAGACCAGATTCCAATGCATCCAGCCCGGATGTGCAAGGAAATCGGAGATTTCATGGACAGGGACGCCATCCTGACGGTAGATGGAAACGTTACCCTGAACTGGGGCCGTCAGGTTATCCCCACTTATCAGCCGGGACACCGCCTTAATTGCGGACCGTTTGGTTGCCTGGGTGTGGGTATACCTTTTGGCATCGGCGCCAAGGTTGCCAAGCCAGATAAGCAGGTGATAGTCCTTAATGGGGACGGGGCCTTCGGACTGAATGCTATGGAATTGCATACCGCAGTCAAACACAATCTTCCGATTATCGTAGTAATAAACAACAATTCAGGATGGGATCACCAGTACCAAGACCCCAAGGCAAATGCTGTCGGCTCTTATATCGGTGAGAAAGTCCGGTACGACCAGATGATAGCCACTCTAGGCGGCTACGGGGAACTGGTGGAAAAGCCGCAGGACATCCGGCCTGCACTGGAAAGGGCAGCGGCCTCGGGGAAACCCGCCTGTATAAATATTATTACGGATAAGTATGTGGCAGGCGAGACTCTGGATTTCTACGGGTATGCGTTGTAGCGGATTTTTACCCATTTCTTCCCCTTTCGCAAAGGGGGAGGCAAGGGGGATTTGCCTGTCAAATCAACAGCCGGAGGAAATCCCACTCAATCTCCCTTTACCAAAGGGAGAGGTTAGTTGCCGCTTCCCTATTGCAAGTGGAAAGTCGTAGCGGTCTAAGCGCCTAACTTATCCCCAACATGTAATCCCGATAGGGCAACGAAGTCTTTTGCCGAGGTCTTTCCGGAGCCTTCGGGTTGCACCCGTTTAACCTGGATGACTCCTCCATTTGCAGCTACGGCGAAACCGTCGGCGTTTATATCTACTATGGCGCCGGGCTTAATTACTTTTGCTCCTGCAACCAGGGTTTTATCCAGGTCAAAGCGTCGCCCCGAATCGTATACCTTGAGTTTCTTTCCTTTATAGAGTGTGGTCGCCCCGGGCTGGGGATTTGTCCCCCTGATGAGGTTATAGACATCAGCAACGGACTTAGACCAATCTATAAAGCCATGTGACTCCTGGATGGGTGGCTCGTATGTGGCTTTGGAGTTGTCCTGGGGTATGTGTGGGGCTTTCCCCTCCCTTACCAATTTGACCGATTCAACAATAGCTTCAATCCCCTTCGGGAACAATGTATTGAAATAAATGGAACCTACGGTGTCATCCGGGGAGACATCCACAGTCTTTTGCAGCAGGATGGGGCCGGTATCCATCCCCTCGTCCACCCAGAAGATTGTCAGGCCGGTGCGGCTTTCCCCCTGGATAATAGCCCAGTTTATGGCGCTGGAGCCGCGGTGCCGGGGGAGAAGGGAAGGGTGGTATTCAATTGTGCCTAACCTGGGGCATCGTAGAATATTCCCCGGGAGCTTATCGTTGACAAAGGCCATCACCCCCAGGTCGGGAGCATAGCTGCTAAATTTCTTGTACACATCTGGGTCGCGCCACCGGGATGGTTGAATACATGGGATGCCGTTAGCCTGGGCGGCATCTGCTACGGGTTTGCCCCTATCCGGCTCCGGCGCAGTCCCTACGACCACCACCTCCTCGCCGGCTTTTATTAAAGCTTCTAACGTTTTGGCGCAAAAGGCAGCCAGACCGATTAATGCAATACGCATTTTGCCTCCTTAAATATTTCAGTTTTCCCTGGTATGCTATGGTTCGTTTGGTTGCTTTTGATTTTAACAAAACAGTGCCTTTAATACAATGGCAAATTAAGTAGCTATAGATGTTAGAAAATAGACCAATATATGATGTCATATTGTAGGGTCGGGTTTTCAACCTGACCGCCCGGGCGGGTGGGTTCGAAACCCACCCCTACATTACAAAATACATATTTTTATTGTTCGTGGGTGGTATATCTGCGTCATGAAATATTGCCTTGCAAAGCTCCCCCGTAGTTGTTAAACTGAAGCTGGTATGTATCTTATAAAAATCTTCACAAACACCACCCGGTAATAAAAAGAAACCAGAGAGACAAGTTTATGCAAATTTTTGAAAAAATCACAGCTCACCTTGAAAACCGCCCCACGGAATTGAAGCGGCTAAAGGAAAAAGGCCAAAAGGTGATTGGATATTTCCCGGGAGACTATGTGCCCGAGGAGATAATCTATGCCTCAGGGGCGATACCGGTTTGCCTCTGTCATGGGGGCAACCCCCGGCCGGTGGGCGCGGCGCTTTCCGTTACTACGCGTTTTATTTGTCCTTTTGCCAGGGCGCTTATAGGTGACAGGTTGATAGGCGAGCAGCCGTTATATAATCTGGTAGATATGCTGGTAACCCCTGTGACCTGCCAGCACTTGCGGAGAGCTGCCGATATATGGCAACACCAATCGCAACTGCCGGTATTCAGGTTGGGTGTGCCAATGGAGAATAATGAACAAGGCCTGAAATACTATCGCGACAGGCTGAATGACCTGAACAATAAATTGCAGGTTTTTACCGGTCAAGCTGTTACAGATGAAAGCCTGTGGAAAGCCATTGAGTTATACAATACACTGCGAAGTCTACTTAAAAAAATAAGTCTACTGCGCAAGAATTCTGCGCCGGCAATAAGTACCATTGACTTCATTAAACTGAACCATGCCTCTTTCTACGCCGACCCGGTCTTTATGGTAGATATTCTTTCTTCTTTAATAAAAGAGCTTGAGCGGAGTGTAAACGAGGATGAAAAAGGGGATAATATCCGGCTGCTGATCACCGGGCCAAATTTAGCCTTTGGCGATTACAAGGTGTTGGAAATTGCAAACGAACTGGGTGCTCAAGTTGTGGCGGAGGAATTCTTTGAAGGAGTCAGGTATTACTGGGGGAACGTAGAACACGCTGGTTCTCCCGTAGAGGCATTGGCTAATAGATATTTAGCTAATAAAGTTCCGAATGGTGTGATGCCGGCCGCAGCCTCCGGTAGGTACGATTTTATCGCCGGACTGGCTAAGGACTTTAAAGTTGATGGCATTATCTGGTACCAGCTACTATTCTGCGAAACGTATGATATTGAATCCTATTATTTTGCTCATAAGATGAAACAGCTAGGCATTCCGGTGCTTAAGATACAATCGGACTATGATGTCCTGGACAGGGGATCCATAAAGACCCGCATGGAGGCTTTCGTAGAGATGTTAAATAAGGAGCGCTCCAGTGATTGATAAATATTTAGAGCTATGCGGCTATAAACCTGAAGAAATAAAGTCACAATTGCCCAGGGTTGAGAAGGCTTTCACCATTCTGGGCTTGACCGATTTTGATGTAGAGCGGGGACAGGAACGTATCTCCGGCTTCTTTGATACCAATCTTAGAGGGGTGAGAAGGATTCTGGGAGTGCTCGTGCGGGAATTAGTTGATTTAACCCTGGCTAAAGAGGAGGGAGGCAGGTGGATTTATTCATCACCACCATCGGCCTGCGCCGACATTCTCACTGCAGCTTCACTGGGCAATAAAGACATCCATGTGGCTTTTCCGGATTTGTTATTCGTTCTGACAATGGGGATGATGTTCGATAAGCTCGACCCTATTATGGAGGCAGCCGAGGGTCTTTACCTTGAACCGGGTATGGCGCACTGTAGCCTTATTCAGACCAGGCTGGGACTTTATGCTCGTAATATTATCCCCAGGGCGGTGCTACAGGTGTCCGTGGGTCTGATATGCGACGAGAACCCTAAGGCTGATGCTTCGTTTGAGGAATTCTTCGGTATCCCGGTCCAGTATCTGTTACGCAGTCAGGATAAAGACTGGGAAGAATCCGGGCGGATACAACGTCATATTGACTTTCTGGCAAAGAATCTGAAAAGGATGGTTGAGAGGGTCGGGGAGGCCGCCGGAGGCGAGATAACCGATGACATGCTGAATCAAGCCAGAAAAATGGCGCGCGATTTTTCCAAGCCCATGAGGCAAATATTGGAAATGGGAGTAAACTGCGACCCGCCTCCGATTAGTAGCGCCTTCGTTCACCTTATGCGGGCCATAAATGGCATGCCTCTCAACCGGCATAACCATGAGATTGCTGTCGAGGGGGCTAATATATTATGTCAAGAACTTCAAGAGAGGGTTAATAAAGGCGAGGGTGTGGTCCCGAAAGGTAGCCCCCGGGTGTTACACGGCTATGTTCAATCGTATGTTGACCCTGGAATAGTAGTTGCGTTGGAGAAAATGGGTATATCGGCGCCTATCGAGGAAGTTCAGCTCTATGAGCCTGACGGACGGTTCTCTCCGGATATTTCCGGCATTGAAGACCCAAATTACAGACTGGCGGCTGTACTTACACAGGCCAGCATTTTCAATAGCCTGCCTGTTAAAAGCCGGGTGACAATTGAGGCTTGCCGGCGTTATAAACTGGATGGCTGTCTATGGCTGGTACACTATTCATGCCGTCCGATAATGAGTGATTCCTATATGATGAAGGATATTGTCCAGAAAGAGCTTGGTATACCTTTTATGGTCCTTGAAACTGATGTCTATGATCCCAGATACAATAGGAATCGGCAGTTGCGTCCCCAGTTAGAAGCCTTCGCTGAGATGGTAAAGTCCTATAAAGCCTCACTCGGATAATCGTTTCACCGGGACGATTCAGAATTGTATTTTCAGTTTTTATATGCGTTTCCTGTGATATTTTATGCTTATTTTTGATAATTTTGGAGTAAAACTATAATAGAGAAAGATTCCCTGGGCACCGGACCAGGGGTAAAGAGCGTAGGTCTCCGTTCTTTGCCCAGGCGGCAGATAACCATGACGATGGCCGGTGTGATGCTGGCTTTGTTCCTCAGTTCCCTGGACCAGACAATCGTAACTACGGCCATGCCGCGAATCGTGGCAGATCTGGGGGGTTTTGAGCACTACACATGGTTAACCACCGCCTACATGATAGCGGCAACAGTCGTTTTACCTATAACCGGCAGGCTTACCGACATATACGGACGCAAACCATTTTATATAGGTGGAATCGTAATCTTCATCATGGGGTCGGCCTTTGCAGGCCTCAGCCAGAGTATGATACAGATTATTATTTCCCGGGGCATCCAGGGTATCGGGGCCGGGGTTATGATGGCTAACGCTTTTATAGTTATCGGAGACCTCTTTCCACCTGCAGAACGCGGAAAATATCAGGGCATGATCTCCGGGGTTTTTGGCATATCCTCCGTTATCGGACCGCCTCTCGGAGGATTCTTGACGGATGCATTGTCCTGGCACTGGGTATTTTATATCAATATTCCGCTTGGTATAGCTACTGTCGTTTTATTTTCTATATTTTTCCCTCACTTTAGACCGGATAATGGGAAATCCAATGTTGATTTCGCCGGAGTGACTGCTCTGGTTGTTACTTTGATTCCTTTATTGCTGGGGCTATCCTGGGGAGGGGTTGAATATCCCTGGAATTCAATACAGATTATCAGCCTGTTTGCGTTATCTATAGCGGCTTTAATTG